>LFIK01005465.1_pt1 | contig 10192 bp, 11 predicted proteins | sample 643401 | NCBI WGS metagenome assembly LFIK01 (sample SAMN03777447, study PRJNA286221) | soda lake metagenome | biome: soda lake; feature: Kulunda steppe; material: water; isolation source: sample T5-Br brine of Lake Tanatar-5 | place: Russia: Kulunda steppe | collected 2010-07
CCCCCCCCCCCCACGCACACACACGCATACCCAAACGCAACATACACGCAACACACACACGTGCGCATGCACACACACACACACACGCAACACACACACACGCGCGCAACACACACACACACGCAACACGCGCACACGCACGCACACACGCAACACACACACGCGCAACACACGCAACACACGCACATGCGCGCGCACACACACACACACGCGCGCACGCACCCCAGGTGGTGTTCCTCGGCGACGCGCTGGACACGCGGCCCTTCAGGCTGCTCTGGCCCAGGGGCACGCTCTTCTTCCTGGTGGGTGGCGCCTGCGGCTCGGGGAGGGGGCGCCGGCTGCCCTCCCCGCCCCCTGCGTGCGTGAAGGGGCCCCCATGCCGGGCGTACCCCCAGACCCTTGTGTTGGCCCCCCCCCCACCCCCCCGCACACGCGCCACACGCGGGGCCGGGCGCCAGGGGTTGCCGGCTGCTGCACACAGCGCCGCCCGGGCTGCGGGCCGCTGCACACAACGCCGCCCGCGAGCCCTGCCGTGCCCCCCCATGCCCCGCGCGCGTAGGTGGCCCCTGCGGACGACCACGCTCAGGCGGAGGCGGTGCTCAAGGCGCAGGGGGTGCGCGCCCCGCCCGGCTGCCTGCTGCGCAGGGTGAACGCGGACCTGGGCGCGGCGTCGGTGGGTGGGGGCGGGCGGGCGGGCGGGCAGGCGGGCGTGGCTGTGCGAGGCGCCCTGGGGTGTGTGTGTGTGCGCGTGTGTGCACGCGCATGTGCGTGTGCACCCTTCCTTGTGCCTGCTTCCTCATGGGTGGGTGACAGGGACCCCCGCTGTGCTCCCCTCCCTGCCTGCCTGTCAGTGCTCCCTCTGCAACGCGCCTTTGCGCGCGGCGCGCAGTGCAACCCACAGGGGGGGCGCCCGTGTGCGCTGCATGCCATTCAGCTGCGTGCAGCCAGCAGCCTCCAGGCATCCTCCAGGCACCGACCTGCCCAACCCCCCTCCGTGCCCCCTGCTGCTGCCGGCCGTGCTGCAGGTGGACAGCAGGTCCCCGCTGTTCCTGCCCCAGCTGGAGCGCGCGGGCTTCCAGTCGACCAACCTGAGCGTGTGGGCCATCCAGGTGGGTGGCGGGCGCACGCGCCCAGCGCGGGGGGGAGGGGGGCCGGGGCTGACCCTGACCCGACTCTGGCACCGGCCACATGTCCGCAGCGCCCCGTCGTCAGCGCAAGCTCCCCGGTGCAGGCGCCCCCCCTGGCATTGCCCGAATCGTGAAACACCAGCAGGCCCCTTCAGCTGTCGTGCCTTGCGCTCCATGCACCGCGTACCCCACGCCCCGCAAGGCTGTGCTCACCGCCCTGTCTCCCTCATCCTCCCTCACCCTCCGCTGCCGCCCCCCCCCCTGCCTCCCCAGCCCATCTCTGGCAGAACACCCTGTGGACCAACGCCAAAGGCTGCCTGCCCCACACCACATACGTCCTCACCCGCCTCCCCTCCCCCTCCCCTCCCGCTCCCAACTCTCCCCCCCCTCCAGGGCTTGGACGGCCACCAGCTCAGCCCCTCCTCCACGCACGCGCTGCTGACGGAGGTGGCAAACGCCTCAGCTCACAGCAGCCTGCTCATGGGGGAGCTGCCAGGGCTGGGCAGGGAGGTGCGCTGGTGGCGCAGCAGGCGCGCTAGGGGTTTCCAGTGCCCATTGATCCTCGCAGCCTAGAAGCGGCGCATTCGCCATGTGCCATGGGGCGGCACCGCCTGCATGCTGGGCTGGGAGCTGGGGGGGGAGTGCGGAGGCCGGCAGGAGCCCCAAAGCGTAGCCCCTGGCCCTCCCTTGCTGCACCTCATGCAGCTGCGCCGCGTTGCCCGCGTGCAGGCTAGAGTGCTTGCGCCGCTGCATGTTCTTGCCCGCCGCGATGCCCCTTGCAGCAGGCGCGCCCGCCTGCGCAGCCTGTGCTCCAGGCGGGCAATGGAATGCCCTGGTCTGTTGGTCCTTTGACCCTCGGACGCGCAAGAGGGCCGGCACGCTGGCCCTGCCTTGATCACCATGTGCACTCGCTGCCGCTGGGCACAGGTGCGACCAAGGTCATGCAGGACATTAACCGCTTCTGTGGCCCCCCTGCCCTGCAGGAGGCGGAGAACATGCTGGCAGAGGTGGGGCTGATCAGCACGGTGCTGACCCACGGGGAGATGGGCGTGGGGTACGGCAGGTGAGGCGCGTATGTGTGTGTGTGTGTGTTGTGTGGGGAGGGGGGGGCGCGCAGGTCAGCGTCCGAGGAGGTGGGGCGGCGGATGCTGCCGTTCTGTTGGACGTAGCGCGATGGTGTTCGCTGTTGGCTGTGAGCGGGCTGCAGGCGGTAGGCTGTCGGCAGGCCCCCCTCCTCCCCCCACCCATGCCAAGGTCTGACCCACTCCCCCTGCGCCACCTGCGCTTGGCCCTCAGTTGGGACGAGGGCCTGGAGCGGGGGCAGCGCGCGCACGAGGAGCTGAGCAAGAGGTGGCTGTTCACCGCGCAGCAGACCCGGCTGTCGGTGGCGCAGATGGAACTGTACGCCGCCCACACAGGTGGGGTGTGCGCAAGGGGGGGGCCGCGCGCACCTGCTGGCAGCATGCCGCGGCAGGCAGGGCGCTGACGCTCCATTTGCGCCTGCCTTTCAACTGTGGTGCAAGAGCTGGCTGAGGCCTGCGCTTGCGCGTGCGTGCCTGCATTCGCGCGCAGCCTGACGCTCCACTCCCCTTGCGTAAGCTCTGACGGTGCGCCCCCACGACCTTGGACTCCGCCGCAGCACACGCGATGGAGATAGATGAGGACTTCGAGGGGAATTTCAGTTGAGCTGCCAGGAATCTTAGTCAACGGTTGCGCTCCAGGTGCTGCTGCCCTTTTGGATCACGCAGCCGTTGGACACGCAAGAGTGCCTCATCTCCGGCGCGCCCCCCAGGCCTCGTACTCAGCCAGCAGCTTGGGCGTGAGCGCCGGCACGGCCAGTGCCTGCGCGCCCGCAAAGTGCCGCGCCGCCACCTCGCGCGCACCCTCCTCGTCCTCCCGCACCGCGCCCAGCGCGGCCTCGCGGCACAGGTTGGCCAGCTCAGCGCCTGCGGTGCGCAACAGCAGCGGGGGGCAGGGGAGGGCAGCGTGAGAGCAGCGCCGGGCAACTGTCACCACTGGTCGTGCGCCCCTGGCTCTCTTGTTTTTTTTTTGCTCCCGGGAGGACGCTGGAAGGCGGCCCCGCCTGCGCCCCCCCTGAGCCGCGCCACCCCACCTGTGAACCCCGCCGTGGAGTGGGCGATGGCCGGCAGGTCCACGTCCGCGGCCAGGGGCATGCGCTTGGTGTGCACCGCGAGCACCTGGGCGCCAAGGGGGCGGGCCCACACACAGGGTTGGGGGTAGGCATCAGCGCTGCGCTCCAGAGTCCCATTTCCCGATTGCGCGCGGCCTTCCTTAACCTTGGGATGCCCACGCCGCGGCTGGGCGTCCCTGCTGCTGCCTTCCCGCCCCACAAATCCTGCGGGAGAGCCGTCGCATGTCCCACACCCTCATCCCACACCCCACACGCTCCCCGCCCACCGCACTACGTGTCGACCGTGCCATACGCACCTGCAGCCTGCCCAGCTCGTCGGGCGGGGGCACGTACAGCAGCACATCAAAGCGGCCGGGCCGCATGAGGGCAGCGTCGACCGCCTGGGGCCTGTTGGTCGCGCCCAGCACCAGCACGCCTGCGTGTGGGCGTGCCGTGGTGGGGTGCGCTGCCAGCTGGGGTTGTGGGAGTCTGTGTGCGGACGTGCCATTTTTCGCGGTTGGGCACCGTGCCCCATGGGTCGTCGGCCGTTGCGCTCAACGCCAGCACGCCTGCACGCGGGCAGTGGGGCATGGCTCCGCACGTGGGCGGGAGGGAGGAGGCCAGTTACCCAGCGCCCTCAAGTCATCCAGCCTCCGGGCTGGTCCGTGCGCCTGTCACACACCTTAATTCCCTCCCTGTCCGTGTTTTACTCACCACACACGCACACACGCCCTTGGGAACCAAGCGCCACGCACGCGCACACGCACAGCCGCCCGCACCCCCCCCACACACACACGCACGCAGGCACCCGCACCCCACGCACAGCCGCACCTGTGGCCAGCTCCATGCCATCCATCTCCGTCAGCAGCGTGGACAGCAGCCTCATGCTGGCATCGCCACTGCCGCCGCCGCCCGAGCCCCCCTCGCTCCTCTTTGCTGCGTGTGTTGAATAGCACGGAAGGTGCGCAGGGGGGGGGAGGGGTGGGGCCCCCAGCTCTTCATGGTGTGCTTGCCGCACTGCCACGTGCGCCCCCTCACGCCCCCTGGCTGCTGCGCACTCAAGGGGAGGGAGGCTGGTGGTGGCGTTGCACGCAGGTGGGGGGCAGCTGTGCTCGCAGAGCAGCGCAGCCCAGGAGCGCAAGCAGGCACCGTTGCCAGCGCACCCAGCCTTGCTGCAGGGGCCCTGCTCCCTTGACACAAGCAAGACCGGCAGAGCAAGGCCCCCACTGCCTTGCTGACAGGAGGAGAGTGTCGTGTGCACTGGACCCCCCCTTTCATTCTTGCATTCACTTCACCTGCCTGATTGCAATGCATGCATGTGAGGAAACTCACGCGTACGCACGTGCACGCACGCACACACAAACACACGCATGCACGCACACGCACACGCACATGCGCACGCACACACGCAAGCACACGCACACGCACGCACGCACGCGTGCATGCATGACGCACACACACGCCCCACCTGCCACGGCGTCCACCTCATCCAGGAAGATGATGGCGGGCGCGGCCTGGCGGGCGCGGCGGAACACGTCCCTCACCAGACACTCGCCCTCGCCCACGTACATGCTGAAAACCTGGGGGTGGGGGCGGGGTGGGAGTGGAATTGGGGCAGCGCAGCTGGGTGTGTATGGGGAGAGGAGAGTGGGTGTCTGTGGGCTGGTCTATAAGGAGGCGTGGGTTGAGAAGAGTGTGCATGTGATTGCGCCATTGGCGCAAGGGGGAAGGTGCAGAGGCTCTTTTGGGGCTGGAGATCTGAGGGTCCACGCTTCCATGCTCCTGCTCTGATATACCCCGGCACCACGCCGCAGTCCATTCGCCCGAGATGCTGGGCAGGCAGAGCGACGCAGGGCACACCTGTGATGGCACTGGCCCGTCACACGTGGCAGCAGCTGCGGCATACCCACACCCAAATGCGCGCGCGCAGCCAATGCATGACGCACCTGTGCACACGAGAGGGGCAGGAGCGTTGCCTTGGACGCGGAGGCCGCTGTCCGGGCCAAGGTGGTCTTGCTGCAGCCTGCAGGTGATGCATGGCGGACTGGACTCGTGCTCTCACATGGTGTGGCGCAGCTCCCTCTCTTGCCTGCCCCATGCTCTGATGGCGGCGTGCGTTGGCCTGCCCCGCCCAGGTCTCATCAGGCTCCTGCCAAAAGGGCTGGGAGCAGGAGCAGGAGCAGGAGCAGGAGCAGGAGCAGGAGCAGGAGCAGGCGCAGGCGCAGGCGCAGGCGCAGGAGCAGGAGCAGGAGCAGGAGCAGGAGCAGGAGCAGGAGCAGGAGCAGGAGCAGGAGCAGGAGCAGGAGCGAGAGCAACATGTGCACCAGGCGCAGGTCGCATGCCCAAGTTGCAGCCGCAGAGCAACCACTACAAGGCAGCAGTCCCCGTGCGGGGCACTCGCGGCTGAGTGCCGCTCCACGGCAGCACAAACCGCCGGCAGCCAGCCCCACCTGGCGGCCCATACAGGAGGACGCCCCTGGGCGGTGCCAGGCCCAGGCGCTGGAAGGAGGCCCTGTGGCACAGCGGCCACTCCACGGCCTGGCGCAGGCGGCGCTTGACGTCGGGCAGCCCGCCCACGTCGTCCCAGCTGCAGCACGCACGCGGGAGGGGGGTGGAGGGTGCGTGTGTGGGGGGGTCTAAATGCACACAGGGCAGGCGCCAGGGGGGGGAAGGGGCGGTCGCTTGCGCGTTGAGGCTCGGGTGCGCGACAGATAGGTCGAACCTTAACCCTCCCCTCAGGCATGGCATGTCTGCAACCACTGGCAGCTGCCTGCAGTGCGAGGGGGCGTGGCAGGCGTGGAGCCTGGTGCCCTGTGCTCAGAGGGCTGGCCCCCCACACACCAGCTGCGTGACACACGCAAGGGGAGGGACAGAGCAAAGCGGGAGCAGGCAGCTCCCCACCACGCGGCGCTTGCGTGGAAGGGGAACGGAGGGCACCGTGAGGGCGCACGTGCCATGGGCGAGAGGAAAGAAGTGGCTGTGGGCGTGCAGCCGCTTCCGCGGGCCCATCCCCTAAGCGCCAAGCAGGCTGTGCACCCCCCCCCCCTTCCGCACCCTGTGTGCGGCACCTCAACCTCCATGCCACGGACGATGGACGGCCCCACACGGCGCATGGCCGCGCTGAAGTCCTCCGCGCCCACACAGCAAGCCAGCCCATCCCAGCCTGCCTGGTGCTCCGCTCCCCCTCGCCCCTGCCCCCCTTCCTCATCCTGCTGCTGCTGCTGCTGCTGCTCCCCCCCCCGCTCCCCCATCCCCTGCTGCCGCCCCCCGCCCCCCGCCCCTCCCCGCGGCTGCTGGCTGCCTGGCATGCCCTGGGGGGCGGCCAGCAGGTGCGCTGCGGAGCGCGACAGCGCATGCAGGGCCGCCTCCCTGGCCACGGCCGCCAGGTCTGCGCCGCTGTAGCCGTGGCAGCTGGCGGCGATGCCCGCAAGGTCCACGCCCGCGCCCACCTGCGCGCAAGGGCATGCGGACAGGGGGGGGTGGGGAGGGCGAGGAGCGCGCCGGCACCAGAGCCCTCCTGCCCAAGCTTGCACCACGCGCATGTGCGGGCCGGGCTGTCTCGGCCGGCCGTGCGTGAGCGCCACGTCACCAGCGGGTGCGGACTCCTCACCAGCTGCCCCGCGCGCCCCGCTTGGTGCTGGCGCGCGCTCAAGACACCGGGGTGACAGCGCTCCCCAGGTCACTGAGTGCGATCCTGTGCACGCGCACCCGCGCGCGCGCACACACACGTACATACACGCATGCTCACGCGCGTGTGCGCAGGGCCGTGCCGCACGCACCTGCAGCCCCTGCGTGTGCAGGCTGAGGATGTCTGCCCGCTCCTGCGCGTTGGGCACCGGCACCACCACCTCCCGGTCCAGCCGCCCAGGCCGACGCAGCGCGGGGTCCAGGGCGTTGGGGCGGTTGGTGGCCGCCACCACTTGCACATGGCCTGCAAGGGTGCACGGTGGCACGCGCAGTGCGCGGGGCAGGCAAGGGTTTGGGGCGGGGTTGAGCGCTGACCCATGGGCGCTACCATCCCCATGCAAGGGTGCAGGCAAAGGATGGGTGTGGGGGGACGGGCGCATGGCAAGCCAACACCTGGAGTGGACCTGATGGCTGGGCTAGAGGCTCGGGCAAGGGTCATGTGCTGCCTGATTCAACGGCAGGCCAGGTCGGGTGTGGCCAAAGACCACGCCGCCGCACACACTCAAACTCCACACAGGGTGAGCCAACTCTGACCCACACCAGCAGTGGCATCCTCCACCCACCCACCCACCTACCTGCACACCCGCCTGCCCCGCTGCCCCCGCCGCTGCCCCTGCCCCCGGTCGCTGCCCCATCCAGCAATGTCAGCAGCTGCGCCACCACGCGCGACTCATGCTGCCGCTGCCCATCACGCCTAGGGCACAGAGCGTCCACCTGCGCAGGGTGCCCGGGCGCCGGCGCTTGGGACGCGCATGATGCTTTCAAATGGGGCTGGCCTGGCTGCTCCTCCCATTGAGGCGCTCCAGGGCAGATGGATGAGCGACCAGACGCTTGCTGAGGCGCACCGTGTGTTGCTGGCGAGCCCTGTGCAAGCAGCAGCAGCAGCAGCAGCAGCAGCAGCAGGAGCAGCAGGAGCAGCAGCAGGAGCAGGAGCAGCAGGAGCAGCAAGAGCAGCAGCAGCAGCAGCAGGAGCAGAGGGGGCAGGTGGCCAGCAGCCCACCTCGTCCAGGAACACCACAACCGTGTGCCCCGCGTCTGCGTCCGCCTGCGCCGCATCAAACACGGCACGAAGCCTGCCCTCGCTCTCCCCCAGGTACGCGCCAAACACGTCCGCGGCGCAGGCCACGTGCAGCACGGCGCCCAGCTCTTCTGCATGCACGCGCGCCGGGGGGTGGGAAAGGGAGGGGGCGCGTGATGCCATTGCACGCAGGCATGGCGTGCATGCGTGCGTGTTTACGCGCGCGTGTGCGCTTTGTGCTCAAGTGTCACTCCCTTGCCGTGCGTGCTCACCTGGCGGCTCCCACAGGACACCAGTCCTGCAAGGGGCTGCCCAACTCACCCACAACAGTGCGCACAAGGAGCGTCTTCCCACACCCAGGTGGCCCATGAAGTAGCACGCCACGGGGCCACTGCACCCCGAGCGCTGCCCCTTCCTGTATGTATGTGCAAGTGTGCATGCGTGCATGTGTGTGTGTGTGTGTGCGTATGTGTGTGCGCGCGTGTGTGTGTGCGTGCGTGTGTGTGTGTGCGTGCGTGCGTGCGTGCGTGTGTGTACGTGTGTGTGCACGTGTGTGTGCACCAGTGCGCGCGCGTGTGCACGTGCCTGTATGTGCGAGTGTGTATGCATGTGTGTGCGCTTGTGGATGAACGCATGCATGGCACTGTGCACAGGGTCAGCAACCTCGTGTGCATATCAGAGCGCGCATGCATGTGTGAGCTCACAGACGTACGCGGTGCCGGCATGCGGATAGAGATATACATGACGCTTCACAACCACAACCCTGCTGGGTCAAGTGTGTTCCTTGCAGCGCGGCCTTCCCCCCCCTTCCCCCCCCCTCACAACCCCGCCCCCCAAGCCACTGCAGTTGCCTGCTCACCTCCCTGTACTGTGACGGCCACCCAATGAGCTCGCGCAGGGCCTGCATGGCCTCCTGAGCACCCGCCACCCGGGCAGAGGCCCCCCAGGCTGGCATTGTCTTATGCGCCTCCTTCAAGCAGCTGAAGCGCAGCAAACGCAGAGGCAAGCCCGCTTGGCGCTTCTTCCTCTTCACTCGACGCTGCAGCCTCTCCAACGCCACTCACAGCCCCTGCTGCTGCTGCTGCTGCTGTTGCTGCTGCTGCTGCTGCTGCTGCTGCTGCTCCTGCTATGCCGCAGCTGCTGCTGCTGCCCTTCCTCCGCTCCCTAGCTGCTGCCTTATTGCTGCTGCTGCTGCTGCTGCTGCTGCTGCTGCTGCTGGCGGCCGGCTGTGCCCCTCCAACTCCGACCTCGTCCACCTGCTCGTGCTGCTGCTGCTGGTGCTGCTCTGCCAGTTGCCGCCGACTGAGCACCTCAATGGCTGTGGCTGCTGTGATGCGGCACAGGGTGAGCTGTGCTGGCGCCCCTTTGTGCTGCTGCCGCCGCTGCTGCTCTGGCGTGCGTGTTGATGCTCGCAAGGCCGGAGCTGCTGCAACCGCAATCCCCACAACCTGGACGGCGTGCGCGTCCCCCTCAGCCTGCAGGGTGTTGTTGGTGAAACGGGAAAAGGCAGTGCACCTAAGAGAACAGGCCCGCTCTTGGTCTTGGGTGGTGGGCAGGAAGGAGGAAGAGGCACGCACAGCACCGTGCCCTTAACGCCCCTGGGGCGTGTGGGCAGAGCTCGGGGCAGCCAAGCATGCTCCCTTGCCGTCAAGCCCTTGGCAGCGCAGGCAAACACAACTCGCTGCCAGGTAGCCGGGGTGCTGCAGGTTTTCCATCAATGGGGAATGGGGAGGAGGAAGCCCATGACCGGGCAGCTCAGCCCATGCAAGGGCACGCGCACCCACCCCTAGTTGTACGTAGCAGCCCTGGACCACCAAGGTCTGGTGCAACTTGACACGCAAGCGGAGGAGGTGGGGAAGGAAGGCTTCTGAGGCAGACAGCTGCGCACACGGGCATGCGGGGATGGGGTGGGGCTGCAGTTAGTCAGTGGGCCACACAAGCGCGCAAGAAGGCAGAGAAGAGGTGAGGACAAGGGGAGCCAGCAGGGCAGCAAGCTGGCGACGGGGCCCAGGCAGGGCCATCAAAAGCCCAAGCACTCAAGGTGTGTGGCTTGTTGCACCCGCATCAGCAAGAGCAGCAGCAAGGGCAAAACAATGATGGGCTCTGCTCTGCCGCGCATAAGCTTTTGCAAGGCTCTCACTTTGGAAGGTGCAGATACACACACACACACACGCACGCACGCACGCACACACACACACACACACGCACGCACACACACACACACACACA
>LFIK01005466.1_pt1 | contig 10191 bp, 8 predicted proteins | sample 643401 | NCBI WGS metagenome assembly LFIK01 (sample SAMN03777447, study PRJNA286221) | soda lake metagenome | biome: soda lake; feature: Kulunda steppe; material: water; isolation source: sample T5-Br brine of Lake Tanatar-5 | place: Russia: Kulunda steppe | collected 2010-07
CAAAAGTTAAAATATACCAATCGATATTTGGTAGTTTAACAAAGATAGGACTCGGTATACTGGGGCTAAAGCCTTTAGGTCTGTTAATTGGAAATGTGATATCGCAGACAGCAGGGTTTTTGACAATTCTCAAAAAATTTAAATTACTTCTGATAAAAGAAATTAATTCAGTTTCATTAAGTCGCATAAGTTTTATAGCAAGATGGTATATCGCATTTCCGAAGTTTCAAATAGGATCTAAGTTTTTATTAGCTCTTTCTAGTAAACTTCCATTGATATTTGTTGCATATATTTATGATCCTGATGCAACCGGGCAACTATCATTAGCCTTAACTGTAGTAGCAATTCCGATGTCTTTGGTAGGTGGGGCAATAGGGAAAGCTTATTATTCTGAAATTGCTGATATTGGTAGGAAAAAGGCAAGGCAAATTAAAGAAATTACAGACCAGGTAACTAAAAAAATGTTTTTTATCAGTTTGGGGCCTTTTATAATTCTTTTAGTGTTTTCACCAATATTATTTACAGTAATTTTTGGAGAAAATTGGACAGATGCTGGTTGGTTTACAAGTGTATTATCATTTTCACTGATTTCTCAATTTGTATCAACCCCTATTAGCAATTCATTGAGTGTTTTTAGAAAGGAAGATTACTATTTGAAAATTCAGCTTATTAGAGTATGCCTTGTTAGTATTTGCTTTTTATTAGGCTATTTACTTGAACTGTCAATATTAGTAACAATACTTATGTATAGCTTAACACTATTTATGCATAGAATATTTGTTTTTTTAACGATTCGTAATTTAATATCAAATGAGTATTAATAATTTAGTTTTTAGAACCTATAAATTGGCATTGAAATTTGAAAAATACTTTAAGTATATAGTAAAAAATAAAATAGGAATTATTTCTGATAGATCATCTGATTCTCAAGTAATCATTTGTGGTATCCCAAGAAGTGGTACATCATTGTTTTTTAATATGCTTAATTCTACGCTTGTAGACTATGATTGTTATTATGGTTTTAAGTTTAAAAACACAAAAAGTAGGGAAGCTTCGGCTTTAAATATAATAACTAGAAAAGGTAGTTTTATAACTAAGAAACCTGATGATCTATTTAATTTAACTGACATAGTGAAGTATAACGTCAGAAAAAAGAAATTAATCGTATTTATTATGATAAGAGATTTCCGAAATATAATAACATCAAAACATCAATGGGGAGATGGAGAATATTATTTGGATATAGACAAAAAAAATACAATTGATGGGCAAGCCTTGAATAATCGAGGCCTAGTGCATTATTTGATGGAAATTGAAAAGTTTAGATTAGACATAAATGGATATGTCAATAATACCGATGTAGTAGAAATTATTAAATATGAAGATTTGATAAATAACCCCAAGCATATAATTGATATTTTAGAAAAAAATAAAATAGATAATAAAGGACTTGAGGCATTAATAAACTATGATAGCGTTTACAAAGAAGATGAAAAATCAAGTAAGGGAGTTAAGAGACTATCTACACGTTGGAAGAAAGATATATACGATAAGAGAATTTCAACCCAATTTTCTGATAAATTAATAAGAGAGTTTTTAATCAGATATGGATATGAAGAAAATCATAAATGGTATGATGAATACATTAAAAATTAATTAAAAAGATTATGAACAGAAAAGAGTTAAATAAAATTAGAGTCAGCGGAGCAAAGAATTCAGCTACACGGTTAATGGCCGCTTCTATGATTGCTGATGAGAATGTTACATTGTACAATTTTCCGACACAATTAGTGGACGCAAACCATAAAAAGCGTTTTATTGAATCTGTCGGGGGAACTGTCACATTTGATGATGAGAGAGAGCTGGCTGAAATTGAAACTTCTTCCTTGGTTGATACTGTTTTATCTGATTATGATTTTCCAATACGTACCACTTACCTGCTTGTACCCGGATTGTTAAAAAAGACCGGCGTTGCAAAAATCCCATATCCGGGTGGTTGTAAAATTGGTAGTCGAGGTTATGATCTGCATGTGATGGTATGGCAAAAGATGGGAGCAATTGTAGAAGAAAAGCCGGATTATATCGAAGTTACTGCGAAACAACTGAGCGCAGCTGAAATTGATTTTCCTATCACAACAATTGGGGGGACCGAAACTGCACTTATTTGTGGTTCAGTGGCAAACGGCACGACGATAATTCGAAATGCATATATTTCTCCGGAAGTGTTTGACTTAATTCATTTCCTCCGCTCCATGGGGGTGGATATTGAGGTAGTTGGAAACAGTTTTATTAAGGTACATGGGACTAACTATCACAGGGGGATCAGCCATAAAGTGATTTCTGACCGTATTGAAGCAATTACCTGGATGATTTTTGCAGCGATTGCAGAGAAACCAATGTTGATTGAGAATGTACCTTTTGATGATATGGAGATCCCGTTAACTCACCTTCAGGAAGCGGGTGTTGATTTCTTTGCGAATAAAAACGCGGTAATGATTTCGAAAGAGTGTATGCCCAATGGTATTCAGCCTTTTGAGCTGGCAACGGGCACTCATCCTGGCGTAATTTCCGATATGCAGCCCTTCTATGTACTATTGGGATTGAAAGCCAATGGAATCAGCCGTATTTATGATTACCGTTATCCTGAACGTGTGGCTTACTTAAAAGAGCTTTCAAAATTTATAAATGGAAACTTAGAATGGGAAAAGGGTTTTATTAAAACCACAGGTGTAGCGGAATTTAAACCCGCTGTTGCCAACTCTACGGACTTAAGAGGAAGTATGGCGGTTTTAATTGCTGCATTATTGGCAGGAAATAATAAGCAATCAAAAGTTAAAAATATCCAGATGGCCTTAAGAGGCTATAATAAACTTGAAGAAAAATTAAAAGCAATTGGTTTTGATTTTAACATTGAAAACGAAGTAATAAGTGTCTGATAAGATTTATAATAAGCTCAAAAAAATAATACCCGGTGTAAAAAGGAATGAAGATTTAGCACCGTACACGACCTGGAAAATTGGAGGCCCTGCAAAATACTTTTGGGAGCCGGAAGCTGAATTCTTGCCTGAAGTACTCCTGTTTTGCAATGAAAATAACATACCTGTCTGGTATTTAGGGAGAGGGTCAAATGTATTAATTGATTCAAAAGGGTTGAACGGGCTTGTTATATGTACAAAAAAAGCGTTGCAAGAGATACAGGTTGAGGAGGAAGTTATTACGGCCCAAGCCGGCGTTCCCATGCCCAAATTGTCAAAATTTGCAGCCAATCTTGGATGGGGCGGGTATGAATACCTGATTGGCATTCCCGGAACGATTGGTGCCGGTATTGCCATAAATGCCGGGCTTACAGCCCACGGCAGAAAAGAAATCGGGGATGTGCTTATTGATGTAGAACTAATGAATAAAAAGGGAGAAACATGGTGGGAAAAGAAAAAGGAATTAGAATTGGGGTACAGGTCCGGCAATATCTTAGCCCGTGAACTATTTGTGTTACGTGCCAGGTTTAAAGCCACGATTCTTGCCTCGGATAAAGAAATCAAACATCAAACTGCGAAACACCTGGCTGAGCGACGAAGGAAGCAGCCATTGTCAAAACCCACTGCAGGAAGTACATTTAAGCAACCCAAAGGCGGGAAACCGGCAGGATGGTATATTGACAGGGCCGGTTTAAAGGGATATCGCGTTGGAGGTGTTTCGGTGAGCGAAAAGCATGCTAATTGGATTGAAAATGATGGAAGTGGGAGCAGTGATGATGTCAAAAAGTTGATTTTAAAAATTCAAAATAAAGTAAAAGAAAAGTTTAGTGTTAAATTAGAGCAAGAAGTTATAATTCTTTCATGAAAAATAGCGTTAAGTGCACCAATTAGTTGAATATGATAACACTATTAGCCCTATTAATACTTTGTGGTTTAATATTATTCTTAGTGTGGAATAAATATCATGCTAATGTAATATATGCATATCCATTGATAGGATTATTTCTGGAAATGTCCAGAACCATTTTGATCAAATATGAATTGCCCCCTGGTTTCAACTCCATCAGTTTAATAGTGTATATATACTTACTATATAACACAAAATTGAGGATAAAGGATTTTAAAGGTGTTTATTTTTTGTTATTCATTTACACTCTAATAGTTGTGTTTTTCACTGTGCAAACTGATTTTCAATCAGATGGGGTTTTTAATGGATTTTCAAGAATATTTAGATTTCTATTTATTTTCGCATTCTTTTTTATAGGTTATGCATGTTTTAAAAATTTAAATAACATTAATTACTTAAATAGAAATATTTTTATTTCTGGTGTAATATTTATCATTATCACATTCTTGATGTCTTTCTTGTCATTTGGTGACCCATTGTATAGTGGCGGCATAATATATGGATATATACAAGGGGAAATGCATTTTGCTCCTTTATTTGTTGTTCTGTCTTTTTTAATGTTGTACTTGAATAAATATTCATTCCAATACAAACTAAGTAACAAACAAATTAACATTGCATTAATTCTAATGTTGGTTATTGTAGTTATTAGTTTGATGAGAACGACCTGGATTATTTTAGGTCTTGGTATAATTTCTATTATTTTGTTATCTCATAAAAATTCAAAGTTTACAGTTAAATATATATTAATATTTTTAGTTGCGATAATTGTATTGGCTGTATATTTAGTTATGACTGATATGATTGGTGCAAGGGCAAGAGTTTTTTCGGATACTTATGAATTTCAGGATGAAGGCAGGTTCCGTGAAGTATTTCTTATAAATAATTTCTATTTAACCGACTTTAAATCACGCTTGTTTGGTACTGGTAAGATGTTTGGTCCAGTCTATACTTTTGGTCTGTACGATTATGATTACAGGCAACTTCATGGAACCTACACAAGAATTTATCATGGCTCGGGATTAATAGGGATCTTTCTATTTATTACGTTTTTTCTATCCATTCTATTTAGATTTATTTTTGTTAAAAACAATCAACAAATAATTCACCCAAAGTTGTACAAAGTATTGAAAGGAACAGGGGTTGGGTTAATGTTGGGATATATGTTTGCAGCTATATCTGGGGCAACGGTATCTGCAATGTATCCACCTTTATGTTTTTTATATATGGGGGCATTGATGGGAATTCTAAAACAAAAAAATAAAGATATACATCCCCTTAAAGATGAGTTTGAAAATAAAAAATTTGAAATAAATGAGTAGTGATAAAGACCCTATAATTTTATTTATATCAAGTTATTCAGGCGGGAAAGGAGGACATTATTACAGTTTATTTACGATTGCAAATGAATTGTCTAAATATTACAGAGTAATTATTATCAATGTAGGTAATGTAGAAGCTGATGTCTTAAAAAAATGGACAGGCGAAATTTATTTCATAAAATCTACCGGCTTTAATTTTAAGCTGGTATTAAGTTCAATTCTTGAGCTTTATAATAAGTATCAGCCGGTACTAATTCATAGTTTTGATGTTCATTCAGCATTGTTTGCAAGAAAAGTCAGCTATAAAACGAATTGCCCATATGTTGTCACAAAATGTGGAGGCCCACCACCTGATAAAGCAGGAATGATGTGGAGAAATTATTACCCTACATTTAAATTTCAAACTGTTTTTAATGAGGATGATTATCAATATTTTAATAAAAAAAATAAAAATAAATATTTAGCTCAAATTAAGCAGAGAGTTTCAGACCCAAAAAAATTATATGAAGATGTTTCAGTGACCGAAATTGCCGATTTTTTTAAATCGGATAACTATTTAAATGTGGTACGAATTGGCAGAATTGGGCATAAATATTTTGATACAATTGTTCAGTCCATAAATCTTGTTAGATATTTGAATGAAAACGGTGTTGCTTCCAAATTAGCGATTATAGGATACATTGAATCTGAAGATTGCCTTGATAATCTTCGAAAGATTGCTACAGAGCATGTTCATTTTTTTACAAATAATGAGCATACGAGACAGGCATCCAGGTTTTTAAAGGTTGCGGATATTTCAATAGGAACCGGGAGGAATTTTATGGAAAGTTGTGCATTTGGATGTGTGGTTTTTGCTCCGGTAAAGAACAGTAAATATCCGGCACTGGTAACCCATGAAAATTTCAGATATTTTGAAAAATCAAACTTTTCTGAAAGGGTTTTAATTAATGGAAATATAGACCCTGAAAGAGATGTTAAAAAATATATAGAAAAAATTAAATCAGAGGAACTTAGAAATGAAATAGGTAATAAAATGGAAGAGGTGTTTTATGCTGAGTTCGATGTTGTAAAAGCAATAAATGGGTATAGGAATATATATAAAAAATGTATTAAAAATAATATATATGAAGATAATATTATCGATCAATTATTACATTCAATCATGACAAGAGTGAAGATTATCAAATAGTTTTTATGAATAAAAAAATTGCAATTGTAACTCCTTTGAAGGATGAAATGGAATCTATTCAAAGGTTAGTAAGATCAATTGAATCTCAATCTGTAAGAGTTTATTGCTGGGTTATTGTTGAAAACGATAGCACAGACGGCAGCAATGACTACCTTAATAAGATTAAGAATGTGAAAAATGTAGATTATTTTAAGGTGCTAAATATTTCTTTTACTGATAAGAGATATGAACTGGGAATAAAATATTCTACCGTTGTAAATAAAGGATTTCAATATCTGAAAAATGAAATAGGACTGAATGAAATTAATTATGTAGGAATTTTGGATGCCGACTGTTTTCCCGAGAAAAAATACTATGAAAAACTTTTGAGCACTTTTGATAGTGTGGATGGTTTGGGAATAACAAGTGGCAGAATATTATTTGAGAATGGAAAAGAACATTTCATCAATGATAACCATATACGAGGGTCAGGCAGATTGTGGAGCGTAGATTGTTTTAATGATTCCGGATACATAATTGGAATGTCAGCAGACACCCTATCTGCAACGAAAGCAAGATTACATGGCTGGAAGGTGCAGGTAACACCTGAAGCAGAAGTAATTTCGAGAGAGGCAGGGGCAAGAGCCGGGTTTCAATATTATGGCAGAGCTTCTTACTATAGGGGGGATCCAATTTTATATGCAGTACTAAGAGCTTTAAAAAACCTGGTTTACTTTCGATTTAAGTTCGCGTATGGTTTTTTTACTGGGTATATGTCATCTTATATAAATAAAGAAAACAGAGTAGAGGATTCAGAGATAAAAAATTATTACAAGAACCGAAGAGTTTGGGAAATAAAATGAAATTACTATTCATAATCGGGTCATCCAGAAGCGGATCAAAAATGATCAGGGATATGCTCAATAATATTGAGTCTGTATGTATTACAAGTGTAGAAATGAAAATTATACCTGATTTACTTCAGGAATACATAGAAATAGATGAAATATCAGGTGATATACTAAAAGTTGTTTATGACAGGCTGGAATCAAGTACCTATTCATTAACAATGCATAGTTATGGAAAAAATTATGATTTTTATGATTTCAAGTCTGACAATAAGAAGAAAGGAATAGTTGAAATTCTGAAAAATTATATTTGTCATTATGAAGGAAAACGTTCAGATAAAGTTGAAGTGTTTGGAGATAAAACGCCAAGCTATCATAAAAACCTGGCGGTTCTGGACCAAATAAAAAGTAAAACAGGTATTCGAATTATTAATATGATCAGGGATCCGCGTGATGTAGCGCTTTCTTTTAGAAACTCATGGGGAAAAAGTTTATACAGATCCGCGTATAAATGGAACAAAGCTGTAAATAATGTATTGAGTTATACAAAAGAAGGGGGTGAGATTGAAATTAAAACGATCAGATATGAAGATGTATTAAATAATGCTAAAATGGTAACAGATCAGATCTTAAATCACCTTGAACTTTCAGTTCCTGAAAAACTAAGTTTATGGGAATATGAATCTTCAGAGGTGTTTGGGGCTGCAAGTGGATATAAGGGAATAAAGAAGGATAACACGAAAAAGTTTGAAAGTGAATTGAATGAGAGGCAAATTGAATCTATAGAAGAAATGTGCTATTTGAATATGAATACGTTTTCATATCCCATTCTACATTCAGATCAACCAAATAAGGCAAATAGAGTACTTCTTGGGATTTTGTATCTGTATGATAATGTTATGTATGTGAAGCATATTCTTTTTAAAGAAAGAGGTCTTAAACAAGGAAGTAAATTTCTTGCAAAGACTTATAAAAGGTATTTTAGTGAAAAGTCTATATGAAAATATTTATTGATATAGGCCATCCGGCACATGTCCATTATTTTAAGAACGTTGCAAAAAAAATACTTAAGAGTGGTAATCAAGTTTACTTTACAGTAAGGGATAAAGAATCAGCTTTAGATTTAATGAAAGATCTCGGCTTTAAATATTCAGAAAGAGGAGCCGGTGGCGGAAATGTAATAACAAAATTGTTGAAGCTACCTCTTATTGATTATAAACTGTTTAAAGAGGCTTTAAAATTTAAACCGGACCTGTTTTTGTCATTTGCATCACCGTATGCTGCACATGTATCAAGCGTATTGAGGAAGCCGCATATTTCATTTGATGATACAGAACATGCAGTTTGGGCTCATCGACTATATCGCCCATTCTCTGACGTGATACTATCACCAGCATGTTACACTGGCATTATTGATGATCATCAAATATTGTTTGATAGTTTTATGGAATTATGCCACCTACATCCAAATAGTTTTGTTCCAAATGTAGAGGCATTAAATCAGATTGGAGTAAACTCAAAAGAAAAATATGCCCTAATAAGGTTTGTTTCCTGGAATGCGAATCATGATGTAGGTCAAAAGGGATTTTCAATCATTGATAAAATAGAGTTGGTAAAAAGCCTCTCAAAACAATGTAAGGTTTTTATATCATCAGAGGGAAAGTTACCCGAAGAACTTGAGTCTTACAGATTAGATATAGATCCTTCTTCACTACATGATATTTTATATTATGCTAATCTATACATTGGAGAAGGATCAACTACTGCTTCAGAAAGTGCTGTGTTAGGTACTCCGGCTATATATGTTAACAGTTTAAAAGTTGGTTACTGTTCTGAACTTGAAGAGAAATATGAACTGTTATTTCAGTTGCGAGATATTGATAAGATTGTTGAAAAAACTATGGGAATTATAAAAGACCCTGATGCCCCTGCTAAGTTTAAACAAAGAAGGGAAAAATTACTACAGGATAAAATAGATCCAACTAAATTTATGGGTTGGTTTATTGAAAATTGGCCGGAAAGCAAAAAAGTAATGGAAGAAAATCCGGATTATCAGTATAGGTTTAAGTAGGAGTTGCATACAACCTGCTATCTGTACTATCTCTCAACGTAGCTACTTCTAAACGGCTCAATTATAGAGGAAACCTATAGCCAGTTTTCAGTGATAAGTGTCAAGAGTTGGCAGTGTGTCAATTATCAGTGGTCAGTGCCAACAGTGTACAGTATGTCAACACTTTTTACTTAGTGATTTTGGTAATGAAATTTGGTTTATGAGTTTATTCGTTTGTAGGGGCAGAGAATTGATACATCAACGGATAAACAAATTCACGAGGTGAATGAATAAACTTCTAAACCGATCTCGCACAGTGTGAGGCGTTCTGTTAAGCTTTTAAGGCACTTTGTTTTAGAGATTCTAAATAGAGTAACTGCTCTTTTGGACATTAATTAAATAAGGATAAGTTTCATTAATTAGATGATTTTACATACATTAAAGTGCTCTAAATAGTATCAAGAAACTTTTTATAAAACTAAGTTTTAATGGAAGTAGCTCAAAAAGTTGTCCAACAACACAATAAGTATAGGGAAGCAGGTATAGGGAGCCGAACGGACCTTTACGGGGTGGCAGACCGATCAATAAAGGCGTTCATCAACAGGGAGCTGGATGATGCGAATGCGGCAGAGAGTTTTATTTGGAGGCAGACGAATCACCAACGTGATCTTTATCCGCTCAAAGAAAAACGGTCGGGTGTCGTACACTTGGCGCGTATAAATGATATCCGCCGCGTGAATAAATTCCTGGAGGAAGTGAACCGGAATATGCCAAACGGCAAGTGGTTGGTGGTCTGTGTGGAGTCAAAAGACAGCCGGCGTACGCGAATACTGAATAAGTTTCCGCGCTATATCAGTCGCCCGTATTACGTCCTCGATTTTGTGTTGAAGCGGGTATTGCCAAAATGGAAGCCGACGCGGA
>LFIK01005467.1_pt1 | contig 10191 bp, 10 predicted proteins | sample 643401 | NCBI WGS metagenome assembly LFIK01 (sample SAMN03777447, study PRJNA286221) | soda lake metagenome | biome: soda lake; feature: Kulunda steppe; material: water; isolation source: sample T5-Br brine of Lake Tanatar-5 | place: Russia: Kulunda steppe | collected 2010-07
AGTACTTCGATAGTTGTTGTACTGAATAAATTTTATTATATTAAAAAACAAACGGAGGAGCATGGCTCATGACTCAGCAATCTCGAATCGCGCGGGGGCGCGCGCGCAGCGACGAAAGAAGGCGGCATATCCTGCGAGCGCTCCATGACGTGGTGATCGAGACGGGCTACGCAAAGGCGACGCTGGCAGATATCGCCAGAGCTGCTGACATGGCGCCGAGCCACCTCCTGTACTACTTCCGGGGCAAGGACGCGATGCTGGAGCAGTACTTTCAGGACGTCTCGACACGAATATCCGAGCGTATTGACGGCTTTCGTGGAGAGCGCCCGGAACGCCAGCTGGAGCTTCTCGGAGAGCTGTTCTTCGCCGGGAGGACGATTACCCGATCGGAAATCGGGCTCATGCACGAGTGCTTCGGCGTCGCCGTGCATGACGAGCGCATCAAGCGCATCAAGACGGAGTTCGACAGCCGGACCAAGGGGTACCTGGAAGATCTGTTCCGGCAGTTGCCGGGGCGAGCACTGTTCCGCGCCCGGGATGCGGCAGAGGTGGCCTTCGCGATCCTGTTCGGTCTGCGCACATCGGTCTTCTTCGACGATGACCTGGATCAGGAGCGGGCCCTGCAGGTGTTCCGGGATGCGGTCAGTCACCTGTGCGGCGTTGGCACCAGCGCAGCCAGCGGCTGACCAGGGCCAGACAGAAAACAGAAGGCGGCCGGCAAGGCCGCCATCAGCTCCGAGCGCGGCGTCAGACCGCGCCGGCGATGCATTCAAGTGGGGAGAAACGCCATGCATCACGGAAATCTCGACCCGCGCTCGCGGGGACCCAGCCCTGCGCGCCTGTTCAACATCCTTCTTCCTGTCTGGGTCCTGGGTGCCGGCATTGCTGCGCCAGCCAGCGATGCCGCCGAGAATGCCGCGCAGGACAGCCGTCTTGTGCTGGATGAGGTGGTGGTCACTGCCACCAGGCGCGGTGCGGTAGACCTCAAGACCACGCCGGTAGCGGCCACGGCCCTGACCGGGGGCGAGGTCGATGCCCTGGTGCCCACCAATCTTGGTGATATCTCTGCCCTGGTGCCGAATTTTGCTGCCGGTCAGCCGGCAGGTTTCAATGCCGCATCGTTCGCCATGCGAGGTGTCGGGCAGACGGCCATCATCGTTCACGCCGAGTCCCAGGTGGGCGTCACCGTTGATGACTTCGTGCTGCCCAACATCCAGACCCAGCTGCTTGACATGTTCGACATCGAGCAGATCGAGGTCCTGCGCGGGCCCCAGGGCACCTTGTTCGGCAAGAATACCACTGGCGGGGCGGTCAACATCCGGACGAAGCGGCCGGAACTCGGGGTGACCAGTGCCGAGGTCCAGGCACGCGTGGGCGAGTACGGCCGTCGCGAAGGCCGATTCGCCGTGAACGTGCCGGTGGTGGACGACCAGCTGGCGCTGCGGGCCGCGGGTATCCGGATCAAGTCAGATGGTTACTATCGCAATGGTGCCGAGTTCGGTCCGGTGGTGGCCTTCACCCCGGATCATCCCGACATTGGTGCCACGGGACAGGGTGATGGCAGCCGGATTGGTGGTGATGACTCCTGGAATGGTCGCGTGAAGCTCTTGTGGGAGCCGACCCCCAACCTGCAGGCGCTGGTGCAGTACGAGTTCCTGCGTGACCGGGGCGATACGCCGCCGACAGTGAATACCACCCCGGAAAGCCCGCAGCTGGTATTCAACAACCTGGGTCTGGGGGGGTATTCAGGCAACCCCCTCAACAACGCCGGAGTGACCAACCGCGACGATGTCCTGATGGGTATGTCCAGCGGTCATCAGATCGACGTCGATGGCTGGTACCTGAACGTCGACTGGGACTTCGGCGACTATACCTTCAGCTCGGTGACCGGCGTACGCGAGCAGGAATCGGAGCTGCCCAGCACCTATGCTGGCAAGACGGGTCCGGTATCGTTGTTCGATGCCAACCGGCTCGACGACCGCAAGACGTTCCAGCACGAGATGCGAGTTGCCACCCACTGGGGCGGCCCGTTCGACATGGTCGGGGGCGTCTTCTACCAGGAAGACACCACCAGTTTCTGCGTCGTCCAGGTGCTCGGGTTTCTGGACCTGCTCGGTGTCAGCGACGACGCCTTTGGCGATCCGACCTTCTTCGACAACAATCCGCAGATCCTCTGCAACAAGCAGGATGCGAAGAACTACGCGGTCTTCGCTGACGGCACCTGGAACGTCAATGATCGACTCTCGATCGGCGCAGGTATTCGCTGGACACGCGAGGAAAAGGACTGGATCGGTCGCAATCAGGTCTTCGTTCAGGCTCTTGGGGGAGGGTTCGACCCTTCCTTCACCTGGGAGGACCTGGGTGATCCGATGAACGCCGCCGATTTCGAGCGCTTCCCTGACGGGGTGTTCGAGGATGACGCAACATGGCGCGAACTGACCTGGCGAGGCACCGTCGGCTACAGCTTCAGCGACGAAGTCTACGGTTATCTCACCTACGCCCGGGGCTTCAAGTCCGGGGCCTACAACGATCAGACCGGCACGTCCGGCGCGCCGATCACCGAGCGCAGTGCGGCGCCGACGGATCCGGAGATTGCAGATTCGTTCGAGGCCGGGGTCAAGCTCGACTTGCTCGATCGCCGGCTGCGCCTTGACCTCACCGCATTCCATGTCACTTACGATGATGCTCAGCGCGATCTGGTCGCCGAGTTCGAGAATGCCTTCGGCGGCACTTTCCAGGAAACCCGCTTCTTCAATGCCGCAGAGGTCACGGCGCAGGGGATCGAGGCAGAAATGACCGCGCTGCTTACCGAGCGCTTCACCCTGCGGGCCAATCTCGGCTACACGAATTCGAGCTACGACTCCTTCGAGGCAGATACCAACTTCGATGGCAACATCGATGTTGATCTGTCGGACCGTGACGTCAACCGCGCACCGGAACTGCAATGGGGCCTGGACGCGCGCTACAGCCTGCCGCTGCCCCACGGCACGCTCGATATCGCCGGCAACCTCTCTTACGAGGATGAGTCGGTGTTCGTCTACTCGAACACGGCAGAAGAATTCGATGGCATGAGTGACGAGCGCACGCTGCTTTCCGCCAGCGTCACATGGCGCGATCCGTCTGATGCCTGGTTCGTGCGCGTGTATGGACGCAACCTCACCAACGAGAAGTATCGCGTCGGTGAGCTGCCCGTTGCCGACCTCTGGACCTTTGCATCCTTTGGCGCGCCTCGGACTCTGGGCGTCGAGGCCGGGTACACATTCAAGCGCTGAAGCAGCACGACAGGGGAGGAAACAACATGAGCATCGAAGGGATGCGTTTCGTCATCACCGGTGCCTCCGCAGGTATCGGCGCAGCGACTGCACGTCTGGCCGCCGAGCGTGGCGCCCGTGTCTGTCTGTCAGACCTGAACGACGAGGCCGGCGAAGCCCTGGCTGCGGAGCTTCGTGCCGCTGGCGGGGACGCGGTCTACCAGCATTGCGACGTGACTGACGAAGCAGAGGTGAAGGCACTGATGAAAGCCGCCGCCGATGCGTTCGGTGGTATCGACGTGCTGCACAACAATGCCGGCATCCACGAGTCCATGATCGCAGACGCGACCACCATCGAAACCATGACCCGGGAGACTTTCGAGAAGGTATTGCAGGTGAACGTTGTCGCGCCATGGTTGTGCTCCAGGCATGCGCTGCCCTGGCTGAAGAAGTCGGATCGAGCAAGCATCGTCAATGCCGGCAGCTCCGGGTCCTTTTCTGCCTATCCCCAGAACGAGGCATATGGTGCCAGCAAGGGCGGCATTGCCATGCTGACCAAGAACATGGCGGTGGACCTGTCTGTCCATGGCATCCGGGTGAACTGTTACTGCCCGGCCGCGATCGAGACGAAGATGGTCTCCGATTTCATGGCCTCCCAACCGGACCCTGAAGGCCTGCTCAAGCAAATGACGGCAACTCATCTGGTTCCACGTCTGGGCCGCCCCGAGGAAGTGGCGGAACTCGTACTGTTTCTGGCGAGTCCCGCTGCGAGCTTCGTCAATGGTGCCCTGTGGCTGATCGACGGCGGTTCGCTGGCCTGGCGCGGCACGCGAGATGCGCTTGGCGAGGAGGGCTGATCATGAACACAGAAGATCGGCTCGCCATTCGTGAGCTCATGGCGCGTGCCGCCTACGCGCTGGACGAACGTGACCTGGCGATGCTCGAGGCGAGCTTTGCCGAGGACGCGGTGATGAGTCTGCGCATTGCCGGAGGTGACCTGGTCGGCCCGTTCGAGGGGCGCGAGGCCATCATGGGTCTGATGAAGGGATCGATGGAGGAGCAGTCGGATCAGCGCCGCCATCTGGTCAGCAATCTGTTCATTGATGACTTCGACAGCGCGCAACCCGGGGTGACGAGCAACCTGACCCTGGTGGCGACGGAAAACGGTGTCATTCAGCTGATCTCCGCCGGTATCTATCGCGACCGGGTCCGGCGCGATGGCAACCGTTGGGTTCTGGTGCGCCGTCATATCGATCTCGATCTGCCCTACTGAGGTTGTCGTGAATCTAGGCCTGATCCCGAACAAGTACGCACGCCTCAAGCCTGATGCCGAGGCATTGATCGATGTGCCCTCGGAGCGCCGCGTGACCTGGTGCACCCTGGACTCACGCGTGCGCCGCCTTGCCAACGGGTTTCGCGAGGTGCTGGATCTGGAGCAAGGTGACCGGGTGGCGATCCTGTCTCGCAATTGTGTCGAATACCTCGAGACCTTCTTCGCCTGCGCGCGTGTCGGCCTGATTGCTCAGCCACTGAACTGGCGGCTGGGCACGGAGGAACTCGGGCGCATCCTGGACGATGGCGAACCCAGGGCGGTCGTGGTGTCGGCCGAGTTTGCCGATCTCGAGTCGGCGCTCGGCGGGCAGGGACGCACCTGGCTGGCATTCGGGGCCCCGGACGCACCCTATGAGACCCTGATCACACGCGCCGGGGATCATGAACCGGTCGCTGCGGCAACGGTAGGCGGTAACGACCCTGTGCTGATCCTCTATACGGGGGGCACCACGGGCAGATCGAAAGGGGCACTGCATTCCCACCACGGCCTGTGGACCGGCATGCTCAACCAGACGGTGGCCGAGCGCATCGTGCCGACGGATGTCTACATGCTGACCGGGCAGATGTTCCATATTCCGGTGGCACTGGCAGTGAACTACCTGGCACATGGCTGCCCGCTGGTGCTGGTGAACTTCGAGGCTCGCGAAGCCCTGGAAATCATCGAGCGCGAGCGGGTCACTGCCTTTCTGGGCATCACGACCATGCTCAACTGGATGATGGCCGTCGACGACTTCAGTCGGTTCGATCTCTCGAGTCTGCGCAACATCCAGTACGGTGGCGGACCCATGCCTGCCTCGGTTGTCCGCGCTGCCCTCGATGCATTTCCCTGCACCCTGATTCAGGGTTACGGTCAGACCGAGGGTGTGACCATGTGTTTTCTCTCCCAGGAAGACCATATCCGGGCGCTCGCCGGCGACCATCCCGAGCGACTTCAGTCCTGTGGTCGGGAAGGGTTCGTGACGCGCGTGCGGGTTGTGGATGGCGAAGGCAGCGAGGTGCCACGGGATGGTGCCACGCCTGGTGAGATCATCGTCGCATCCGAGGCCAACATGCTCGGCTACTGGCGGCGGCCGGACCTGACTGCGGAAACCATACGCAACGGCTGGATGCATACCGGCGACATTGCCACCTGGGATGCCGAGGGCTACGTCACCATCGTCGACCGCGCCAAGGACATGATCATCTCCGGCGGCGAGAACATCTTCTCCACCCAGGTCGAGAGTGCAATCCATCGTCATCCGGCAGTGCTGGAATCTGCCGTGATCGGTGTGCCCGACGTCGAGTGGGGCGAGATCGTCAAGGCCGTGGTGGTGCTCAAGCCGGGCGCCCGGGCCAGCGAGCAGGAGATCGTGGATACGGCCCGCCAGCACCTGGCCTCCTACCAGAAGCCGCGGATCGTCGAGTTCGTCGACGCGTTGCCGAAGGCACCTACCGGCAAGATTCTGAAACGCAACCTGCGTGACGCCCACGAACAAGCCAGGGGGAAGCAGTGAGTGCTCTGCTGACTGATGAACACAAGCGACTGATCGGTCGCCGGGATGAACCCCGAACGGAGATCGTGACCCGCCGCGATATCCGCAAGTACGCGGTCGCCACTGGCCAGCAGGAAGCGCGTTTTCTCGCTGGCGAGGAAGCACCGCCTCTGTATCACATGGCGTTGTTCTGGCCTGTCGTGCCGCAGGAGCGCCTGACCGAGGACGGCATCTGTGTTGATGAGCTGGTGCCACCATTGCCGCTGGATCGTGCCATGGCCGGCGGGCTTCGCGTGGATTACCACCGCCCGATCCTGGCCGGAGATGTCCTGGTCGCCCAGCGCACGCTCACAGACCTGTACGAAAAGGAGGGCGGCAGTGGACCGCTGATCTTCTACGAGATCGTGATGGAAGTGACCAACGAGGCCGGCGAGCCGGTCCTTACCGAGACAACAACCCGGATTCTGCGCTGAGACAATGCCCAATTTTGACGACATCCGTATCGGCGACGAGTTGCCCGAGCAGTATCGCGAGACCTCGATCGTGCAGCAGTTTCTCTACAACGCTGCACTCTGGAACCCCCATCGCATTCACTTCGACGCGCGCTGGACCCGGGAAGTCGAGGGCTATCCGGAGCTGGTGGTGGCGGGCCCCTTGATGGGTGACTGGCTGACTCAACTGGTGCTGGCCTGGCTGGGCAGCGACGGCCGTCTCGCGTCGATCGAGTACAGCAACCGCGGCATCGCCTGGGTTGGCGAAACCCTGGCAGTCAGTGGCCGGATCGAGACGCTGGACCCGGAGACCCGCAGCGCAGAGCTGGCACTGGCCGTGCGCAACGAGGAGGGTGAGTTGCTGGTGCCGGCCACGGCGACGGTGATCTTTCCGGGGGAGACGGCTGAATGAAGGGGCGGATCGCCATTGCGGGTATCGGGGAGACGGCCGTCGGCAAACTGCCCGGCATCACACCCATGGAACATGCGGCCGACGCCGCCATGCGCGCGGTCGCCGATGCCGGGCTCAGTCTTGCCGATATCGACGGCCTGGTGGCCTGCAATGCCATGGCCCAGCCATGGATGTATCCCGGGGAAGCCACGGCGGAATACCTGGGCCTGTCGCCGGCCTTCTGCCTTGGTCTGGGCGCTGGCGGTGCCACCGCGCTCGCGGTGCTCCGGCATGCGGGAAACGCCCTGCTTGACGAAACCTGCAACGCGGTCCTGGTCACCATGGGTGATGCCTTGCGCACTGGGCTGTCCAGGGAGCAGGCGCGTGCGGTGCAATCTTCTGCCGGCCATCCCGAATTCGAGACACCGTTCGGGCCGACAGCGCCCGCACTCTATGCGCTTGCAGCCCGCGCGCACATGGCTGAGCGGGGCAGTACAGCAGAGCAGTTCGCTGCAGTGGCGGTGGCTGCTCATGCCCATGCGGCCCGGCATCCTGGTGCTGAGCGACGCGAGCCGATCACGCTGGATGATGTGCTGGCTTCGCGCATGATTGCCGATCCGCTGCATCTACTCGATTGCTCGCTGGTCTCCGATGGTGGCGCTGCGATCGTGCTCACTCGGGCTGAGCGGGCTCTCGACCTGCCGCGACCACCGGTATACCTGCTGGGTATCGGTGAAGGGCATGGCCACGAGCATATCTCTCAGGCGCCCAGCCTGACCCGGACTCATGCACGCGATTCGGGGCGCCGGGCATTTGCGATGGCCGGCCTCGCGCCCCGCGATGTCGATATCGCGGGTCTTTACGATTGCTTCACGCCAGTGGTGTTGATGCTGCTCGAGGACCTGGGGCTGGTGCCGGAATTCGAAGCGGGTGATTTCGTGATGGCTGGCGGTATCGGGCCCGGAGGCGAGTTGCCCGTCAATACCCATGGCGGACTGCTGGCGCATGCCCACCCTGGTAACCCGGGTTCCATGTTCCATCTGACGGAAACGGTTGCGCAGTTGCGTGGTGACGCAGGAGATCGGCAGGTAGAGGGCGCGCGCATTGCGCTGGTCCATGCCCAGGGTGGAACCCTGTCCAGTCACTGCACGGCGTTACTGGGCAGGGAGGTGCCATGAACCCAGTGTCTTCGCTAGCTGCCTCTTTCCACGAGGGCTGCCGGGTGGGCGAGCTGCGCTTTCAGCGCTGTGGTGCCTGCGGCAACAGCCAGTTCTATCCGCGCCCTTTCTGCCTTCAATGCAGAAACACGGATGTCCAGTGGGTGGTCGCCAGTGGTCATGCCGAGGTGGTCACCTGGAGCCGGGTGCATGTGGCCCTGGATCCAGCCTGGGCCGATCACGCGCCCTATATCGTGGCCCTTGTTCGCCTGAGCGAGGGCCCGACCCTCATGACCAATCTCGTCGACACGGAGCAGCCTGACATCGGTCAGAAAGTCCTGGTGCGGTTTCAGGCCCGGGACGACGGGGTACTGCTGCCAGTATTCGCGCCGGTCGACGCAGTCACAAGCAGGGAGGAGTTGCCATGACTCTCGAGCACGATTTTCCGACCCCGGAGCCGCGCAACAACCCGAATGCCGCTCCGGATTCGCTGGAAGCCAAGCAGCCGTACATCGATAACGGTACGGATATTCACGACAAGTCACGCTACTTCGATCGCGACTTCATGGAACTGGAGTGGGAGCGTCTCTGGACCAGAAGTTGGCTCATCGCCGGAGTCGAATCCGATCTGCCGCGGGTAGGTGACTGGTTCCTGTTCCGGATTCGACACGAATCGATCATCGTCACGCGTACCGAGGCAGGGTTGAAGGCGTTCTACAACGTCTGCTCCCATCGTGGCAGTCGCCTGTTGCTGGAGGACCGGGGTCACGCCAGGCGGTTTGTCTGCCCGTTCCATTCGTGGCGCTACGCCAACACTGGCGAACTGCTGGCGATCACGGACGAATCCACCTTCCGTCCAGAGGTCGCGTGCCAGGCAAGAGGGCTGGTGGAGGTGCACTGCCAGGCCCTTGCTGGCCTTATCTTCATTCACATGGGCGAGAATCCTGCGCCGCTGCGAGAAGCGGTGGGTCTGCCCGAGGGTTATCTCGAGGCCTACAACATCGATCGCATGGCTGTAGTCCGGCATGTTCAGACCGAATGGCTTGCCAACTGGAAGGTGGGTGTCGAGGCGTTCTACGAGAGCTATCACATTCACCAGGTGCATCCGGAAACGCGCGACGTCATGGCGGACCAGGACGTCCAGTATGACCTCTATCCCAATGGCGCCAGCAGAATGATCGTCCCGATCGGTCAACCGACGCCGCGGAGGAAAGATCAGGAAACCGTCAACGAGGCCCTCAAGGGCATGCTTGCGGATGTCGGCATCGACCCGGAGATCTTCGACGGCACCGCACTGGATGTGCGTCCGGCTATCCAGCAGGCCAAGCGCAAACGCGCCCAACAGCTTGGCCTGGACTATTCGAAGCTGACAGACAACCAGCTCACTGACAGTTGGGCGACCGGCATCTTTCCCAACGTTCAGATCGGATGTCACCCGGAAGGTGTCTTTCTGATGCGGTTTCTGCCGCACCCGACCGATCCCGAACGCTTCTATTACGACACCATGACGCTGTACCTGCCCACCGGAGATGATTCGATCTCTGCGCCTGCCTGGATGGGGCTTCCCGAGGGGACTGATCTTTCCGGCAGGACCCGCCCGGAAACCGAGTACCTTGGGCTACAGGGGGCAAGTGCACTCGGCCAGGTGCTGGAGCAGGATTCCGAGTTGCTGCCTGTAGTGCAGGACGGCATGCGTTCGCGCGCCTTTCGTGGGCAGCTGTGGAGTGAGCAGGAGCAGCGATTGCGCCACTTTCACGCGGAGCTGGAGCATTATCTGCGCAATCAGGACTGAGTCCGGCGGACGGGCATCGGTCAGCGCCGAGGGGCCGCCGTTTCTGTTGGCTCAGAGGCGCGCCCCTGGCATTACAGGCGGAGTGAAGTCCTGCGGTCACGCGCGCAAGGGCGCCGAGCCAAACAGCCGTTGAAGCTGTAAACTCGGCGCCCAATCAGATGCCAGGTACGGAGGAAGACCGCAATGGCCGTTCGCGAAATCCCCATGATCATCGATGGGCAACCGGTACAGTCGAAGAGCCAGCATTGGCATGACGTGGTGAATCCGGCGACCCAGGAAGTGGTGGCGCGGGTGCCGTTCTGCAC
>LFIK01005468.1_pt1 | contig 10191 bp, 10 predicted proteins | sample 643401 | NCBI WGS metagenome assembly LFIK01 (sample SAMN03777447, study PRJNA286221) | soda lake metagenome | biome: soda lake; feature: Kulunda steppe; material: water; isolation source: sample T5-Br brine of Lake Tanatar-5 | place: Russia: Kulunda steppe | collected 2010-07
GGGGGGGGGGGGGCAATCTTGTCCTTGTCTCTTAAGAGGGTGAATGCTTTGCCAGGCTATCCATAACTGTTGTTGAGAGTCCGGAAGGGCAAAGGCAAAAAGCGGTGCTGGTGGTTTTCCCATTATGGCAGCTGTGCACCAAGCAAGTGGTTCACACTTACCTTTTTTAAGAGGTGTGCACACTAAGTATGAGCCTCCCACAGCCAGCTGGACCTAGCGGCTGAAAAGCGCCTACCGCAGCAAAACTTTTGCTACCACATGAAAGAGTGCTAGGGCTACGTGGCCCCACTCTCGCTTACCTTCTGCTCCATTGCTTGAGATGTGCCTATGCACTGGCACCACAGGAGCTCTGAATTGAACTTTTATTTTCTGTTATAGGACATTTGTAATTCCATAAACGGACCCTTACCTTACAGTGTGTGCATGCACGTTGAATTGAACACCAGTCCTGGGTGGGGAGTGCTCCACCCTTCTCCTCTGCAACCCCGTGTCTGTTGGGCTTCAGAGGCTCTGTGCGATGCAACTTCATTTGTTTTTGTGAAGGGTGTCCGAGGTGGAGCTCAGACTGGCCAAGCAGCAGATGGAGCGCGAATTCTCAAAACACCAACTTAGGCCAGGGGACCCAGGGTATCAGTATGACAAGCAGGTGTGTGTTCGTGCGCGTGCCCGGAGGTAGCGTAGCATTGGATTGTTGTGCCTGGTCAGCCGCCAAATGCAAAGGCAGTCCCACCAACAGAAGTTGCAGACCAATCCTGCCCCGATCGGCATACATCTTGCCTGAAATATGCCATGGATGTGCGCGTCTTCTCATGCATGCCGAAAAGCAGACTGTCTTCTCATGAATGCTCAGAAGCAGAAATGCACATACATGTTTGCACCTGAAAATCCCACTGTCACTGCAGGTTGAGTTTGGGCCCCCAACAAATTCCAATGATTGGTGGGTCTTGAGTCGGAGAAAGCAATGCTGGTGCATCTGAATGCAGGTGTTAGACTGTTTGCGCATGTGTGCATGCATGTTTCTATGAGCGTGCATCTGTATGTTCTTGCATGCATGCATGTTTGTATGCATGTAAGTTCATTTATATGCATGTACATATGTGTTTTCTCCTGTGCTTACTTCTGCAGGGATGACAGTGATGACTAGCTTCGAACTTGCTAAAATTGTTCAAATGTCAGGATTTCTGAGCGTCACTTAAGCTTCCTGTCCACCGCCATCCGTTTGCATAACTTATGTAAGTATCCATCACATTCCATCCCTTCATAGATTTACCACTAAGCTCTTTCTTGTGGCGCGGTGCCTTTGTTTGCTCATTCATCCCGCCCCTAGTCCTCAAAGGGGCTGCGCTATCATGCTGAGGGCTGCAATTGTTACACATCCAGATTTGTGCAGCTGAGAACAAATATCTCAAAAACATATGCACTGGTTATTTTCCATGGGTTCTATGTCTGTGACTCGCTATCCATTGGTTTAGCAGTGTATGCCTGCAGTGAACACAATAGTGGGCGTATATGGCACGTAGGCTATGACAAAGTAGACATGACATAAAAATGCAAAGCAAGCAAATAATGCATGGAGAAAAGAATGCTGTCGTTCTTCTCAATGACTGCTCGATCTGCAGCATGCAAGCAAGATTGCGTCCCATTTTTAGAATGTCACGTCGAAGTGTGCTCTTCAGTTCTTCATTTTATTATGAATTGCAATGATCTACAGATGACGCGCAGTGAACATGCGGCTTTCAAGTACCTTTTTGTATTGTATTACCTCCACAGTTTTGTAAGCACTCAGATGGTCGACATACCTGCGTTCAGTGCAGGTGATGAATCCACAATCTTGCATAGATTAAGGTTGCAGGTCTGATAGCCTACCAGGAACAAACAGATGAGCATAGAAATGTCAACCCCAGGGTTAAATTTTCTAGGAACTTCCTAAGTTGAACTCCTTTACTTTCAAGGAACTTCCTAAAGGCCAGATAAGGTGTGAGTTACACAGCTGTGTACCTACCCACCGGGCTGAATTGGAAACAAGAGTGTCGGCTACAAAACACTTTGGGAGTTCGTTTGGTTTAAACCTGAAACTTAGTTAAGAAAGGCACCAAATTTCATGAGAAAAGAAGGTATATTTGTTGCTTTTGTAATAACGTCTTCTCTGAAATACGCCCATGAAAATGGATGTCCTTTACCCGATTATTTTTCTACATTGGCAAACCATTCCTACATCAATGAAGGAAAGGGAGACACCGTGTGACATTGGCCCAAAGTGCTGTGGGTCTCCTCCACCAGGGAGAAGTAAGAGCTAGTGAGGATCTGTAAGGTGTCAAGCCGCCCCCCGCTCCAGACCGAGACCTTGAGGGCATCTGGATCTTTCAAGAGCGCGTCTAGTTGTTGTCAATTTGTGCGCACAGAATGAGCATGTAATTTGAGGGCAGTTTTATGGGCTGTTTGCGTATCAAGGCTGACTGACCTCTTTGAGATGATTCAAAGTGTGTAAGGAAGAGATAGAGCCTTTCACGCCAAGAAGAACTTCTTCTTGGATTGAATGGTGTGAAGGATGCAAGGTAAATTACATAACAATTTGTAATTTAGTTGGAGGCCTGGCAGGATTAAGCTAAGCAGTCCTCGCTCAGCTGTTTGCCACTGTAATATTCATACCCCTTTCTATAATTCATAAAGCAGGATTCCTGCCTCCTTTGAGGGGGGATTTGAGGAGTCGAACAGAGGTGGCTTAGAAAATTCAAGTCGAATTGCTTTGTTCTCCTGAATTGGTTCGAGTTGGAGCCAAATTCTGCCAATTGTTAGTGAAGGTCTGGCAATTAGTGGTTAATGCGCTTTTGGATTGTAGAGAGCTCAGCACCCCCCTGAAGGCTACTGGTACTTGTAGTACAAGCTGATCTGCAACGCATTTTGTCAAGCAAGTCGTTGTCCTCACTTTGTTGGCAACAAAGAGGGCTAGAAGGGGAATGCAGAGCGCAAAACAATGCAGATCGTCTGCTTTGACAAGTTCTGACTCACTTTCTTCCCTCCCCTGCTGCTGCCATGCCTCTGGTGCCTTGGCCCTAGGTTCTAGACACCTACATATGGAACCGAGTAGGTATGTGCATCATGCTACGATGATAGTAGCATTGCTTGTTTTTGCTTACATGCCAGGCCCTGAGAATTAAGACTGGATGTTCGCAAATCCACAATAGGCACTATGACAAATGTGCCTCGCACAATATTTAGGACGAATGACATGTCCCTTTTTATGCCCTTACTTGGAAATGTGCTATTTGAGAAGGCAGTCCGCAGAATGATTTGCTGATTTTGCTATGGCTGATAGAATTTTCATTGGAGACATGGGAGCTTTTTATTTTGACAACATCATGTTATCATCACTTATGATCAGTGCAGAGGATGCGAAATTGTTTCTCTTGAAGCAGACGAACAAGTCACTTCCTATTCTTTCAGGGACTATGGATATTTTCTGTCTGGCTGGCAAGCCCAGCAGTCAACCCATCCGACTAATTTGGCCCTAGGTGGCACTAATTGATATAGCGAATGTTTTGCTGATTTCATAGTTCTTATTTCTTCTCTTTCAAAGATGAAGAAACTCCTTACACGACCTTTCATACGTTGTTGTGAAAGTCGACATTGAAAGTCCATGTCATACCTGAAGACAGGCAACCCTAGACTTCTAGGTGTACTGTGCCGCTCAGTGGGATTGCTCAATCAGTGCAATCCAGCCCCAGTTGCTTCAGAAGGCAAACCAGGTGGACTGGTGGTGATTTCGGAGGGTGGCGTCGGGAGCTCCTCCTCACCAGGGAAAGAAGAAGTCGAGAAAGTATCCTCTTCAGGCTTTGGCTGTCCTACGCCATCCTCTGCAACGCGCATGCACATTTGTTTGCAAAATTGGGTGCAGAGGTGGCCTGGCTCAGGGTGTGGTCAAAGCTACCTCAGTCTCAGCCTACATCATAATGTCAGAATCAGGCTTGCGCAAATAAAAATATATAAGTACGGCGTCAATCAGAAATGGCACCGTAAATAACGGTGCGTAATTGACGTATACGTCATATTACCGTCAATTACGGTGAGATTCATACTGACGGTGGAAATCGTAAGAAACGGTGCTGCGTCAGGAACTCTGTGGTTCGGAGGCTAGCAAGCTCAAGCTCGAGGTGCGCTCAGCACCCCGACTTATCACGGACAAAATCTTTAAGAAACATATCCTCCGACAATCAAGCTAAGAGGGCTCGTGTGGCCCTGGATCAATCGAGCTTGGCCCGGCCTGGCCAGCTGCTGCAAGCACCACCTCCCACAGGCCTGGTAGTGGGTGGGTAGAGGAAGAGGGGTGGCAGGAAGGTCAAGAGCAGCTGGGTAAAGGCAGATTTTGAGAGGAAGGAGACGCAGCAGGATGGTAAGACGACTGTGGAGTACAGCTGCCTGCACTGCCAGAGGATGCTGGGCTGAATGCAACGTGGTTCAAGAAGCACCTGCTCAACCCTGGCGCGTGCAAGTTCCTGTACGGCACCTCTGCGCAAGAGGTGGTGAAGCAGGTGGCAGAGGTGACGACAGCGCTGCAAAAATGCAAGCCAGCCACTTCCAGATCGCGGGCACCTGGCGCACACACATGCTCCAGGTGAGTCTGTGTGTATGTGTGTGCGTTTGTAGGTGGTTGGATGGATGGGTTCAGTTGCAGGCCTGTGCTTGACTGTCTCGAATGCTGTGCAGGGCTGCACCCATCACTGCTGGAAAAATGAAAATATTTTTTGCTTGTGGTTAAGCTGGAAAATGAAATTCTTTTTGCTTTGATAAGAATGCGAATTATGCAATGCATCTCTCTACAAATTGCATGCCTGCAGGTGGATAAGATTGCCCCTGCAGAGAAGGCTTAACCGCATCTTGCTGGGCAGGATGTGGCTGATGGCTTTCATCTTCAACACCCGCATCATGCAGCGCAAGTAAGGAGGCGTACCTGGATACTTTTCGGCTGCTTTGAAATGCACAGTAGATCTCCTTAGACGTGCTGCTCTTCCCTTCCGTGCACATGCTAGGGTTTTGCAAACCCTAGAACTGAAGTTGCATCTTAATCTGCACTGCAGGGAGGTTGAGCTGTTTGATGCCAGCAAGGAGCAGAAAAAGGAGTTTGCAGCATGGCTAGAGACAGTCCGGGATGCTGCAGAGCCAGATGCAGATGGGGTTGCAGCAGTGCACATGGATGTGGAGCAGATGGAAGTGGATGAGGAGGGGGGTGAGCAGCGGGAGAGGGATGAGCAGGTGGAGGGGGATGAGGGGGTGAGGATGAGGATGAGGATGAAGAGGGGGATGAGTGACAAGTGGGAAAAAGGAAATTTTTACTTCAAAGGCGACCTTTGGAAAGGGTTGGATGCAGCAAATGAAACTGAATGCTGCTGAGATGTGCTGCTGAAGTGACCATCTGAAAATTTTGACGGTTTAAGACCGTAAATATCTAAAAACGCGATCGTCTGACGTCAAAAATGGAAATCACCGTAAATTACGCTTGCGACTCAATTTCTGACGGTCAAAACCGTAAATTACGCCATACCGTCAAATGACGGTTGATGGCGTCAGTAGTAAAGTGCACAACTCTGGTCATAATAAGTGCTTCAAGAATAATCCAGGAGATTATGAAGGAAATGAGTGGTTACTTGCAAGAGATCAGAATCGTGATGGGATTATATTTCCACAACAAGATCTTGAAGGAGCATTATGGCATCCTATTGCTATGAGCCAATTAAAGAAGTGTACTGGTGAAGCGAAGGATGTGTGTTGATTGCATCCTTAAAAACAGTGAAGGAACCAACACTGGTACACTTATGCACTGGTTGTCTCCCTCAAAACAGAGGTGCGCAATCAAGCATATATCATCTTGTCTGAGTGTCTGATCCAGCTCTTCAAATTAAATGGCTTGATCAAGCCGCCATGTCAGTACAACACAGCGATCTGCCACAAAAAGCTAAAATAAGCCGCACCTCCATCTTTGGGAGTGGGGAAGAGTTGTGTGACAGCGCAGGTTTTCAAGCCAGGTCAAGGTTTCATGTCAGCAAGCTCTTCGTGCATAAAATTTTCCACAATGAATGATGTACTGGCGTAAAAAAGCCTGACACAAAGTGCAAGGGAAGTGTGTACCAAGGAAAGGACCAGAGCCCCAACGAGCCCCCATAAATACCCTGCAAGCCACCCCCTGGAGCTCTAACTGTTGAGACCTGAGGCCCTTTGGGGCGTGCGCCAAGGTACATGCGAGGGCCCTACACACTAACAACTCAGGGCATTAAGTGAAGTGCGCTGAGCAAGTCAGGCTTACCGTCAGGGGCAGAGGTGCTGCCCTCCCCTTCAAGCGCAGAAGGCCACAAGTCATCCAAGCTGTCGGAGGCCTCCAGGGGCGCATCAGCCACTGCCTGCAAGGCTTCCGCCAGGCCGCCTCCGCTCAACAAGTAGTCTGAGACGTAGAACCTGAGGAGCCAGGGGCAATGCTTGGTGGCATCAGCAAGCAAGCAGGCGCAGGCAACAAAGGAGCCAGCCTGTGCAACTGCTCCAGGGAAGCTGGAAAGTGCCTGTGACCGGCACGATTTGTGCAGGTGCAAGCAATGCTCTGCAGGCACAGTGCGGCGCCGTGGCCTACCATGCAGGGTCGAGGTATGTGTTAAAAACCTTTTCGCGTTCTTTTAAAAAGAGCAGTGGGGAAGGGTACGGGGATGCGCATGGGCGACAGCAAGGGCATTCCAGTGCATCCATTGCACTAGGCACAAGCAAGAACATGCCACACAGTGTCTGTGGCGCGCAATGTAGGGCTCCAGGGTCAAAGCCATCTGCCTGGTCCTCATTTTGCATTGCGCAGAGCTTCTTTGCAGTACCTAAGGAGCTGCGGACTGCGAGAGATGGTCACACGATCAGCTGCCTGGCCTAAACAAACACTTTGTTGCCCGATCAACTGCAAGAGACTGCAAGAGCAGTCATGCCTAGTGCTGTCCAGCAGGCACACACCCTTACAAGAGTGAGTTGCATTGAGTGAGACTGCAAGCCCACAAGCAGCCCTGTGCATACCTTAATAGGCCCTCCATTGGTCTTGCTTCTAGCAACCCTAGCATCAAATAGTCCCCTGGATTCACGTCAACATTGACCTGCATGCAACGGGCCACAGAAAGTAGCTTGTAAAATGAGGGGTAGCTTGTACAGCAAGAGGAAGCGCCCGGCAGCCTCAGAAGCGCAATGCAGCGCGTTGTTTGTTTGTTGATTGAAAAACAGGTCTGCAGTGGAGGTTTGGGAAAAAGCGCAGCAGTTGGACCTTGGGAAAGTATACAAAACAGCCTGGCCCCATACTTTCACAAGAAGGTGCAAGGGACTGACAGGGTGATGGTGCACAGTGTGTCTGCTGATCAGGCAAATGCAGAGCGCGCGCGCACACACACACACTGATGGCCTTCTGTAGATAGAACTAGTTTTGAATAACATGCGCACACACACATACACATGCTTGCCTTGACAAGGGCACGTGCATATGCATGTCAGTGACACACATACACTCGCCTTGATGACTACCTCCAGGCCCAGCTCATCGAGGAGGACCGCCGCCAGCTTGAGGTCCTGCCTCTGCCAGCCCAGCACCGTGGCAGGCCACTCGGTGGCCCCACCCTCCTTCTTGCGCTGCCTGAAAAACTCTGTGACGCGCGTCACGCGTCAGGCCAGAGAAGTGGGGCAGCGGGCAGCAGCTAAGCGTCAGCATGGCAGCAAGCAGGCTGCAGGTGCAGACGCAGGCGAGTGGGGCGGCCTGGCAGGGGCTTCCATTTTCCCCGACCAGAATCCATAAGCTGTCCACACTCCCCACTGGCCAAACTCCACAAGATGGCCACACTCCCCACTGGCCAAACTCCACTAGATGGCCACACTCCCCACTGGCCAAACTCCACTAGATGGCACACTCACAGAGGTTGACCCACTGGCCGCATTCCACTAAATGGCACACCCACAAGGGTTGACCCACTGGCCAAATTCGACTAGATGACACACCCACAGGGTGGGGTTGACTATTTCAAGCAACCAGGTTGCTGTACACTCACGCACGGGCTGGCACTCCGAGTGCTGCATGACCGTGCAGAAAAAGAGCCTGAGGGTTCGTCCTTCAGCTTGCATGCATGAGCATGCAGCTCCGCTTGGATGCATGCGCGCTCAAGGTCTTAAAATGCAGTGTTCCCCGTCCTGGCTCATGCAGCCTCTTGCGCATCCTCAAAAGCACTTGCATGATGATGGCCCATGCATACGCAGATGCGCATCATGAACGCGCGCATGTGCACACACGCACAAGCACTTGCACGCACAAGCCCACCCACCTGCCACCCAGTACATCTCTTCCGCCCGCTCCGCAGCACCCATGCTCTTTGCACGGTCGCTGCCAGATGTTACTGCTATCTGCTCTATGGCGGCTGCACTGAAAGGCGGCGGGACACCAATCAGGTGGGCCTTCAGATTAAGGTGCGCAATGATGTCCATGTACCTGCAAGGGCGCAGTGGGACGGGCACAATTTCATGAGCATCGCTGTTGTCGCTCTACCAGGCCACTTGGCCCTTAACCCAGATCTACCCTGCACTGCGGGCAGCTCAAGCCCTGATTGCCCCTTTTGTGGAGGTGAGCAAGGCAGACACACTGCGCGCTCGTGCCTGCGCAGTCGCTACACCCACAGTGTGCCTTGGAGGAGTGGTCCTATAAGGGACCCTTATAGGTCCTATAAGGGACAGTGTGCCTTGGAGGAGTGGTCCTGTAAGGGACCCTTATAGGTCCTATAAGGGACAGTGTGCCTTGGAGGAGTGGTCCTATAAGGGACCCTTATAGGTCCTATAAGGGACAGTGTGCCTTGGAGGAGTGGTCCTGTAAGGGACCCACGTTATAGAGCGCAAGCGGCACGCCAGCTTCCACGCAGGAGACGCAATCTGGGCAGCAGCAGACGCAGTGCAAGCGCCATGGATTAGCGCGACAGCAGGGGTCAGGTGCTTTTGTGACATTGCCCTTTTTGCTGGGAAGGCGCATTCTGCCCACCACTACACGCACACCCCAGCAGAGGAAGCACTGTTAAAGAGGGTCAGTTGGGTGGCGGCATCGGCTTGGCACCTTCATCCTGCCTGCAGAGCGCACCTCCGGATGGGACTGGTCATTTGGACGTAGGTGTCCAGGCCCAGGGAGGCGTGGCGGCTGGGCGTGGATGCTACCGTGCTCTTGGTCATACACCTGCCACATGCCAGGTGCCATTGGGTGAGGGCAGGGTGCAGGAACGGCAAATACAGATGCTGGGCAGGCAGAGCGCTCTGCCTTGTACTTTGTGCACAAGCTGCTTGCTGCACATGTACGAGGGCTATCGCCCTCTGTTAGCCCTCTGCATCTGCGGGTCCATTTGCCTACACCCAAGCTATACGCAAGAAGCGAGCAAATACATGATGTCAAATGTGAGCATGGTAGGGTGTCCACAAGGAATGAGCAAGCAAAGACGTGTGGGATTCCCCAAACACAGGACAAATAGGTCCTTGGCTGCCGTTGGCCGTTGCTCATCGTTGCAGGGCTGAAACCAGCAGAAAGTAGGGCAGAGAGGCAGCAGAAGTAGGGCACACCTCCTGAACATGTAGCCCCTGCAGATGCCCTCTGGAGCTGATGCCTGCACACATGTGCACGTGCAGGTGCAGAGGGCAGTGAGGCGCCTGTGCATATGTACAGCTTTGTGGTTGGGGGAAGGCAGAGCACAGCAGCGCCCACCTGGCTATCATGGCAGCGCAGCCCACCTGCCTTGATGGGCGGCGCACCCGCCCATCAAGGCAGCACTGTCCGCCCATCAAGGCAGAGTAGCCCGCCCATCAACACTGCACAGCCTGCGGACGCCTCATGCGTTTAACCAGTCTCCTTCCCAACCTTCCCCGGACAGTCATCCTTCCAGAGAATATCCAGTCTTAACTCTACAAGACATTCATCCTCGTAGCCTTGACAGCACGCTCCCTCTTCAAGGCATCCTTCCAGCTGACTGACTGCACGGGACAGCCTTCCTCCGTCCTTTCATGGGCAATACAAATGGACCACAGGGAACATCCTTTTTTCTGCCCCCAATGCATGCACTCTTAGACCGAGCCTCCCCGTGCCTCCTCACATCCAGCCTTGCTTGTGGGAAAAGCTGCTTCCACATGGCTCATGCTTTTACGCTTTGCTGGCAGATGTACAGA
>LFIK01005469.1_pt1 | contig 10190 bp, 9 predicted proteins | sample 643401 | NCBI WGS metagenome assembly LFIK01 (sample SAMN03777447, study PRJNA286221) | soda lake metagenome | biome: soda lake; feature: Kulunda steppe; material: water; isolation source: sample T5-Br brine of Lake Tanatar-5 | place: Russia: Kulunda steppe | collected 2010-07
ACACAATTTGTGTCACACAACAACAAACACAAACACAACCAAAAACACAAACAAAACCACAACCATTACAACGATCACAACCACAACCACAACCACATCCACACAAACACACACACACACACACACTCACACACACACACACACACACACACACACACACACACATACACATACACACAAACACACACACGCATACACATCACACATGCATGCACATATACACATGCACATGCAGACACGCACATGCATGCACATGTCAAGCCAGTGATGACAGTAACCCACACATAGTCGCACCAGCCGCTGGTGGAAGCGTACACATGCTGAAAGGGGAGCAATTATGCTCATATGCATCACCTCTGTATGGCCCATAGCTACATTTATGGCATGCTCTTTTGCGCTCTCAGTATGCCCTCCCTTCTCATTTTTGTGTCTGGGATCCAGAAGGGCCCTGGTTACAAAAGCTGCCTGCAACTGATAATCCTGTCAAAATCCTGTCTGTTGACAGTGGTGATTCTTCCAGAAAAGCCCAACCGGACGCGGCCTACTCAGAGTCCAAGTAAAGAGAGCGTAGAAGCAGCTTCAAACTTGCTTGCCGACCTGAGCTATTTGAAGGTGAGTGAGGAAGAAGAACCAGCTGCTTTCCTTTTTTTAACCCTAAAAACTTAGTACTTACAGTATAGTTGTTTGAAGAAGAGTAGAATAGGGAGGATGGAGAATCTCTCCGGCAGAGGACAGACGCAAGGAGATTGAAATTTGCAATGATAGATGGAAATGTGTTGCTTCCTTTGTTATGTACACACAATCAATAGTTCTTGCAATGCGCAAAGTTGCATCAACAAGCCAAATGTGCCTCCTTCAAACATTAGTTGATATGGCCGCCAATAACCTCCTCCGTAGCTTGAGGCTTGCTCTTCCATGTTAGAGAAGTCTAAATACTTGCTTATGGTAGCCTTTAAAAATTTACCTGTTTATGATTAGCCAAAAGCCATATTTTTTTCTGGTTCATTAGTTCTTGCTGATCACTGCAAGCCATAGGAAATAAACGCAGCCTTTACCTACCTTCTATCAGGCCTGTGCTAGGTAAATATATACTAGTAGTAATTGATTGATAGGAAACGGTCCTGAGCACGACGCGAAACTGCGGCCGGGAGGACTTGTCCTCAAAAGTCCCCAGTTCGAATCGGGCTGGGGGTGACGGTGGGGGTTTTCTCGCAAGAGAAACCGCCTTCCTTAATTCACGCCTCGGGTGTATCCTGAGTGCGTAGCTTTTCCTTGATTCGGTGGTTGATAGAAAGTAGGAGGCTGAGGTGGCTTATAGAAAGCAGGAAGCTCAAATTCTAGCCTGACTGATGTGTCTCTGCCTGTGAATGATTGATAAATGCTGCTGATACTTTGTGTCGGATAGGTTTTAGTTGCTTGGGTGCTCAGGCCTCCTAGCCTAGAGTCAGATTGAGGGGTGGCTGACCAGCAAGCATGGCCTGTCTAGCCCAAATTGTACGTCAGACATGTATGTTGACATAAGCGCTAGGAAGGAAGCAAAGATACCAGGCAGGAGTGGTTTCCATGCCCATGCCTGGTGCATGAGTGGCCAGCTGCCTGTGTTTTATCCCAACAACATCCAGGGGAGAACTGCGGTCAATATCTCGCTGAATTCATGGATATTGCTTGCCAATTTAACCAACAACAGAAGCCCCCCTTTTTGTTTGATTGGGGACCTTTTAACTTCACAGACTTTGCAGAGGTTGTGGAGAAACAATCCCTGGCATGGATGAACAAATGCATGAATGGTGAGGGAATATCCTCCTGTTGCTGTCTATTTTTTCCTTGAAGTCAGTCAGGGGGTGAGCAGATCTCCGGCAAAAAATAAATAAATTGCAAGAGGCAAACTCTTGGCGAGTGGGCTTATCATCTGACATGCTTCTGCCATTTTCACAACATACCACACTCACTTGCAGGAGACTGAAAAAGCACCCATTGAGCGTCTGGCTCTCCCCACCACAGCTAATATGGAATACGGGTTCTTCACAAAGGCTTTGAATGCTCCCAACCCGATGTTTGACTACAAAACACGCACTTGTGATGTGACAAAGTACGCAGATCATTTTGTCAACAATACTGGCCACAGGTACGAACCACTGGAGACTTTTCCACTGCTATCACGACCGCATCTGTGACTTTGTGTTTGACTTCTCTTGCATTGGTTGAATGCATGGAGCTCTTCAGTACCCTAATCTTCCTTTTACCGGCGTAAGGCTCTCACGCCAACGATACATCTTCACAAGACGATAGAAATCAAGAAAATAGAAACCAAGGAAAGGCTCACAACCTGTGCAACATGCCTTTGAAGTTGTGCTGTGCATGTGCCTGAATAAATACATCTAAGACTTCACAGAGCAGCTTCCAGGTGCGCGTGCCTGCTCATGTCCTTGGCTGCAAGATAGAGTCTTAGCTTCACTGGTGTTCCGGCTGTCCTAACAGACACTTCTTTATTTCCCAACGCTTGCAGTCCATTCGCCCGCAACGATGGCAAGTAGTACCCTTATCTACGAAGGCAGAAATAACTCAAATCTAAATACAAGCTATTGGGGAGGACCTAATCGCGGTGTGGTTGAAGGACCCTTGATGTGCAAACAAATGCTCCTGCAGGTGATAAATGATCCTGTCCTGCTGCGCATCTGACCGGTTACCTAGGCTGCCTGTAGTTGCGAACTTGCAGCTCCCCATTCTTTGAGCATTTCTGCAGCTTCATGATGGGCTTCTGCCTGCAGCGCATATGAATATGCATGTGTCTTTGCACTTTCACATACACACATACGCACACACACATGGAAGGCATGATGTCATCGACACGGACAGCTCAGTAGATGGGCTAGATTCAGCCACCATGCAATATGCGCGTAGAACCCCAATCAACCAAAGAAAGGTCAGGCATGATTGGCAACCAAGCACCTTGTGTAAGGAGGATGTCTATGAGGAGGTGTGAGGAAACCACATTCCCCTGTTTTGTGGGCAAGGTCGTCTGTGTGCTTCGGATTTCTTTGTGCGAGGTTGAGTTGCGAGTGCACTGGCATTCAATTATGATATCTATTAGACAAACGCATAAAATTCCTGATGAAGGATGTGAAATCTCCTGTGTGCCAGATGGGGCTGATGGCAATTTGTAACTCAAGTTGCAAAATGAAATGCAAGTAGCTAGAAAACATACCTCAATACCCTGTGCAAGCACTTCGATTTGCCATTGAAGCATCTGTTCAATCGTGCAAGATCCAAGGTCAACTGGTGTCAGCTGCAGGTGAATGTTAAAATGCAAATGTTGTAGTCAACAGTATGTTGACATGTGCTGGCGCAGAAAGAGCCCTATGAACATAATCCCTCATAAACCTTCCACTTGTTGGGTTCAGCGCTCACTATTTTAAACTGCTGCTTCACTGCCCAGCCAAGTCAAGCCAAGCATTTCATAGGCAAAATAATTCCATAAAATTCACTTGTCCCCCAAACGTGGACATTTGATAGGCTCATCACAGTACACGGAATGTCCACACAACGCGGGCTTTCAGGGGGAGAGGAACAAATCCACACAGCGAGGTTTCTTAGCTATACCTGTCGAACAAGGACTGCTTTGCAGAAGCATATCAGGCCTCAAACCTGAACCTAAATCTAGAAAGACATCAATTTAAACACGGAAAGGTTCCACCTGAGAAACAAGAATGATGCACCAAAGAAAAGCTCCAAGTGCAGGAATAGTTTTGGTGAATGAAGACAGTTCTCAATAGTAAATGGTGAGGTGTGCAAAGCTCAATTGAAATCAATGCCGCTTGAACATGACAAGCCTTCAGACACTTGAGCAAAATGAGCCTAACCCCCCAGGGCCCAGTTATTAAAAATCACCGTTCCACCCCCAAGGTCACTCATGTGTAACTAAGGAAACTATGCAGGCATTGAAACACCCCCTACATCAATTACGCAAAAGGAGACGCATTGGTCTGAAGAAATTACAGTAATCATTCAGGATCGTTGCGTTTTACATCTTGATTGGAAACCACTTTTGCAGGGCCTTGATAAGTGTTCGGGTTTTCTGCAATTTTTCTTACTTGTAGTCCCTGTAACGCCAGATTAGTGTCATCGTCAAATGGGTGTCACTGCCCATGTGCAGTTAGTTGGGTGGTTGATATTAGCTTTCTGGACTGGATCTCCCTCTTCTCACATAGACCTTCCCTTCCCTGGACTCCGGAGCGCTCCCCTGAGGCACTCGCCGCCCGGCCATTCCCCATGCGACACAGGCCTTGTTGGGTCTTAGTAAAGATGAGAGCAGAAAGGCAGCGGCGCCTGTGGGATATGGATAGGTGGCAGCAGCAGTATATTCATCGCCGCAGAACCAGCTGATTTGTACAGCGTTTAATTGAGGTTCCTTGGTAGCATGGTATAAGGCTACTCTGGCAGGGCGAGACCGCCTCTCCTTGCAACGCATCATTATGTAGATGATATCTTTATCATGTTCCTTAGACATTTGTTCATGTCGGTGATTTGGCATGACAGGCTTAACAGAGGACTTCCATGTAATGAAGGGGCAAAGGCGCATCAAGCTGTAGATTGATGTGCTAAAAGGTGGATGTGACAGCTTTGGAAGCATTCGACTCGCTTAGACTGGACATCCTGTGAAGTAGTTTGAGGTATCAGGCAGCTGCCAGTGCAGAACTAATAGTTTCTGGAAATGTAATTTTTTTGTAAGAGCCTCGTGGACACCAAATGCTTGTGAGAAAATAAATGAAATCGTTCAAAAAGAGACAAATGGGATTTGCAATGTTGTAGGAGCAGTGTGGTAGGCATTGAATTTTTGGCAGACATGAGCCAACTTTCATTGTGGGGATGGATACACGGTATTTGGGGCACCCTCTTTTCCTTGATTGATGTTAAGAGCGTTGCACTAACTGCGTAGTTTTCCTGAGCTCATACCAGATAGATGCTGTGTAAATGGGGTACCAAGCAGCATGAGGACTCATACTGCATGGACCCGTGTATCACATAGGGTCATACATGGTCAAATTGCTAGGTCCTCTCACTCAGCCCCCAGGTATTGAGGCAGGTGCAACCATGCTGCATCCTGAGAAAGCCCTATTTGTTGCTGGGGTAAATTTTGTAAGTTTAATGGGTGGTTATGTTATAGGCTGCGCCATGACTTGTCCCCAAAAAAGCCTGATGCACACCACAAGGGAAGCGTGCAATTAGGAAAGGACAGGAGTCCCCACCCCAATTGGGCTCTGCTAATCCTCCAAAAACATGATACATCAATCTAGCAAGGGTTTTGGTAGTACAGGGGGGCGCATCAATATTAAGCCAAAAGAGCGAAGGTGAGTGAAAGTGAGGACTACATGCAAAGAGCAGAGTTCTGTGTGTGGCGGCGGGCGGCGGGCGCTGGGCAAGCAGTCCAGAGAAAGAGGATGAGTTAGGAATTTATAATATCAAGAACCAAACAAGGCAGCAGCTGCAAAAGATGAAGAATCATTGGAGAGGGTACCTCTTGGAAGGCTACCTACGTTGTTCTATAGCTCACATTCAAGCTTCATTTCAAATGAATCATTTGTCTTTGCAAAGTTCCTTAAAGAACATTTCAAAAGCAAATGTTGAGCAAGAATCTTGAGAACGCATACTTATCAGTCCAAGTAGGCTTCTGCACTTCTAAGCTGGTTCAAAGCAGGCGAGTTTGCTGCAACAAGCCAAGCTATTATGGTGCCATTCCAAATCAAATTCGCAGTGATCGATTTCCAGGGGGTTCGAAAAGCACATCCATGAGCTTAACACGCTTATATAAAACAGAGATGCGCCTGCCCTTCTCTTCTTCGCAGCCCAGTTATCTCATCCTAAAGGAGGACGCTAACAAGGTTGCAAATTATGCCCTCCTTTCGCAGTATTCTACAAGCTTTAGGTAAAACACTGCGCATGGTAACCCACCTGCACTTTGCCGATGCTGTCTGTTCCAAAGACTAGCTCACACCCATTGCTCAGCTCTTGCGCCTCTGAGTATGTAGAGAAGTAGGAGACGGGCAAAGGTTGAGGGCGTGCATTTGCTCTTCATTGCTAACATCCCAGGCTCAGCCCAGTCTCAACCCAAGAGTGAGGATGGAGCATCAATGAGCTAGCTTGAAAGGGCCAACATGATGGGAGGAGTCTGCATCTGCCAAGGGCTACTGGCAGGGCAAGCCGGTACAGGCAGGGCAAGTCAGAAAGAGCATACCACTGAGAGTGCTGATGATACATTTCTCTGCACAACAAAAAGGCCATACAAACGCTGTGCAGCAAGCTGTGCAAGGGATGATGATTTTGTGGTCATGTCAAGGAAGCAAGCATTTTCAAGGGAATGGGTTTGATAGAGGGCAAGCTGACACGCTGGTGGAGATGCTCAATGGAAAATGCTCAATGCCAGAGCATATTATGGCAGCCTAGCACTTACTTCAATAGTGCTGGACAGGTGATGAAATCAGGATTCATGATTCTCAACATACTCACCCATGGGCTGAAGGCACACACCGTTGACTTTTGTGCCATTCGTGCTGCCAAGGTCCCTGACCAGCCAGCTGCTGCCATTCCAACAGACCTCAGCATGCCTTTCTGACACCGAATGGTCTTTTATATGCATCTTGTTGGCTTTTGTCCTGCCCACAGAGATGTTGAAGCCCTTGGGTGCCAGGGTTGTGCCTTGACAGGGCCCTGCTGTGAGGCACAGTTGGAACTGCGGGGGGACTACCAACACCTCTGAATCGTGCTGCTGCATCTCCTTTTTGTAAAGCATGCAAGCCTCTAAATCCAAGTGCTCCAGCAGTGAGGGAGCTGGCTGTAACACTGTGCAGGCCAGCCTTTGCTTATTTGACCGCAAAATGGGTTGTGGACTTCAAGAGGAAAAAGCGTGCATCCCTGCAAGACACAGTAGGCACGAGAGCGCAAAATAGGGCATATGTACACGAGAGGAGGTCAAACATCACAGCACATCACTACATCAATCAGTTGAAACTCACAAGGCAAAAGAAGAATCCAAGTGTCTTGAGTATTGAGGCTTAATTGTAAAGAAATCTTGTTGTTCTTTGTCGGTCCATCTTAGCTCTCGTTCCAAACTCACCAAGCAACGGGTTTTGATTGGTCATTGAACTGCAGTTTAAAATTAAGTTCCTCGCAACCTCGGTGGTGAGAGTCCTTTGATGGCGTCCATGAATCGCTCCGTCACTCCGAGGTATCGTGTTCTGATGCCCCCCCTCCTGCCATCCCCTTCGCGTGTGCTGCAGGCGTGCCCGCACGTAAGCCCCGGATCAGCGCATTACCCGCCCGGGACCAGGTGAGCTCGCACTTTGTGTGTACCATGAAGGAGGAGCATGAAGGGACGAGCTCCATGTGCAGCATATCCTTGATTATGGTTGTCAATGAGATAGGTCAATGAGATAGGTGTGGGCTGCTCTTTAAGGGGCGTGGAGGTCTGCATTCCTTTGGCAGGGAGTGTGGGTTTGCCAGACCATCTGGGTGCATTCATGCTCAGCTCAGCATGGGCACTAATAGCTCATACCTGGGAGGGTTGCTCAATTGGTCAGGACCTGCAGCTTTGGCATGCCGTGGATCTCTCATCCAGGGTGGTGCATGTGGCAAAAACTAGAGCATTCGGACCTGTATTGCAGTCACCATGGACGCTTCTTACCTGAAGGACATTCTGCGCCCTCCCCCAACTGCTGCTGAGGGAGTTCCTGCAAATGTCACACATCCATTCCAGGTAAGAAGCTCATGTGCTATAAGCTGGCATACAAAGTTAGCCCAAGCTCCATGTTGCATTGCACTATTCATGCTTTCCTCTCTCGCCCTGAGCTCTCCCTTGTGAAAAATTGTCTCGGAACTATTGTTTTAGTAGCAGCTGATAGGGATTAACTGCATCATGATGAATTTACATTTCACGCGACAAGCATGACAACTCCTTGACAACTCCCCCAACTGATTGACCTCCATGCAGAAGTCTTTCTACACCTACCTTACAAAGCGTGCTATCCCAAAGGTGAGTGCACTTTTTGGATCTTTTTCGCTTATCTCACTTGCACCTCCTTACTATGGTATTGCTGTTTGTGCATGCATGCATGTGTGTTCGCTTGCCCATGTGGGTGCATCCATGCTTTCATAAAGCAACAGCTCGCCTTCTTCAAGTGATTGACACAGTACGTAACCCCGTCACTTCACCATGTGCATAAGAGGGACGCTAAGCAATTGTTGTTCAAGTGCTAGATTGGTGTCCCTATTGATTTGTCCAACATCCGCCCCTGTTTCTCTGCAGCACTGGTACTTGGCAGCAGGCTTTAGCTTCACGCTTCTGGTCTATGGTGCTGTGGATGGCCTGCGTGATGACATGAAGAAGTCAGCATACGACCAGAAAGTGCTGGCTGGTCAGCCACCATGTGAGTCTCATGGAAGTCAAGCGTGCAGCATACATCATACCAAGCAGTCCTTGAATTGCGTGACTTAGTTATTGCTAAGTGTCCGCTGAGGACTGCACGCGTCCTGAAATTTAGGCACTTGAATCAAAATGACGCTTTTACCTATACTCAAATTAAACATGGTTATTGTCAGACTGGCAGGTTTTGCTTGGCACACGCTTGCTCTCGCTCACATGCTATTAGAACCACAACTGCCTTTAGATCTGTAAACACCTGCATCCTTCTCCCCTAGCAATTGATGTTAGCAGGGCTGTTGAGAACTTTTTTCCTCTCCACTGTTGTTGCAGTTACGGCGGGCGGCCACTAAGTTACCGCTGAAAGGAGCCACATCCAAATGTCCTCTGCACATTTAATTTAGTCCATCAAACAAACTTCCTTTCTCTCTTTGCAACCTGTGCCAAGGATAAGCATCTTCGAGTACCTTCTTTGCCTCTCCATATCCTGGCCTCCAGGGCTCCTAGGTTCACCTTAGGTCACGCTGCAGCCATAGGCAACATACTGCACAATGAACAAAGCTTGTCAAATGTTTCTGTGAATGAGATCAGGCAGTATGAGTGTTTTCCCCTCTTAAGTCACCTTCCTGCCGCGCTGCATTCTTTCAGTACTGTAAGGATTGTGCGCAGACACTGTGTGGTGAAGAGGAAAAGGGGCAGGGTTACTTAACATTGCTGTGTCAACTGAGTGAGGGCAGCTTGCAAGATTTCAAAGATTTTTCCTCATAAGAAACAGTGTTGGCCTGCTTTTTAAACACTCAGTTGGTCTGCTTTTTAAAACACAATAAAAGAGATGCATGAGCAAGTCCAAAAAACAAGGACAACCTCAAGAAGTTCAAGAGCAGTTAAGCAACACCATAAGACTGCCCAACAGTAGGGTGTATTTGAGGTCTGGAGATGATTATTGGAAGGTGCTCGGGAGTTGTGAATTCTTAATGTCCAATAGCCTCCCTGAGGGAGCAGTTAATACAGGCATGCACATTGGGAGATGTTTGTGAAACCTGCCTTGAAAGTCACTCTGCGCATCGCCTACTGTGAAAGTTAAGGTACAATGGGTTTAGACCTTCAGCCAGATGGTTTGACTGCTGGGCTTGCTGGACACTGCCAGCCCAACAAAAAAATATCCATAGTCTCAAAAAGAAAAAGGATTGATTTGTACGTCTGCTTCAAGAGAAACAATTTCACATCCTCAGCTCCAATGTTGTCAAAATAAAAAGCGCCTGTGTCTCCAACATAAGTCCTACCAGGAAAATCAGCGAATTGTTCTCCTTCTCAAATAGCACATTTCTAAGCAAGGGCACAAAAAAAGGACATCATGATGCTTTTCGTCCTGGACATTATGCAAGTCACATTTGTCACAGAGCCTATTGTGGATTTGCCAACAACCGGTTTCAACTCTTCGGGTATGGGCTCTCAAACAAAAACGAGCAATGCTCCGAACCACATGCCTACTTAGTTCCAGCTCCAGGTACATAGGCAACAAATGGGGAGGGCCCCATACATTCTCTGGTTTGAGAGGCAAGGCCATCCATGCATGATAAGTAGCCAGTTTTTGAGCGTGTGTCCTAGGATCTTCACCATCCAGCTCCCTCCACACCGCACGCAAGCGCTTTGTCACGCCAGATTTATGCAGTGCCAGATTTATGCTGCATTGTGAGCCTGAGGTTGGTTGAGTCAGTTGGTAGAGTATTTGATCCCTTGCTCAGTTCAGCTATAGCTGTATTTGAGCACGTCAAAG
>LFIK01005470.1_pt1 | contig 10190 bp, 15 predicted proteins | sample 643401 | NCBI WGS metagenome assembly LFIK01 (sample SAMN03777447, study PRJNA286221) | soda lake metagenome | biome: soda lake; feature: Kulunda steppe; material: water; isolation source: sample T5-Br brine of Lake Tanatar-5 | place: Russia: Kulunda steppe | collected 2010-07
TGCCCCCTGCCCCCTGCCCCCTGCACCTTGCCCCCTACTCCCTGCCCCCTGCCCCTGCCTGCCCCCACCTGTCCGTCACCGTCGTGTCAAATCCCTTGGGGAAGCCCGCGCAGAAGCTGTAGGCGTTGGCCTGCCTGGCCGCGTCCTCCACATCTGTGGGTGGGAGCATCAGGGGCACGCGGAGGGTGGAGTCCAGGTGTGCGTGCGCAGCGCGCGCAGGTGGGGAGGCAGGGCGGGGTGGGTCAGATTGCAGTGCCCAGGTGCCCATGTGCCCATGTGCCCATGTGCCCATGCGCCCATGCGCCCAGGTGCCCAGCACAAGGGCAGGAGGGGGACTATGGCAGAGCGTGCTGGGGTCTCTGGTGCTGGCTCTCTACAAGGTGGGCTGGACGCCCCTGCTATGTGTGAGCCGGGCGCCTGGCTGTGCTCATGGGCGGAGAGCACCCCAGCGTGCAGCGCCAGGAGTGAGCAAAAAAGCCGTGCAGCGCCCCACGCAGGGCGCAGCACCCGGCACGCACCTAGGCGGCTCACAGGGTTTGGGCACCCGTAGGAGATGTTGTCCGCGACGCTCATGCTGAACAGCCGGGGCTCCTGCGGGCACGCGGGGGTGGGGGCACATGTAGCAGGCAGCGTGGCGCGGCAGCAAAAGCGAGACCCCGAGATGCTGCAAGGCGCTGCCTTCACCGTGCTCATGCCGAACAGCTAGCGTACGGGGGTGGGAGCATGGGTCAGGCAGGCACAGCGCGCAGGGCGCGAGGGTCCAGAGTGCTGCACGACACCATGCTCATGCTGGGCAGCAAACGGCCCTGCGGGCAAAGGCTTGTGCTTCCCCAATCAAGCCCCCATCAAGCGAGCCACAATCCAGGCTTTAGAAAGAAGAGAGAAGTCCAATACCAGATGCACCAGCGACCATTTCCCAGCCTCACCTGGCTGACCACCCCTATGTGCGCCCGGTACCAGGCCGCGTCCAGATCGCGGAGGTCAACCCCATCGATCAGCACCTTGCCCTCATCAGGGTCATACAGGCGCTGCAGCAACGCCACCAGCGTGGTCTGCATGGGGTGTGTGTGGGGGGGAAGGGGAGGTTGATAGCTGCAAGGCATCGAAGGTGAGGTGGGGTCATGCAGGCGCTGCAGCAGCGCCACCACCACGGCCTGCAGGTGTGGGTGGCACATTGGGTTTGTTGAAAAGTTCGAGGGGTGGATGCTTGCGGCAGCAGCAGGAGCAGCAGGAGCAGCAGCAGGAGCAGCAGGAGCAGCAGCAGCAGCAGCAGAGCAGCCAGGGTGGTCCACACAGGCCCCAAGAGAGGCTACAATGCGAAAGATGCTAGCGGATGAACATGCGGCGATTGAGGCAGTGCCCCATGCACCATGTGCCGCAGCCTGTGCCTGCACGCAAACGCTCCTGCACCTCCCCTCACCTTGCCAGACCCACTGAGCCCCACGAGGGCAACCAGCTTGCCTGGCTCCAGCTCAAGGTCCACTTGACTGAGGGCAACGTTGTTGGGGCGCGTGGGGTACCTGCGCGGTTCGCAGCGTGCGGTTTTGCAGCGTGATGCAGCGTGGCACGTCCTCAGTTCCAGCGAGGCACGCAGGGTGCAGACAGTAGCATGGCATCTTGGGCCCTCCAACCCTGCATGCGCCTTCTTTGAGCTTCCTAGATTGGACTTGAAGACTCACAGGGTGTCTTTCCACACCAAGGCACGAGGTGCCTGAAAGCAGCTTGCAAGCAGCTTGAAAGCAGCCCAAGTTCCTCCCGATCCAACTAGAGGCAGCAGCGCAGGTGCAGCACACCAGCACCAGCGCACATCTTCACTCGCCTACCTGAAGCCGACGCCTTGCAACTGCACGTGCCCTGTGAAAGCTGGCAGGGTGCGTCCGGGTGCCACCTGATGGGGAGAAGGATGGAACAGGCACAAGTGTTGGGTTGGGTGGGTGCGCACGGTCGCACACAAAGAACGCACGCAATCCAACAGCAATCAGCTCACGCCCACATCCCCCCCCCTACCCCCACCCACCCCTCTCAATGCAGGCACACACACGCACACGCATGCATCACACACGCAACCCATCGAGCACGCGCACTTGAGTGCACACACACCTGCGGCGCGGGCTTGGCTTCCAAAAAGGCCATGACACGCTCGCTTGCCCCCAGGGCCTCCGCCACCTCCACCAGCTCATCGCACGCGCTCAGGGATGCGTAGGTCACCTGTGCGCACGAGGGGGGGGCACAGCACGATGCAGGTGCGTGGGTGTGCAGCAAAGGCCAGGGGTGGGTGCGTGGGGTGCAGCAAGGGCACTGGCTGGAGCAGCAGAGTGTTGGTGGGGAGGTGGGGTATGCATGGTGCATTGTCATGTCTCAGGGCACAAACGCGAGCTCCCCCCCCCCTCTCTCCCTCCATGTGGGGACCTGTGCAGCCCACAGCTTCCTCGGCTCTTTCCTAGGTTCCAGTGCCTCAGCAAAACTGCGCCTGCCCAGCTGGGGGCCTAGGATCACAGCATCCATGCGCCTCGTTTCATTTGGTGCCACGACACATTACTTGAAGGGCGCAGCACAATGCACACCCGGCCAGCCGCACCCACCAGCTCCACGTAGAACAGAAAATTGCACAGGTTCTCGGCCGTCAGCTGCCCCTGCAGCACCAGATGGCACCCGAGGAAGAGGGCCACGACCTGGTGGGAAGGAGCAGTCGAGAGCATTGGTATTGAATGTGTGAGTGATGTTGCAAAGGCAGGGGGCCTGGCCGACATCGGCCCCTGCAGCAGCTCTCTGTGGAGCTCTGTTTACATTCTACAAACGTTATAAATTAGAGCGCACTCATTTGAGAAGGGGTGGCGTCTTCACCCAGCGGCAGTGATGCAGCAACTCCTCCAGGCACCGCCAATCAGCAACCTATCACAGGCACACCAGTTCATGAAAGCTGCGCAGTAGCACCCCATCCGCAAACACACACATACACGCATGGACTTGAACACACGTGCACACGCGCACACACTCATGAAAACACACACGCACTCTCAAACACACACACTCAAACACACACGCTCACACGCATACACAAACACACACACGCACCTTGGTCATGTAGCAGGCGATGTGGCCGGTTGCCACGAAAATGCCGTACCCCGTGGCCTGGCGAAGGCCCACCGAATACAGCCGACTGCAAAGGGCGAGGGTGTGACGAGAGGGTTGAGAATTGGAGCCATCTGACTGCGAGGGCGGGGGGGGCAGGGGAACTGGGGCAAATCTGGCACAGTCAGTGCCTGGCGCAGGTGCACTATACGATGGGGGAGAGGGGTGGAAGTAAGGGGGGGTCGCAAGGGCGATGAGCCAGGAGGTTGGTAGAAGGAGAGGCTGCTGGCTGCCAGCACCTTATTCCGCTTCCAGCAGGCACTGTAGTGGGAAAGCAGCCTGTATAGCCTGTATAGCCTGTGGTCTGTGCTCAAACGCTTGTGCTCAACTTCCCCCAATCCCCTCACCACTATGCCCCTCCCTACCTACCACTTAGCCCCTTCCACCCGCCCACCCTGTCGACACTCACTTAAGCCACTCCCCATAGCGCGCGCCCTCATGCGACTCAGTGCCAAATGTGCGCACGATGCGCGACAGGGACAGCACCTCCTCAGCCACCTGTGCAGGAGGCAGGGGTCCACCGACAAGCAAGCAGTGAGAGTGAGGTATGCAGCACAGACAATGGAGGAAGAGGAGGGCAGCTGAGGCTGTGCACGCAGGCTGCGCGTTGGGCCCCTCCCTGCAGAAACAAGCAGCCTGCACCTGAGCACTGTGAGGCGTGCATGCTTGGGTGCACAACAGCGCTGCGTGCTTCAAGCGCCCGCTAAGGCCTGCTGGGAGTGCCCGCTTCCAGTGCTAGTGCCAGTGCCAGTGCCAGTGCCAGAGCCAGAGCCAGTGCCAGGAACAAGTGGCCCTAGCCCCTGGCAGCAGCACAACGCTCAGCCCTGGCTCCCAGCAGCCGCACAGTCATGTTGCTAGTGCCAGTGCCAGTGCCAGTGCCAGTGCCAGTGCCAGGAACAAGTGACTCTGTTCCCAGCAGCAGCACCGCGCGCCCACCTGGTTCCCAGCAGCGAGCGTGTCCTGCAGCACGCGCTGCGTGCGCCGCGCGTACGAGCCGTACACAAAGGTGATGGCCCACAGCAGCACGCACACGCACAGCGTGGCCGCGCACATGGTGGGCGACAAGATGGCGAGGTAGATGATGCCCCCTGCGCGCACATGCGTGTGTGTGTGTGCGCATGAATGTGGGGGCGCGTGGATGGCCCTTGCGGCCGGCCCCCACTCCAAGCTCCAAGCATGCACCCCCCAGCACACACCACACACACACACACACGCGCCTGTTGCCTGCAGCATGTTGCGCGCCGCGATGTTGAGGTTGGTGGCCACGCACTTGCACATGGCCTGGCAGTCCGACTGCAGGCGGCTGGTGAGCGTGCCCACTTCGGTGCCGTCGAAGAAGGACACCTCGCGCATGACGAGGCTGGAGAACAGCTGCGACCTGCGGGGGCAAAGGGCAGGGGCGGAGGGGTGGGGGACAGGGCTGTGCGCTCCCAGCTTGCACGTTTGGCTGGAATGGAGGCCACACGCTTTGGGGCTGGGCGGCCACGATCAGTAGGACTGAGGGGAGCGCATGCGTCCGGGGCTGGTCACGTATGACACAGCAATTTGATCTGGGCCCAAATTAAAACGCCCCCAAGAACCAAATCCGCAGGAATGGAATGCATGGGAATGCATGGGTGCACAGGGGTATTGCTCCTGAAGGAGGGTGCGACACAGCTGTGGCCAAGCACAAATAAGCCGCCTTGCAAGAGCAGGTGCAGGGCTCCAGCGACTGATGCCAAATCTCAGCGACGCGGCAAACAGCAAACGCGGGCTGCTGTTTCCCACTCTCATCTGTCTGTCGTGCTGACAACGGGCAGGTCTGCCCACACTGCCACACCACCATCTTGCATCGCGCAACTGCAACCCCGCAGCCTCCTTTTGAACAACTAAGGCTACTACCTTTGCATCGCGCAACTGCACCCCGCAGCCTCCTCTTGCACAACCAAGGCGCGCACCTCAGCCTCTGCGTCATGCGGTTGTTGATGATGGAGAAGCAGTAGCCGCGGAAGGCGCTGGTGAGGCCGTACACCACCACAATGCCCTGCGCAGGCAGGCAGCATGGGATGGGGTTTGCTGCAAGCAGCAGCGGCAGGGTGTTTCCCTGCTCAGCTCGCCTTACCCGCAGACCTCTCCCTCCCCAGCCCCCCTGCCCTCTGCCCCACGCACCGCCAGCAGCTTCAGGTATCCGGTGAAGCTAGCTGCTGTGGCGCCGTCCTTGGCCGCCAAGAAGATGCACTTTGTGGCAAAATGTGGGATGACCAGCTCCGCCAAGGCCGCAAACACCTGCGGGCGGGTGGGTGCCAGCAGCAGCGTCGTTTATTAGGGTTGGGCGCTGCTGGCTGCTGAGGTGCGTGCCAAGCAAGCACGCGCACACGAGCGCGCAAGCAATTAACCACCCTCTTGCAGTGCACCCTGACGGTGCTGATGGTGGTGGTGCTACTGCTCACCATGAAGACGCACGCAGCTGCGACCAGCTTGGTGTCCGGCCGCATCAGGCTCAGCAGTTTCCGCACCAGAGGCTCTAGCCTGCTGCTGGGCTCCGCGCCTGGGGGGTTGAGAGTTGTGCGAGTCCGCATCAACTATCAGCGCTTAATGCGTACAGCTCCCCTGGCGGGCCCATGCAAGCATGCGTGCGTGCAGGCGCAGGGCGCGCACCTAGTCCACCTTGCTGCTGCTGCTACACCCCATCCCCCACGCCCCACACCTGCGCCTGGGCTCCATGCATGCCCCCAGCTGCCCACGCGCAACGGCACGCCCGCGCATGCAGCGGTCCAACCCACTCACCACCGCCCTGCTCTTGTGTGCCCGCCTTCCCCGACAAGTCATCAACAGGGCTGAGGCTGGGGCTCTCCAGCAGCCACCAGGACTTCCAGCGCTCCAGCAGCGAGCCATCTGCGCCATCTTCTCCTGCTGCCGCTGCTCCTGCTGCCGCTGCTGCTGCCGCCACGCGCACGGGCTGTCTCTGAGGGGACAGTCTCCTACATCTGCCGCTGGCCACGCTGCGTCTGATGCAGCTGGTGGGTGGCCGGGGAATGCTGTGCGCGCGTTGGTGCTGCGCGTTGAGCAGTCCAGGCGGGCGCGGCCCAGGAGGCTGGGAGACCGGCCAGCCCTGCCCCTGCAGCAGCTGCTGGTGTTGCTGGTGATGTGAGCTGAGCATCGTGGGGTTGGATGGGTGTGGGGGTGTGGGGGGGGGTGCGCATGCAAGCGACAGAGCGCAAGTGTGAGACGGAACGCTAGAGCTGGACGCAATCAACGCAGAGGAACTCCCTGGAGTGCAAACCCAAAGGGGCGTTGATCGGGGAGGAGGCGGCTGGCAGTGAAGTGTGCGCGCACGCGCACGCACACACACGCACACACGCGCACACACACGCACACGCAGCCATGGTGGGTGCTGCCTTGCTATGGCTCCACACACACACACACACACACTAGCATCATCAGAATGCCAGCAGCAGCAGCAGCAGCAGCAGTTGCAAGGACGCGCACCCTGCTGTGGCCCTTCGCTCTCGACGCGCACCACCTCGCACGCACGCATGCGCAAACATCACACACGCTCCGCTGCAGAACCGCATCCTCAGTGCCATCTCCGGCGCGCCCTTCCGCATCGAGGTGGAGTTCCTGGACGGGGAGGGCAAGCCGTACGCGCCCACCACCACAGTGAAGAACAAGCGGGAGGAGGAGGAGGTGGTGCCGGTGTACGCCAACAAGGACACCGTGCGCGGGCAGGTGCGTGCGCGCGCGCGTGCGCGGGCAGGCTTGCATGCACGCGATGCTTTGATACCACGCGTGCGTGCGCGCGTGTGTGCGCACGCGCGAGCTCACACACCTCCCTGTATTGGGTAGCCTGCCTCCACCGCACCTCTGCACATGCGCGCAGCTGCGCCCAGCTTCCATGCGCGTTCGCTCGCGCGCATGCGCACGCGGGCAGGTTGGACAGCATGTGCCCACCTGGTGCAATGTGTGCAGCAGCAGCAGCAGCAGCAGCAGCAGCATTTGCAATCGCCACTGCGAGAAGCGGCGCATGTCCAACCCCTGCACACCCGCACGGCCTGCTCTCACCCTAGATTCATGCCCGCACAATGGGGTACTCAACCAGGATTTGCAGGAGGTGGAAGACTGTTGCCGTCACTGAACGCCCACCTACCAATGCAAGAGTCCTGCTTGAGCACCTGAAGCACTGGTACCCACCACCTCCACACCTCACCGCCATACCGCCCCGACACCGCAGATTAAAATCACGCCCATGACGGTGAAGAAGCTGGAGCACATGGGCATCAGGGTGCAGCTGATTGGGCAGATCGAGCTGTCCTCGGAGCGTGGCACCGTGCACGAGTTCGTGGGCATGGGTGAGCAGCGAGCGAGCAGGCGTTGCTGCATGTGTTGCGGTGCACACCATCCATATTCGCTGATGTCTGTTGAGGGTTGCACCACACGCCACAGAGACCTCATACCACAACGGATGCAACGCCTGTTGCACTGTGGCTTGCTCATCTGCTTCGAGGCGGAGCAGAGCAGCCCTGCCACTCCTCCGTTGCCTGCATGCTCACCCGTCTAACCACCTGGCTCACAGCCTCCTGTTCCAGCACTGACGCATGCCTCGACTTGAATGGTGCCCTGACAACCCCCCTACCACCCACCTACAATCGCAAATGCACATGCAAAGACGCCACAGCATCATTATATATGGGGGATCGAGCAGTTCCTGGCAACCCCTCTACACCTGCACATGCAAAGACGCCACTGCATCATCCTCACTGCTGCAGCACGGGGGCTCGCGGGGTCGGGCGAGCTGAGCAGCCCCGTCACGCTGCCCTTTGAGTTTGCCAACGTGGAGATGCAGTACGACTCGTACAAGGGGACCCAGGTGAGGGAGGGTGGGCGCTGGATTGAGTCCTCTGGTTGGAATGTGTTAGTGGGGTGCAGTACAAGCCACTCTGCATCCCACAGCAGCCATCGACCATGCATGCGTAGGGTCCGCAGGTGGATGATTGCTTTTGGAGCAAGTTTGATGCCTGCAGGGACGAATGATGGGGTGCAAGCCCTCAGTTCATCATACCACACGGCGAGGGAGCAGCGCAGTGCCTAAAGGGAGCCGAGGGCGCAGGGCGCACCATGCTCACCCGACCTGCTGTCGCCCGCACGCGCAGGTGAAGTGCCGCTACTACCTGCGGGTGCTGGTGCACGGGAAGGGCATGACGCCCGACACAAAGAAGGACGCCACCCTGTGGGTGCGCAACTACGAGGCACCCAGCGAGGCCGCGGCGCCCATCAAGGTGCGTGCGCGTGGGGGGGGGCCTGTGCTGTAGGTGCTCCCCAGAGCAGGCCTGGAAGGGGTGTGCGAAAAGAGTTGGGGTGTATGTATGTGTGTGTGTGTGCTGTAGAAGCTCCCCAGAGCAGGCCACTACCCGCGCAGCTCCCCCTTGCACACACCCCTTCCTCCTGCATGCCCAAGGCAACCACACACAGGCCATGAGCTTGTGTGTGCGTGTGTGTGTGTGCAAGTGTGTGTGTTTGTGTGTGCGTGCGTACGCGCCTGTGCACTCAGGTGTATGTGCGTTCAGGCGTAGGTGCGGGTTCTACTACGGGGGTTTGGGTGCTTGCATGCATTGCAAACCAATCTAGAGTGTGTAAGCTCAAGCTTATGGCAGCGCAATCGTCCCATGCCCCTAAACTGCTGCAGATGGAGGTTGGCATTGAGGACTGCCTGCACATCGAGTTTGAGTATGACCGGGCGCGCTACCACCTGAACGACGTGGTGGTGGGCAAGATTTACTTCCTGCTGGTGAGTGCAGGGGGGCAATGGTGGCGCTGCCACCTGGACAACATGAAGATGGGAAGTGAGAAGGCCTGGCAAAATTGGCGCTGGAGTCCACACTCACACACGCACTCAAAACACACACACACACACACACATGCACGCGCCCACACACATATGCGCGCTCCCTGCTCCGACCGCCTGCATCAAACGCCGGGCCGCCCGCAGGTGCGCATCAAGCTGAAGCACATGGAGGTGGAGATCCGGCGCAAGGAGACGGTGGGCGCGGGCGCGAGCGCGCACAGCGAGCTGGAGACGCTCGCCAAGTATGAGATCATGGACGGCGCGCCTGTGCGGGGGGAGTCGGTCCCCATCAGGTGCGCGTATGAGATCATGGACGGTGCACCCGTGCTCGGGGAGTCGGTCCCCATCAGGTGCGCGGGGCCTGCGTGCCTGGGGCAGGGCGTGGTGTGGGTGTGTGTGGGGGGGTGAGGGCTTGGCGGGTGTGGCGCTGAAGAGGGTGCACCTGGCGCGGGTGCAGGGGTCGCCCACAAAAAAAAAAGGAGGCAGGAGGCGGCCATGCGCGTCGCCAGCGTCAGCCTCAAAAGCTGGGAGCCCAAGCAGCCTCCTACCACACGCGTACCCAGGACGCGCCACAGCTCCCTTGTGCGTGCGGCGACGTGCTACATCCACCCCATGCACACGTACGCCTGCATGCGAACACACGCACACGCACACACAGCACAGACACACGCACATGCACACGCACACGTACACACACATACAGAGACACACACACACGCACACGCACTCACACACGCACACGCACACGCACACGCACACAGGCTGTACCTGAGCCCCTACGACGTGTCCCCCACCTACAAGGACGTGCACAGCAAGTACAGCGTGCGCTACTTCCTGAACCTGGTACTGGTGGATGAGGAGGACAGGAGGTGGGTGGGCAAGGGCTGAGCCCCTGTGCTCCGGTCGCGTCAGGGCGTGCGCATGCAGGCAGGCCGCTTGGAATGGTGGACGCATGCTGCTGCCTGAGCCTGTTATGCTAGGGGTGCAGGCAATGGATGGGCAAGGCAGCAAAGAAAGGGGAGGGCAGGTGCGCAGCACCCTCACGCAGCACCCACAGTCACGCGCAGCACCCAAACTCACGCGCAGCACCCACAGTCACGCGCAGCACCCAAACTCATGCGCAGCACCCACAGTCATGCGCAGCACCCAAACTCATGCGCAGCACCCACAGTCACGCGCAGCACCCAAACTCATGCGCAGCACCCACAGTCACGCGCAGCACCCAAACTCATGCGCA
>LFIK01005473.1_pt1 | contig 10187 bp, 9 predicted proteins | sample 643401 | NCBI WGS metagenome assembly LFIK01 (sample SAMN03777447, study PRJNA286221) | soda lake metagenome | biome: soda lake; feature: Kulunda steppe; material: water; isolation source: sample T5-Br brine of Lake Tanatar-5 | place: Russia: Kulunda steppe | collected 2010-07
AGAGCAGCAGCAGCAACTGCAAGAGGGGCTGCTGGCGCTGCAGGGTGGGCAGCAGGTGCAGGTGCAGGCTGTGGTGCACGGGTTGCTGCAAAGCCTGCGAGCCCTGCTAGGAGGGGGGGCGCCAACGTCGAGTGTGGCGAGCCCTGCACTGGGCGCAGCAACGGAATGGCCTGGGCCGAGGGCCCTGGGCACAGCCGGCTCTGCGGGCAGCATGCAGGCAGCCGCCGGGGGCACAACATGGGAGCGCACAAGATGGCCCAGGCATGGGGCGGAGGGGGGGGAACAGGAGCCGCGCGTGGCACCTGTGCTGCTGCACACAGCGCAACAGCAGCAGCTGCTGCTTGCAGGCGGGGCGGCACCGGCAGGGGCAGCAGCTGCTGGTGAGAGCGAGCTGCTCCTGCAGCACCTGAGCCGCAGTTACGCTGCCCACACTGGCCGGCATCCCCCGCCCGTGCGCCTGCTGCACCAACTGCTGCTTGCGGGCCATGGCTGCCCCCTCGCCCACCCCTGGCCCTGCACTGAGCTTACAGCAGGGCAGGTGCCTGTGCCAGGCTGTGCAGCAGCACCTGCGCAGCTCCCCCAGGACCAGCAGCACTCCGGCCTCGGCTCCCGCGGCAACACCAGGCGCGCGGGCAGCGGCGGCCGCAGCGTGTGGCGGCCGGTGCACCCGCTGCAGCCGCTGGATTTGGTGCGCCGCAGCCTGGCAGCAGAGGACGCGCGCGCCTGCATAGGCCTGCCCCGCCATGGTCCCCAGGTCCACCCGCAGCCGGCGCTGCAGCACCGCTGCTGGAGCTACAGCGCGCACCGTCGGCCGCACCCCTTCACCCCCCACTCTCCCTGCCAACGACAGCCGCGACAAGTGGCCCCCAGCCCTGGACCCAGAGCCCCAGGGGCCCATGCGCCTCACGGTTTGCCACAGCAGGAGGGCCTTGCCGCACAAGGCCACCATGGCATCGGAAGTGGAGCCAGCGGCTTCCTTGGCGGCCGGGCTTCCGCTGCCGCAGCCCCTCTCTTGCGCGGTCCTCATACGCACTTCAGTCCCGCCACGCACACATTGTCGCCGCCACTCCCTGCCAGCCTGGCCCGCTTCGGCGTTGGCCGCACGCAGCCGCGCCTGTACGGCACCGTCTTTGGCCTCAGGCACAGGCGCACACGCTCTGCAGAGGTGTGTGGCGCTGCGCGCAGTGGTTCTGGACACAAGTCACAGGGGTGTCGTATTTTCTGCCAGCTTACACTGTTGATGCCCCGTCTGTGAGTGTGAAAGTTTGTTGGTTGGTGTCAGTTGGGAGGCGAAGCTTGCTGGCTTAAGGGCGAGTCTGGCAGCCTGCGCCTCTCATGATCAATGGTGCACCGACAGCAGCAAACAAAGGGGGCGCAATTATACCATTTTTGTAGCAATGCTGATTCTGCGGCGGTGCAAACAAGCCGCGGATGGCCAGGGGTCGGTGCAAAAGTGAGAATGCAAGCACGGGAGCAGGGCAACTGCACCTGCCCACAATTGTTGCGCTGGCCTAACCCTAAACCTAAACCGATTGCGTCGGTCAGAGCAGGCGTATGCGAGGATAAATGCTACAGTCACACCATTGCAGCAAAGAGGCGGGTGTGCAGACGGGATTGTGCAGCGCAAAATTCAAGCACTTGCATGATGAAGCGACCTTAGTGCCATGCAAGCATAACCCTACTTCCATGCGATGATGCCAGGCTGCTTGTGGGGTGTGTGGTCAATCCTTCCACATATCCATGTGGATCCAAAATCCCACATCCAAATGCAAGTGCGCACAGCGCGCCTCCGCCCAGGCCTTTCCCAGGTCATTGGAGCACATGTGTGCATGTGTGCACGCGCGCATGTGTGTGTGCGTGTGTATGTGTTTGTGTCTGTGAGCTCAAGCACGCCTACCAACCGTCTGTAATCGGGCCCATATTTTATCCCCCAAGGGATCAAGTTGGTGTCTGCCAACGCGTGTGTATCAGCCCACCAGTCTGCCCATGCCTTGCACAAGTGTATTACCCAGACACTTGCTTTCACAAGTACACCCTGTCCTTAGCACACTCTCACTCTGGATTGTACCATGCCACTTTGCCATTGCATCAAGCTGTCCGCTCCCTTATTTGCTCGTTTGCAGCTGGTGCTGAGCACACAAGCACAGCTTGGAAAGGCTGATTTCCACATGGCCTATATGTCTGGGAGGAGTCTGCATTCCTTCTTGTGCTTGGATGCCCTTCCCTGTATCTTTTTGCTTCCCTACGCCATGCCGCCAAGTTGGAAATGGACGAAACTTTCACAATGCCTCACGCGCCATGAGCGCCCGCCTAGCCTGCAGCGTGTTGCTCACCCGTGCTCAATCATCCCCCTTTCCCATGCTGCAACCACCCCCAGTCCCATGCCGCAACCCCCCCCCCTGTCCCACGCCGCAAACCCTCTTGCAGATTGCCCACGCAGACTCTTGTAGGGACCTGAGCAGCAGCAGCAGCAGCAGCGGTGGCTTGCTGCTAGTCACTGCCGGTGTGCCGGGGTCCATGGAGGCCAAGGACAACAGTGGCAGGAACAAGAGGTCGGTTGGGATTTGGCCCGGGAGCAGCAGCCCCAGGTGCAGCGGCCCTGCTGCAGGCCTTGTGCGCACAGCACGCAACCCTGGGCCCCGCCTGCGCACAAGGCTCCGTGCACTCACCAGAAACAGCAGCAGCTGCAGGCACGTGCAGCGGGGTGTGCGCTGCAGCTGCAGCAGCAGCGCGAGCAGCAGCAGCTGGGAGGAGGAGGTGGAAGAGGAAGTGGGTAGGCGCCCCAGCTCCAGTTGCGGCTTGGGGGCTTGGGGCGAGGATGGAAGAGGGCCAGGGCAGCTGACTGAGGATGGGATTATCTCAGTGATCAACGCGTCTGCTGACAGGTGCGTGTTTTGTGTGTGATCGTGTAAGTGAGGGGAGGGGGACCAGAGAGAGAGGCAGCAGCAGAGGGAGGCAATCGTTCTGCGGCCACGGGCAGAAAGGCCAATCTGAAGTGCTAGGCCGGCTGGCTCTTCACACGGAGCTACCAGGACAAAGTCCAGGGTACTTGACATGAACATGCCCCAGCTGCTGGACCTCTGCCTGCTTCTTGTGCTGAATGCCTGTGCATGGTGCTTGAGCAGCTGCCATGGGTGCCTGACGCTAACATGAAGAGGGGCACATGCGCCCTAGCTCTCGAGCAAGTAGCCATGAGCAGAGCTTTGCACAGAGCAGCAGCGTGTTGGGGTACAACCAGCCATGCTGCTGCCTGCGATAGGAACTTGGCTGTCTACTTTTGCTGCATTTGAAAATCTCTCAGTTCAAGAGACTGAGGGGCTTGAGCATTCGAGCTTTTTTATCAGCATGACCTGGTTTGGCTGACTGCTGATGATGACCGATGATGGTATCTCACACTGACTCTCACAAGGCAATACAGATGCAATGTGCAATCACGCAGGCAGCGTCACACATGCTCAGACGAGTGGCCCACTCCCCCTGCAGCCTCATGCTGCAGTCCTTCCATGCTGTGAAAAGTCCATACTATGAACAGTGTGCGCACTTCTGATGCCCGCACACTCTGGTGTCTGGTTGTGCTTCCAACAGGTTGATCCGTCGGTTGAGGCGGCAATCATGCATGCGGACATCCTACACAGGCCCTGGTAGGTTTTTGCTGGTTGAGGCGGCAATCATGCATGCGGCCATCCTACACAGGCCCTGGTAGGTTTTGTTTTTATGACCCATCCAGCTCCAATTCCATCAAAGCTGGAGCGTGTGTGGATCCACTTTTGTCTGTGCGCCGGTGCCAAGAGGCTCAGTGATCCACGGATCAGCACAACATTAGACAGGATTCATGCTTCAGCAACCATTGAGTGACACCTGTCTGCTGAAGGCAGTCCAGACCACTGTCGTCCTTGGCCATTCTGAGTTCATTTTCACAGTCCGTGTACGAAGCTTGCATGTACTTGTTTGCGTGACACTCGATGCTGCGCTTCCCAAGCAGTTCCAATCTCCTCATCCGTGTGATAGAGTTGATGCATGTATAAGCTTCAATTTTAGGGGCTGTGTGTGGCTTTGGGAGCAGCAGTCAGAAGGAGCACAGCTTATGTTGGCCTGTGATGTACCTTGAAACTGAAAGAGACTGGAAACATGGCATTGATCCCCAGGAGGATAGGCCACCCCATTCCTCCAAATGATGTAATGACACCTCCTTGACAATTCATACTGTAACCATGGGAGCTTCTAAGCAATAAGCTGAGTAGCCTCTGGCTATTTTTCTTGTGGTACCCATCATGGCTGGCTGCCCCACACGTCCTCTGGCGCGCACGCAAGCGCGCGCACACACACACGCGCGCGCGCGCGCGCACACACAGCTTTGCGCATGTGCTGCCCTGCTGTGCTTGCATGCATGCATTGCACAGGCAAGCGTGGTGCAGATGCCGAGAGATTACTGGCTGCGCAGCAGCTTGCACTAGAAGCGGTGCCGGCGCACAGGCCTGATGAAGGCATGGCAGCTGTGGTAGAAGATGCGCCGCATACGGAGGTGCATAAGGTATCACAGCAAACAAGCTGCAGCCCTGAGCCGCCATCCTCCCAAGCCATTCCAGGCAGCACAGGCCAGGCTGCTGCACAGGCCACTGCGGCGGGCGGGCAGGCGCTGGGCGCCTGTGGGCCTCCTGACACCCACCCAAAGCCTATGGCGCACTCCCAGCGGCTTGGGCTGCTGTGCGGCACAGTCGCCGCTGCGCCTTTCCCTCCCTTCTCGCGAGCAGCAACGCCCTCCCCAGGCGCCACGCACGGCCCCCCTCTCAGCTTGAGCACCAGCAGGAGCCGCAGCAGCTCGTGGCACAGCTTGCACATCAGCGAGGGCGACGCGCCTGGGGCGGGGGTGGTGGTGGGGTGCTGCATGGGGCGCTGCGGTGCCATGAGCCCTCGCACAGGCGCTTCTGTCCTCACGCCGTCCCAACCAAGCGCCAGCAGTGCTGGCGCAGTCATGGCGCGCCCGGGGTGCTGCTGCATCCGCAGCGCACAGTGCACCCCCAGCGGCGCTCAGGGTTGCGGCGGCGGCCGCAGCAGCATGTGAGTTCGGGAGCACGGGCTACTTTCTGTCCACGTACGCATGCCCTTGAAGTGCGTGTGCCTGCTGTGCGCGCCATGGACATATGTGTGCTTGCTGTGCACGCCATGGATGTGTGTGTACCTGCTGTGCACGCCATGGACGTGTGTGTGCCTGCTGTGCGCGCCATGGATGTGTGTGTGCCTGCTGTGTGCGTCATGGACGTGTGTGTGCCTGCTGGGGGGCTGCTCGAAGGCATCTGCAAACCAGAGGCTGCCAAGCTAGTGATGATTGGAGTGGGGGCCGAAGCTTGCACAGCCTACCTTAGTAGATCGAAAGGCCCACATGTGGACATGCAAAGCAAGCATGCTGGTGTTGTTGCAAAGCAGGCATACTGGTGTTGCTCGCCCCTGTCACCTTCTCCTGCTCATTGTTTACCCGTTTCAGGGGCATCTCCTGACCCTCTGCAACCACGCACTCGTCTTTGGCCCAAGCACATTCAAACACACTCCTGTCCTTGGGCGTCCATGTCTGAAGTGCACTGTTTGGTATTACGTGCGTTCTAGAGCTGTGCACTTGCTCAGCGCACAGCTGTGTGTTTGGTCCATGTGCACCACCCGCTTGGAGCCCTCCCCACAACCTGCCTGTGCAACTTTATGAAAACCCCATCCCCCCAGCACGCGCATATATCAGCCAGTGCTGTGTGGTCGCATCCCTGCGTATGCCAGTCAGTGCCATGTGGTTGCATCCCTGCGTATGCCAGCCAGTGCCATGTGGTTGCATCCTTGCGTATATCAGCCAGTGCCATGTGGTTGCATCCTGCGTATGCCAGCCAGTGCTGTGTGGTTGCATCCCTGCGTATGCCAGCCAGTGCTGTGTGGTCGCATCCCCGCTGCAGGCCCGCCCGTCCCCTAAGGCTCAGCGCGACATACTTCACGTCCTCTGTCAGCCAGCCCCTGCCCACAGCCGCTGCCTGCACCAGCACTGCTGGCATGCAGCCCCGCAGGCCTGTGGGGCTGCACCGGCCGTCCCTGAGTCTGAGCGGAATAGAGACACAGCCAGTCCAGGTGCGCAGCCCCTCTATCTTCCTGTCTAAATATCCATACGTGCATGGAGAAGGTAACAGTCATGACTTGTCAATTAGATGCTGACACTTGCATGGCGATGGCCTTTAAGTCAACGCTGCTGCCCGCGTGCGCAGTAAAAGTGCCAAGGGCAAGCAGCCTGTTCCAGTGTGCAGGGCTGTGCATGCTCCAGGCTGCTCACTCCCTGATGCTTGCAATTGTTAGCGGCGCCGGTAAAGAGCAGCATCCCCTCCATTGCTGGCCCATCGAATGACTGTTACAGTTGTTCATGCCGTGCTCAACCCCCACATCCCTGCTGCTTCGCTGCTGCTCCTCTTGTAGCAAAGGTGGTGCACCAGGGACGCTTCTCAAGGGCTGTGCCTGTCATGCAAATGTGTGCAGTCCAAAAGCACACATGAGCCATGCGCGCCTCTTTGAAGCTGCCTCCCTCACATGATGTGCGTGCACGCTAACGCTGTGGCGCAACTGCATGCCATGCTCCCACTGGGAGTCCCAGTTGTAGCTGCTGCAACAGCAGCAGCAGTTAGTTCAAGGGATTTGGGCTTAGCTGCCAATCAGCCCTTGCAACCCTTGCAGGCCCATGGTATGGAGGACACTACCGGCCTTGTTCTGCCTTTGCTGACATCTTGGAATGAGCAGCCGCCCTCCCGCAACTCAGCCCCGAGCATGCTCAGCTGCATGGGGAGCAGCAGCGACTTTGGCGGCGGAGACCCTAGCCGCGCAAGCCACATCGTACTGTTTGCGCCAGACGCCCACGCACGCCCGCGCCGCGGGCCATTGTCCCAGCCTGCCTTCATTCCGGTGCCCCCAAGCGCCCCCCTGACCTCAAACTCTAACTTGAACCCGCGGCGCCAGGGCCAGAAGCAGGTGAGCACAGGTCCACAGATGCTGGCCTCTGTGCCACCACTGCAATGCCCACCCGCGGCCCAACAACGCCACACGCCTACCTGCAAGCACACGTGCTCCGTTCTTGGCGGCTCAGCACATCGTGGGAGCCTCTGCGCATGCCCGCTGTTGGCTCCAAGCAGCCTTTGCGGGCACGCCCTCCAAAGGCCCCTTGGACACCCACCTAGGACGGGCTTGGTGTGCGTATGCCTGGGGCATCAGGCTTGCTACCAGCGACCAGCAAGCCCTAAGCTGCTTCTGCCTCCTGGTTTGCCCCCGCAGGAGTCCAGCAGTGAGCTGTCCGGCTCCCACCAGCCCTGGAACCCTCCCCACGCTTGTGACCCGCCCAGCCCCCGGGCACATGCGCTGCCTGCCGTCCCTCATGCACTGCATGGATCAGCAGCCATCAGGCACGGTCCACCTGCCTCTCGCCGCTCCAGCGTCTCCTCTGCGGTCACCTCAACGGAGGGCAGCTTGCATGGGCGGCCCGGGCCTCCGGCCTCAAGCCCTGGACATGCACGGCACGCCCAGTCCGGGCCGCACTTGCCCTTCACCCCCTCTAAGGCCACGTCAACGCACTCGCCGCGCCGCTCGGTCCATCCTGCTCCCCCACCCAACAGGAAGCTGCAAGACACCAATTCCTCAATCGCCCCAAATGTCCCTGAGAATGGGAGCCAGCAGGAGCAGCTGCTCATGCAGGCCCGAGAAGAGCCGCTGGCGCTCACGTTGCTGCTCCACCAGCACTCCAAGCATCCCACGCACGAGCCCAGCCTCGGCAGCAGCAGCAGCAACAGCAGCAGTAGCCCTTTACAATCGTCTCAGCGGCACAGCAGGTCTGCGATGCCAAATCCAGGTGCGCCTTCCCTGCATCAAATTTCTTACATTATGCATCAGCGGCACCAAGAGCAGCATAGGCGGAGACTCGTTCCGGCATCTTCAACTCCTACAAACCTGGCACCGCTGCTGAGAAATCCAGGAGGGTTCCTTGAAAAGGATCTCATGTAGGGATGACTGCCATGTGGAATGCAAGGGCATTTGCAGCAAGCGCCCTTTGATCCCCACACGCAATCTTGCGAAAAGGATTGACGTATGAAAGGATGGAAATGCAAATACCACTCTCCTCACAATGCAATTTCTTTAGAGAAGTATATGAGTGCGCATTTGCAAGCAAATGTACAGGCTAGAGTAGCTTGGCATGTTTTGGAATGGCCCGCCCTTAGCTTTCCTGTATCAAGATGACACTTATGTAAGGTTTTCTGAAGAGTTGTTTCATTATGAAGGTAGATGATGACGTGACTCAATTGCTGCTCGCAATTTTTAGGTAGGCTGTGTGAGCTTGAATGTCTGATTGTTTTGTTGGTCTTCTGGGCTTGGGTGATAGCCTGTCAATGATAGGGTTTATTGCTGGGAATTGTGCATACTGTGCCATGGATCTGACAGCTAGTAAGACTTTATTAACCTGAACTTCCTGGATTAAATGGACAATTGGTGCTAGAATCATGTATTAATGTGAACACAAGGAACAAGAGCAATGGTAGAAAATGGTGGAAAAAGAATCATACAGACATGGTGCAAGAATCCAGTGACATTGCGGCTTAAGGAGACATCACGAGGAGGACTTCACGAGGGAAAAAAGGCATGCTCCCCAATCATTGACATGGCATAAAATGGTTTAAGAAAATGCAGATGCTACCGGTTGTTTTGTTTGGATGTTGTATGTTGAAGAGCAAAAGGCACCTGTGGACCTTGGAAATTACCTGATCTTCCATTCAACGTCTTTCTTCTCAACATTTGCGAGCAAGCTTTTTGTATTGGCTTGTCGCAAACACTTAACCATGGAGCACTGTCTTCTTTCTATGCCTTCCTTTCCGGTACAGTTAACAGTGCATTTGCAGTGCTATTTGATATTTGTTAGTCGGTTCTGACTTGGCGTGGATTTGTCTCCCATACCATATTTTGCAAACTATTTGACTTTGCCGTGATTGCTGGATACCAGACTGTCCCAGAAATGTAAAACTAAATTGCAGAAGAAGTATGTTTGGTTGCCTTGCAGAGAGGGTGCCCCAGAGAAATAAAACTTGCAACATAACTACTAGTACAGTGTAGTACAGCATTGTGAGATAAATTATCCGTACCCTAATCTCAGATAATCTAATTTCTGTAAAATTGAGGGCGTGTGACAGAAATTTCATTCCAAGTTATTAGGGTTGTTCACTTGAGGCAGGCGGGTTGACTGCTGGGCTCCAGTCAGAAAGACAATGTCAAAAATTAGGAACAGTGACCTAGTATTCCTGCAAAACAGCAAATTGGTTTGAAGGCGCTCAGCCTGCTCCCAAGTGTCTGCTGCATGCAGAACAGCCTTTTGATGCAACCACAACGTACGCCCCTAGAAGAGGTAGGTTAGATCATATAGCTGTATCCACCGAAAAAGGGCAGCTGAGCTGAAACCTAGAAGGCCTGCAATCTGCACCTAAGCCAACAAGGTGCAAACATGAGAAGAAAGGTTTCTGAAACTTTCTGACTTAAATTTCAGTGACCTTACCCTGTCTCTTAAGCTTCCGAAGGCAGTGAACTACATTCCCATGGCAGTTCACCATACAAGGGTTACAAGGGTTACAAGGGTTACAAGGAAAAGGCCTTCAGTCAAGAAGTATGACTGCTAGCCTGCTCATGGAGAACTATCCGTGCATGAAGGAAGAAAAAAAGCTCATTGTTTTCCTGGCCCAGAAAAGCAGAAAAATTGTTGAAGCCTGCGGAAGGAATAGGGAAGCATAAGTCCTTCGGAGAGAGACCACGTGTGGATGGTTGCAGTGAAAAAGGACGTGTTGCTCATCTTGTACGTGATGAGCATAACACAAGTCACAAGTATATATAGGATACAGCCTTGAAACCTTACCTTACCTTACCAAGTCACAAGTAGGGGAGGTATTGTGAGTCCAGGTCACAGTTTCAATTCGTAGGGTGTGGGCACAAAGTCTGAAGTAAGCCGCCGTGGACGCTGCGAATAACGTCACGAGGAAAAAGTTCAAGAAGCATATATCTAGGAAGAATGTATGGGGAACAGGGATGGGCGATTTCGGCGTAATTGAGATTTGCTCTGTAATTTACGGTGCATATTACGCCGTCAGACGTCACACACCGTAAATTACGGTGCATTTGTGAATGACGGTGAGAAATCGTAA
>LFIK01005474.1_pt1 | contig 10187 bp, 6 predicted proteins | sample 643401 | NCBI WGS metagenome assembly LFIK01 (sample SAMN03777447, study PRJNA286221) | soda lake metagenome | biome: soda lake; feature: Kulunda steppe; material: water; isolation source: sample T5-Br brine of Lake Tanatar-5 | place: Russia: Kulunda steppe | collected 2010-07
CCATCAGATACCTCCTGCTGTGCAGGCCCCATCTCGGACAGCAAGCCGTCTCAAGCAACGAGGGCGGTGGCTCGGCGCTTACCATCAGATACCTCCTGCTGTGCAGGCCCCATCTCGGACAGCAAGCCGTCTCAAGCAACGAGGGCGGTGGCTCGGCGCTTACTCCCAAGCTGCAGGCGACCATCGAGCGCTGGATGGGCGCCGCGATGAAATGGGACGAGCCGGAAATCGATCACCGGATGATCAGCCGCGGGCGGGAATAGCGCCGCGACAGCCCCACCCAGAGCCATTCGAGGACAGCCGAACTCTCGGGCATGTGCCCTGCATGGCGTCCTCTGGTTCATCGCCGACAATCAACTGGACTATGCGCGCGGGTCACGCCTGATGTCGTTGTGCCGCGTCAACGGAGCCGCACGGAATGACCCCGAAATACCCCGACATCACCGTCACGCTGACCGGCCAGGACGGCAACGCCTTCGCCGTCCTCGGCCGTTGCCGCGATGCCGCTCGCGATGCCGGGCTCTCCGACGAAGAGATCGCCACCTTCATGAACGAGGCCATGGCGGGCGATTACGACCATCTCCTGGAGACCGCGATGCGCTGGTTTAACTGCATCTGATCGACATCAGCTGACCCTATTCAGCTCCTCCGGTCATCTGTTGCTCAAGTGACTGGCGGATCAAACCGACAACATAGGGCAACTCACTCGGCGTCCTGATCGCCACCTCGACATCGCCATTCCCGTAATGCCCGATACTAGTCATATCGCGGGCTATCCCTTTCGGATCGCGGAGATCATGAAACTTCATATTCAGAGACAGTCGTAGTTGACGCGCTTGGGCAACAATGTCGACCACATTCGTCTCGGCCTTGTATGCAATATATGATTTGAAGACTTCTTCGGTCATGCATGGGTCGAGCGCGAGGATCTCGCGACGTAGCGCAAGAAACAGCTGCTCCATTGCACCACCCTCAGCGACCGTTGGGTGATCCGAAAGCGAATACCCAACCGTGCGTTCGGAATGCGGTCGATACTTCTCGAGAACCTCGGCCGGAAGCCTTGGCGCATCCCAAACCTTGACCGCGAGCCCAGTCAGGCGCTCTGCACGTCCAATGATCGTCGCCTCATTCCACACGTCGACCGAACCCAGACCTTCATTCAAGCGCAATGGGCTTTCGCGAAAGCCACCATGCATGTCGCGCTTTTCCTCGAAAGGCCGATCGCTGTATTCAGCGTTGTAGCCGGTGAGCGTGAGATTTCCGACCGTATGCAGAAAGGTTTCCTGCACCCGCTCCCAGTCGGGGCCGAGTGCGGCACGCCACGCCGCTGACAGATTCTCGTTCTGCGGCATGATATGCTCGATCGTATACTCATCGACAGCCACCCGTTCCTTGCGGCCAAAGTTCTCCATCCGACGGAGCCAATAGGAGCGACTGCGGAAATTATACAGATCACGTTGCGCCATCGCGCGACGGAATTCCTCGTCATCAGGAAAGCGCCGATAGGACGGCATCGTCATGAAATGCGCCTCGATGCTCTCGATATAGCTGTCTTTGCGCAGAACCCGACTAAAGGTCGCGAACGTCTTGTTCAAGGAATTGGTCGGGATGGCACAGACCGCGCGACGGAAAACGTAGGATTCGATCAGGCGCACGGCGCGCAAGAAATCAGCTTTTGGCAACAAACCAGCGTCGTAATCCTGATATAGCTCCAGCAAGAACGGGAAGGCAACCTCCACCTTCAGCTCACGCAGGTCACGAAACGCGACTGCCAGATCGGCGTCCGGCTCTTTGCCCAGCGCCATGCGCGTATAGTATTGCGCAAAAGCGTGCATATCACCGACCAACGCGTCCACGCCTGCCTCTGCAACCTTCGGCTCGCGCGCGTAGTCCTTGAAGGCAGTGTACACCTCGCGCAGGTTCGGGATCTCGCCAGTACGCAACGTCAGATAATGACGCATGAACGCGTCGAAATGCGCGCCGTAGCCATCCTGCGGGAAGCTCACCTCGATCGGATGCCAGTGATCCTCATAGACCCGGCTCTGGTGATCCGGTTCAAGACCCATGAGAACGAAATTCCTGATCAGATCGGCCTGGCTCAGCTCACGGCCAGTTGAATTCATGCTCTCGAAGATAAGCTGTGGATTGTCCTGATCGCGCGTCAACGAGATGTCGACGACCATCAGTTTCGCCAACCCTTCACAGAGCGACGTCAGGTCACCGTTCAAACCAGCGATCTTGTCCTCGAAGAAAGCGAAGTTCCGGGTCACCCGCAGCGATCCACCTTCAGGGACTGGCTTTTGCTGCATGATGCTAAGCAGAGTCTCACGATCGCCTTGGGTCAACAGCAGCTTGTAGCGCCGGTCACCCTTTTCGAGAGGGTTCAGCAGAAAGTAGCTGCGGACTTTCTCACTCGAAAACCCGTCAACCGGCTCATCATCGCCCAGCGCACGCGCCAGCGCTTCGAGAATAAGCATAACCGACGTCAGACGCTGTTGACCGTCTATCACCAGAAGAGGCGACTGGCTGGTGACCTGATACAAACCCGCCTCGACATAGACGATTGAACCAACGAAATGCGCCGGGACATCGGGGCGACGGCCCACGCGCATGATATCGTCCCAGAGTTGCTGGCACTCGCGTTCTGTCCAGCTATAGGTCCGCTGGTAGATTGGGATCACGAATTGGGGTGATTTTTTCAGGAATTCCAGCAGCTTTGCTTCAGTGGCCTTCATCGTTCAGTTCTCCAAATTCCTTTTCTCGCAAGATCATGCGCTCCTGCATGATGCGCGCCTCAGCTGTCAGTACTGTCCGGGAGCGTGCCAGAATTGCCCAGCCGTGCACGCAGATCTTCAAACGCCGGAGCAGCCGCATAGATGCGTTCGAACTCGCTTCTGGCGCGGGCCCGCTGACCGGTTTGATCATAGAGGACCGCTCGGACATAGCGGATCTGATGAAGCAATGCTTCGGGACGGTCCTTGCGGCGACGATTGGCCTGGGTGAGCACATCGATGGCGGCATCGGGCATGCCCAGTGCTGCCAGCGCCTGACCACGATAAAGCAGGATGGCCGTATCGACGGGGGTTTCGTTTTGGACATGCACAGTGGCACGCACCACGCGGTCCATTAGCTCGCCGTGCTCGGGTGTGTCGAGCGCCAGCTCTGCGAAAGACAACAGCACCACCGGATCTGTCGCATCAATCTGCAACAAGCGCTCAATATGCGCCATGGCATCGGCATGGCGGTTTTGAAGCTGCGCGATTTCCACGAGTGCCAGCCTTGTCCCACGTTCGCGCGGGAAGACATGGGCGAAGATGTCGGACGTGATCGGCAGGCTGGCCTGTGCAGCGATCTCGAATTTGCCAAACAGCGTGCCCAGATCACCGAGACGGGCCAACGCGTTCTCGAAATGCGCCCTGGCAGGGTCGAATTCTTCGCGACGCAGGCGGATCATCCCAGCCATCCATGCCGCATCGGGCAGGTCACCGGCCCCTTCCAGAGCAGCCAGCGCGGCGTCCTGATCACCCTCATTCAGCGCGCGAATACCGTCAATGAAGCGCTTTTCCTCGGATGGGGTCATCAGCCGTTGGAAGAACCCCAGTTTCAGCCGATCGCGCTGCGGAACAGATGGCGCAGGGGCCGACCCACCGCGCCCGGCGCGGTTGCGGTCGTGAACCGTGTAGAACAGACCCGTACCCGGCAGGCCGGCGGTCGCACGATTGCCGCGTGGGCTGATCGTGTATTTCGCCCCGCGCGGCCCAAACGACAGCGAGGCGTTGGATTTCGACAAGTTGAGCGTGACACCAGGCGCGAGGCGAACGCGCCGCCAGAACCGAAAAGCCATTAAGCGCCCCTCCGCTTGCTGACACGCTGTTCGCGCTGGTCAAAGTATGTCCTGTCACCGCTCAGCAGTGCTGCGTGCATCTCCTTCACCTCGGCCTGCCAGGCGCGTTCCAGATCCGCCAGATCGTCAGCATCGCCGGAGTGACGCAGCTTCATCATCTGCACCAGCGCACTCACATGGCGCTCAAGGAGTTGCATCCGGTGTTGGAGATACACAGTAGAGAGGCTCATTTCGCCCACCCTGCCCGCTTGCGCAGCTGGTCGATCGTATCGATCGCATCCTCGAGGGTCTTTTCGCAGCCAAACTTTTCGCGGGTGGTCATTTTGGGATTGCCTTTGATCGCAGCCAGCCCTGCCTCAAGTGAATGACGCAGTTCCGCGCCGCGGTCAGGTCCATGCAATGTCGCTTGACCGATCAGCATCTGCAGCATCATGTTCTGCGCCACCAGCTGACCGGCAAGGACTTCAATGTCGTCTTTAAATTTCAAAGCGATTCCTTTCTCCGCCTCAGCAATGAGCCGCTAACTCCTCGGGTCCGCCTGCGGTCCCTTGAGCATGCTCGTTTGTTGCTTGATCAAAGAGGTCGGTGCTCCGGACCAAGTGACCCGGAGCGCCTTCTTTGCCCGGGTAGCCGCGACATGCAGAAGGGACCGGTACTGCGTCACGATGTCTTCCCGGTCCGCCAGATCGACCGCTGAGCGGAGCGCCCCCAGGGGCGGGAAGGCGGAATCCGAGACGAACGGGATCGCCACGGCGAAGAATTCCAGCCCCTTCGCCCGGTGCATCGTGGTGATCCGGACCCCCGGAACAGACCGGTCGTCAGCGCCAGACTGGAGCATCACCGTCTCGATTCCGGCAGCACGCAACGCCCCAAGGACCCGGTCCGCGTCGGCGCGACGCGCACAGAGGACCCCAATGTCAGAGAGACGGATCTGCTCGGACGGTAGTGCCCGGACCCAAGCCACCAGTCCGTCCAGTTCCTCCGCCTCAGACCGGCACCCGACCAGTTCGGGGGAGGCCCCACGCATGAGGCTGACATAACCACGCAAGGTGTCCGTGCCCTCATCAAGGTCGTCCACGCTGACCCCCTCCAGTACCGATACCGCCCACGTCCGGATCTCCTGCGTAGTCCGGTAGTTCAAGCGGAGACGTTTCGAACGACCGCGCACGTTGATCCCGCAAGAAGACATGCTCGCCCGTCGCCCGTAGATCCGCTGATGCGCATCCCCGACGATGAAAAGGGAGTTTCGGTCCCCTATCGGGGTCTCCGGCACAATCGCGCGGATCAGGCGGAAGGCCTGTTCGCCCATATCCTGCGCCTCGTCCACGATCACCGCCGCATAAGGCAGATTTGGCGCCTCCGCGGTCAGAATCTCCGTCGCCTCCCGATAGGCATCATCGGGCTCCGCAAGCCCCTCGCTGATCAGCCGGGCCCGGTAATCGGCAAAGACCGCCCAGAGCGCTGCCCGCTTCTTGCGGTCGAGCGGGGTGCCCCGCCCTGCTCGGGACGCTTTGAGGTAGCCCCTCTGATCGGTCAAACCCTTCGCCTGCACGATCTGCGCCCACTCTGCGCGAACGAACGGCTCTGACAATCCTTCGGGAAGCTCGTGATCGTCGAACACCTCCCGCCAGACCTGATCCAGCCGGTCGCGTGCCTCCCCGAAGAAGGCAACTTCGCGAGCGAAGCTCTTGCGTTTGAGGAACTGAGACACCCACCGGTCCAGGTTGATCACCTCGATCCGGGGCGGTCGCGCATCGATATGTTCGGGGCAGAGGGTCCGCAGGTTCGCCTCGATGTCATGGGCGAGGCTGGTGGTGAAGGTGGTAAAGAGCACGCGTTGACCCGCCTGGGTCGGGTCCTTCCTGATCTGGTCTGCCAGATGCTTGGCCCGGTGCATCGCGACGACTGTCTTGCCGGTGCCCGCCCCGCCCCGAACCAAAACTGGCCCGTTATAGTCTCGGTAGGCGATCTTGCGCTGTTCGGGATGCAGGAACACGCGCCACCCCTCGAGCCCCTCCTCGAAGACCCGACGAAGCTCCGCCTCGCTGTCGGGGATGAAGATGGTCTGACGGCTCTGTTCCGTCTCGATCATGTCACCGAAGGTCAGCTCCGCCGCGGGTTGCCGCGGATCCACGTCCGGCTCTGCGCTGACCCCGGTCAGGGAGCGGATTTCCTCATCCTCATAGCCAGCCGCGACCGCGTAAAGGATCTGATAAGTAAGCGGGTCAAACCGGTCCTCGGCCCCTTCCAGCACCTCGATTGTTGCGATGTGCCGGACGGCCGTCAGCTCCTCCTCTGGCACGCCGAGGCCGCGCAGCCGCGCGTCGGTCGCCTCTTCGAAAAGTCGCGAGGCGGTAGGGGCGGGCGTCGCCACTGGCTCAGTGACCGCGTCCACCTCCTCGATCACCCGAATCCGGTTCGTTTCCGGGTCGAGCTTGACCCGGCGCCCGGCCGCCCAGCGATACGCCTTGTCATGTTCGTTGACGTGCACAAACATGATGTCGCGGCCGACTTCGAAGGCGATCGCGCGGTACCCCTGATCGACCCTTAGCGACTTGATCGAGCTATCTCTAGAACCCTCCACCGTCTCGAGGTTCAACCCATTCGCGGACGGGTCAGACATATACTTGGTCATAAGGTCGATGAACTTGATCGCGACCCGGTCAGGCAACTTGCGAAGGCTCTTCATGCAGCCGATGTCGTAAGAAACCCGCTTCGTTACTGTGTTCGTCATGTCCGTGCCTCCTGAAGGGCCGCAATAATTCTCGAGACCGTCTCCCCGATTTGATTGGTCTCCGGATCAAATCCGATCAGCGTCCAGCCGACCCCTTCAAAAACCGTCTCCGCGACCGCGACCTGGGCCTCTGACCAGCCGAACTCCATCGCGCCCACCACGCGCCCGGTCGCGACAAGGTCGTCGCCGAAATGGTCCGGACCGGGCGTCTCAGCCGAGATCAAGGCGTCAATCAGCGGGTGGAACGCGTCATCACACAGCGCACGCGCCTCCTCCCAGGCGGCAAGACCAGGGCCCTGTTCACCCTGTTCAGCCGGGTCCGACATATCGGGAGGGGCCAACGTATCCAGCCCGTCGAACTCGACATGAAGACCGCGCGTGCCTTGGAACAGGTTTACAATCCGCCACAGCCCGCGCCATGCCTCCGTATAGAGGGTTTTGGCAGCCGGGACCTCGCCCGGATCCGGCAGGACCGCGCGCAGGAGTAGCCGGAGATCCCGGTCAGACTGATCCCATTCGGTGGGCGAAATCTTGTCGCAGGCCAGATAGAGGTCGAGCGCCCCGGTCCCCACATGTTCCGCCGCCACGGGCCCAGCCAAGAAAAGCCGTCCGGCCTCGGAGAGGGTCGCCTGCCGGGGAAGTTGGTCGAGCGGTCGCCCGCCCTTCACGAGGCCCCGGACAAGAACAGATCGAACCGCCGTCTCCGCCTCCATACCCCCGTCAAGAAGGCGTTTCAGCGCCTCAAGCGTGCTGACCACCTGAAGCGCCCGGACCGGATCCGCATACTGCGCGAGCTGCGGGTGCGCCAGTGCGCGCCCCAGCGGCCCGGTCATATGCGCCCCGAGGGCCGTCTCAGAGAGCGGGTTCAGGTAGGCTCTGTCCTCCGGGTCCAGGTCGCGCCATGACAAGGTCCAGACCCGCACCTGTCCGGACCGGATCATCAACATCCGGTCCAAGAGGTCCTGCGCGACCGTGCTCGCGTGATACTCAATCCCGTCCATCTCGATGACGACCGGAAGGCCACCGCTGCGCCCGACCGGGGTGAGCAGGAAGTCAACACGCTTACGAGGCAGGCCCCGGAACCGCGCGTCAATCTGCACCTGCGGCTCGATCGTCCACAGACGTGGCGCGTCCGGCCGCCCTGCGCGCAGCACGAAACCGCGACGGCCGCCCGGCAGCACCTGTGGGGTTAACGCCCCGTCCCCGTAGAGGCGGGCGAGAGCCCCGAGCAACCGCTTCTCGAGCACGCTCTCGACCAGCGCGCCCCGGATCGACTCGTCGATCCCGGTCTCGGTCCGGGTCAGGCTGTCCCATTTCTGAAGGATCGTTTCCATCATCTGCCGGGCTCTGTCGCGGTCCGGCTCGCCGGGTCCGAACTGGGACCGGTAGGGTTTCACGCAGCGGAAGCACCCGTTCCGGTCCGGCTCCTGGTTGCAGGGGCAGTCCCTGAGCGCCTCCGCAGCACGGCTGATCACCGCGCGCATCGTGTCCGGGTGCTCCGCGATCTGGCGCAGATAGCCGGACCCCCCCGGGACAGAATCGTAGAGATAGAGGCTGCGGACGGTCGTCATCCCGTTCAGCCGCGCCTCAAAAATGGTGGAGCGGATATGATCCACCTTCCCCGCGAAATGCCGACGCATCCCGAGATTGATCGCCGCCACAAAACTCTTGAGGTCATCATTCTCCGCATCCCCGACCACCGGGATAACGATCCGGACTGCCTCCGTGTCGAATTTGCGCATCAGGAAGACCCCGGTCTCCCACTGATCCCGAGGCAGGTCCGGAGCGCGCATGACGACGCAGTTCGGCGGGTGCGTGCCCCGGTCATCCTCACCGCGCGGCGGGGTCTGGAGGGAGCCGCAGTGGCGACAGATCCGGAACGGCTGTGCAGGCCGACGCTCTCCTGCGATCTGGGGCCCCGGCAGGGCGGATTTCGGGCCGAAGTTGAAATCCCGAAAGGTACAACGTGGCAGGAACTCGAAGCCGAAAGGGGCACCCGTCTCCCCGCTCGTGAACCAGGATGCCGTGATATCCTCCGGACCGTGAAACGGCATGAGAACCCGGTCGAACTGACGCTGTTCCCGCTGATCCCCGTCCCGGATCGCCGCCTTCTCCTCACTGTCGATCGCGATCACGGATTTAAGCTGGACCACATCATGCGCAGCACCGACATCCGACCACATCTCGTCGCCGCATTTCGGGCAGACACGGCTCTCCGCCCCCTCGATCCGGTGCGCCACATGCGAACAGGACGGGCAGAAGGTCCACGGGGACAGGTCCTCCTTTCCGATCTCGATCCGGTCGATCTGGACCTGACGACCATTGGCGTAGAAATACTGTCCGGGAGCGAATTCGGACAGGGCGGAGCTGGCCGGGCGAGAATACTCGACGTGCAGAAGCCCGTCCTCATCGCGCGGGGTTGTGCTGTCATTGCGCCGCGACAGGATCGAAGTCAGCTTCACCCCCTCTTCCGGGAAGGCGTAATTCGGGAGGATCCCCTTGTCCGTGAGGAACTTGATGACCTGAACGTCGTCGATCCCGCTCCGGATCAGCCGGTTGATCTCGGTCCGGTCTCGGGTCAGGTCCCGCTCGCGGCGCTGATACTCCTCCTCGGTCAGCTCGGCCCGGCGCCTCTTGAGCCGCGCAAGCTCGCGCGTCGCCTCCTCGCGTTTTTCCACCAGCCGGGCCCGCTCGGTCGCAGCAACGTCGAACGCCTCCCCGACGCGCCAGCCGATCGAGGTATTCCCCGTCCCGGTCAGATATGACCGGATCAGCTCCGCCAGTTCGGTCCGGTCTTGTACTTCCTGCGGCAGCCCGGAGAGGAAACGGTCCGCCAGTTCCGGTCCGGCCTCCCGCACCAGCTCCAGCCATTCGATCGGGAACCCTTCAGTCGCGCCTGAAGCCCGGCGCTTGAGCACGTCCCGGACCTTCCCGTAATCCCCGCTTTCCGCCGTGTCTGCCACATAGACATCGAGGGTAAAGGCGGTCACCTGACGCTTGAGCACTTCCTCGGCGGCAAGGAACACGCCGGGCGGTCGGACCTGTCCCGCCAGCATGGGTGTCGGGTCCTCCCAGAACTGGAGATCATGGGCGCGCGCGTTTGCCAGCACCATGTTCAACGCATTCCCGTCGCGCCGCCCGCTTCGCCCCATCCGCTGGACGTAATTCGCCTCCTCCGGGGGGACGGAACTCAGGAGCAAGGTGGACAGGTCGCCGATATCGATCCCCATTTCCAGGGTCGGGGTCGCCGAGATCAGGTTCGGGGCCCAGCGGGTTTCACTCTTGATGAAGCCGGTCTCAATCCTCAGCCGATCATTCGTCTCGAGAATGCCCGTATGCTCACGGGCCACCACTCGGTGATTCCGGTCTGAGCGCAGGGCGCGGCGCAGCGCGGGTCGGCCAGGCTGATCGACAGCGGCGAGGTGCCCATCACAGCCGACCCGTGTGCAGGGGGAGCCTATGAGGACATCGGCTTTTTCTGAAAGGCCGGTCTCGCGCCGACCGCACCGGTCGCAGCAGAGCCCGATCGTGGCGGTTGAGACGGTGACCCGTTCCGGCACGAGCAGCCAGGCGTGCCGGTTCTGCCCCTCAGGCCCGTTCACGCGTCGG
>LFIK01005475.1_pt1 | contig 10186 bp, 19 predicted proteins | sample 643401 | NCBI WGS metagenome assembly LFIK01 (sample SAMN03777447, study PRJNA286221) | soda lake metagenome | biome: soda lake; feature: Kulunda steppe; material: water; isolation source: sample T5-Br brine of Lake Tanatar-5 | place: Russia: Kulunda steppe | collected 2010-07
ACAGAGCAAGACACGGGAAGCACGGGCTCAGGGCGCCCAAGGGGCCGTAGACGACCCACTCCACGAGCCTCTGCTGGCAGCAGAGGAGGGCAGGAGAGGGGGAAAGGGGGAGGGGGAGAGGGGCAGGAGGGAGGAGGGCAAAGGAAAGGGTGAGGTGGCCAAGGTGAGGTAGGGAGGAGAGCAGCCTCCTTGCATGCTTGCTCGGCTGCAATGATGGCAGAGGACAGGGGCTGGATCCTTCCTGTTGCTTCAAAATCAGGGCCAGCTCTTGCATGCCCTCACCACAAACTTGCGGCTCTGGTGGGCCCAGTGCTGACAGCACACTGCAGTGCTCACAGCACTGGGCCCACCAGAGCCGTAGGTTTGTGCTGTCAGTGCTGTCATCCATGAACCTCCTTGCCTCCTCACATGCTTGACCAATTGCGCCCATGCGCAGGCTGGCGTGCAAGGCAAGACTGTGTGGCACCTATTGATGCTCTCCGCTCCGGACTGGCCAGTCATCCTGGTGGCCTTTGTATTTGGCATTGCTGCTGCAACTGCCCAGGTGAGTTGCGCTTCATGGACATTGTCTGTGTACCAAAAGCCTGCATGTCTGTCTCTCAAAGACGAAGCCTCCTGCTCTGACATGAAACACACTTGGTGCCCCAACCTCACCACAGCCTTGTGCAGTCAAAATAGACATGGCAACAATTCGCATGCCATATTTTTACGGCTGCCCAGAAACCACTTTCACTTGCCTCAGTGCACAAGCCAGAGCTGCAGCACACTGCTTGTAACCAAGTTGTCATGCTTACCTTCCAGGCGGTCATACCATATTACACTGGGCTGGTCATTGACTACGCGAGCATTGAACCTGACAGGCAAGTTGGTGTTGAATGAAATGGCCTTAACTCTGTAGCGTGTCGAAACAGCAGCCTACTTTGCTGCCTGTTGCTGTCTAAGCATGTCAGCTTGGTTACAAGTTGTTTTGGAGATGGTTCCATCCCCAGAATGGCTTTCTGCAGACTAACATTTTTGAGCCGCAACTCGACATACTCAAGTGTGTTTTCTGGCTGTTTTTTTGTCCATCCTCTTTATAAAGTTTCTGGTCTCACACCTCATGCCCATCAGAATTAGTTCACACTGGCGGCTCTTATGGCAGTCGCATATCACTCTGCAACTTTAGATGCGTCCCATAGCTTGCAATCTTAAAGCCTTGCCAAAAAAAGCCAGCTTATGTCCACACAGAACCTCAAGATTGGCTTGCAATGAAGATCCAATGAAAATCCCTCAGCTTCATTGACTGTACAATTAAGGATCGACCACAAACACTTGCAGGCAAAAGTTCAAGGCCACGATTGTGAAGCTGGTGTATGTGGCTGCCGCTTGCGGCGTACTATCAGGCGGCAGGGGAGGGTTGTTCACTGTCGCAATGAGCAAGCTCAACGTCCGGATAAGGAAAACACTGTTTGCTGCTTTAGTGAATGTGGGTAGCGCGAACAGCATCTGGCCTTTTTCGCTGTTTTCATTTAGCATGTACCTGTAAGGGGGCGCCTGCTTGCAAACCTTTATCTCCTCTGCTTGATAAGTGAAGAGACGTAGCTGCTGCATTCTGAACATCATATGTATTTGAGCTTAAAATCACTGCATTTGGAGAGTGCATGCTGCCTTGCTGTCAAAGCTGCGCCCTGAAAGGATGGCTACTATGCACTCTTACAAGCCTGCAGCAATATGTGTGTTGCAGATGGAAATTGCCTTCTTTGACACATCAAAGACTGGAGAAATTACGAGTCGTCTGTCTGCAGACACCTCCACTGTTTCAGACCAGGTGCGCAGCTATGTGCAGTTGTTTGTTTCATTATTACCGTTGATTTTTGCAAACCCCCAGTTGTGGGTGTAGCCCATAGGTTTGAGATGTTTCCAATTCAGCTCACGGTGGCTCGCCCAGGCCCAACCAGGCCACTCCCACCCTCAAACTTTGGCTCCACCCTCACACGCTTTGTTCTGGAAGGCATACAGTGTCAGGGCGGCGGGAGAGGGCGTGGTTGGTACAGCAGAGACTTTGCCCAACAAAGTTGTGGCCAGGGCCAGCCAGCCCAACGGCCTGGCACAAAACTCGGCTGGTGTTCCCATCAAATCCCTTTACCAGGGCCCTCAAATTTTGGTGGTTGCAGGTGCAGTGTGCTCAAAACAGCCAACATTTTTGCAAGTTTTGAGCTTTGGCTTTGCCAGCCAGGTTCATGGACCGCTGCCCGATATTGCAGTCTCACTCAGCATGTTCCCTACATGTAGATCTCAGGGATGAGGGTGGAGATTGGTCTGGGCAGCAACTTCGCATGCACCGGCGGGACTGCTCAAGCTCATGATTGGGTGGACGGTTTGTCATAGATCAAAGTTGTAAACTTTAATTGCGGACGGTTTGTTATAAATCAAAGCTGTGAATAAAAATGTAAATTATAAAAGCAGAAAAGAAGCAATGTCTTCTATCGGTGCAGGCTTTGCCAATTTATTTGCGTTACTTGCAACGCCTCCCTCATCTGCGTGTTTGCTAAGTTGGGTCTAGCTAAAAATCTAGGCCTTCCTTCACTTCAAGACCATGAAGAGGCTCCGATGCTGTGCTGTGCAACTGGATTAAGATGCCATCTGGTAAAACAGTCATGAAGTACTTGGCCTTACGCCATATGGTGTGCACTCGATCATCTAGTAAAGAGCATGGAATTTGCAGTCTTTACCTGCTCCATCGTGTTCTGCTTGTCAGATTATCAAACATGCAGTTGTGTCATTTGGTCCAGGACTAATCCAAATGAATTATGTCTGCTACAGTGCCGCACACAGACAAGGCGGAAAATTATTCGCTGCCACGCTGCAGGTGTGCTTGAACCTGAATGTGCTGCTGCGTGCAGCAACACAAGCCTTCATGGTGCTTGGCTTCATGTTCTCGGCCTCTTGGTGAGCCTTGTCTGTGCTCTGGTCTTTCTTATGCCAGAGGCTCTTAAGTGGTGTATCTGGAACGCACCTGCAAAATGGTTGTCTTCCTAATGAGCGATCACCAAAAAATCCTTCGCCACACACTTCATGTGCCCTTATTTCATGCTACTCACCCACCCGGTCTTCAAATAGACTCCCTCCCTGGCATGGCCTCTGCTGGTGTGACTGTTGTTGGCTTCCTGTGAGTCATGATCCTTTTTGCCAAAGCCGCCCGTCCTTCCACTTCTCTTTGCCATTTGAAAGGTCTGTAAGACTCCTACCAGCTTTTGCGTCTCTGATGGCTCCCCATGCTTTTTTATGCAGGCGCCTCACGGTCATCACATTTATTCTGGTTCCATGCGTCATGTTCATTTCAAAGGTGAGGGTTGGTAGGACAAGGGTTTTCCTTGTCGTACTTTGCCACAGCACCTTGCATCACTGTAGTGCAACTTGCTGTCTATAAAGCACCGTCAGCATAGCTACAACAGGAACTTGTTGATATCGCTCATTAACAATTAAAAACAAAAAAATGTGTTTTCAGTTCCTGATACATGGCCTTTGATTGATTCAAATTTCTGTCAGGCATATGATATTTCCGTGGCTTAAGGGTGCCAGGGCACTCAGGGTTGTTGTTACCTTCAGGCTTACTTATAATGTTTTTCTGGCTATGGCCTGCACCATGGATAAAGTCGCTCTCCCATTTCACCCTTGATGAATAAGGCTGTGGGCCAGTAGTGCTGACCAAGTTTGTGCTTGCTCCGCTTGCCTTTGCAGCTGTATGGACGCTACTTTGCAAGCTTGGCCAAGGTGGGCACGCAGGGTTACTTGTGCTCTCACCAAGGCGCGGCAGCTGGGTTGCATGCAGGAGCATGCATTTGCTTGTACAAACGAGGAGTTACTTGCGCGCCAGGTATCCAAGTAGCAGATGCTGCTTGCAGCTGCTTTCATGCACACCAGGTCAACACCTGGAATATGACGGTGTTTGCCTTGGAGTGGATGTCCGTGCAAGCCTGGTCATTTTATTGAAGCATGGACGCCTTAGCTGCTTGCGTGCACCACTGCCCACAGGTTTACGAGTTTGTTCATTCCTGGTTGTGTTTGGTCATGCACAGAACGTCCAGTCAGAGCTTGCAGCGGCAAACAGCGTGGCTGACGAGGTTTTGAGCAGCATGACCACAGTCAAGGCACATGCTGCACAGGACTCGGCGTTGGCAGCATATGCAAACAAGCTAGAGAGGTAAGAGGAAGTGTGTGCATGTGCCTGAAGCAGCCTGCCTGGACAGGGACAGGGGGATGGGCACAAAGCAAATGTCTGCAACACTGCGTGCTCTGGGGATGGGGTGGCAGCGCATGGAGGTGGCTTCGTTTAGAGAATTGACCATCGTAGTGGTCCATGGTCAGCATGCATGATGGCTGTCGCAGTGGTCCATGGTCAGCTGGAGTGATGGCCATCGTAGTGGTCCACAGTCAGCTGGGGTGTCTTTTGCGATGAAAGCTGAGCTCTGCGCGTCCGGCCTTGCAGTGCGTGTTTGCATGGTCCTCTCTGGCGCAGTGGACACCACTCTTGCTGGACACCAGCGCGTGGGGAAAGAAGAGGCGCGTGTGCAGAATGGTTGTTTGTGCTCATGAGGTGGCATGCGTGCCATTTGCAGGTTTTTTGCACTCCTCATCAAGGAGGCCGTGGTCTACGCGCTGTACATGTGCATCAACACCTTCCTGCCTGCGTTCGTGGTAAGTTCAGGTGGTATGTCCTTGTTCCATTCAAATGCTGTGTGGGACACTTCGGTGGCATTATTTTGCTCTTCTGCTCGGGTTGCCAGTCTGTGCCAGTGCGCCACTACCAACATGAAGGCAGGACAACGAGCACATGCTCTGCGCCGATGGTCATAAGGTGTTCACAGTGCAGCAGCTGGCCCCATGATGTGTGTGAGCCTGTACTGCACATCATATGAGGGGCATTCTGCCCGTCAGTGGGCGAATTGTGCGCGCACGCTTCCGCACGCGCCCTGCATTTTGTGAAGAACTCGTGGCACGCCTTCCGCGGCAAGCTGCGCCTTTGCTCAGGCAGGCACTGCACTACCCTTGGTGCGCAAGTGCCCCAGCCGCTGCGCCCCAATAACACAAGTGCCCCAGCCTTAGTGCGCAAGTGCCCCAGACGCTGCGCCCCAATAACACAAGTGCCCCAGCCTTAGTGCGCAAATGCCCCAGCCGCTGTGCCCCAATACACCACGCACGCTGCAGTCTGCCATTGTGCTGCTGTACGGCGGCTCCCTCGTGCTCGCTCACACCATGTCCCCTGGCGCCCTGGTGTCTTTCATGCTGTACCAGCAGTCCCTGAGCTCCGCCTTTCAAGTGAGTGGCCATTGTCCACTGTCATGCGCTTGCATGCACTCCTGTGGGTGTGCGTATGTGTGTTTGTGTGTGTGTGAATGTGCATGTGAATGTGCGTTGCTTCCAGAGTTAAGCGGCCCGCGTGAGCAGGTTTCTTGTTCGTACGTGCATACACTACACAATTATGTACCCTTCTGTGCGCTGTTACACTAATATATGCTTGCGCCCTTTTAAGGCAGTTCCCACCACTAGTGCTTCTGTGGGCCTAAAGGCGGAAAATATTGCAGTAGCCCCCATGTTCTCCAGGAGCAAGTCACATGCAAGCTTGCGCTCCTGGCAGGGCGCTCACTCATACACCAGGTGCTTTTTGGACATTGCGCTCCTCTCCTACGTGGACACAGCATGTCAGGAGCAAAGTATAATTATGTACATGGATACATGTCCAAGTGCAGCTCTGCAGGCACGTAGCTTGGGCTACAGGTCTTTTGGAGTTTCAGTGTAGCTAAATTCTTGCACTCCTCCAGCCTTTGTGCACGGGTGGTAGCAATACAAAGCGCAATTTTGATGGTTACATATGTGGCAGTGAAGCCTGGCGGGCCTGGGTTCTAGCTACACAGACGAGTTGCAGACTAGACTCCCCTTCCTGTTCTGCATTTGCTACGTACGGAGCAAAGGGAGCAGCTTCGCGTACCCTCTTGTGCGCAATACAGTGTTCCCTTATGCCTCATCATGCAGCACCCTCATCTCTGGACTTTCCCAGATGATAAAGAGCGCACAACCCTGGCCACCTCCCCCTTATACCTGTGCCGTGTGTGGAATTTTTGCTCTTGCATCTGTGTCTGTGTCTGTGTCCTGACTGTGCTGTGTGTGCGCATGCCCGTGCGCAGATGATGGGAGACGTGTTCTCTGCGCTGACTGCTGCCGTGGGTGCGGCCGACAAAGTGCTTGAGCTTATCCACCGCAAGCCTGACATCCCGCCCGAGGGCGACCTTGTGCCTGCACACTTTGAGGGCCGCATTGAGCTCAGGAACGTGCACTTCTCCTACCCTGCGCGGCCAAGCTCACAGGTAGGTGTGTGTCCTCCTGCCAGGCGCGACCAAGCTCACTGGTAGGTGTGTGTCCCCTTGCCAGGCGCTGCCAAGCTCACTGGTAGGTGTGTATCCCCTTGCTAGGCGCTCTGCTAGACCCACAGGTGCCCACGCGCCAGCACAGGCACAGGCGCAGGTATAGGCACTAGACAGCCAGGCATGCAAGTCAGGCATGTGTGCGCAACAGCATGGGCACACACATATTGAAAACATGCACGCACACGCACACACAAACATGCACGCGCACAGATACACACATACATCCGCACACACATACGCGCATGCACACGCACGCACACGTACACTCGCACACACATACATACACACGCACACACACACACGCATGCACACACACATACACATGCATGTAAACACGCACGCACACACGCACGCACGCACACATACACACGCATGCAGACACATGTGCACACACGTAACACGCATGCACACGCACTTGCGTGTGTGCAGGTGCTGAAGGGGTTGAGCCTGTCTGTAGCCCCAGGGGAGGTGGTGGCCCTCGTGGGCAGCAGTGGTGGCGGCAAGAGCTCCATTGTGAAGCTACTGGTGAGAGCATGCGCACCCTTGCTCCAGGCTCGCCGTGGCACTCCTTTGCTTTGCTGCATACTGGGAAGCCGCCCTGGCAGACACCAACATCATGCCTTACAGCATGAGACACAGCACCGACCGCACAGCCCTGACCACCGGTTATGATTGCGATGGAAATCCCTAGAATCAACTGATTTGCAACTGCTCTAGACTTTGGTGTGTGTGCACACTTAATTTACTTGTGCTTGCATCACGGCTTCCATCAAGCTGCCTTGACCTTGGCGCTGCACACCCCCCATCTGCACGCGCCTCTTTGCTAATGGTGTGTCTGCACTATCTACATCTGTGTGCACCAGTGCATGGACGCGCGCTTTTGCCCGCGCAATGTCCATCTGCCCCTGCACATGCATCCAAAGGCTGCTGCGTCACCGCCACCCCAGGCCATCCCCCGCAGCTCGTTTGCACCGCCACTGCACCAGCATTGCCTACAAAAATGGTGTCATTGTGCGCTGTACATGTGGCCCATTGTGAGCCGCATGCTCCGCAATTCTTCTGCCCCCTGGAAGCGGAGGTTGTTGGAAGCGAGGCTGCACTAACAACCAGCTGCCTCACAGTGATGTCCCACAAGTCGGTGTCCGCTGGCGCAGTTCGGAGTGCAGACCTACTAGCCACCCCCCAGCAAGGCCCCCCAACTGTCCTGCAGTGCATCAAGCCGATCAGCAGCAGGGGCGTGCTTTGTGAGGGAGTGCCTAGTGCACGTGTTGGCAGGTTGTTTGGTGCGCGTGGGTCCGTGGGCGTGTGGGTCAGCAGGCGGGCACGCCCTTGCAAGCGGCACATTCCTCTGTCCCTCGTGTCGCGCAGATCCAGCCTATGTGTGCCCTGTGTGATGATCCCTGGAGCAACAGCGCTTGTGGGACTGCAGTGGATGGGCCAGGTCCTCCACATATGGGCCGCGCAGGCGACGGGGGCAGGGGTGGCGGGGGTGGTGTGCCAGGGGTGGCGCACTAGGGGTGGCACACTAGGGGTGGTGCAGTAGGGGCTGCTGCAGCGGGCCACCGCGCGGTCCTATGAATGGACAGAAATATGGTGGCCACCCATCCCCCCAGCCCGTGCACGTGTGCAGGAGCGCTACTACGTGCCACAGATGGGCGAGGTGCTGATGGACGGCAAGGACATCGGTGTGTACAGCTCAAAGTGGCTGAAGCGCAAGGTGTGGCCCTGCGCGTCAAGTCATGCAAGCTTGAGCTGGTGCCCAGGTTGAGGGGACTATGTACGAAGGGGGCAGGGCTTGGTCCGGGCTCCACTGTCTTGCTCCTCAAGACTCCCTCCTCCTGCAAGCCTGAGCTCCTCCTGGGACAGTCGGCGGGCTTATGTGTGCTGCGGCTTGTTGCTCTTTTGCAGGCTGGCGCATGTCGTCAAAGCACTGCACTTGTGTCTAGCCCAAAGCATGTCGTCAGAGCCCTGCACTTGTGCGCCTGAAGCGGCTGAGCCTCTTTGCATATGCTCTGGTGGCACAGGTGGCCCTGGTGTCTCAAGAGCCGATCTTGTACGCGAGGAGCGTCCGGCGCAACAGTGAGTGGCAAGCAGTTCCTGATACCCGCAGTGAGTGGCAAGCAGTTCCTGACGCCAGCAGTGAGTGGCAAGCAGTTCCTGGCGCCGGCAGTGAGTGGCAAGCAGTAAGTGCGCGTTTAAGGGCAGGCAAGCGCCCTGGACCAGCCCTTGACAGCCATGCGCCTCTGAACCAGCCCTTGACTCATGCTCTGTTGAACTGATTGTTGCATTGAGCCGCAAACAAGCTTTTGCTAGGTCGGTCCAGAGCATGAGAGTGCACACCTGCCTCCGCCAAAAGGGTCATCCATGTGACCCCAGACTTCGGAAGCACCAGCCACAGAAAGGGATCTCAATCGGCCTCTTGGGAGGGGGCATGCCCTTGCGAGGGTTTGTCAAAGTCAAGTGCGCCCCCCCTGGCAGTTTGAGGCAATGCAGCATTCCAGATGTCATACGGCAGCCATCACGCCTTCAGCATGTGTCATGTTGTCGTAGCATGGACTCTCCCGTTGTCCTCCCGCTGTCACATTGCCCTATAGCATGGACATGACTCTCCCCCTGTCACATTGCCCTATAGCATGGACATGACTCTCCCCCTGTCACATTGCCCTATAGCATGGACACGACTCTCCCCCTGTCACATTGCCCTAGCATGGACTCTCCTATTGTCCTGCTGCCCCCCAGTGTCTGTCCTGTTGTCCTCTCCTGTTGCCCTCTCCTGGAGTCCTCTCCTGTTGTCCTCCCATTGCCCTAGCAAGGACTCTCCCATTGCCCTGTGTGCACCCCTGCGTGGCAGTCATCTACGGCATGGAGGAGGAGGACGGAGTTGATCCTCCAAGCCAAGCAGAGATTGAAGCAGCAGCCAAGCAGGCAAACGCGCATGACTTCATCCTGTCCTTCCCCTCAGGATATGAGACAGGTGGGTAGGGGCGCAAGTGCCCAAGCACCCTCAAAAGCCCAACGCCTGTATGGAGGAGGAGTGGGATGTTTAAGGATGGGCACCCAACACGCAGCGAGCCTCGGAGAGCTTCTTTGCAAAAAACTCCAAAGCCTCGGTGACCCTGATTCACTGAAACAGCGCCTATACGCGCTCAAAAAATTTCAGATAAATCATGTATTTAATCATGTTATTATTACATGAAAGCATGTCCATACATAGTTATTGCGATGACGCTGAGGGGAGTGCAAGCATGGCAGACGTGGGGGACAGGTGCCTCAGCTCACCAAGGTTTGCTGGGCAGGATGAAGTGATGGCAGTCTTTGAATCTGTAAAAAAACAGAAGGCCGATGGGAAGTCTTGGTGGTGGCATTGCGTGAGTGTGGTGCTTGTCACTGAGAGCGACGCAGACCCCATCCTGTGAAAACTACAGTGCAAGCTGTGCAAGCAGCTGCTCAGCCCACCCAACTCCCCTGATGGTTGTAAGACGCATCTGAAAAGCACAGTTTGCCAGGATCATCACTTGGTCTCAAGTGAGGGAGGGTCTGATTCCCCAAGGGCAGCAGCATCAGGCAGCAGGCAGCAGCAGCAACGGGCCGACAGGAGGCATCAGCTTCAAACGCCAGGCGACGCTGCCGCCAGGTCAGCTGCGGATTGACGACATGAAAAAGACACGCCAGCTGGCAAAGGAGCACCTTGCGATGATCCTGTACAAGATCTCCCTCCCCCTCAAGCTCATTGAAGACCCGGACCTCAAGAAATGCTTTTCCTTGCTTGAAGTGGAGCTACC
>LFIK01005477.1_pt1 | contig 10181 bp, 16 predicted proteins | sample 643401 | NCBI WGS metagenome assembly LFIK01 (sample SAMN03777447, study PRJNA286221) | soda lake metagenome | biome: soda lake; feature: Kulunda steppe; material: water; isolation source: sample T5-Br brine of Lake Tanatar-5 | place: Russia: Kulunda steppe | collected 2010-07
ATCCCACACATCTGACAAGGGCCGAATGAGCCGCTTGCTCATACCAAAAGCACAGATCCCACACATCTGACAAGGGCTGAGCCGCCCGCTCACACCAAAGGCACAGATCCCACACATCTGACCAGGGCTAAGCCACCTCCCCACACCAAATGCACAGATCCCACACATCTGACAAAGGCTGAGCCGCCTGCTCACACCAAAAGCACATATCCCAAACATCTGACCAGGGCTGAACGGGCCGCTTGCTCACACCAAATGCACAGATCCAACACGTATGACAAAGGCTGAGCCGCCTGCTCACACCAAAAGCACAGATCCCAAACATCTGACCAGGGCTGAACGAGCCGCTTGCTCACACCAAATGCACAGATCCAACACATATGACAAGGGCTGAGCTGCTTGCTCACACCAAATGCCCCATCCATTTCAGCCATGCGGCTGCATGGGACTATCATAAGCATGCACACCCAATAACAATTATACAAGGCTTCCCCTTTGCGTTGATGAACAAGGTGGGACAAGCACCCTCAATTTTATGTGTGTGTTCTATTGTTTGCACACAGAGCACTCCTCGCGCGCCACCCATTGATTCAAAAGTCTTGAACCGACTAAGTCACAAGCACAGCAGTCTGGCTATTGCTTTGAAAAGAACCCCTGCTCCTCGCCTCACACAGCCACACCAAACCAGCTTGGGCTTGCCTGGCCTACTGCATTCTATGGTATGAACAATCTTGGTCCCACATGGAACCCACTCATCCCATGAAATGAAAGCCTGTCCAGGTATATCACAAGCAACAGCTGCCTAGCAACACCGCCGGGACTTGCCTGGGCGGCCGCTTGGCTGGGGAGGAGCAGCCCGCCCACTTCCAGCAGCATGCCCTCCACCACACTGCGGCATGCAAGCAGCGCCCAGGGCATGCAGGATGGTGTGCAGGATGGCATGCCTTGGGCATAGTGCTCATGGTGTGCAGGATGGCATGCCTTGGGCATAGTGCTCATGGTGTGCAGGATGGCATGCCTTGGGTGCCAGCACTCATGGAATGCAGCACTCATGGCGTGGAGCACATCCAACAGCGCCCTCCCGGTTGCTAACTGAAGCCCCACAGGCAAGGAGCAGAGGGCGCAAGGTAGATGCCCGCACGTGCAGGCACATCAACGCGCACGCACCACCCACCTGCACACGTGCAAGCAGTCCACACACACGCGCAACACCCACCTGCACACGCGCATGCACTCTGCGCACGCACAACACCCGCCTGTACACGCGCACGCAGTCCACGCGCGCGCACCACCTACCTGTACACGCGCACGCAGTCAACGTACGCCACAACCAGCTCGCTGGCTCCTGGGTCCATAGCCACTGCCAGAGGCAGGTGGTGGCATAGGTGGGAGGCCACCAGGCGTAGCGGCCGGATGCCCCACACGCGCACGGTGAGGTCGTCTGATGCGGTGGCCACCAGCTCCTTGCGCACCGCCATGGACGCTGACACCTGTGCTTGCAGGCACGCGCGCGCTTGCACGTGAGGTGGAGGGGGGGAGGTGCGTACGCGGCGCGCGCGCAAGGATGCGCTTGTGGAGTGTGCAGGCGCATGGGAGGGGCAAGGAATGTGTGCATGCATGCATGCATGAAGTTGGGTGGGTCATGTGACATACGCGGGTGGGTGTGCAGGTGCAGGTGCATGGGTACACCAGCGGTGGCGCGCGGCAGCAGCCATGGCTACCAGCCTGTTGCACACATCCTCAGCATGGCTTTGGGCTGTGCCTCCCTGCAAAAGAGCAATTGCCTCCTTTTCGGCGGGCAGCGATGACTTCCAAAACTAGCAGCCCAACAACGTCAATGACGCTGCGCTTCCCCAACACATGCATCCCCATATGATGAGCCCACGCTCACAATGCTGCCGGCGTGCATGCCCGGCAGCAGCTGCTCCCACATCGCCTCCGCGGTCGCCACGTTGTTGCGGAAGGAGCTGGTCTGCGGGTGTGCGGGGCCAGGAACAATCAGCATGCGCGTCATGATTGTGGGTGCGGCCATAGACAACCAGCCGGGCATGCCTGGACCCTCTGCCCAGCAAGTCCACACACAAGAAGCACATCCAGCCTAATGACCTGGCTGGCAGTCAGCTTTGTGACTTGGCAACTCTGCCACTTGGCAACCTTGCGACTCAGGCTGTGCATTTTGTGCGCGTAATTGGCCCGTTTCTGGGACAGTCGGATTATTGTGAAAGCACGGCATTGAGGCATAAGGTATTGATGGCTGGAGAGAGTATTTTGAAGGGACTCCGCCAGTGGTCGCGGCTTGCCAAACGGTGCACTCAGGCACGGCGTCCCTGACCTGCAGGTACCGCGCTGCGCCCCTTCCCGCGCCCGGCGTGTGTTATTTGGTGCCAGATTTGTTTGTGGTGGTGTGTTGGTAACGCGGGCAGGCGCGAATTGGGCGGGGGGCGAGGTTTTCCAACGCGTGCTTGCTAGGGACACCTTGGACCAGCTGGTCGGTCCGCCCCTACGCACAATCGCCCCCCACTGCGCAGCGCACCCCGCATTGCGCGCGACAGGCACCAATATGAACAATGGTGGGAGAAGGGGGGGGCGGGGCGCCGGCGGTGGCAGGTGGGGGTGCGGTCAAGGGGCTGTGCTCATATATGCAAGCACACGCGGACGTCCGGCAATGTGCCGTGCTTGCATATGTGCCTGACATAAATACAAAACATGGGCCTCAGGCTGCATTTCATAGATTGCTTCCACCTGTCAAGCCAAATCACTGTCCTAGACTGATTAACACCTTGGCCTGCACACATACTCAATTTGACCAAATCCAGTGTGACACACTCGCCTTTTTTTGCCTGCTCCATGAGCCCCTTCAAGGTTTTGTTTGTGCATTGACCTAGGCTAGAGACATGAGCGTCATTGGCTGTGCAATTAAGGTATGGGCCTTGGGGGGCACATCATTTAAAAAAGGAGCAGGTCATGGACTCAAGGACCGAGTTGACAGGGTTATTTAAGACTGGACCAACCAGACTACAAAAAGACACGACTGGCTCTGCTGCTTAAGGCAGATGCAAAAGTGAGAGACATTAAGTGCAGCCACACCACCTGTGGGAGTGCCAGTAAGCTCTTGTAACGACTTAATGGCTTCAGGAGCTAGACCCAGTAAAAATGCTCACTAGAACCTACAGGATGCACGACTGGCAGAGGGCCCCCACCTTGGCTAGCTGCGTGTTGAGCATGAAGACCGGGCCAAACTTGATGTAGCACACCACGCGCTCGCTGCCTGGCTCTAGGCTCATTTGGGTGATGCTGCGCTCAGCGTTCCCCAAGACACCGCCCCCTAGCCCAGAGTCAGGCATCATTAGGGTTGCCTGCAAGGAGCACAGGTTTGCATGTTTGCACGTGAGATGCAAGCGTGTGTGAGGTCGTACACCTCTGCATGCGCGCGTGTCTGCTACATTGTGTACGCACACATGAACATTTGCCTGCTTGTGCCTGTGTGGACATGGGCATGAGCACGCACGCGCCAGCAAAATCTTGCATGCACAAAAACAAGACGGCACAAGGACAAGGGTAGCTAAGCGACAAGTGCGGCACACCAATGAGAGAGGCAAAGGAAGTACATGAGCTTGAAAACAAGAGCGCCTCCCCAAGAGGGGCGGCACATCAACACCAGCTTCCCTCTGCTGCCAGTGTTCACACCACACATGATGGATGTTCACACCACACATGGTGGATGGCCCATGCACCACACGCATGCCACTCACTTGGAGAGTGAGGTGGCAGCTGGGGCGTCCGTCTGTCGTGTCTGGGCGGAGCAGCTCAATGCAGCCCTGGGGGCATTCATAGTAAAAGAAAGGAAAGAAATGAGAGTGTGCACAAACCGAGTGCCAAGGAGCGTGTACTGTAAAAAGGTCCTGGCGCGCGGAGCAGCTCGATGTAGCCCTGAGGGCATGCTGCTAACTGCTGGCGGGTGTGTCTGCTGACTGGTGAGTCTGCTGGCAGGTGTGCCGGCTGGCTGGCATGTCACCTGCATTGCCCGTACACTTGCCCAGCTGCCCAGCCTTAGCACTTCAGCACCAGAGCCGCCCCCGCATTTGCCAGCATCAGAGCAGCCTCCATGCATATCAAGATCAAAGCAGCCTCCATGCTTGTCGGCACCTGAGCTGCTGTTGCATGCCAGCAAAGCAGTGCAGCCCATTCATGCAAGCCCAGCAGCGCAGCCTTTGCTTTGTCCAGCTAAGCAGTGCAGTCCATTCATGGCAGGCCAGCAGCATAGCTCGCAGCTCATCCATGCCATCCCAGCAGCGCAGCCTTTGCATGCGCCAGCCCAACCCAGCGGAGCAGCCTCCACGCTTGTCGGCACCTGAGCCGCCGTTGCGTGTCAGCTAAGCAGCGCAGCCCATTCATGCCATCCCAGCAGCGCAGCCTTTGCATGCGCCAGCCCAACCCAGCAGAGCAGCCTCCACGCTTGTCGGCACCTGAGCTGCCGTTGCGTGTCAGCTAAGCAGCGCAGCCCATTCATGCCATCCCAGCAGCGCGGCCTTTGCACGCGCAAGCCCAACCCAGCGGAGCTGCCCTCACGTTTGTCATGCCCACGAGCAGGCAGCCGTCCGCCATGGCTGCCAGGCAGGTGGGCGTGCGATGCAGGGCTACTACAGCTTGCACCTGCGGGGACACAGACATACACATGCAGGCGTGGCCCCATGTCAGTGGGTTTGCTCAAGGACCAGCACCATGACGGAGAGCCGGTGTTCCAGCACCACAGCTAGACCAACACTGCCCCAATCAAGCCGACTGTGCAACCTCGGCTGCCTGGAATCTGATCGCACGCCCGGCTGCCTGGATTCTGATCGCGCGCCTGGTGGCCTCGATTCTGATCACACACCCAGCGGCCTGGAATCTGATCGCACGCCCGGCTGCCTGGAATCTGATTGCACGCCCGGCTGCTTGGAATCTGATCGCACACCCGTCTGCCTGAAATCTAATTGCACGCCTGGTTGTCCGGAATCTGGTCACGTGCCTGGCTGCTTGAAATCAGATTGCACGCTCCGTTGCCTGGAATCGAATCTCACACCCGGCTGTAATGAATCTGACTGCACACCTGGCTGTAATGAATCTGACTGCACACCCGGCTGCCTGAAATCTGATTGCACGCTCCGTTGCCTGGAATCTGATCACACACCCAGCTGCCAGGAATCTGATAACACATCCGGCTGCCTTAAATCTGATTGCATGCCCCGCTGGCTGGAATCTGATCGCACGCTTGGCTGCCTGGAACCTGATCGCACACCCGGCTACCTGGAACCTGATCACACACCCGGCTGGCTGGAATAAAATTGCACGCCCGGTTGCCTGAAATCAGGTTGCATACCCATTTGCCTGGAATCTGATCACGCCCGGCTGCCTGGAATCTGATCACGCCCGGCTGCCTGGAATCTGATCGCCGCCCGGTTACCTGGAATCTGATCACACACCCAGCTGTCTGGAACATAATCACACACCCAGCTGTCTGGAACCTGATTGCACACCCGGCTGTCTGGAATCTGATCACACACCCGGCTGCCTGGAACATAATCACACACCCAGCTGTCTGGAACCTGATTGCACACCCAGGTGTCTGGAACCTGATTGCACACCCAGCTGCCTGGAATCTGATCACACGCCCGGCTGCCTGGAACATAATCACACACCCAGCTGTCTGAAACCTGATTGCACACCCAGCTGTCTGGAACCTGTTTGCACACCCGGCTGTCTGCAATCTTATTGCACACCCGGCTGTCTGAAACCTGATCGCACACCCGGCTATCTGGAACCCGATCACACACCCGGCTGGCTGGAACCTGATTGCACACCCGGCTGTCTGGAATGTTATCACATTCTGAATGTTAACTTGCAGCTCCTTAAACAAGATGAATGTTCTCACATTCTGGCCTAGGTGCCTTACCCGCTGTCACAGGTGCAGTGCCATACCAGCTGAAACATGCCACAGGCTATGTCAGGTCCTCAATACGCGCGATGACCTGGCTGGTGGTAGGCCAAAAGCCTTGTAATTACGTCCAAGGTCCAGCACCACACACAAGATCAGAGGGGCAGGCGCCTCACCTCCACACCCTCCAAGATCAGCAGCCGCCGGTTGCTCATGGCCACCACCAGCTGGCCGTCAGCCAACCATGTGTGGTCCACAAAGGAGGCTTTGTCGGAGGCCTGTGTTATCGTGCAGGAACAAGCGAAGCACGCAGCCGACGATGAAGTTGCCTCTGGCCTGTGTGACGTGGGCATGGAGGGCACAAGGCCCACAGAGCAAGAAGAAAAACTGCAAGCACAGCCCCAGCCAATCACAGTGCTTATTGCTTCACGCAGCAGCATCTGCGGGCAGTTGGCTTAATGCAGGCCACGGCATGCGCAGCGTCTGCGGGCAGCTAGCTCAATGGACACAGCATGCGCAGCGTCTGCGGGCAGTTGGTTCAATGTCGGCTACCCCAACCCTGCAGCATACTGCGGGCATCTCATTGCCGGCCTAAGTCCCGCGGGCAGCATTACAGGCAACGCCAAGACAGGAGCTCAGTGCAAGCAGCACCATCACAGGGGCTTGGTGCTGGCAATACAAACACAGGGGCCTGGTACGCCCTACAGGCTCAAAAAGTGTACACCTAGCTCTTTCAGAACACCGAGCTTTGTTGGACATCCAGCTGTGTTGGAAACCAAGCTTTCTTAGACAGATGTATGACCATGAGGTCTATTTTCAAGGTCTGGCGAGCAGACGGGAGGACCGGCAGGCAGGGGGGCAGGTGCCCGGGCAGAGGGGCAAATAGGCAGGGGGGCTGGAGCCCAGGCAGAGGCTGACAAGTGGCCGGCAGGCAAGGGGGCCAGCAAGGGCTGGCAGGCAGGGAGGGGGGCCGGGGCCTATGAGGGTCCTGTGAGGGGCCTGTGAGGGGCCTATGAGGGTCCTATGAGGGTCCTATGAGGGTCCTACGAAGGGCCTATGAAGGGCCTATGAGGGGCCTATGAGGGGCCTATGAGGGGCCTATGAGGGGTCAACATGGGGCCGGCAGGCAAGGGGGTCTGCAAGGGCAAGCAGGCAGCGCAAAGACGCGCACACACACACACACGCGCGCACGCACGCACGCATGCACGCACGCACCAGCCCATCCCTACCTGCTTCTTGAGGCCATCCCTACCTGCTTCTTGAGGCCATCCCTACCTGCTTCTTGAGACCATTCCTACCTGCTTCTTGAGGCCATCCCTAACTGCTTCTTGAGGCCATCCCTAACTGCTTCTTGAGGCCACCCCTACCTGCTTCTTGAGACCATCCCTACCTGCTTCTTGAGGCCATCCCTACCTGCTTCTTGAGACCATCCAGGGGGTGCAGGCGGTAGCCCGACGACCCCAGCCGCAAGTAGGCAAGGTCGTTGCGGCTCTGCGCGCATTCCAGGCACGGCAACAAAGGCTTTTCCATCAGCGCTGCACGGTCGAATGGTCCCATGCGCACACACAGACAGGGCAACAAGGGCCCTCCAACCCCCCATCCATGCACAGCCAGCGAGCAATTGGGGTGTCTTTGCGCGACAGATTTTGACAGTTGCGTGCGTGCATGCGCGCACGCCAAGGCCCAGTCCCGAAAAGCACTACCCTGGTCCACGAACAGTGCCTGAACCTGTGGGATGAAGAGGGCTGTGTGGAGATGAACAAGTGACGGGCATGCGCGTGCAGCAGCGTCACTGCACCCCAATCAGGCTGGCTGAGCAGCTTTTGCGGCGGACCCCCACAGTGTTTTGGCACGTAAGGGAGAGGCTGGGCTTGCTCTGAGACATGCTGACACACGCTGACACAGCGTCATGAGGCAGAGGCTGGGCTTGCTCTGAGACATGCTGACACATGCTGACACAGCGTCATGAGGCAGAGGCTGGGCTTGCCCTGAGGCATGCTGACACATGCTGACACAGCGTCATGAGGCAGAGGCTGGGCTCGCTCTGGCAACTGCTGTCAAGCAGCTTCGGACATGATCAGCATGGCAGGGAGCTGCAGGGCCCGATGCATGCCGCAGCCTTTTCCCACACATCTGCAGGGACAAAGGGCACATGGCAGAGACCCACCTGCACGACCACATTGGCTGGGAACTTTGGGTTGATGGTCACCTTCTCAGCCTTCCCACTGCGCGAGTGTGCGCAAGCGTACATGGACACATGAGGCAGAGAGCGTGCAGGCGTACGTGGACATGTGAGGCAGAGTGCGTGTAGCGTGCAAGGACATTTGATAATGAGTTTGCATGTGCGTGCGCGTGCAGGCGCGCGTCGATGCGTGAGATTGTGTGTGCAGGCGCGCGTCGATGCGTGAGACAATGTGTGCTGGTGAGCATAGACATGTGAGACAGAGTGTGTGCATGCGCTTGTGGACACGTGAGGTTGAGCGCATATAGGCTTGCATGGACACACTGGATGGATGCTCCCTGGCCAGGTCTGAAGCAACTGCTTTCTTCACACACCAGCCCCATGACCGCAGTCTGGCCAACACAACAGATGGTCCAGGGGCACAGCTGCTGCCACGGTTGTTACCCCCCCGCTGCCAAGCTCCAGCCCTTGAGCAGTAACGGGTAGTGAGCAAAGCTGCAACTCCGCTTGTCAATTACAAGTTGCAACAAATGCTCTGCCAAGCCCCAGCCCTTGAGCAGTAACGGGAAGTGGGCAAAGCTGCAGCTACGCTTGTCAATTACAAGTTGCAACAAACGATCTGCCGAGCTCCAGCCCTTGAGCAGTTATGGGTAGTGGGCAAAGCTGCAGCTCTGCTTGTAAATTACAAGTTGTAACGAACACTGCCAAGCTCCTGCCCTCGAGCAGCCACCTCACCTCACGGTCCCGCTGCTGCTTGGCTCTCCGGAGGTCTGCCACTCCCACACGTGGAAGATGCTTGTTTGGTCATCGCTGAGTTGGCTGCACGCCACCAGCAGCTGCAAACAGGCCAGCAGGCAGGCAGCCCCCGTCAGCAGGCAAGCAGGCAGCGTGGCTGCAGCTAAGGCCAGCAAGCGAACAGGCAGTGCAGCTGCAGTCGGCACCGCCACTGCTGCGGTCAGCATGGCTGCAGCTGCATTCAGCATGGCCACAGCTATGATTGGCGTAGCTGCAGCTTTGACCGGTGTGGATGTGGCTGCAATTGGTGCGGCTGCAGCTGTGATTGGCATGGCCTCAGCTGTAATTGGCGTGGCTGCTGGTGCAATTGTTTTGTACTATGATGATGCCTGATCAGGCACCCTGCCCGCACCAATTTCTGTTCAGGCCATGTGCCCGCACCAATTTCTGTTCAGGCCATATACCCGCACCAATTTCTGTTCAGGCCATGTGCCCGCACCAATTCCTGCGTGTAATTCCACCTAATTCTGCGTGTAATTGGCCCGTTTCTGCGTTGGTCGGATTGATGTAAAAGCGCGTTGTTAAAGCAGAAGGCAATGCTGGATGGACAGCGCAGTTCGCGGGGACTCCGCCGATGGTCGCGGCTTGGCAAAAGGTGCACTCGGGCACAGTGTCCCCGCCCCCCAGGAGCCGCGCTGCGCCCCTTCCCGCGCCCCGCGAGTGCGATTTGTGGTGTATGGTGTGTTTGTGGTGGCGTTCTTGTGACAAGGGCACGGGCGATGATCATGATGCTCCAAGAACTCCGACGCGCGTGCTTGCATCGTTTTACTGACCGCCCACCGCCCCTTTCTGCATAGCGCTCCTCCCAGCACACAGCGCACCCCCCGCATTGCGTGCGACAGGCATCAATATCAACAATGGTGTGCGGGGGAGGGGGCGGGGCAGCGGTGCTGGCGGATGGGGGCGTGGTCAAGGGGAGGCAGTGTGCGTGCGCGTACATGCAAGCACACGCCCACTTTTTGGTGTCCCGCATGTGCAACATAGAAGCCATAGTACAAAACAATTGCCACAGCCACAGATGCGATCAGCATGGCTGCAGCTGCGATCGGTGTGGCTGCAACCGCAATTTGCATGGCCACAGCTGCGGTCAGCATGGCTGCAGCTGCGAACAATATGGCTGCAGCTGCGATTGGCATGGCCACAGCTGCAGTGAACATGGCTGTAGCTGCAATCAGTGTGACTGCAGCTGCATTTGGCATGGCTGCCGCGGGGATTAGCTGGGCCAGCTGTGGTTGAAGTGGCTGCAGCTGCATTTGGCATGGCTGCAGTTGGGATCAGCTGGGCCAGCTG
>LFIK01005478.1_pt1 | contig 10180 bp, 9 predicted proteins | sample 643401 | NCBI WGS metagenome assembly LFIK01 (sample SAMN03777447, study PRJNA286221) | soda lake metagenome | biome: soda lake; feature: Kulunda steppe; material: water; isolation source: sample T5-Br brine of Lake Tanatar-5 | place: Russia: Kulunda steppe | collected 2010-07
CAGATTGGGCCAGGCAGAAACAGACTTAATACTCAACCGCAGAGAAGTGGCAGGGAATATTGATCACACTGGTACTGATGACAGCGCTGATTTCTTTCGCTCTGACGGCGTTGCTTGTCCGTGACGGAAAATGGGCGATATCGGCCTGGATGCTGATGGCGTTGACCCTGGTGCTGGTCTGGCTGTTGCTCGGGCTATTGGCAGTGGCGCTGGCTCAGGCAGTGCTGGCGGCGGGCCTGACTGGCTGGCTGTTCTGGCGGTCGTATCGGACATCGATGGTGGGCCGATGATCTCTGCCAGTGGACTGATTATTACCGCTGTAATTCTGCTGACTATGGGGGCGTTAGGATTCGCCCTGCGGCGAGATTACCTGCGTCGAGTACTGGCGTTCAATGTCATGAGCGCGGGCGCTTTTCTGCTGCTGAGTGGGCTCATCCCAACAGCGGAAATGGCGAAACCGGTAATGTCCGCATTACTCATCCTGCTGTTGCTAGTGACCACCGTCCTGAGTGGGGTTGCCCTGAGTATGCGCAACGCGTTGGAGCGCATCACCGGTGATACGGACCCGGATAAAGGGGATGCCTCTTGATGATGCTGTCACTGCAGATACCCCTGCTGTTGTTTTTGTTGTTTTTTACACCTCCTTTGCTGGCCCTGGTAGCGTTCGTCCGACGCCGACCTCTGTCGCCAGTCAGTTTACTCTTGGTCATAGCGATACAGGTCCTTGTTGTGCTGAGGCTCTGGCGGCAACTGGTATCTGTCGGCGTTTTTGAGTGGTCTCTGTTTCCCGATCTGGGTATTCCGGGGTTTTCGGTGCGACTGGATGGCCTGGCCTTGCTTTTCATTCTGCTGACTACACTGGTTGCCAGTCTATCAGCCCTGCAGTCGATGCTATATTTTCGTGGCGAGCCCACGCTGCAGAGTCGTCTCTGGTGGCGTTTCTGGTTACTGGTGCCGGGATTGAATCTGGTTTGGGTGGCCGGCGATTTGATTACCCTGTATTTCGCCATGGAAGTGGTCGCTCTCTGTGTGGCGGGGTTGATTGTTCTCAGTGACGAGGCCGATTCCCTGCGCTCCGCGCTGCGTTATGTGCAGGCTGTGCTGCTGGGTACGCTGGCGTTTCTGTTAGGGGTGATCGTGCTCTATGGCGTCTATGGCAGCGTGTCTTTGCAGGTATTGCAGGATGACATTGCCTGGAACCCCATGACCGGACTGGCTTTGGGGTTGATCACTGCAGGCCTGATCTACCGGGCGGCACTGTTCCCTTTGCACAGCTGGTTACCACCCGCGCACGGCAGTTCCTACGCCCCTCTGAGTGCATTGCTTTCTGCCCTGGTTACCAAGGCCTCCTTTTACAGCCTGGCCCGGCTTTGGCTGGACTGGGGGGAGCAGGCTGGCAGTGTGGCAGCGGCTCAATTGTTGGGTTTCATGGGTGCCCTGGCGATTCTCTGGGGCGGTTGGATGGCCTGTCGACAGGCCAACCTCAAAATGCTGGTGGCTTATTCGTCGGTCAATCAGGTGGGGTATTTCTTTTTGTTCTTTCCACTACTTGTCGGCGTGTCTGCCGAGGCAGCGGCGCTCGCTCGTGACGGGGCCATGCTGCAGGTGCTCAGCCATGCTCTGGCGAAGGCTGCGTTGTTTATGGCCGCGGGTAACCTCGTGGCCGCGGTGGGTAGCAAAGAGTTGTTTGGTCTGGCCGGAGTCAGCCGCTTTTTTCCGCTGTCGCTGCTCAGTTTCGGCCTGGCCGGTGTATCCATTATGGGGCTACCCCCCAGTGGTGGCTTCCTGGCGAAATGGTATTTGCTACAAAGCAGCCTGATTAGTGGTCAGTGGTGGTGGGTGCCTGTGTTGTTACTTGGAGGTTTGCTGTCGGCCGCCTATGTGTTTCGAGTGTTCAGCCAATCCTTTTTGGAGCAGGGCAGTGCGGATGACTTCAATAGTGCCCCCTGGGTGCTGGAAATTGCGCCGATTATTCTGGCGCTGATGGCGGTGGGACTGGGCCTGCTGGCGTTTGCTCCTCTCGACATCATGGCGCTTGGTACGGAGGCGCCCCATGGATCTGAATAGTCTGCTGCCGTTTTTGGTGCTGGCTTCCTCCCTGGTGGCGGCCTTTGTGATTTTCGGGATTCCCGAGCATCGGCACCAGTTGCGCAGTCTTGTCAATCTGGCGGCGGCGGTGTTCAAACTGGTGCTGGTGGTGGTCATGACCTGGGGCGTGTTTCAGGGTGTGGATTATGAAACCCGCTTCCAAGTGGCGTCGGAACTTGAATTCGTTCTGGCGGCCGACTCCCTGTCCATTGTCTTTGCCGGGCTGTCGTCCCTGCTCTGGTTACTCACCACGGTTTACGCCATTGGTTACCTGGAAGGGGCACCGAATCGCAGTCGGTTTTTCGGTTTCTTCAGCTTCTGTGTGGCCAGTACCCTGGGTATTTCGCTGGCAGGCAATTTGTTCACTTTCCTGATTTTCTACGAAATGCTGACGCTGTCTGCTTACCCGCTGGTCGTACATCGTGGTACGCAAGCAGCACTCCGAGCGGGTAGGCTCTACCTCATCTACACCCTGACTGGTGGCGCCCTGCTGATGTTGGGTGTGGTCTGGTTGTACGTGGGCTTTGGCGATATGCCGTTTACCAGTGGCGGCCATTTTCAGCAGACAGACCCGGCCGATCATCCGTTGCTGATCGGCATTTTTGTGTTGCTGGTAGCGGGTTTGGCCGTTAAAGCAGCGCTGGTACCCTTGCACGCCTGGTTACCGGGGGCCATGGTGGCGCCAGCACCTGTGAGTGCCTTGCTGCACGCCGTCGCTGTGGTCAAAGCGGGGGTCTTCGGCATCGTGCGGGTCGTGTACGACATCTTCGGAATTGAGTTTGCCTTTAATCTGGGGGTGTTGACCCCCCTGGCGTGGTTGGCGGCGGCAACCATTGTCTATGGTTCTGTGCGGGCGCTTTATCAATCGGACCTCAAGCGCCGGTTGGCGTTTTCCACGGTCAGTCAGGTGTCTTACATTACCTTGGGGGTAACCCTGTTTGGGCCGTTGGGGACCATCGGCGCGGTGGTGCATCTCGTGCATCAGGGCATCATGAAAATCACGTTGTTTTTCTGCGCCGGAAACTACGCGGAAACACTTGGCGTGCACCGCATTGACGAGCTGAACGGGGCGGGGAAGCGTATGCCCGGCACCAGTGTGGCTTTTACGTTGGGCGCATTGGGTATGATTGGCGTGCCCCCGTTGGCGGGTTTTATCTCCAAATGGTACCTGGGGCTGGGCGCTCTGGACGCGGAGATGGCCTGGGTGGTGCCGGTGCTGGTAGTCAGTACGCTGCTCAACGCGGCCTATTTTCTGCCGATCCTGCATCGGCTCTGGTTTCAGGAGCGGCAGGCTGATTGGCCCGATGACCGAGACGAGCAGGGACTTTTCGAATGCAACCCGGCATTGCTATTGCCGCCGTTAATTACTGCGGTGCTGGTAGTGCTGCTCGGTGTGCTGGCCAGTCTGCCCATGAGTCCTCTGAGTTGGGCCGTATTCATGGCCCACCAGGAGTACGGCTTATGACGGCACTGTTGTTCCTTACGTTACTATTGCCACTGGTCCTGGCATTGATGTCACTGCACCAGCATTGGCGCCCCTTGCTGCTCCTTTCGCTACCCTGGGCGGCCTTGCCCGCGTTGTTACTGGCGGTGTTGGGAGCAGATAGTTTTACTCTCTCTCTTCCTTACGGGCTGACAGGGGTGCTTCTGGGACTGGACGGCTTGCGCCGTGCCTTCCTGATGCTGGCAGCATTGCTTTGGCTGGCGGCGGGTGGCTATGCCATTCGGTACCTGAAGAACGATGCTAACGCCTGGCGTTTCGCGTTTTTTTGGTTATTGACCCTGGCTGGCAACCTCGGACTGATCTTGTCCTTTGATGCGCTCACCTTTTACAGTTGTTTCGCCCTGATGACCTTTGCCGGTTACGGTCTGGTGGTGCATAACGGCTCTACTGAGGCGCGTGCCGCGGGGCGAATCTATTTGATCATGGCCGTGATTGGTGAAGGGTTTTTACTGGCCGGGCTGCTCTGGGCTGTGTCTGCAGCCGGCGCCGATCCGACGTTGAGTGGCATGCCTGCGGCCATCGCTGCGTCCGAACAGGTATTGCTGATCTCGGGGCTAATACTGTTGGGCTTTGGCGTAAAGGCGGGATTGCCGCTGCTGCATATCTGGCTGCCCCTGGCCCACCCGGTGGCGCCGACACCGGCCAGCGCTGTGCTCAGCGGAGTGATGATCAAAGCGGGTTTGCTGGGCTTGCTGTTGCTGCTGCCGCTGGGTGAAATCAGCTTGCCGACGCTGGGCGGAATGATGATGGCCATGGGGCTGCTGGCTTCCTACGGCGGTGCACTGGTGGGCGTTTGCCAGCATTCCCCCAAAGCTGTACTGGCCTATTCCAGTATCAGTCAGATGGGGCTGATGATTCTCATCGTGGGTTTGGTTCTGGCGGAGGCCTCACTGGCACCAACGTTGATGCCGGTCGCGGCGTTATTTGCGGTGCATCATGGCTTGGCCAAGGGTGCGCTTTTTCTGAGCGTGTCGGCTCGTGGATTCGGAGTCATTTACCGATTGGCTGCGACCCTGCCGGCTTTGTCCTTGATCGGGTTGCCATTCACCAGTGGTGCAGCCACCAAACTGGCACTGAAGGCAGGCTTGCCAGGGGTTGATTCGGGTGTGCCCGGAGCGGAGTTCCTGGAGTTGGCACTGACTATGGCGGCCATCGCCACCACCATGCTGATGACGCGGTTCTTTTGGTGCCTCCGGCGTCAGCCACCCACCGATCCCCCGGAGCACGGACTGCATAATTGGTGGCTGCTGGTGGTGTTTTTCAGTCTGGCGCTGTTTTGGTGGTTGCCGCATCCCCTGGCTACGCAGTTGCAGCTCGGAGCGACCCTGAATGACGCCAGAGACCTTATTCTACCGGCCCTGATTGCTGGGGCGCTGGTGTTGCTCAGCAAGCGGGTGGCACTCCGTCTGCCGTCTGTGCCGGCAGGCGATATGCTACTTCCCGTCAGCACTTTTCTGGTATGGGGATACCGCAACCTTTCTCTTCTTGGTGAAACAGCATGGCTGGCTTTGACTGCAGGGGTGACCGTGGCAGGCACCTGGTATCAACGCCAGATCAGTAAACGGCTGGTGCCGGAGCAACTGGAACATGCATTACGCCGCCACGCCGCCTGGGTGTTTTTGTTGACCACCGGGGTATTGGTGTTGGTAATGCAAATCACCGGAACGCGTTAGCGTGCGCTTATAGCAGTATACGCTCGCGTTGATACAGCCGAATGGCGGTGGCGACACAGATGGCCGCCACGGCCATCGAACCACCGGCAGACAGCAGCAAATAGTGAGGGGGTATGGCATGACCGAATACCGCCATCTCCATGATCTGAAACTGGCTGAGCAGCGGTATCAGCATGGTGAGGGTGTCCCGGGGTACAGACAGGAATTGCAGGGCAAAAAACGGCGCAATGGGCAGGAACATGGCGAAACTGAGGTGAGTCTGCGCCTCCTTGGTGTTGCGGGTAAACGCCGCTATGGCCATGAGGAAACCGGTGATCAGTAACGCACTGGGGATGTTGGACAGCAGGGCGATGGCAAACGTCTGAGCACCGAAATGCAGGCGGTGGTCGAACAGGTCCATGGGCAGGAAGCTGAACAGCAGGAATGACGTCATCAAGGGCAAGACCATGGCGAGTGACACAAACGCCAGAATGGCCAGGTATTTGCCCAGTACAATCTGGTAACGCTTCAGCGGCAGACTGAGCAGAGGCTCCAGTGATTGCCGTTCGCGCTCTCCGGCAGTAGTGTCGACCGCCAGGTAATAGCCCCCCATCAACATGGAAAACATCAGTAGAAACGGGATCAGGTAGGCGATAGTCAGCAGGTCACCGGGGGCATCGGACTGGTCCTGTTCGCTGATGTCCAGAGGTTCAAAGGTCCGGCTGTCAATGCCACGGCTGCTGAACCGTTGGGCCCGTACCTGTTCCGAGTAGCGTTCCAGCACTGAGCCCAGTTGGCGGCGTCGATTGTTGGAGTCGTCTTTGTCGCTGGTGTAGTGGATGACCAACGGAGCTGGTTGTCCATCAGCAAAGCGCTCGCCAAAGGTTTCGGGAATGCTCAGTACAATGTCAAATTCTCCATCCGCCAAGGCCTGCTCGATGTCTTCCGGTGCGGGCACCGCATCAAGATAATGGCGGTGCAGAAACTGCATCAGGCTCGGGGCGTGCTCCTTGCCTTCAACGGCAATTTCGGTGGGGGATTCGTGGTCTATGGTGTGTTGATTGATGCCATAGAGCATCGGCCCCACCATCAGCAGCGGCAGCAGAACCGGGCCGTACAACAGGGCAAAAAACAGGGAGCGACGATCACGAATGTTGTCGCGAATTTCCTTGCTGACGAGTGTCCACAGTGGGTTCATGGCGTGGCATCCAGGGTTTCACCGATGGCCACGACGAACGCGTCTTCCAGATCGTTCTGGCCGGTCGATTGCAGAATGTCCGCCACGCTGCCGGCAGCGGCGATGCGTCCATCGCTGATGATGGCAACATGGTCACTGAGGTTGGAGATTTCCTGCATCACGTGGCTGGAAATCAGCACGCAATGGCCCTGATCACGCAAGCGCCGCAGCAGCGCACGCAGGCTGCGCGTGGCCATGACGTCCAGACCGTTGGTGGGCTCGTCCAGAATCAGCGTGCGTGGGTTGTGGATCAGTGCCCGACCCAGGGCGACCTTGGTGCGTTGGCCCTGTGAAAAGCCTTCGGTGCGACGGTCTGCGAACGCTTCCATGCCCATCTGGACAATCAGCTCTTCTGCCCGCCGTGTCGCATCGGCGTTGTTGAGTCCGCAAAGCCGCGCGTAATAGATCAGGTTCTCCCGTGAGGTCAGGCGCGGGTAAACCCCGGCGTTGTGGGGCAAGAAACCGATCTGTCGGCGCACCGCCTGTGGGGCCTTGGCCACATCATGACCATCGATGACGGCATGCCCGGAATCCGGCTTGAGCAGACTGGCGAGGATGCGCAGCGTAGTGGATTTGCCGGCGCCGTTGGGCCCGAGAAGGCCGGTGATTTTGCCATCCTCGGCGCGGAAACTGACGTCCGAAATCGCACTTACCCATTCTCGACGGGTGCCTTTCTTGCGAAATGACTTGGACAGTTGGCTGGCTTCAATCATGAGCTATCCGGTCAGGGCGTTGGGCCGTTGAAGTTGATAAACAGTGGTGACGGCTGCAGTCGCTGCAGACAATCGGTGTTCAGGTTGTCGGCATGTTCATCACTGATGAACTGAGCCACCTGGGTGGGTAGACAACCCTGTATGCTGACATTGTGCCCCTGTCCGGGCGCGACCAGGTGCCGGCTGTTGGGCAATGTTGCCTTTACGACATCGCCGTATTCGGGTGGCGTGATGGGGTCCGCTTCGCCACTGAGCAGCAGGGTGGGGATGTCTGACGTAACAGGATCCCGGAACCCGTCATCCAATCGCCCTGCCGGCCAGACATCGCAGGTGGTCTGCAGGGCGCTGAGCATCAAGTCGCCCATATAGGTGGCCTCGATGTCGGCCAGTGCGTTGTCGTCAAGGTCAAAGAAAGGTGCGTCTTCGGTACAGACCACGGCGTTGTGCATGCCCATGGCCAGGGTGCCGCTTACCTCTCGGGATAGCGAGTCGGCGGTGCGCGCCAGAGGCCCGAAATGTCCGTTGGCGTAGGCCTCATGCAACATGGGAGGCAATGTGGCCAGTTGTTCTGACTGGTACAGTGCCAGCCGCAGCAAACCCACCAGGTGTGCTCGAGTGAACGTCATCTCGCGGAGGCTGCCAGTGCGGGTATCTTCAAAGGTGACGTCTCGCGGCGTTCCCTCAAGGTCAGACAACAGGGAGTAAAGCCCATCGGCAAGGTTGGGGAAGGCGTCGTTGCAGGCGGCATCTTCTTCACATCGGGCGAGGAAGATTTCCAGCGCGCGTTGACTCTGAAGTGCGATATCAGGGCCCAGCGTCTCGTTCGCGGGTATCACTGAATCCATGATGGCGGTGCGAATCGCGTCCGGATGCTGGCGCATATAGTGCTGTACTACCCGGGTACCATAGGACACCCCGAACAGATGCCATCGGGGGACTGCCAGAGCTTCACGAACCTGTTCAAAATCCTGAATGGCCACACTGGTGGTATACAGTTCCGGGTCACCAGAGAACTGGCGCAGGCACGCCTCGGCAGTCTCGCGGATCTGTTCGGTATCCGGGTCGACCTGCATGACTTCAGTGGTGTCCAGATCACAGTGTTGCGGGTTGGAACCCCCGGTACCGCGCTGGTCGATGAGATAGAAATCACGCTGGCTTGCGGCGTCGGAAAAAATGCGGTCCAGGTGAAGAAAGCTTTCACTGGCACCTTGCCCCGGCCCGCCGGCAAAGGCAACCAGCGGTGCCTCAGCGCCGGCGCCATCTCGGGCGGGGAGCCTAACCACCAGCAGCGAAATGGCAGTTCCCTCCGGGTCATCATAGTCTTCAGGCACGTCGACGTGGGCACATTCGACAGTGCGCGCACGTTCGTAGCTGGTGCGTTCACACTGTTGAAATTCAATGTCGCCAATGGTTACCGTGGAAGCCCCCCAGTCAGCCGAGTCGAGACCATTGCTTGCCATTGTCTGGGCCGAGACCAGCGCCATTGCCATCAATACAGCGTTGCCTGCTATGGGTAAGCTGAGCCTGGGAGAAAGTAGTCGCATCCGGTGCCTGTGCTTCCTGGTCAATGGCGTGATTGGCTGTTCAGGCTAGGCAAGCAGAATCGGTATTTCAACCCGTGAATGACAGAAATCTGACCGAGTATACAATTCCGGCCAGTCAGGCTATACCCAGGTATCAAATCAGCCCTTGATCCATCGCATACCGCGTCAACCCGGCAATGCGTTGAATACCCAGTTTGGTTTTGATGTTTTGGCGGTGAGTTTCCACGGTGCGCACGCTGATGTTGAGTTGAGCGCCGACTTCTTTGTTGGAGTGGCCGTGAACCAATAATTTGAGGACATCGATTTCCCGGCTGCTCAGCTCGTCCATGCCCGCTCTGGGTCGCTCGTTATCCTCATGCTGAAATAGCGCCCTGGAGGCGCCGGCACTGAAGTAGGTGTTGCCGGAGTGCACGGTGCGGATGGCTGCAATTAACTCGTCGGAAGAAACGTCTTTCAACACATAACCGGACGCACCGGAGCGAATCAAGGGCAGGATGTATTCCCGGTCGTCGTGCATGCTCAGCATCAATAGACGCACGTCTGGTAATTCGCGGCGAAACCGTTTCGTGGTTTCCAGTCCGTTCAGTTCCGGCATGGACACGTCCAGAATGGCCAGGTCCGGTTGATGCTCTTGAGCGGCAGCCAGGGCTTCCCGACCGTTATTGGCGGTTGCCACCACCTCAAAGCCGGGTTCCATGCTCAGACGAGCCTGCAAGCCATCCAATACCAGGACATGATCATCCGCCAGAATGATACGAATCGGGTTGTCGTCGTTCATGGTCGGTGGGCTCTCCCGGTAATACTTAACACCATGGTCAGGCTTAGACGCTGGTCTGCCAGTTGTGGGTATAGGGCAGCCAGGCGGTGACTCGGGTGCCGTGCCCATGGAGTGCGTAGACGTTCAGCATGCCGCCGATGACTTCGACCCGCTCACGCATATTGATCAGGCCGATGCCCTGGCGATGTGCGGTGGTGACATCAAACCCCTGGCCATTGTCCGACACTTCAAAATGAATCTGGTCATTGCGGTAGCCCAGTCGAATCCACGCCCGAGTTGCCTGGGCGTGTTTCTTGATGTTGCTCAGGCTCTCCTGGGTAATGCGATAGAGTGTCGTTTCGACATCGTCGGACACAGTAATGGCACCCAGTTCATAATCAAGCTCGATTTCAATACCCGTATGTTCGGAGAACTGATCCGTCAGCGCTCGCAAAGCGGGTTCCAATCCCAGATCATCAAGCAGCACCGGGCGAAGATTGTGCGAAATCTGCCGCACTTCCTGAATAGTATCGTTCAGTATATCGCTGGCGATGTCCAGATCTCTGGCTGCTGACGATTGGTCGTCGGGTTGGCTCAATTTTTTTTCCGCCAGCTCAATACGCAGCTTCAGGGATACCAGTTGCTGATTGATGCCGTCGTGCAGCTCCCGCGAGAACTGCCGCCG
>LFIK01005479.1_pt1 | contig 10180 bp, 6 predicted proteins | sample 643401 | NCBI WGS metagenome assembly LFIK01 (sample SAMN03777447, study PRJNA286221) | soda lake metagenome | biome: soda lake; feature: Kulunda steppe; material: water; isolation source: sample T5-Br brine of Lake Tanatar-5 | place: Russia: Kulunda steppe | collected 2010-07
AGGGCGAGAAGCTTCTGGACCAACTTGCGTCAGGTTCCGCTGATGTGTCGGACATGTATCCGCACATCAAGGCGAAGATGGTTCGCCGCGTGTTGGAAGGTGGGGCGAACGCCGCCGAGATCAACGTGGTCCGTGATCTGTGGCTTCGTGACCTCGCCCAAGCAGAAGCTGCCGAGTTGGAAGCCGACCTTGGGGATAGGACCACCGAGGAGATCGAAGCTGAAACCCTCGCGCTTGTCTCCGACGACAGCTTGGCGGCAGAGGTGTCCCGCCGGCAGCTGGATCTGACGTGAGCTCCCTTGCCGACCTGCGTCTACGGCGGCAGCTGGTCAGGTTCCGCGACGAGCTGCGGTTCCGGCAGCTGCGGGAGGACCCGTTCAAGTTCTACGAGCATGTGCGGATCGAGACACCGGCGGCGGGCACCCCTGATGGGATGACGACCTATGACCCGACCTCCGAGCAGTTCGACTACCAGCTTGAGATCATCGAAGCGTTGCGCTCCCCGAAGGCGGGGGTCGTGTCGGTCAAGACCCGACAGGTGGGGTTCACCGAGACGGTGATGGTCGATACCGCCTGGCTGATGTCGGCGGTCAAGCCAGGGTTCAAAGCGGCGCTCGTCTCCCTCCGCCAGGACGACGCGAACGCCGCTCTCGCCAAACTGAAAGGTGTGCTGCGCAACCTGCCAGGGTTCATCGCCGGCAGATACAAGCTGCGCGACCAGGCGCAGAACTATGTGGAGCTGGAGTTCCCCGACGGGCGAGTGTCGCGGTGTATCGCCTTCTCCGCCACCGCCAACCCTGGGGTGGGCTACTCCCTCGATAGGGTCATCTTGGACGAGTTCGCCCTCGTCAAACCCCAGTCGCTTGCCGAGGAGACCATCAAGGCCCTCGAGCCGACCCTGGCGGCGATCAACAGCTCCTCGCACTGCCGCTGGGCGACCTTCGTCGTGTTCTCCTCCTCCCGCGGTGGCTCCACCCGCCACGGACGTCTGTATAAGGCGGCAGCGTCAGGGGAGCTGGCCGGCTGGATCCCCATCTTCATTCCCCGCTCCAAATCGCCGTTCCTCACCGCCGACGAGTTCGAGAAGAAGCTGTCGGCAGCCCGCGCCCAGGGCTCCGAACACGAAGTCCTGACCGAATACCCAGAGACGATCGACGAAGCGTTCCTTTCCGGTGCAGGTAAGCAGTTCTTTCCCGCCCTGCCGCCCGAAGCGGCAGTGGGAGAACCAGGCGAAGCGGACGGGACAGGGCTGCGAGGCTGGATCAAACCCAAAGGTGAGAACACCGTCGGGATCGATGACGACCCGACCGGCCCATGGCGGCTCAAGAGCCTGCGGCCCGACCCAGACGCCGACTATCTGCTGTATGCCGACCCGTCGGTCGGGCGGGGCGGAGACGCGATCTCGGTGCACCTGCTCGCCATCTACGGCCAGTATGACATCGAGATCGTCGGCTACTTCCACGACCACCAGACCGAACCTTCACGGGTCGCCCAAGAGATGGCCCGCATCGGCAAACACTTCGTCGGACAGCGAGGGCGGCCCGCCACCATCTCCTGGGAGGTCGGCGGTGGGTATGGCGGCGTGTTCGAACGCGTCCTGCGAGACGAAGCGCGCTACCCCCGACTGTGGGTGCGGGAGAAAGAAGGTGGGCCGACCACCGGCTGGACCTACAAGTTCGGCTGGCTGATGTCCAAGAGCGGCCGTCCCGCCGCACTCGAAACGCTGCGGGACTACCTGACGCCTGACGAACACACCGGCGATATCGGGCTGCGGGGCGTCTACCCGATCCTGCGAGGTGAGCTGTCCACCTTCGTCATCAACGAACGGGGCAGGCCAGAGGCGGCAGCAGGCGAACACGACGACACGGTGATGTCGCTTGCAGGCGCGCTCGCCATCGCCCACAGAGAAGCGCCACGGGGCGCGAACCGGACGACCCGCACCGATAGTGAAGGGGAAGGGGAGCTGCAACTCGAAGAAGGCAAGGCGTATGCGCGGCTGCCCATTGAGGACTACATGCAGCGGCTCAACCCCACCCCCCGCGACAAAGCGCGCCACGCCCAAGCGCGGGCGCGAGCGAGACAACTGACCCGCCGACGGCGCAGATGAGGCAAGCATGGGACAGGTAGACCCCTACGAGCTGGACCAGATCCAGTTCCTCACCAAGCGTGCCGAAGAGGACCACCGGCCACGGATCGAACGGTGGGACGCGCTCGACCGGCTGTATCGCTACGGGCGGGTCCAGGAGGAGCACCGCGACCTGCTCGGCTTCGACCGGCTCAACATCGACGCTGCCGACCAGGTCGAATTCGTCATCAACATGGTGCTGCCGAACGTCACCCTGCTGATGGAAACCGTCGTCAACGAAGACCCCTCCTGGGGTGTGAAGTGGCGGCGGGATGGCAACGACGCCATCTCACGCGCCGGCCGCGACCTCGTCACCCACTTCTGGGAACGGATGAACGGCACCCAGATCGGACGCACCTGCACCCAAGACCTCATCCTCTACGGGGCAGGGATCGGCAAGCTCGGCTGGGAAACCTCCGAAGCCGAATACGAACGGCCCGAAGAAGAGGTCGAACCCGAGATCGACGAGCTGGAAGCCGGCGACCAGCGGCTCGCAGAGCTGTTCGGCGAGCTCGGCTTCGACGACATCCAGCACGAAGTGCGCGACCGCGAACAGCTCGCAGAGCAGTTCGTCTCGCTCACCACCGAAGTGACCGAGAGCAACCAGCCGTATGTCGAACGGGTAGACCCCCGCGACCTGATGGTGCCCGAGGACGCCACACGGATCGAGACGGCCCGCTGGATCATCCACAAGGTCGTCAAACCCATCGACGAGATCCTCGCCAACGACGCCCTCGACCACACCGACCAGATCAAGCCTGACGCCTCCGACGGCCGTCACGCACGCGACGTGTATGACCCCGACGGCGACTACCAGGGTGAAGTGACCGCCACCCTGTATGAGTTCTACGACTGCCGCACCCGCACACTCACCATCTACCAGCTCGACAGCGAAGAGCCGCTGTTCCGCGACGAATGGGACTGGCAGCACCGCCACCACCCGTTCGTGATGATGCGCGGATACTCCTACAACAACGAATTCTGGCCGTTCGGCGACCTGGAAGCGATCGCCCAGGACCAGGAGGTCCTCAACCGCGTCCACACCGCGATGGTGCGCAACGCGCTGCGGGCGGGCACCAAGTGGGTGTGGGACAAGGCGGTAGACGAAGACGAGATGCTCGACCTGCTCTCCACCGACGAAAGCGACGTGGGTGTAGGTCTCGACCTGAATGGTAGGCCCATCGGCGACGTCATCTCCGCCCTGCCCCGCCCAGGGACCGACCCTGACGTCTACCAGGTGCGGGACCGGTCCGAAACCGCCATCCCCGATCGTCTCGGCATCCCCGAACTGCACCGTGGCGTCGTCGCAGACCGGATGCCCGCCACCGCCGCCGCAGTCGTAGACGGCATCGCCAGCTTGCGCACCCAGAACAAGCAGCGCGAGGTCGACCAGTGGTTCTCGGATGCGGGCCTGCGCGTGTTCCTCATGGCCCACGAACGGCTCGAGATCGACCGTGGCATCCAGATCGCCGGACCGGCAGCCGAAGAGCTGCTCCTCGAACCGATCGACTACCACGAGGAGTGCAGCGTCGCCATCCGCAAGGGCTCAACCCGCGCAGTCAACCCCGCCGTCCGCCAGGAGCGAGGCAAGTCCACCATCCGCGAGATCCTGCCTGTCATCGCAGAGATGACCGGCGACCCTGCCGCCGGTGCACCCCTGCTCGCAGAAGCGCTCGATGACATGGGCTACGACCCCGAACTGGCAGACCGCATCTTCAACGCCGTCGCCACCCCACCCCAGCCGGAGGCGCCGATGCCAGACCAGCTCGGTATGGGTCCGGAGATGGGGCTGCCGCCCGAGATGGCGATGATGGCAGACGGCGGCGGCGGGCCGATGGACGCGGAAGCGCTCGGCATCCCCGCCGAACCACCCCCGCCAGATGAACCTGGCGCACTGCCGCCCACAGGGCTGGCAGGCGCCGCAGAGCTCGGCGGCGGACCCGTCCTGTAGCAAAAACCGGACAGTCCGCACCGATAGTGAGAGGGGTTCCTCTCACCGCCGGCAAAGCGCCGGCAGGCGCAGTCGCTGCGCCGCACCAACACACACGAACAAGCCGCCCCCGCCCCTCGCCGGCCAGCGAGCAAGGCAGTGGATCAGGCCTTCGGTGGTAGGAGCAACTGATGGGCACAACCTCCGCACCCGCACCAGTCGCATTCAGCGAACACATCACCGCAGCACTCAACGAGATCGACGGTGACAACGCCGGAGACGACACCCCGCCCGACACAGGCCTCGACGGAGAGCAACCTGGTCAGGGAGAGGAAGACGGGGACGAGGAGGAGCAGCTCGACCAGCTGTTCGCCGAACTCGGAGACGACGAAGACGACGACGAGGATGAGGAAGAGGATGACCTCTCCGCCCTCGCCGGAGAAGACGTCGAGGACGACGACGAGGACGAGGACAGCGAGGGAGACGACGAGGAGGGCGAGGAACCTTCGACCCACACCGTCACGGTGAACGGGGAGAAGCGCGAGATCACCCTCGAAGAGGCACTGAACACCTACGAACTGGCACAGGCGTCCCACGAACGTTTCCGCGAAGCCAAGCAGGTCGAGAGAGAGGCCGAGCAGCTCAAGGAAGAGTTCGAGGCGAAGCGCGAAGACATCGACGCGCTGGAACAGATGTGGGACATGTCCCAACGGGACCCCGCAGAGTATTTCGCCTTCCGGTTCGGGCAGCTCGATGAGAGCGAACGCCAGGACGTGTTCGACGACTTCCTCACCATCGTCGCCCCCCAGGTCGCAGAGCAGCTCGGAGTGGACCTGTCCGCCGCGAAGTCGCGGCGAGCCATGTCCCGCCGGTTCAACAAGCTCGAGGAGAACCTCGGCAGGAACGGCAAGCCCCAGCCTGACCCGTCAGTAAGCAGCGATCAGAAGCCAGAGACCACGACCGACGACCTCCGCGCCCGCGTCAAGTCCCAGTTCGACGGGCTGAAGCAGGCGGAGGGAGACAGCTTCACCGGCGTCGAGTTCAACGACCTCGTCGCCTATGGAGCGAAGGTCGGCGCATCCACCATCAGCGAGGCCTACTACCGCCACAAGGCGGAACGGGCCACCGAACTCGCCAAGAAGGCACGCAAGAGCGGCACGAAGAAGCGCCGCGGAGCTTCGAAGGCGGTTCAGCGCTCCGGTGGATCCAAGTCCCAGCCTGCCCCCAGACCCCCGTCCGACCTCTCCGGTCACATCGCCGATGCGATCGCCGAGTTCGACGGCAAGGGGTAGCCCTTCTGTTCGTCCCACCCACAAGGACCGATGACACATGCCGAACTCTGACATCACCCAGCTGCTCGCAACCACCCACCGTCGCATCACCCCCCAGGGTTTGTTCGACCAGGTGAAGCTGCGCTCCGAGATCATGGACAACCTTGAGGACGTCGTGAACCTCAAAGCGGACGGTGCCAGCTACGACGTAGACATCATCTACGACGACCTGAACGACGTGACGGTCAAGACCGACAGCTCCGGCACCTTCTCGATGGGGAAGACCAAGGACCTGGCGTCCGGCGCGCGGTTCCACCCCCGCAAGCCGATCATCACCCCTATCCGCCTCGACTACGTCTACTTGCTGCTGAACTCCGAATCGAGCCAGCGGCACAACACCCTCCAGACCTACTTCACGAAGGCGATCGACGCCCAGCGGCAGTATCTCGAGGACATCTTCGGGGCAGCCTCTACCGGCAACGACGACCCCTACTCCCTGGCGACCCTCGCGGACGACACCGCCGAGCTTGGCGGCATCGACCCGACCGTTTCCGGCAACGAATACTGGGCCGCCACCGTCGAGAGCTTCGACCTGTCCCAGGATGGCAACATCGAGGACGCGGTCGAGCTGATCACCGACAAGCTGTATGACACCGGTGTCCGCCAGTATGACACCGTCCTGGCAGGCAAGGACGCATACGCGGCCTTCCGGCGCTACCTGCGGGAGACTGACGGCAACTACCGGATCAACCAGAACGCCGGTGGCACCGCCAAGATGGGCTTCAAGGAGGTCGAGCTGCCCAACGGCATCGTCGTCCGCCGCACCCCCCGCCTGGAGAACGCAGGCGATGTGCTGTTCCTCGACAAGGAGCGGGTCTCCATCCCCGCCCTCGAGTGGATGGTTCCCAAGGACCCCCGCGACGTCGTCCTGCACCAGGGCGGCGAGAACGTCGGGACCCTGGAAGACGTCTACCCGACCGTGACGGTGCTGAACGCCACCACCAACGAGCGGCGCGCCCACGGCAAGTTGCAGCTCTCCGGTTTCTGATAGCACGAGGCCGCGACGGCTCCACCTGACGGAGGCCAGCCAGCGAGTGCTGGCTGGCCTCCCGCTATGAGAGGTAGAGATGGACAAGGAAGCGCTGACCACACGGGTGCGGTCGCTGACCGGCATCCACGCCGAAGCGTTACTGCCGGACGATGTCATCGCCCAGGAGCTCAACGAAGCGGTAGCGGAGGTGGCAGGGTCCCGCTCCTGGCCGACGTTGCGGGAGAGCACCGTCATCCCCCTCACCGGCGGGCAGGTGACCTACCCGCTACCTGGCGACTGCCGCTGGGTGGAAGACGCGGTGTTGAGTGAGACGGGCAACACGTGGGCTGCCAGATTGGAGCCGGCGACACGGGCCACCATCGACCGTGACTATCCAGACCTGGGCGTGTGGGAGGGGCGGCCCGCCTACTGGGTGCAGGAAGGTGGAGATCTCACCCTCGCACCCCCACCCGACAGTGGCAGCTGGGAACTGCGGATCAGATACCAGCAGACCATCCCCCGCCTCGACGCTTCAACCGACACCCCACCGTTCCGTGACGACTACCACCCGATGTTCGCCTACGGGGCGGCAGTGCGGGTGCTGGGGCGGGAAGGGGACGACACCGCCCGCACGTCGATGTATCAGCACGAGTTCGACGTGCTGTTCCAACGGCTGCTGCGAGACGAGCAGGGGAACCACGCACGGGGGACGAGACGGCTGTTCCGGCCTACCCGTCACCGCCGACACCGCTGGTAGGAGCGAGGATGTCCCTCCAAGAACTCGAGATGACCGACTTCTCCCGCGGCGTGCGGGAACAGACAGGTGCCAGCTCGTTCATCGACGGTCAGCACGCACGGATACGCGGGTTCGTGCTCGACGATGTGATGACGTTGCGCAGCCAGTGGGAGGTGCAAGGGCTGCCGGCCCCCAACCCGTCCTCCGGCTCGCTGGTAGACCCCAGCATCTCCGTGCTGGAAGGGGTGGAGGAGACGTTCATCGTCATCTCCCACGACAACGGGCAGCTGTATTGGATCACCGAAGCGGACCTGACCGGCCCGAACCCCTCTTGGACGTTCGTGAGCACGGCAGGAGGTGAGAACCAGGGGTGGACGTTCGGTGCAGGCCAGGTCGACTTCATCGACCCGAACGGACGGCGTGTGTCTGCCCTGCTGTCCACCCCGCACGAGAACGACAACGCCATCTTCGTGTATGAAGACCTGGACAACCTGGGGACGTTGACGTTCGAGAAGGTCGGGGACCGTATCCCGTCAGGCTCCCTGCTGGAGCCTGACAGCGGAGTGATGCCACGAGGCAGAGTGACGGGCATGTGGCAGCAGTTCCTGCTCGTAGCCGACGGCGAGTGGCGGGACGACACCGACGAGGACCTGTCGGATAGCAACCGGCGTGAGACGGGAAACACGCTGTGGTTCTCCCTCGGCGGGCTGTCTACCACCTTCCCACCCCTCCCCCATCTCGTCGGCCCGTCCAACGTCACGATCACCGGACTGGTGCCGATAGCCGAAGGGCTGCTGGTGCTCACCAGCCGCGGCGTGTGGCTGCTGCGAGGGGAAGCGTCAGGCAACCTGATCGACGGAGAGGTTGACCCGCGCTGGCGGCAGGAAGAACTGCACCCTGGCGTGTCCGCCACGGGAGGGATCCTCTACACCTCTGCGCAGGTGATCGTGTTCGCAGACGAGTATGGACAGGTGTGGGCGACGAACGGGCGGGAGATCGGCAGACTGAACCGCTGGTCACCGGAAGTGCAGCTCACCCCGTTCGCTGCGGTGGACCGGTATGTGCTGGCGGCCGACACCTTCGACGAAGCGAACCCCCGCTGGTTCGTGTTCCAGCTGGTGAACGACGAGGAAGGGTCGTGGACCGAGCTGGTGCTCGACGGGATCGAACCGGACACCGGCAAGCTCATCCAACGCACCGCCGTGACCGACGCGGGCAACGTGCTGTGGCTGGCAGAGACCGCCGGCGGGTGGAAGCTGGCGAGGATGCTGGTGCGTGAAGGCGGAGATCGGGGACGGGTTGACGGGGTGCAGGTCGATCTGGAACTGATCACCGCCACCGTAGGTGACCCTGAACGGTTCGAGAAGAAGATGTGGCATCGGGTAGGAGGCCGGCTGCGCGGGCTTGGTCCTGGGGAGGTGGTGGAAGTGACCGCCTATGGGGCCGGACCTGTCGGGGACGGACCACCGCCGGTGTCACACACCACCGTGCTGGGCGAGACGATCGAGGACCGGCACGCGTTCTGGGCACCGGCAGGGATCGGTGGCACGGTTGAAGCGGCGGTCGGGGTCGTGGTGCGCGGAGATGTGCAGATGGAGGCGGTGTCGCTGTTCGCCCACGGGCGCCGCCGGTGGCGCGGACGCCCGTCAGACGGCTCTGGGGCGGTGGACCTGTGATCGGCTCTCAGGGCACACCGAAGGACCGTGAGACCGGCCTCAACCGTCTCCCACGCCGCGAGGACCGGCCCCAGCGGCAGCGGGAAGCACCTCGGGTAGAGGTGACTGTTGAGCGCACCGAACGGATCGTGAACAACCACGAGACCCGTCTGGTGCAGATCGAACAGGGAGGAAGCCCTGGCGGGGTGCCAGGGCTTGACCCTGGAGATCGGGCGCTGCCGGCCACCGTCGTCGCTTACAACCCCACCAGCCTGCTTGCCGATGTGATGCTGCCCAACAGCACGGTGGTGACCGTGTCGAACTACACCGGTTTCGTGCTGTCGGCAGGCAACGAGGTGCAGCTGCTGTTCGACACCAACCGAGGTTCGGGGGGTGAACTTGTTGCAGTTGGCGTGCAGCAGGGCAGCACATCCCAGCCTCCCCTACCGATCGGTCAGCCGGACCCTGCCGGTGAGACAGGTCAGGGGCTGGTGGACCAGACGATCAGAGGAGATGTGGGCAGCCGTCTGCTGCTCCATCGCCGCACGGGAACCTCCGGCGTCAACAACAACTCCCAGCCAGAAGCCTGGTGGGTGGACGAGAACAACCTGTTAGGGCTTGGGGCAGGAACAGTGCTCGGAGCATCCCCTACCGACGGGCAGAACACCAATGATGTCTCCCAGGTCGGGTATCGCACCCCGTTCGGTGATACGGGCATCATCGGCCAAACCTTCACCCCCACGCTTGATGCCGGCGGACGGGTCGCTTCCGGTTTCTTTGAAGCGTTCGGGCAGCTGTGGATGCTGACCAGAGGTAAGGCGGCGAGGGACAGCCGCCAAGTGTGGGTGTATGACCCTTCCAACAACGTCTGGAACCAAATCACTAACCCAAGCACATCAAGTTCCGGCGTTAGCAGTCTGGGAGAGATTTGGCGGACAGGTGACTACCTGTGGTATGTCAACAGCCACCGTCGGGTGAACCGCATCGACCCAGACACTTTCAGCATCCTCAACTACATCTGGACGAACACGGGTGCCGCCAATACGCGGATACCCAGGCCGGATAACGGCAGCATCTCACTGATGGGCACATACACAACCAGTGGAACTACCTCAATTCGCAGCTCTGAAATCTATCTTTACGACGGCCAGCTGGAGATCCCAGATCCGGATGTAGACCCTCAAGAGCTGGCGCGCATCCGACTGACCCGCAGCTCCGACATCACCACCGATGCTGGCATAGGCCCTCTTCCCAGCGGACCTCCCATGTCTGGCTTCAAGGGTCCAGGTGGCGTGATGTTCCGACCCAACGGTGCCGCGTTTTTCGGTGCGAACCTCGGTGGGGACGGTCTCGCTTTCTACACGGCACAGACTTACGGCAACGGCCAGTATGTGCTTGACCAGCAGCCGGTGCAGGACCGCATCTACACTGCA
>LFIK01005480.1_pt1 | contig 10180 bp, 14 predicted proteins | sample 643401 | NCBI WGS metagenome assembly LFIK01 (sample SAMN03777447, study PRJNA286221) | soda lake metagenome | biome: soda lake; feature: Kulunda steppe; material: water; isolation source: sample T5-Br brine of Lake Tanatar-5 | place: Russia: Kulunda steppe | collected 2010-07
ATATATAGTTTTTATTTGGTTTGACACGTGGCGTCCAAAAGTTATGAGGACAAACCCCTCCTGGCTTATGGATGTTTTTCTGATGGCTGGTGTTCACCAGCAACCTGATCAGTCAAACTACCTGGCTACAGGTCAAACTTAAACTTGTAAAGGATCACTAGGATTGCGCATCAAGCACCACCACCTCTTCCGCGCCCCTTCTAGAAGCTCAAACAGGCTAAGAGTCTTTGTTAGCCAGGCAGACACCAAAGGCCTAGCCTTATGTGGGCATGAGTACATCCAATGCTGTGCCTAGACCTGAGAACACTACCAAGCTTGCTTTAATTGGTCTCGGTTGCAGGCCTGTTTGGTTCAGCTAACCTAACCTCACGCACTTTTCTTGTGCCGTTGCACGCAAATGTGTTCGCTGAGGCTTCAATATGCAGACTTGTTTCACGATCTCCCTATGGCTCACATAATTACTGTCAATCAGACTGGAGCTTTTTATTTCTCTCAAGCTTGTTCTGAAGATGTCTTCAATTTTTTTCCAGAAACAAACTAATGATTCCTATCGTTTAATTTCAAAGCTTATGGATGTTTATATGATGGCTGGTGTTCACCAGCAACCTGATCAGTCAAACTACCTGGCTGAAGGTCAAACTTAAACTTGTAACCTAACCTTAGGATAGCTAGGACGTGACATACGCACAAGCTTTCTAGCAGGGGCCCCCATTTGATACTCGGATTTAAAAGCTGACCTGAGGTTTACGATGAGAAAAGTGTGGGGGGACAATGCTGACATGAAGCTTCTTGAAAGCGATAACTGGTTTCTAATCATTCTTGGCGGTTGACACTTGTAAAAACTTGATTGCAGGTCCCAGCTGAGGGCCCATCCAGCCGGTGAACATGTCCATCAACTGCTTCATAAATGTAATGCTCAATAGTTGAGTATCATAGGCACGTTTACACAACAAGGACAGCATTCACAATAAAAACAATGAAAAAACTCAACCCACTCAATATCTTGCCCGCACACGAAGGGATGTTCCACCCAAGTGCCTGCCCTACTTAAATCTGCCACATGTCCGTTGATTTGGTCTCATTTCTCACACCATTCACGTGCATTTTGGAAGAGCTTCAACCATGGAGCAGGGCCCTTGGGATCCAGACCCAGGCTGGAGGGATGCCTGCACACATTAGTGCATAAGGCAAGCGACGTCAAAAACACACCACAAGACAAGACAAGAGTGCGCATGAGCGTGTTCAAGCAATGACGCAAGCTCACAACCATGCTTCTAAGAGACATGGAGTGAGCCGCAACTGCAGCAAGGGGCGTGCTTCCACACGGCCAGACATGAAAGTGGGGCTCAAGGGACAGCAGCAAAGACCACTCACCAAGGGAGCTGCCAAGTCAGGTAGCAGCGCTCAGGGTGGGGCATCATAGCCAGGTGCCGCCCATTCTCGCTGCATAAGGCTGCAATCCCCATGGGTGAGCCGTTGGGGTTGTATGGATACTGCTCAGTAGCTGTGCCGCTGGCGTCCGTGTACCTGTTTGCGGGCAGAATTCCCTAACATGGGTCAGCTGGGTTCTTGATGGTGTAGCCTACAAGCTTTTGAAACAGACCACAGTGCTCTCAAGGCAGGCATGCTGGCGAGCTGGCAAGGGGGCTGCCATCCTGGCCTCTCTTTTGACCCCACCCGCACCTGACAGGAGCCAAGTTCTTGGCCAGAACTTGCTGTCGGACTTCCTCACTGGGGAACAGCACTTGTCCCTCTCCGTGCGCAGCCCACACGCCTATGTTGGCACCGCCCATGCCCTTGAGCATCATCGCAGGCGTGTCTGGGGAGATTTCCACATTTACAAACCTGTACAGTTTGTCAGGGCGGGCACAGGGAGTTCACGGGTCAGGTTCCAAAGGATGGATGGACAGCTAACACAGGATGGGCGTGCGCCAAAGGGCACAGGAAGATACCATTCACTCAAATAAGTCCCCACTTCAAAAGCCTAGATGTTCCATTCCCACCACAAGGAGCACGCTTGCTTCCTCACACCTGAGTAGATGCGGCAGAAATTTAGATAGACTGGCAAGACAGCTCCCTCAGTACAATGCACCTCCTCTGCAGTTAGTCCCCCACCTGCTCTCGAAGCGCCCACTCTTGTTGTGCACGAAGCGCGGCTGCTGCATATCAGGCAGCGGCGTCTGGTTGCTGGCTGGCACCCAGCCGAGCAGCGCCATGAGCTGGCAGCCGTTGCAGATGCCCAATGACCAAGTGTCCTCGCGCGCATAGAAGGCCTTGAACTGTTCCAAAAGGCGCTCGTTGAAGCGGATGGCCGCTGCAGACCAAGCGGACAGGTGCAAGATTGATGAGCTTTGAAACCAGATGAACAAGTCAAGGGAGGCCGGAACTTGGCATTCAGGCTGCAGAGGGGCTGGCGCACAATCATCCTGCTTGAGGCAGCACACTTCCAAGCACACTTGCATTGTGGGTGCTCAGACTGTCAGACACACCCAAGGAAAAGGCGGTCATGGGACGTCGCAACAAACATGGCCTGCATCCTGCTCCATAAGAATGCAGAGCACCTTGCACTGAACCAGTACAGGCACGCTGCAAGACAGGCTGCACACCAAACACCAGGCCTCACCTGACCAGCCCTTGGCGCTGTCCAGGGTGTCAGCATAGGAAAAGCCGCCCACGAAGATGATGCCACGGAAGGAGTCCAGGGACGCCCTGCCATTCAGGAGGTCGCTCATGGTCACGTCCCAAGGCTCCATGCCAGCCTGCACGACGATGATGGGATGAGCAACAAAATAGTGATGGGGTAGCTTAAAAGAATCCTCAAAGTAGAGGCATTGTGCAGTCTTGAAACAGCCATGCATCGCCCACTGGGGAAGGTCAACCCTCACCCTGAGCCTTCCCAGGTGGGCAGCAGCCAGGAAAATCTGTCCCTTCATTACTCGTGAAGTCCATCAAAAAACTAATCAACTATATGCGACACAGTGGGCGGCTGTTCTTACGACTGCTCTGGTGCGGAGAGCGAGAGTGATTCCATCAAGGCACTTAGTGTGACCCAACCAGCAGGCAGGCTGATGCACAGCACATCCACAGCGAGCCTGCATGGGCACACTTGGGGCAGCACCATCCCTTGGCTCACAGCAGTACAAATCATCTTTCCTGGGGGCCAGCACTTACCGCGTGAACAGCGGCAGCCATTTCACGGTCACCATTGGAGCCCTCCTCCCGCAGGATGGCCACTTGCACCTGGAGGTACAGGGAGACATAAGAATCACTGGTTTGCGCCCATCCCAGTCCACTGTTCCCAGCAACATGCTGGACGGGCGCCCAGCTTGGCATCATAAGGCGAGCCTGGCGTGAGGGGAACAACGCAAGGCAGCAAGGACAAGCGCGGCTGCCGTGCGCCATGCCAAGCCAGCGCACCTTGTTGGTGGACGCCATCTTCTCAGGGCTGGTCCAGGTGGGCTTGAATGGCAGCTTCCAGACAGGCGCCGTGCGCGTGGTCTGCAGGGCCTCCTCAGCCTCCACACACTCCTCTGCTGCCTGCAGCCGCTCAAGCTGGAACGCCGTGGCCTCCCACGTGTTGCGCAGCTGCGCTGTGGGGCCTGAGATGGCGTCGGCGCCGCCCACCCTGACGTTGATAGTCGCCTCAGGGGTGGTCTGCAGATAAAGATGGCCACAGGCAGGGCACAACCACGGAGGGTCGGGACCTGGGACACTGAGCTGCACTCCGCTCATGGAACCATACGGCCAGAGGAACAACAAGGGCAGGAGTGATGCTGCTGGGGCTCATGAGATTTCCTGCTGAGACTGACCTCGTTCGAGATTAGTACCTTGCCTAGCAGAGGAAACATGCAAACACGGGAGTCATAACCAGATGAAACAGGGGATGCGAGGATGCGAAACACAAACATGAGGCAGGCAGACAGCGCATGCGGTGACAGCAATGCTGCGCAACAGCAGCAGCAGCAGAAACAAGCCAGGTGCATGGGCAGCGCGCGTCTTTCAGTCCCGAAAGATGATATTAGACAGTCATCAATGGTGGGGTACCGACCAAGATTTCCCATCAGACTGTTGGGATCCATAGATCATTCATCACCAAGACGTGCGCAGCCATGCCAAGCTGGTAAAGCAAGAGAGGAGGACAGGGCACACAGATGCACACAGGTTAACGCAAGGAGCTGGACAAGTCTACAGCTTACAATTGCTTGTACAGAGGACAGCCTTGGGCCGGTGCAGGTGCACCTCTGCAGGTGAGCGCGAGCAGAAGCCCTCCCCTGACCCATCAGCTATGGGGGCAACACAACACAGGCAGCACCCTGCAGACCTGGCAAGGTGCTGAGTGTGCTACTAGAGGAAGGCCGCACAGCATTGCTGCTGCGTACCTTGCCAATCACTGCTGCGCTCACGCCCGCCTGCTGGTACTGGGCAGCAATGTCTTGGGCCTCGGAGGCTTTCACCTCAAGCACCAGGCCCAGCTCTTCAGCAAACAGGGTGGCGTGCGCGCCATACGCGGCATCCTCAGGGCTGGCCGGCAGGGCCAGGTCAGCAGACAGACCGCAGTTGCCTGCAGGTGTGCGCGGGCAGGGAGATCATGGAGCTCGCAGTCCAGAGGCTTCCAAAGTAACCAGGGGGGAGGCGAAGGGGAGGGAGCACGCAGCCAGGTAGCTTGCCACAGCAACAGATGCCATGCAAGGTGTGCCCAAAATATCCTCAAGTGTGCTCACCCCTTGGCAGTCCTCCTTGACACCAAGCAGTCACAGGGCAAGGATGCTTGCATGGAAGCGCGGGCAAGAGGTTCAATGCAGAAGGGCCACTTGGCTGTGGCAGCAGGGTGGCGGGCATTGGGTCAAGGGGGCTGCGCCCCTACCCCTTGCACAGCCAGCCACCCCGAGCCTGGAAATTGTTATCGGCGGCATTAAGCGCTGCACAACGCCACGGCAGGCCAGCGGCCAGCAGGCGTGTGAGCGACTCTATTATACCGCCTTCTGTTGCTTGTGCACAGCTTGATGACACAGCTTGGTGCGCCACTCAACTGGGTATGACACCTTTGCGAGGCCTGCAGAAAACAGAGACTGTTGTAACACAAAGAAGGCAGCCAGTTCAGCGAGCCTCGCGGTAGTGCAGCTATCCTGGGCAAAAAGGGTCAAACAGAGTCACAAGAGCAGCATCCAGCTCCTGGCGCACGGGCCAGCTGCACTGGCGCCAGGACATGCTCTCACCAGCAAAGGCCATCTCGCACAGGGTGGTGATGATGCCTCCGTCGCTGATGTCATGGCCGGCACTGATGCGGCCAGCTGCAACGAGGGACTGGGTCACTGTCCACATGCCCTTCAGTGCGTCTGAGCTTACATCAGGGCACACATCACCCAGCTGGGCGTATGCCTGCATTCAGGCGCGTCATGTGAGCACTGTGTGGGGCAGAAGGGTGCCAGACAAGTGCGGCATCCTCACACTGGCCATGCACAGGAAGCCGCTCTGTTTGCAGAAACATGAGGTAATGCCAATGCCGCCCCTCCCCTCGCAGTCATTGCAGTCATCTGTGCTGGACAAGCCCACCCAGGCTGCTTGGCATGCATCTACTTCATAAGGGGACACAGCCTGCCGCAACTGCTCCGCCTGCAGCACCACCTCCACACACCTGGCCCATGGCTGAGCCGCCCAGGCGGCGGCGGCCGGCTCCCAAGTCCACATGGATGAGCACACCCTCAGAGCCCAGCTTCAGATCCGGCGTGACCACCTGCGCAGTGGCAACACGCGCAGCAGCTGCTTCTCAGCCAGGCTGCAAAAAGCAGAAAGAGCTTCAAGGTCTGAGAGCCGTTCCTCCCACGAAGCTGGCTTGATCGCGCCTTGAGGCCCTCACTTCCACATGCATTGCGCAGGAGGCAAGCATGGCTTTGGCAGGAGGCCTTGTCAGCGTCTTGAAATTAGGCGCAGCAATGATGCATGGGCTGCAAAAGCTGAAGGCCAGCTGGGTTTGGGGGCCCAGCGCTGAGGGACAGCAGGTGCAAGTGAGAGGCGGGGTAGCTTCTGACCTGGGTGATGTCAGGGCAGCCCACATAGGACGACACCACCAGGTTGCCTGGCGCCATGACAACCTCGCCGCCTGCAGTAGCCGCCATGGAGAGTGAGTCCTTACCACCATCGCAGGCCATGCCAATCTCAATCATGATGTCCCTGCAATGCACAGCATAGGTCGGGGGCAGTTCTCAGTGCCCAAGGGGGCATGCTTGGAAGGATCACAGCAGGGGCAAGCATGCACTTCTTACTTCTTTTGGGCCAGCAGCATGGACAGAGGCAGACAACAGAAAGCGGGCACGGAGCTGGGGCAAATGCATGTCAGGACCAACAAGGGCCTCTTGCTTTCAGACAGGCTCAAGGCATGCCGGAGAACTTGATGGATAGCATTGCATGCAGTGGAGATACTGTGGCGATTCCAGGCAGAGCATGCAACAGCCCTCAGAGATCTTGGTGATTTGTGGTCGTCAAAGCAGCGCTCAAGAGTAGCAAATATTTCATGTCCATCACCGGGCAAAGACGGTGCACAACATATGCGACTTGCACAGCATGTTCAGGAGAGCAGCAGCAGCAGCGGAAGCTTCAGAGAGAAGATTAAGTAAATCAACAGGGCTGGGGCCCAGAAAAGGCCCCGGCTACCCTCATATGACACGCATGAATGATACTAGGGTTCATCATCAGCCATGTGCTGCTGCTGCTCCCAACAACCAGGGCTGCACCACCATGCATCCTTGTGGCAATTGCACGTCTCAACACAGGCTCTCTGCACCAAGGTCATGCACGCCTCAATGCAGGTTCTCTGCACCAAGGTGCTAGGTGCATACTGACTGCGCTCAGACTAGTTTTCCAGGGTGCTCAATCAGCTGGTAGTCAGAAGCAGAACTGGCATAACTGGTTTGTATCATCACAGCGCATTGGAATCCAGTCAGGGATTCCTGGATAGGCAGACACATGCAAAATTTGCACACTGACAAGCCATGCTTGATGCAGGATATCTTCAATGTGGAGTCTACAGGGGGGAAATGGGGCCCGGTTATGCTCCAACACGTTCGTGCTTGTGCAATTCCAGGCTTGCAAAAATAGGGGGGATAAACTTACATGCAGCGAGTCAATTCACAGAGCATGCCAGGAAGCCATGTTAATTGACATGTGTGCCCACTGGAGCAGCAGCCCATCCTCACCTGACTGACACTGCCGCATCCCACATCGACACGCCCTCGTAGCCCATCTTGGCAGCGTACATCCAATTGATGCTGCACCGCACATCCTCAATGGCCGTAGCGCGCGCGAACACGAGATTGGTCAAAGACTCTCCGATGGCAAGGCGCGCCATGGCGGCGGCGCTGATCATGCCCTTCAGCGGCTGCTCGCCAATTGATGTTGCCAAGCCTGCAGGCACGCAGGCCAGGACAACTGGAAGTCTTAGCCTCAGGCAAAGCAGCAGCATGCATTTTGCCATGACATATTCTCATGCATGTGTGTTAGAGGCCTTACTTGGGCTCTGCTGAGTCACACCAAGTACGCAATCATGAACTCTGGACCCAAGATTATCCAGAGTGATCCCTGGCACACTCCACCCAATTCAGCTGTGCTTCTTAAATCAAGGGGAGTGCCTGCTGGTGGAATTAGGTCCCGACTCTACAAGCAAGCTCCTATCCTATCCAACAATGAAGAAACTAGGTATGCATCAGCACCAGAAGGCTGCATTCATGACCCGGCAGTAAAACTGGGACAAGTGCAATGGATTGGCAATGAGTGGCCCCTTGAACAGCTGTCACTGCACGTTTGCAGCGCATCTTGCCTGAAAGAGGAGCCAACAGCTGCTGTCAGCACATTCAAGGCCGCACCCCGGCACGGATTAGCCAGAGCATGGTGAGTGATGGCTGTTTGGTTGCGCCATTCATGACCAATGTCACAAGCAGGGACAGCTAGGTACAAGCAAAGACGGCAAAAGTCACCCTAAGGAGGGCTGCGAGGTTACCTGTGAGGTCCTGGTGGCTTTGAGCGTAGACGGCGACGTCAGATACAGGGATCTGGAGAGGGCCACAGCACTGCTGTTGCGCAACAAGGCCTGCATGAGAATATGGATTAGCAAGGTGTTGTCCACAGAAGTGGCTTGTCGTCAAACACACTCCAATCTGTTCCTCGTGCCAAAACATCCAACCAAGATACTTCATACATAGCATGTGGCCTCGGAATGCAACTAAGCAGCAGAGCGAATGTCACTAAATGGTTGCTTGCACAGTGCTACAGGCTTGCTTCAAGGCCAAAGAATAGATGAGCGTGTGGATATGATGACAGAGTAATGCAAAAAATCAATGCAAATACAGAGAAACAGACCATCTAAACTGCTAGAAGGCATGCAAAGAATCGTTGCAAAGCGCCATCAGAACAGATCTTGGAATTGTTGGATCAGCACAGTCCGAAAGGACCTTGGCATTAGCATGGTATAAAACATCATCGGCGCTTGCTTTGGACTGAAAGACGAGGGGCTTGGACAGAGCCAAGAAGTAAAGGCATGTACAGCGGAGGCCTACCACTCAACAAGCAACAACAATGCATTCCTTCGCAGTTCGGCATGACTCTGTCTCAAACCAGGTAAGGAATGGCACATTGAGGAGATGGGGGATGTAAAACTTTCTCACTCATTGAAACTGACCAGCCTGCTATATCTTTCTCTGCACCTGTGACGTGGCGGTCCACTTTTGTGGTCAGGAAGCGCTTGGAGCACACAGAGGGCAGGCGCAGGACAAGGTCAAGCGATTCAGCCAGCGTTGTGCCAGCAGGCAGAGACATGGGGGCCAGGATCTCAGCCGCACTGGGCCTGCGCGTGTACATGCAAACACCTCACATGAGGCACACACAGGTGCAGGCAGGCAACAGCTACATCAGCAGGACCTGTTTAGCTTAGGGCATTGATGGCCCAGGCTTCTTTGTACAGGTGCATACAGGACACACAATGCAGGAATTGAGTGATGAGATAACACAGAGTGCAGGTTTCATGCGCAGTTCAATTTCCCACTGCCCGCATCGTTCCATAAAACCAGGCCTACCTTGAGAAGTTGTAGGTCTTGCTTGGCATCTTGCCCAGAACCTTGTTAAGGTCCAAGTCCTCAGGGATGGGATCTTTGGGGTCTGCAAGCTTGTCAATTACCCTGACGCGGCCACTACCGTCAATCTTACCAATCACCTACAATGCAACCACAAGAGGACCTTTGCTGAGCAAGCTATCAATCCATGGTCCATCACCTACCAAAATAAGAGCAGCATGAGTGATGAGGCAAGAAAAGCAGTCCATAAGGCAGGTTGATGCATATGCGCTTGGGGAGACTCGGAGAATTGTAGTCTATTATGTTTACTGTCAGTGCCGAAGCTCGGACTCCAAGTGGATGAGTGTCCTCATTGTCATACCCCTTGCGACAGACTTGCGCACATGAGCATTTCACATATGCATCTTGTAGCAACAGGCAGATAGTGTATGTGACAGCCAGCTGATTGCTTGATACGTCAGGCGAGAGTGCTCAGCACAGAAGGTTGAACTCATCCCCCACAGGGGAGTCAGTAGTCTAACATGTATGTTTGTGAGACATCATTGCTCTCGCCTGGCATCACATTTACGCATACATAGCACCTGCATCAGGAAATGCAGGCCAGTCACATATAAAACACCACTTGTCACCCATGTTCATCAACCATTGGACATGCTAAAAATCTTGATGAAGTCAGCACATACTGATGAGCATGCCATGCTTTACACTATCCATAGGACTAGACTGTCACCAGCCTTTTCTACCTGCATGAAACAGCGCTCTCGGTCACAGATGGTCTGCAGAACATCCCGGCTCTCGGGCTTGATGAGGATGGCATCATTCTCTTGGTACTCGGCTCCCCAGATTTCCAGCACACTCAGTGTCTCATCACCGACCTGCAGAGCATAACAGCATCTGTCGACATGAGGGCAAAAGCATGCACGCAGTGCGGGGGGAAATGTATGTATGGGAACCCCAAATGCATGAGTACAGTTATACCATGAACAACCTCACCTTCACTGCCCGGACATCAACCTCTCCACCGAGAGGATAAATGATCTCCTTGACGACATTGCAGTTGCCACCAGCACCCTGTGTGTGTGTGTGTGTGTGTGTGTGTGTGTGTGTGTGTGTGTGTG
>LFIK01005483.1_pt1 | contig 10178 bp, 4 predicted proteins | sample 643401 | NCBI WGS metagenome assembly LFIK01 (sample SAMN03777447, study PRJNA286221) | soda lake metagenome | biome: soda lake; feature: Kulunda steppe; material: water; isolation source: sample T5-Br brine of Lake Tanatar-5 | place: Russia: Kulunda steppe | collected 2010-07
TAATATACATGTAGATAAAAATGTTGATATTTTGGGAAAAACAAACACTAAAGATATTTCAATGGATGGAAAACTAGTTGTCAATGATAGTATTAATTTTAATGGTGAGTTACACTCTTCTAATAATTCTTTTCTTTTGATGGATAAATTATTACAATTAGAAAACTTAAATGTAAATAAATATACAGAAATGCAAGATGTATCTATTAAAAATCAATTATTAGTAAATAAAGAAACTTCTTCTCAAGTTGTAGATATTAATGGTGATTTAAGATGTTCTGATTCAGCATTTTTACATTCTGTACATGTAGACAATCCATCTAATTTTGATAGTAATGTGAATGTTAAAGGCATTTTAAAAGTTTATGATTCAGCATTTTTACATTCTGTACATGTAGACAATCCATCTAATTTTGATAGTAATGTGAATGTTAAAGGCATTTTAAAGGTTTCTGATTCAGCATTTTTGAATGCATTAGAAGTTGAAAATGAATCTAAATTTAAAAATGTTTTTGTAGGTGGAAAACTACATGTAAACGTTGATTTTCCAGATTATGACATTGATTTAAATGGAAATATGAGAGTTAGTGGTCCAGCATATATGCATTCTGTAGAAGTTAGTAAACCTTCTCTTTTTAAAGATAAAGTTGGGATTAAAAATGATACTGAAATGAAAGATCTATATGTTCAAAACATATTTTCTTCAAACAATAATTTATCTTTAGAAAAAGACAAACTTTCTGTAAATAATTGTTCAATAAGAGATACTGTAATCGAAAAAGCAGTAATAGATGAATTAAATGTTGAAGGTCATACGAGTATTCAAGATATGACTGCTGAGAAAGATATTATTATTAAAGGTGGAATTAGATCTTATGAAAAAATAATCGCAGAAAAAGATATTCAAGTTAAAGGAAAATTAAATATAAATACTGATTGTCATTGTCCTGATTTTAATCTGGATATCAATGGAAATATGCGTTGTTCTGACTCTGCACAATTACATTCTATAAACGTAGAAAATCCATCTTCTTTTCAGAGTAATTTAATTGTTAATGGGAAATCTTTTCTTCAGAATATAGATATTAATAATGATGCTATATTTCAAGAAGATGTTGAAGTTAATGGACTTTTACAAACAAGTAATGTTTTAATTAAAGGAGATTTAGAAATGGCTAGTGCATATATTAATCAAGATGGTGTTTTTGTAGGTGGTAAATTACATGTTAATACAGATTCATCTAAGTATGATGTCGATATAAATGGGGATATGCAAGTCACAGGTCCTGCATATTTACATTCTATAGAAGTTAAAAAACCATCACTTTTTAAAGATAAAGTGGGAATAAAAAATGATACTGAAATGAAAGATTTATATGTTCAAGACATTTTTTCTTCTAATAATAGTATGTCTTTAAAAGATGATAAACTGGTTATTCGTACATTAAAGGTAAACGAACATAGTACAATACATAAAGATTTACGAGTAGAAGGACATACACGTACAGAAGATATTGTAGTACAAGGTAGATTAACAGCTCAAGAGCATATACAAGTAAAAGGAAGAATACATATTAATAAAGAGAACTGTTGTCCTGATTACGATCTTGATGTAAATGGGACTTTGAGAACTACAGATTTAGCAAGGTTACATGCAGTGAATGTGAATGAATCATCTACATTTGAAAGTGATCTTCATGTTGAAGGAGTAACATATATCAAAGAATTAGAAACAAGTAATGCAACTATTAAAGGAGATATTAGAATTTTAGATGGTATGATTGTTGGAAATCCTCAAATTGATAACATTGATTCTGATGGGTTTTTATTTGTTAAGATTGAACCAACAAAAGATGACACAAATAACAATTATAGAGCATCTGCTTATATTCATGATGATGGTGTATTTGTTGGTGGAAGTTTACATGTAAATGTAGATATTCCAGAATATAATGCTGATATTCATGGTGATATGCGCGTTACAGGACCTTCTTATTTATCTAATGTTTATGTAAAGGATATAATATCTTCTAATAATAACTTTTATTTAGAAAATGATAAATTAAAGTTGGATATTTTAGAAATCGGAAAGAATGTAACAATTAATGATGCTATAATGAGTAATGTTGAAATAAATAATCTACATTCCATTAATATTAAAAATATAGATTTAGAAACAGAATTTCTGAAAATAAATAAAGATTTGTCAGTTCACGGTACATCCACTTTTAATAATATTGAAATCGATGGATCATCTATACATGACTCTTTAAATGTTTCTAATAATGCATCTATACAAGGGAAACTTGAAGTTCAATTGGATACTGATTTAAATGCCAAATTAAATGTACATTCAGACACTGTTTTAAATGCCAAATTAAATGTACATTCAGACACTGTTTTAAATGCCAAATTAAATGTACATTCAGATACAGTGATTAATGGTTCTATAAATGTAAATAAGATAATTTCTTCTAATAATGGATTTAGTGTCGATAATAATAAAGTAAATATAAATGATCTTGATGTGAATGGAGATATGAAAGTAATCAATAATTCTCATATGAATAATATTTATGCAAATGATTTTATTTCTTCTAATAATGATTTCAATTTAGAAAATGGAAAATTAAATGTAAAAAATTTAAAAGTGAGTGATAATACTATATTGAATCATGTAGATATAACAGATGCAACAATAAAAGATTTGGAAACAATAAAAATAAAGACAAATGATTTAGAAGTAAAAATAATAGAATCAGATGATATTAAAATAAAAGAGGATTTAACTGTTCAGGGTAAATCTCATTTCAATAATATTGAAATTGATGGATCATCTGTACATAATACATTAAATGTTAAAAATGACGTCAATATTGATGGAGAAATGAGAATTACTGGTCCATCTTATTTATCTAATGTTTATGTAAAAGATTTAATTTCTTCAAATAACAATTTTTATTTAGAAAATAATGAATTAAATGTTCATCAGTTATTAGTAAAAGAAAAAGCGACCTTACATGATGTTAAAATAATAAGTGCTGACATAGATGAAGTAAAATCATCGAAAATAAAAGTAAATGATTTAGAAGTGGATGATTCAGAAATTAAAACATTAAAAGTTCAAGAAGAGTTGATGGTTCATGGATTATCTACATTTAAAAATGATGTTCGTATTGATGGAAATTTAATTGTTGATGGAATGACGACGGAAGTACAAAAACAAATAACAGAACAATTGAATATAGAAAGTACAGGAACAGGAATTGCACTAATTGTAAATCAAGATGGTAATAATGAACATATTGCTCAATTTAAGAAAAGTGATAATGTTGTGTTTACGATTGCAAATGGTGGTTTTGTTGGAATAGGAACTGAAAACCCTCATGAAATGTTACATGTTACTGATAATGTTTTAATTGATGGATCAATAAGAACAGTAGGTGATATCAATATAAATGGTAATATTTCTACAAGTAATAACTTATCTATAGATGGAATATTGATAAAAGGGACAGTTCCTTGGGCTCGTTTATCTGAACATGTAAATATAATTGCAGGAGATGGTTTATCTGGTGGTGGTAATTTAAATCAATCTATAACTTTTGATATTGATAATAGTGTTGTTCGTACTAATCGTAATATATTTACTGGAAGCGGTTTACAAGGTGGAGGAGATTTGAATTCTGATCGCAATCTTTCTTTGGATAATACTGTTTTAAGAACTTCTTCAGATTCACAAACGAAAGAGGGTTCTCTTACCATTAATTCTACACTAAATGTGAATGAAAATGCAAATATAAATGACACTCTCAATGTAAAAAAGATATTTTCATCCAATAATAATTTTAGTGTAGATAACAAAACAGTCACTTTGGATAATTTAATTATTAATGGAAATACAAACATAAATGGAGATTTAGAAATAAATAATAATTTAATTAAAAATGCCAAAATTAATGATTTTCAGACAGATAGTGGTTTTCTATTTGTAAGTAGAACACCTGAATTAGATGTTGATTCTGATGATGAAAGCTATTTAGCATCAGCTTATATTCATAAAGATGGTGTTTTTGTCGGTGGTAGATTACATGTGAATATGGATTTCCCTAAGTATGATGTCGATGTAAATGGTGATATGCGTGTATCAGGACCATCTTATTTAGGATCTGTTGCTGTTAATTTTCCACGAAACAAAGATGTAGAAGCAGAATTACATGTGAATGGAAATGCAATAATAGAAAAAACGTTATTAGCCAAAGAAGAAGTAACAACATTTTCAGATAAAAGAATGAAACGCGATTTACAAATTGTTTCTGACCCTCTGAAAAAACTAAAAAATATTCGTGGTTATAGTTATTTATTAAAGAACAAAACATCTTTAGGTAGGAAATTAGGTGTTATCGCGCAAGAAGTACAAGAAACATTTGGAGAAGCAGTCATATCAGATAATAACGGTAATTTATCTGTTTCGTATGGAGGTTTAACAGCTGTACTTATAGAAGCGATTCATGATTTAGAAAGAAAATTGGAAGAAAAAGATATGTTTTTCAATGAATATCGAAAGAATATAGAAAAAAGACTACAAAAAATAGAGAATCTTTTTATATAGAGTCATTTTGAAGTGATATCTTTTTGAATACGTGAATATTCTATAAACAATTTACGATCATTAATTCTTTCTTCTTTGGATAATAGATAGTAGTCTTCTCTTTTAGCTTTGTCCTTCAAATAAATAATTTGAGAGGATATGTAAATCCATTGTTTTTGGTTTTCTATTTTTTTGTATATAGATGGAAAATAAGATAAAGACCACATTTCTTTTTTATTGTATAAAAAATAAAAATAAAAATAAAAATAATATAAAAAGAAGATTATTAGAAATAGAAAAAAATAAGTATTTATATACAATTTTATACAATTTTATACAATTATTTACAATTATATAAATAATGCATTCAAAATCAATCGAATATTTCTATATTCATTCTAAAATTTTATTTAAACGATAAAGAGTAATGTTCAATTCTTCAGCAATAGTTTTCAATGATTTTTTTTGTTGACGCATCTCCAATGCTCTTTCTTTAATTTTACGCGATTCGCTTCCAATAATTGTCTGATTTGGCTGTTGTTTTTCTTCATTTTCTATAAACTTCATCAATTTAATGTTTTTGTCGTAATAATTGGATTTTTTCTTCTTTTCTTTTTCTTTTTCTTTTTCTTTTTCTTTTTCTTCTTCTTTCTGATTATCATCATTATCTGTTTTTTTTCCAAGTCTAATGATTTTTTTTTGAGTTGTACTTGTACTTGTATTTGCTTTACTATTTGTAGATTGTTTTTCTTCTATTTTTTCACTAATCTCTTCAATTTTTGAATTATTTCGATTAGGCATTGTACGCTGCATAAGAGGCTTTTTTTCTGCAGGTTTAAAGAAATCATGAATAGAGCGGTTACTCGATTGTTGTCTATTCACTTCTTCTATTATAGGATCGAATAAGATTGCTTGTACATCTCTTTCACGTTCTTCCATATACTTGGTTTTAGCCTTTTTAAAGTCATTTTTATAGCGAGGATCGTTTTTAATCTTGGTCATAAGTTCTGCATAAAATTTCTCATCACGCATATTACCAGGAATTTGTTCGGCAATAATCCCATAGACTTGAATCACAGGCTTCATGATTTGATTAGTGAGATAGATGTTATAATCAATTTTAAGATTATGTTTACGAATAAAGTTAGGATGCTCTATTCTATCGCCTTGTAAGATACCTTTTTTAGAAGGGACTTGAACATAAGCATAAGGAATTCTATCATTGACTTGTGGTTTATCACCTGGATCTCTTTCTGCAATACGATCTGCTAGAACTTTATGTGCAATCCGCATAGGGTCTTTGTAATCTTCTTTTAAGCTTTTTGTGATAATCATTTCTTCCAAAGGAAATTTTCCATCGATAAGATTTTTGAGAGAAGATTTCAAAAAGTCAATAGATTCACCCACATTTTGTTTGTTTAAAATAATATTTAATATACCTCCAAAAATAGTTTTGACAACAGGAGCATTATCTCTTCTCTTAAGTACAATACCCATATCTTTTCTTTTGCATTTTTTGTCGTCCATCTCATAAAGATTTCCGGAATATCTCTTTTTTGATAGAAGGATAAATGGCCAAAAAGTTTTTTCATACTCCAAGTCATGTGGAGGCTTAAGATGTGGTTTGAACTGTTTAGATGCTTCTATTGCTGTATTAATTGATGCACTGATCGCAGCATGTCCTTCTAACTTATTTCCATCTTTATCTAGATTAGGAAAAATGGCAAAAACGCTATCTGTATCACCATAAACAATATTTGCATTGAAATTTTCCTCCAAAAAATTCTTGGCTTTAAGAATCATATTTCTTCCTGTAGCTGTCGTACATGCAGCTATTTCTTTTAAATACAACTGACTTGTTGTTGCTCCCATCTGACCATAGAGAGAATTTGCTGTAACTTTATAAGCATTCTGTAAACCATCTAGAACAGCCTTTTGAAAATCATTGTATTGATCTTCTATAGAAAGAATATCATCAGGATTTAATGTAATTGGTCCTTCTGCAAGATTAATCGTATTGTTCGAGAATAAACCACAATATTCTTGACCATTCTTCATAATAATTTTCTTATACCCTATTTTTTTTCGTGTTGTTTTTCTGGCAGTTAAAAGTTTGTTTAAAATACGTGGGATAAGACCTTTTTCATTATTAGGTAATTGAACAAACCGTGTAGTGGCAATACCTGATTTTGTTTTCTTATCACCTTTTCCTGTATATGTATCAAAACTGATATCATTATATTGAACACCATCTAATTTATCATAATTAGGATCAATAATCATACAATCATGAGAAAGATTTTCGGCAATCATAGAAGATGGATATAGAGAAGAATAATCCATTACAGATACAGGATCTTTTATGTAAATTCCTTCTTTAGGTTCTAAAACGATGGCACCTTCATATGATGAGTCTTTTTCTTCATCACTAATATCTACATCATCGTTCCAGGATTTTTGAACAACTGGAATCAGATATCCATTATCGCGACATTCTTTTAAAACAAGACTAAATATTTTAATACCTTGACCTCTCATAAAGATAAATGAAAATGGTACAAAACATACATTAGACATTCCCATGTTATTTGCGATAATTTCCAGTTTAATGATAAGATTATTACATAATTCACAATCCTTAACACAATACTCTGCTATTCTTCTTCTATCTGCAGATGTTTTGTCTTGTAAAGCAAAAATTTCTTGTGGAGGTAAATCATTTTTATTTAATCCCATAAAATGATGGGCAACATAATCCAACTTATAAGAATCCAAGTTATGATCTCTTCGCATAATTTTCATAACATCTATTAAAACTCGTCCATGCATATCAATATATTCCATCTTATTTTGACCTAATGCTGATGATGATAATTCTTTGTTAACAAATTTACAAACCACATTGTTGAATCTACCTATAGTCATAAAGTTTTCTTCAATACCCAGTTCTTTGGCACGAATATTAAGATACTTAAAATCAAATCCAAATATATTATAACCTGTAATGATATCAGGATTCAATTTATTAATAAGTTCTTTCCATTCCAATAAAAGTTCTTTTTCAGAAGTAAAAGATTTAACATCTGTACCTGGAAAAGAATCACATGTTCCCAATGTTAAGATATTCCTATAAGAACATTCTTTATCTCCAAAAAAATGGATAGTTGTACCAATTTGAATAACTTCATCGCCTTTTTGGTCAGGAATCTTTTGTTTGTTCAATAATTTTGTCAATTCTGAAACAATAAATGTATGTTCTTTTTTCTGATAATCTTCATCTGAACGATATTTTTGAAGAGCAGGTGATTTACCTTCTAAAAGAACCATAAAGTCATCAATTTTTGTATTTATGATGTCTTGAACAAAAAGTTTTAATTTTTGACGTTGTTTTGTATCATGTTGATTAAATTTGTCGTTTTTAAACTCTAATTTATGAATAAATTTTGGATAAGGAAAGTTTTTCTCTTCATCGTTTTCGTATTTCATTATATCATAAAATCCAAAAGCGGAATATATAGCATTAGATATAATAACTGTTTTTTTGTATGGAATAAGTTCTTTCCGGATTCCGGTCATATATAAATCATACAATTGAGAAGCAAGCTTTTTATTATCTTTCTCAGGAACAGGAAAATCTCCTGTTTTACTCATACACTCAATATCAAAAGATGCAATCATGAAAGGAGCATTTTCACCAGAATCTAGAGCAATCACATCATTCCATTTGATACTTACATCAATTTCACAATTAGAAGGTAAAATTTCAGTAGATTTTTTATATTTTTTCATGGGAAATTTAATCCAACCAGATGGTCTAATATTCTTGAGATGCATAAATCGGATAAAAGGATCAATATTACTCTCATATTGCTTAAATTGACGATCTCCGATACCTGGAATAGAAATAGTTTTTTCTAGTGCTTTCATGAGAAATCGCATTGTTTTTTGATTTTTACAAACTATTTCTGCAAATTTAAAGTCTTTAAAGTTTGTGAATCCCCAAAAATCTTTAAATTTTTTGATATTAATATCTTGAAGACAATGTTGAGACTGATAATTAAGTTTCGAAGATAAGATTTTTTTAAGGCTATCACATTCTTTTTTCGTCCAATTGTCATCCACTTTGATATAGAAGAAAGGGTAAAAATCCGTGATAGATGCAGAAATAGTTGTTCCATTAATATCTACACCAAAACATTTGATGACGTACTCTGTATAGTCTTGATTTCCATTTTCTCCTTTGATTTCTTGAAAGTCAACATCTTCTTGATGCCATGAACAAATTTGAAAATTTAAATCGCCCAATGTTTTAAGATCTGGTTTTTCATCATTTAATCGTTTTTGTATGATAGGATGATGTATCATCAAACTAAATATATCTATATATAAATTCTTGTGAAAGACTTTTTAATTATAAGTGATCGGTAAAAAAATGTAGAGAAAAGTAGAATAAATAATTAAATGTCAGTGTTTCTTATATACTTTTTGTTTCGATACAATCAATTTTTTTCCAAATAAATAATTGATTGTTTTCACAAAAAAAGAAAAAAATAATTTAAAAATAAAGTTTGGCTTTTGAAAACCAAAATGTAAATAAAAGAGAATGTCCAATAAATTTAAGCTGATTTTCTGCTCCATTCATTTTTTTTTCATCCCAAAATGATTTACGCCATTTTTTTACCGTTAAAAAATCGACAATAGAATCAAAAGCTTTGAACAGGTTTACCATTTTTTACGTCTTTTGTATTATTTACAAATAAAAAAGTTTTGGTCTTATTTATGCCGATTTTTCTCCGGTTTCTTCACCAGCAGCTTTCTTACTTGGAGAAGCCAATTTAGCTTTATCCTCTTCAGTCACCTCAATCTGTTCAAATTCTTTCTTTAGTTGTGCCTTGACATACATACTGAGAACGTAATGTTCAGGTTTAACAATCTTCTCCTTAGTCTTAGGGTTCATATGAGTGCGCTCATTGCGAAGAACACGCTTAAAGGTCATATAGTTTGGAAGAGTAACACTATCACCCTTCATGGTAGAATCCACGATAACTTGGATAAAGGCCTCAAGAACATTCTTAAGTTCCGTGAGATTCTTAAAAGTAACGGTGTTATCAAGTTGTTCCTTAACTTTCTTGACGAGAGGCATTGGAACAGCACTTAGTTTTTTCTCAGTTGGAGAATTTGTTTCGTTATCAGAAGTTACTGGAGAGTTCTTTTTACTTCTAGAAACGGTCTTCTTTGTTGTAGAGGTCGGAGATTTTTCTGCATTAGAAGCTTTTTTAGTGTTGTTGTTTCTCTTCCGTTCGGGAGAAGTTTGAGGAGTGGTCTGAGGAGTAAGTTCAGTCTCAACAACTTCGGGAGAAGCAGATACGTTAGCTTTGGTAGCGGATTTAGGAGCCATCTTGATATTAAATTTGGAGATTAAAAAGATGAGATTTAAACGAAGAGTAAATTAGATGTATCAAACAGATGTAAAAGAAAGAAAAAAAGAGGTTGTTTTGTTTTGATTATTAATGAACTTATCTCCTTATATAGTTTACTTTTTCTTCTTTACTTTTTTGAATTTTTTGCAATTTTTGCAATTTTTGCA
>LFIK01005485.1_pt1 | contig 10176 bp, 9 predicted proteins | sample 643401 | NCBI WGS metagenome assembly LFIK01 (sample SAMN03777447, study PRJNA286221) | soda lake metagenome | biome: soda lake; feature: Kulunda steppe; material: water; isolation source: sample T5-Br brine of Lake Tanatar-5 | place: Russia: Kulunda steppe | collected 2010-07
GCTGCTCGTAGATTTCACTCATACGCGCTATATCATCACCTTGCTCCAGCGCCTCTTGCGCATCAGGCACAAGTTGATGTGATAGGTCATCAAAATCCTGCAACGTAGCATATGTTTCAGCAGAGAATACATAGTAAGGACTTAGATTATATTGCGCCAAACGAACAAGCTCTTCTTCAATTTCTTTCGATGCATGATAGAGCAGTTTTTTCAATAAGGAGGTATGTGCCTCTTGTTTAAAGAAGTAATCAGCCACTTGCTCCTTACGCTCATTCCGTCGTTCTTCTCGACGCTCATTCATTTCAGCGGCAAGAACTTCTTCTTCATATACTTCTTCTGCTACATTTTCTCCATTTACCATCCATACATTACGCTGCTTGCCATCTAAAATTTCAACTCGATGTACAAAGTCCTTACCATCTATACGCTCTTGCGTATAAAATGCAGCTCTATGACGAACAACAATGGATTGTAAAAAAGAACTATGTGCTAATACTACAATAGATAAGATGTATACAAAATGGTGCATTGCTTTCTGCATAAATATGTTTCTCCACAAGTCTTTGGCTAGACCCCCTTGTCAATGGTATACTATATTGAGAGTAAAGAAAAAAAGCCTAGGAAACAAATCGATTATAATGAAACGAAAAAAAGGACACTATTCCATTTCTGCAGTAGCAGAAATGTTTGATGTCCACCAACAAACCATACGCGCCTACGAGAAAGAAGGGTTGATATCACCCAAACGATCTCAAGGTAATACGCGTCTTTTTTCCGAAGAAGATGTTGCTCGCTTAGAAGAAATTATTTATCTTACCCATAAACTAGGTGTCAACCTAGCGGGTGTTGAACTTGTACTCAAACAACAACGCCAAATCAAAAAACTACAAAATAAGATAAATACGCTCTTTAAACAATTAGAACAAGAATTAGATGAAGAACGCATCAGAAAAACACAACAAGCAAGCACAGCGGCACAAAATTTAGCCAGCCTTAAAAAACCCAACAAAAAGGACGAAAAAATTCCTCGAGGATACCTTTTAGAAAAACCAAAATCATCTAACTCGTGAAGGAGAGCAATGAAAAACAATCGTGCACAACACAAAAACCTAGTTGTCTCATACGAACTCCTTCAACTTCTCAAATGGCTTGTTCAGGCTGAACCAGACACCCTACGAGAAATCATTGAAGAAGCTCTTGAGAATGGGCTATATGATCGCTTAATGGAGAGCAAAGGTAAAACAACTCCTGCAAGCGAAGATCTCGAAACAGATATTGCTAATTTTTTCATCTTTCTAGAAACTACACTTCGCGAACAAATCATTGATGATGCTACAAATACAGAAAGTGCCTCAGAACGCACGAACAAAGAGCTACCCGCTAATAGCGAAGAGTTTTTAGCCAACTTGTCACAGAGCCAACCACCCCAATCAGAAGAAATGTATAAAACGTTTCTCAAAAATTGGGTTCCCAAAAAATCTTGTCCACTTCATTAATTCTTATTGCGCCCTTCCTTTCCAATAAGATATTCTAAAATAGAAAAGAAAATATTTAGAAAGAATATCTCACTGGGGGGGAAGGGATAATGAAAAAGAAGTTACTTATTTTGCTTGTTATTTGTCTATGCGCCAAAAAAAGCTTTCACTATACTTTTGCACATAAAAAGCCGAGAGTAAGAGCTCGCTCAGCTGCCAACGCCACAACACATGCGACTAACTCTCATTCTTCATTACACAACAAACACAGAGCAGCATTTTCTCGTAACAACCACAACAAAAAGCAAAAAAGAAAATAAGATTGATTATAAATATAAGAACATATAATACCTGACCTTTTTAAATAAAGGGTCCTATGGCAAAAAAGAGCTTCTAGCAGAAGCTCTTTTTTAGATCGTAAGGTATATTAATTATATACCTAATTTTAACCTACGAATCCCATATCCTGTAAGATCATCCGTAGCTCACACATCGGTAAACCTAAAATTCCAGTATATGATCCATTTATTTCGCGAATAAATTGTGCCCCATATCCTTCAACCGATAAAGCTCCTGCTATAGCGACTGCATAGGGAACTTTGCCCAGATAACAATCGATCCATGCATCAGCTATATCAACACGACACGTAGAAGTAACCACCTCTTCACGGCGATCTATAGGTTTCCACACACCAGCACAATACTCTTTAAGCTCACAACACATACCAGTTGCCACCTGTACAGGCCCTCGCCGAAGATCTTGTAACATAAGACGGGCAGCATTTTGCGTACCAGGCTTTCCACAAATACCAGCGTGTGATTGCACAAGTGTATCAGCTGTTATAACAATAATTCGATCACCCTGCTCAGCTAAACCAGGAAGAATAACATGATTCATTTTATGGCGTGCAATATTTTGAACAACCTCATTTAACGATAAATTCCAGTCACAGACAGACTCATCAGCATCTTGCCGCAATAACCTAAACGAAATATGAGCATCTTTTAATAATTTTTGCCGGGTAGCTGACCCCGACGCAAGATACAATATTGGGTGCTTCATAGTTTCCCTGCTATAAAGTTAACGTATATTTTAACCACATATACTATTACTAAGATGACTTCTCAAGCATACGCGCATAATTTTCGAATACCGAGGAATACGGTTCAAAAAAACTTTCTCCTCGCCTTACTTCACCTTTAACCGCCTCATCTAAAGCATCTAATGCACCAATAGCTGCCTTGCGATTACCTGTCTTTTGGACAGTTAACTGAATAACCTCCTGACTAACTATACCCCTAAAATAACGCAAAATAGCAGTTTGCACCCTGTTCATGACGATAAAGTTAAGCATCACAACAAGCACTACACTCAATAATAGATACATCCAAGCAGGATAGCCAGCAAGCAATCTCTTCCACACGACAAATCCAAGTGCACCCATTACCCCACAGAGTAATATAAACATATAGGGCACCGCAGACATAAGCTTCCAGCTCCATAGGTGTGGGCCTTCCGCAAAATCCATGAAGGCACGGGATACCAAAAATAGTTGTTGAGAAGAAGGAAGATTTGTAAACCACTGAGGATTTATAAGGATAAATAAATTTTGGGTAAAAGGATTACGACCATGTCCTGCAAACTTGTTCCATGGGTTAATAGCAATCCCCGCCTTCTTAGGCACTGCCACTTCATACCGGCCTACAAACCCTACGAGCTCCGCGGCCTCTTGAGCCACCGCTACTATTTTTTCAGGGGCCTGGGCAGTATATGCATCTTCAGCAAACTCAACCATTTTTGCCTGGTCAGTAATGGCAAAGCATAATAATGCTGCACCCACACCCATGACATGATAAAATTTCATATTAATATCCTTTAGCTTTATTTTGTACATATTCACAATGCAATTTACGCTCAACAGATGATGGATGATCTGCTAACAATCCATAAAAAGGATTGACTGCAGGCACCTGGTACTCTTTTTCCCACCGCTCGATAAGCTTAAAACAACCCTCATACGCATTTAGCGTAATCAATGCTTGTCGATCAGCCTCACGCTCTATAGAACGCATATAAGCTAAAGAAATAATGCCCGGCACAATAAAACATAAAAATAGCAGTATAGACCAGACTAATAAATTTCCCTCTAACAGATACCTTGTGCAAAAATACTGATATCCTAATCCAAAAACAATCAACAAAAATAGTCGAAAGATCCAAATTACAAGATTGAGATATTGCAGATGATGCTCCCTCACATGTACCATTTCATGTCCAATTAAAAAACGTTGCTCTTCCAAAGATAAATCTTCTAAGAACCCATCGCTCACAAACAAGAAAGGCTTATTTCCTATAGGGATAATGCCAGCAAAACTCGGAAAGCACACAAAAGCATTGTAATAGCCAAATCTGGCAAAGGACTTATAGTTCATTCTGCGAATAGAAAAAGGCTCAACCACGCCCATTTCATCAGCTATTGACCGAATCCATTTCTCATGCTCGAGCTTAATTTCTTTGTCTCCAAACCCTTGTTCAGCTATCTGGCATCCATAACTATCCAAAGCATAACAAATACGATCTTTTTGAGTTACCAAAAGACAACCGGTAATCAGCAGACAAAGAACAAGTACAATACACCATTTACTCATGAATTATTTTGCCTATTTTTATATTTATTTAAAATGAACACACATCAATAATGGTATTAATATGCAGATAAAAGAGATATTCACCCCAACATTTATACCAAAAAATTTACAAGAAATTCATGTACTATAATTCAAACAAAATTATAGAACAATGAAAGATATAATAATACGTATTATAAAGACATAAAAAAAAACCACTGATTTTTACTCAGTAGTTTTTTAATTGGCTGGGGCGGAAGGGTTCGAACCTCCGAATGCCAGGACCAAAACCTGGTGCCTTACCACTTGGCTACGCCCCAAAATTTTTTATTCATCGTAACCAGGTTCGCTTTCACCTGTTACAACCTTATTATATTCTTCTACAATTTTTTTTTCAATATCAGCCCGCATATCCGTATTAAGAGGGTGCGCTATATCGCGAAATGTCCCATCTTTTCTACGTCTTGATGGCATTGATACAAAGAGACCTTTATGACCTTCGATTACTTTTAAGTCACGGACAATAAAACAATTATCAAAGACTATCGTTGCGTACGCTTTAAGCCTACCACTTTCTTGGACAGGGTAAACTTTTACTTCTGTAATCTCCATGCTAGCTGCCCCTGGGTCATTACACTATGTGCACATTTAGAAGATATCAATGTTTTTTCGAGCTGAACTCGTTTTATATTGTACGGATGATTCATGCGATTGTCAAACGTTTTAGGATAATTTTTCATATTTTCACTCTCCCACATAACGTGCCGCACGGAGCCGAGATGAACGTGAAGAAGGATTCACCGCAGTCTCTTCTAAAGTAGGCATCACTACCTTAGGCGTGAGTAAATCGAACATATGCTTATTCTCTCTAAAGTGCTGCTTAACCAAACGATCTTCCAAAGAATGGAAGCTAATACACACAACTTGCCCCTGTGGTGCAATTACCTGTGGAATATGATGCAAAAAAGTATGAATATTGTCTAATTCTTTATTCACTACAATGCGAAGCGCTTGAAATACTCTGGTAGCTGGATGAATAGCTTTTCTACCTTTTATTGTTTTCCCTCGTAGAATAACACGTGCTACCACTTGCGCGAGATCTTTTGTTGTACTAAATCGGCGCACTTTTCTACGTTCGCAAATAGCACGAGCTGCCCGATAAGCATAGCGCTCTTCACCATAATCTTGAAAAATAGTCGCTAATTCTTTTTCTGATGCACGGTTTACAATATCAGCGGCAGTAATCCGATAATGAGCAGGAGACATACGCATATCCAATGGTGTATCTCGCTCAAATGAAAAACCTTTTTGCTCCATAATTTGGTGTTGTGATGTACCAAAGTCCACCAATATGCCATCAGCACGAGCATAACCAAATTTTTTCATAAGCATAGGCAGCTGGGCAAAATTTCCCCACAACAAATTCAAACGTGCTTGAAACTCTTCTTGTAAGACAGGACCATTTTTCTCCAGCGCCTCTTTGTCCCAGTCAACCGCAAGCACCTTACAATCAGCTGCTTCCAATATAGCACGCGTATGTCCGCCTCCACCAAAAGTGGCATCTATATAAAATTTACCTGGCTGAGGATCAAGATAATGAATAGTTTCTTCCAATAAAACCGTTTTATGATATTCCGGATTATGCGTTTGCCAAACTTTTTTTTCAGCCATACATCTACTCAGCAAGATCGTTAACAAGATTTTCAAGTCCAGTACCATGCGAAGCTTTTACAAGAATCGCTGCATTCTCTTGCAGGTCTTGAGCCAGGAATGCTTTTGCCTCCTGCCATGTCCCTGCTATTTTGACTTCTATATCAGGCGGTAACGATTTTTGTACTGCTTGCGCATACCTACCTACCAACACAAGACGCTTAATTGAAGGAGTCTTCCTCAAATGTCGTCCAATTTGGCGATGCCAATAAGCAGCATTTATACCAAGCTCCAACATATCTCCTAAAACTGCAACTTTCGCACCCTTTGTTCGTAATCTCTCAAATGCCAATAATGCAGATCGCATACTTTCTGGGTTAGCATTATATGCATCATTGATTACAATGCCATTCTTATTGGCTAATGGACGCAACTCAAATCGCCCTGGCACAACCTTACAGTTCTGGATACCTGCAATAATATGCTGCATATCAATACCAAGAAGATGCGTCACACTTGCACAAGCAAGAGCATTTATTACCGCCCCTTCATGTACAGTAGGCAAGGTAATAGGGAGTTTCTTTCCATATACTTTTAAGACGAAGGACGTTGAAACACCATTAATTGCTATTTTACGAGCTTGGACTTGATTAGTAGTTTTATACCCAAAACGCACTACAGGATGAAAATAGGAAACACCTGACAACTCAGGCTGATCTCCATTGATTATCCCTATGTTTTTTTCAGAAAAACTTGAAAAGAGCGCACATTTTTCATGTGCAATATCTGACAAAGATCCTAGGCCTGCCGTATGACTATGTGCCACACACGTAATAACACCCATCGTCGGCTTTGCAAGCTTGGCTAAAAATTTCATCTCTCCACGTCGACTAATACCTATTTCCATTACAGCATAATTATGCTCATCGGTGAGACGAAAAAGTGTTAATGCTATACCAATACGAGTATTATAATTTTTTTCAGGCGTTAAACACTTTTTACCAGTATTTTCTAACACAGAAACAATCATATGACGTGTTGTCGTCTTACCTATAGAACCAGTAATACCGATAACTGGAATAGAAAATTCAGCACGCCACGCCTGTGCAACTTGATAAAGAGCGTCCCCAACATCATCTACAAAGACTGCAGATGCCTCTGTATATGTACGCAGCAATTCTGTAACAGTATTTTTATATTTTTTTTGTGCAATGATACCACATGCCCCGCGAGCAAGAGCATCCTCTATATATTCATGTCCATCAGTTACCGCTCCTGGTAATGCAGCAAATACAGATCCTGAGGTAACATTACGCGAATCAACAACAGTTGTTTGCAAAGAAAAAGAAGGACCGACAACAACTATATCAGTCAAAATATCTTTTAAAAATTGTGAACTAAGTACCATGATATCCAGCTTTCACTCAGATGTAAAAATATTGAACGTACGTGGTTTAAGATTCACTCTTTTTGCTCATTTGTCAAGAAAGAAAAGTAATAATCAAAGAACTTTCCTCATCTTACTTCCATCCGCAGGAGTAATAACACCATTTTCCTCAAGCAGATCTATAATCCTGGCCGATCTATTATACCCAATACGAAATTTTCTTTGTAAAAGTGAAATAGATACTTCTTCAGTAGATTGAACAAATGACACAACATCATTATATAATGGGTCTTCTTCCCCTGTGCTTCCTGAAGCCACTCGCTGCAAATCATCTAATGTTTCATATGTAGGTGGCTGTTGTGTCCGTACGTGTCTAACGATTTGCTCAATTTCTTCATTGGCCACATACGCACCATGCACTCGCTTTAACTCACCGCGCGGTGTTAGAAAAAGCATATCCCCTCTACCAAGTAATTTCTCTGCACCACTTATATCTAAAATGGTACGCGAATCAACTTTAGAAGTTACCTTAAAAGCAATACGTGCAGGAAAGTTCACCTTTACTAAGCCGGTAATCACATCTACCGATGGTCGCTGAGTTGCAACAATTAAATGGATCCCTGCAGCACGGGCCATTTGGGCAAGCCGAGCAATTTGTTCTTCACACTCTTTACCAGCTGTCATCATTAAATCAGCAAGCTCATCTATGATCATAACAATATAAGGCATATCCTCTTTACTGTACTTGGTGTGAAACTCATCAACATTACGCACACCAGCACCAGCTAAACGATCGTATCGCTCTTCCATTTCTCGCACCGTCCATCTCAACACAAGCTGCACTTTTGTCATATGTGTTACGATAGGAAAAAGCAAATGACCTATATCAGCATACGGTGCAAATTCTAATCGTTTAGGATCAATTAAAATCAGCTTTAACTCTTGCGGTTTTCTTTTGCATAAAAGACTCGTAATCATTGCATTTAATGCAACCGACTTACCTGAACCAGTTGATCCAGCTACCAATAAATGTGGCATGTCAGCCAAATCAATAATTTCTTGCTCACCAAATATATCACTCCCCAAAACAAGCGGAAGCTTCATATCATCATCAATAAATCTTTTTGAAGAAACGATACCAGCAAAAGGAACCATTTCCCGCCGCCGATTGGCTACCTCAAATCCAATAACCGGCTTACCAGGGATCGGTGCAATAATCCGCAGCCCTGTTGCCTCTAGCGCTAACGCTAAGTCATCTTCTAAAGATAATATTTTACTAACTTTTACATCATGCGCTGGAGCATATTCAAACAAAGTCACCACTGGCCCAGTAGTAATTCTGACTATCTCACCAGTAACACCAAAGTGTCGTAGTTTCGCTTGCAAATGCTCTGCTCGCTCTTCAGCTGTTCGTTGCATATCAAGAGAAATTTTTGGCTTTTGCCCTTTGGCAAAAATCTTCATACTCGGTAACAAGTACGATGGCTCATCATTTGGAGTAGATGCTACAACTGTTTTTGTTTTTTCTACCGCATGGTCATCCTGATCACTAAAAATAGTATGATTTTTTTGTTGTCCTTCCTCTTCATCCGTTTCCTCATCTTGCGTAATATTTTTACGCTGTGCCATTTGCCAAAAATCATCCTCAAAAATTGATTCTTGTTGATCATATTCTTGATCAACAACCTCTCGTACAAGAATTTTGAGTGGATCCTCAACAGGCTGTGAGTCTGAGGACGGCATCCAAGAAGTTAACTTACGCGCATAGCGCTGCAATAATCCTATTATCATATGGTAAACAGCACGCATACGAATTTTCCTCATCACATATGCTGTTACTTTAAATACAGGCTGTATCCACGAAAATTGTATAACAATTACGGTAGATGCCATACAAAGTATGTACCCAGCACCGCGGGCAATAAAGACATCAGAATAGTGCTCTATCAACAAAAAACTATATTTTCCTATTAAACCACCTGGGATAGGCAATGCATACCAGTCGAACCCAGCACCATAAGAAAGCAATGACCAACTTATACCACCTGTTACAAGCCCCACTATACGAATAGAGGACTCACGTAAGGTCGTCCAACGAAAAACTATCGCAGCACATACGCATAAAATCAGAGGTAACGCCCATGCACCACTTCCGCCTACAAATAAAAAAAATGATCCAAAATATGCAAGAAAGTACCTTAGACTACCTGTCACTTCAGCTGGAGTAGACGATGACGCATATATAAAAGAAGTAGAATACGAACCATATAAAAACAACGAAGCTGCTACCGCTAGCCCAAGCATGCACAAGATTAAGCCAACAAGTAATTCTTTCCAGGTTATATTAGTCGCCTGTATCATTCATTCCCCCTGGCGTTGCAACACCCTCACCCTTCTTGGCATTCATCTTTACTCTATTGCAGGAATTATCTAAAACGCAAGAGTTCTTTATCCAGATATTTTAAACAACACAAAACATGCCATTCCAAGCACATACCAACCAAATATATACCCTTTTCCACGCACTAAAAGCATGTGTGTAACACCGAGGGCAGCATAAGCACCTCCCATTGCCAGCACAAGCATCAGTGAATACGACGGTTGCATAATCTGTGATACCATCCCCGATTGAACTAAGCCATACAATCCTTTTAAACCACCTGCCATAAATAACGGCACTTGCAACGCACAACTTATCGCAAAAGATAAGGCACGATCATACCCTAGCCAACGACTGGTAATATACGTAGCACCAAGCCGAGAAATACCGGGCAACCCTGCAAGCCCTTGAGCAACACCAAGCATTACTGCACGACCCGTAGTTATTGGGGCATAATAAGTATGTAAAGGTTCTGATAAAAATAACAATGCAGTTATCAAAAATCCTAACCACAACGGATAGTAAGGAGCGACCAGACACTTAACTGCTACAAAAAATGGTACCGTAACAATGGTTGCAATTATAAGACATATCAGCCACCAAAACACCATTTTTTGATTGTTCCACCACACAAGGCGATTACACCATAGATCGGA
>LFIK01005486.1_pt1 | contig 10175 bp, 11 predicted proteins | sample 643401 | NCBI WGS metagenome assembly LFIK01 (sample SAMN03777447, study PRJNA286221) | soda lake metagenome | biome: soda lake; feature: Kulunda steppe; material: water; isolation source: sample T5-Br brine of Lake Tanatar-5 | place: Russia: Kulunda steppe | collected 2010-07
GTGTGTGCGTGTGTGCGCATGCACACATATGCGTGTAACCAAACAATACGGGAGTGCATGAGTACTCACATCCTGCGCCTGTGGCTTGCAGCCCCATCTTGCAGCCCCATCTAAGCCAACCAGCCTGCAAGCAAATAAAAGGTAGCATTCAATCTAGCAAGCAGAAGAGAAAGTGAAACGAAACGATGTGCTAGCATCCACGTACCGAGGTATCTAAGGCCTTATAAAGGGCGATATTCTGTTTCAGGAAAGTTATTTGTTGTTTGTTTACGGATATCGCACGCCCACCGTTGCAACATTGCAAGATTTCATAAATTTTTTGGACTTTAAAATGCAGGTTCTTCTCAAGAGTCAGCCCCATTGTGCCACGCATAGAACTGCTGGCAGGCAGATGATGCCCATGCACCATGGCATCAAAACACTTGCACCGCAAAAGCAACTCATGCCATTCATAAGTAGACAAAGTCAGCTGGCAGCTGGAAAGGGTTTTGGTGTGCCGCTGCCCAAGCAGCAGAAGCAAGACCAAAAAGGCGCAGCCCCCATCGTGCAAGATCCGTGCCCATGCTCCAGCGGGAAGGCGTACAAGGTGCCCATAAGTATTCAAATTTATTTTAATGTGTTATGATGCTCCATGCTTGTTTGCACAGGCCATGCGCAGGAATTGCTGACTGGATAGGGTTTACGGACCTGCTCATGAGCAGCCCCACTTAGCAGTGTACCGATATCTTCCTCATTTTTCCATTTCTCCCGATTATGAGGACTTTGTCCCTCTCAAACATGCATGCAGAACTGCTGTGAGAAGGTCCATAAAGGCACTGCGCAGGCGAAGACAGCTGAGGCAGCGCTGCGAGCACGGTTTTCAGCTTTTGTTCGGGGCCAGCAAGAGTACATTAAGGAGACAACCCATAGGGATTATTACAAGTAAATGCCTTTAGAGCTAGAGACAGTACGGTGATTTTGTGCCTGGTGAACTGTTTTGCGCTGCTACCCTGGCCTGAGCAGTGTCGGTTGTACCGCCCGGCTTGCACGGTCATAAAAGGTACCAGTATCACCTGGTCTCGTTCCCATCATCCCTGCCATTCGTCTGCCATCTGCAGTTTTCACTACATGAAGCCTGAAGCTGAGGTAGCTGCACAATTTGATGCGGATGTTCAGGTATGCATTGCGCAGGAGTTTATGTGTTATTTTGTGTACTGTCTCTATCATTCCCAGGATTCTAATGATCTCATTGACGGCATCTCTATCTGTTGTTCAGTTTGCATGCACACAAATGGAGTACTCGGACTTCAAGATCACACAGCAGGAGCCAGGGTCGAGCGACTTCGAAAGCTTTGTGGCGTTTGCCTACAAGTAGGTCTCGACTACAGCGCAGGGCCTTTGAATAAGGCTTTGCTCACAGGGGCTCAAGTAGGGCCCAAGGTTGCATTAATATCAACTGCTGTTATAATGATAGTATGGTCGGGACCTCCCCTTGTAGCAGGCCCCCCTGCTCTTGTCAGCTCGTGCAAACCACCCCTACATTCTTCCCGAGTGATTGCTGTTGTGCGCCTGGAAAGCGCACTTAAGTGCGCTTTTGCTAATTGCTGCACATGCAGGCATGCACGCAAAGATAAAGCAGCTGATCAAGATGCATGGTCAGTCACTAATCAGAAGTGTCGGTTTTTGAAAGTCGACAATGTTTGGCAATTTGTGGACTACCAGGTGAGCTGTCAGTTGCTGTCTTTGAAATTTTAGTCATGTCTTGCCTCCGCTCACCATAATCCTTTGGTTCTTCTCTCTCATGCAGACATATGACTATAATCTGGCGCAACTAGCAAAGGTGGGGCAGCCATGCAGAAGAAACTCTTGTTTCTTGTGCTGCGGAGCTCCTTAAGGGGACTTTGCATGCCTTTTTGCCGGGTTCTTGCTCACACAGTGTACACATGTCTTTTTTGGCTTTTTGTCCTTGCAGGATGTACGACCAGAGAACCCTACCCCGGCAGCAGCCAGCTAACATATCCAGTCTTTTCATTAAGGGTTTTGGTTTTTGGTGGCAAAGAGGTCTGCTTCCTTGATGGTGGTGCATGTTAATGAAGTATCGTGTTGTTATCACACCTAGCAAAGATCAATTTAATAGTCTTAAAAACATGCTCATGCAAGTTGTTGATTTTTTTAGCCCTGGCATACCCTTGGTTTGCGGCACTTCGTTGAACCAACTATGGTTTTCCCTCACGCCAAACCCTGCCACAGAATTTTTGTCCTGCCAACTTTTTACACCTTCATTTGATTCCCTGGCAGGCAGATTAATGTTAAGTTATTCAAGCTTTCAAAAAGGAGAAGAAAAGAAAAAGGAAAATCTACGTAGGCAATGAGAACACTCCCTACATCAATGAAGGGAAAAAAGGGTTAGGGTCTGGGTTAAACCCTACAAGTTTCTCACAACACCCTAACAGTTACGCCATAAGTTAAGTTACAATGGGTTTAGACCTTCAGCCAGATGGGTTGACTGCTGGGCTTGCTGGACACTGCCAGCCCGACAAAAAAATATCCATAGTCTCAGAGAGAAAAAGGAATGATTTGTATGTCTGCTTCAAGAGAAACAATTTCACATCCTCAGCTCCAATGTTGTCAAAATAAAAAGCGCCTGTGTCTCCAATGTTAGTCCTACCAGCAAATTCAGCAAATTGTTCTTCGAATCTCCTTCTTAAATAGCACATTTCTAAGCAAGGGCACAAAAAAATAACATGCTTTCGTCCTGGACATCAAGTCACATTTGTCACAGATCCTATTGCGGCTTTGCCAACAACGGGATTCAACTCTTAGGGTATGAGCTCTCAAACGAAAACGAGCAATATTCCGAAGCACATGCCTACTTAGTTCCAGCTCCAGGTACCTAGGCAACACATGGGGAGGGCCCCGTACATTGCTTGGTTTGAGAGGCAAGGCCACCCATGCATGATAAGTAGCCAGTTTTTGAGCGTGTGTCCTAGGATCTGCACCATCCAGCTCCCTCCATACTGCACGCAAGCGCTCACGCAAGTCCACCACAAAGCCTTGTAGGGGGAGGGGAGTTCCAGCCTTTATACAATTGGCATATGTATCTGCTGCACGTAGACCCACACACGCCTCCATGAACTCCGCAGTCCAACACTTTCTGTAGGTAGCACCTAGAGCAATATCTGCATGCACAATCTTTTTGAGCAAGCCACTATTAGAGTTGAAAAACTTGGCAGCAGCGCGGAACCAATAAAACTGCAGAGGCTCCTGGCCATACTCTCGCAACACAGCCCTGTTAGGCACGGACTTTTTTACACCAAGCACACCTTTGAGAAAGCACAGATGCGCAGTTTGAAGGGGGCTGTCAAATTCACCACCCTGCTTCATGAACCGTGTTCCCCAGATCTGGCAAGCATACATACTGGTGGGGATAGCGAAGCATTTAGCCAACCAAAGGAGAGCATGTGGCCTGTCATTCAAATGATGCTTTCTCGCAAATTGCCTAATTCTGTGACAGCCAGCCATGAAAGGGCCAAGCATATGTTCAGCGGATTTGGCAATGTTATGCGTCCTAAAGAAAACCATGCCTAGGTATTTGAATGAATCCTTGTTGGCTAGTGGAGCACCCCCCACACTGAAATCGGGGACGTTGCAGCCATGAGAGTTAAAATGGACAACTGCAGACTTAGCGGTATTGATGGTTAACCCTTTCCTCCTGGCGTACCCGTCCAAACGATTGAGCATGGTTTGCAGTTGGTCTGGCCTATTTGCAGTTAGGCACAAGTCATCTGCATAAAGCATGTGGGTGACCCAAACAGTGCTAGAACCAGTGATTGCTCCTTCTACACCCTCCGCAATTAGGCCAATATCATTAATGTAAACTTAGAAAAGCAGACCCTGACAGTTACGCCATAAAAGTGCAGCACCAGATTTATGCTGCATGACTAGTTGGTTGGAGTAATTCAAGTCAAGTTGGCTGGGTATTTATAGCTTGTTTTACCTGCATTATTTTGCTGCTTTGCACCTCCAAAGTAGTTTGTAGCTAAACAACATGAGGTTCTTTGTAAGCGCTTGAAGGCCAAAAAGGTTATCCTTCACACCATTCTTCTTGGTGTGGGAGGCTGTATCCATACCTGACACACTTTGAATCACCTTAAAGAGCTCGGCCTTGATACACAAAAAGCCCACACATGCTCACTCTGTACTCTATGTACACAACTTGATAGACGCGCTTTAAAAAATTCAGTTGATCTTAAGGTTTCGGTCTGGAGCAGGGGGCGGCTTGTCACCCTCCAGCTCCTCACTAGTCCTTCCTTCTCCGTGGTGGAGGAGACTCATGGCTCTTTGGGCTAATGTGTCTCCTTTTCCTTACTTGATGTAGGGAGTGGTTTCACTGCCTACATAGTTTTTCTTTTTCTTTCTGTAGCTTTAAGAGTACGTCCTTGATCCTCAAAGAGCTTACAAAACTGTTCATCTGAGAGCAGTTAGAGAACTCTGTCTGAGAACTAGATTACATGCTCACTCTGTGCATTATGCGCACAAAGTGACCACAACGAGACACGCTCTTGAAAAAAGTTGCTACCAAAGTCTTGGTCTAGAGCAGGGTGCTGCGGCGGCTCGTCACCCTCCAGATCCTCACTTGTTCTCCTTTTTCCTTGGTGGAGACGAGCTCTTTGGGCTGACGTGTCTCTATTTCCTTAATTGATGCAGCGACTTTTTTGCTGCCTGTGTAGTTTTGTTTTCTTTTCTAGCTTGTCCCTTCTGCCTTGTCACGCTTACTGCCAGTACCAGTGGTTGAGGGAGGCAGCTACCGAGCAAACAGGAAGTGTGACCTTGTAACCAGCTGCAGCAAGCAGGAAGCTCAGCTAAAGGGGAGGGAAAAGGTTGCAGCCAATGCTGGGAACAGCGAGAGGAGGGTGGTTCCAGGAGTAGCCAGGGTATCCACACGCTGTGAGTGCACCTGAGAGCCAGCCCTATCTGGTGGTACGAGTCAGGCACATGTGTGGAAGTGACCAGCCTCGCCCGGCGCTAGGCCCCCAACCACCAATTTGCAAAATTACTGTTATCCTTCTGCCAGGATGCTACTTTATCTGCAGCATACTCTCAGCGTAACAGGGCAAAGGAGAAAACATCAGAATGAAAGCGGTAACAAGCAAATACTGGTTACTTATCATGGTCACCACGGCAGCCAATTGGATTGCTTCAAGGTATTTTTTGTCCAGATCAGGGCAGTGTCAGATTTGTGCTGCATTGGCAACATTGGGTACGTAGCTGTATCTCCCGACCGAGGGCAGCTTAACTGAAAACTATCAAACTAGGTAGAAAATGTGAATGAGGAACTAGAAGATATACCAGAATTGCCAGAGGGTACACAATTTTGGTGAGAATCAGTCAGTTTGAAAAGCGCAGCATTGTGGCCCGGAGGCTGGATCATAACAATGCCACGAATCTGATTTGGTTAGATCTGTCTTTGAAGAGGCCCAATGACTCAAGTCACAATTATGGATAAGGGCACAAGGCCTGAGCTCCTCCGGGAATGTCGCAAGCCAAATGCCTGATCCAGCTGGGATTGTGATTTCTCAGGCGCAAGTGCATTTTCGACCATTTGCATACTCCAGAAGCAAGGTATCTTTCGAATTTTGCTGTACTGGAAGGTGGGGGTGGCATATGCTATTGGGTTTGACGGAGAATGTAGATTCTCCATTTCTAAGATGACAGAAGCTGTCAAAAACATTTGGATGAAATGAGTATCATCATCTTTCTATTCTCTCAAACATCTCGTTGACTGGCCAGGCACAAGTAGTCTTGCATGTTAAGTAAGTTTGCCTCACCAGACAGACATGTTCATAAACAGCCGGCAGTCATTCATTTTAATCAATCTTAAATCTTTTGAGAGGGTGAGGCCAACATGTCAGGGACATGTAGCGTAAGGTAACATGATCTTCAAAAAAAATGAATTTAATAGTTTATATGATGCTTGCGTGATCCATTCACCAGTTCATTTATGCGCTTGCTATGCCTCTGTCAGCGAAAAAATACGTGCTAGAAATAATTCAGTGCAAAAATATGTCAGTGCAAAAATGTGTGCTGGAAATAATTGAAAGTGATCAAAAAAGCTTACTGCTTTGTTGACCGGACTAGAGTTGACCGTGCTCATGAGTCTCTAGAGAGTGGAAGGCATACACGTGAGTTTTCAAAGAGCCAGAGTAGATGAGTTCTGCTTATGAGGTCCCAGGATAAATCCAGGCACGCAATAGCATACTTGCACACTCAAGACGTCCCCCTGCACACCCACTTACGTGTTCAAACACGTGTCCGAACACATACATGTTTAGTGCACATGTACGCACGCATGCATGCTGCATGTATATACTCAATAAATGCACGATAGTGGCATCTGCCCGTCTTTTGACGCCCTGAATTGTCAAAGAACCTTGCAAGCTTGCGTTGCTCTGAACTGCCGCAAAAGTGATAAGCGTGTTATTTCCATTTTTTGCTAGCAGATTGACATCATAGATCTTCTCTATCTCTTTCATCATAGATCTTGAGAGTACGTCATCCAGACTGTCTTGACACAGTCAGTCAGAGGGAGATTGAGGGACTCGCAACTCCATTCAATTATGACGAGGCAATGTCACTGCATTCAGTCCATTCGCACAAGACATCCCATGGCTTGCGTACGCGCATCTAACCAGCAGCATGGCTGTCCTTCAACCCCTGCCGCTGCGTGCTTGCAGATAGCATGCACGGCACAGGACGAGGGCGCTTTGCCAGGGCAAAGTGTGGATGATTGATGCGCGCTGCCATCTCCGCTTCCGGAAGGAGCGGGAGGCCTTGGTGGGGTGCGCAGCCAGGGCCGCCGCCCTCTCGCCATGCCCAGGGTCAGCAGATCTGTACATTTGCCCAGTGCTGAGCTGCAAGAGGCACAGCTGCGGCGTGAGGGGGGCGCTGGGTAGCAGGCGGGGCGGCGGGGAAGAGCAGCACAAGGTGGCAGTCCACCTGCTGGCGGACCACCACGACATCATGTGCGTGTGCGTGTGCGTGTGCGTGTGCGCTGCCAGCATGCAAACCTGAGCACATGAGCATGTAGGTATTTACAAGTTGAATGTGGAGCATGAGACGGGTAGGTAACAACAGCCTGAGCGTCTTTGCCGCTTAAGCGCTGCTTGATGGCGGGTCGGGGTGATCTGGTTCAGAGTAAAACGGCAGCGCGTTTGACAATGGTCACCAGTACATTTGGCACAAGGGACACTGGGATTTCTTTCTGCTTTCATGGCGTGCCGTGTTGCACATGCGGGCACGTGCTTGTACGTGCGCTCATGTAAGCACATGTTTTGTACTGATGCAATGATGGGGGGAGGGAGAGGGGAAAGGAGCGCGCGCCCCTCGCCCAAGATACGAGCACGGCGCATTGCCGGACACCAATGCACGTGCTTGCATACGCACACAGCCCCTTGACCACGCTCTTATCTGCCAGCGCCGCTCCCCCGCCCCCTCCCCCCCACACCTTTTCTGCTTGGGGTGCTTGTCGCACGCAATACGGGGCACGCTGTGCAGCTGCGGGGGGGCGCCTGCGTGGAGGGGCGGACCGACTGGCTAGTCCTGAGATGCCTTTTGCAAGTTTGCCTCAGAACACATGTGCCCGCCCTTGTCACCAAAACGCCACAGGTAACAAAGACCAAATGGTTCTGAAAAACCAATTCCCTGAGGCATAAGAACAAAACACATGCAAGGAAGGAGTTTCCCTGCTGGACCTGCGCATCAGCCTTGACTTCTTTGTGTGGGAAGACATTGACAGGGCTGTGTGGTCCCCCACACAAAAAACCATGTTGTGCGCAGCATGCTGTGTATTGTCCTTAATGGTTCCTCACCATAACTCACGAACTGAATGCATGGGCATCAAATTAGGTCCGTTGGTGATGTAGCGCTAGATAGCAGAGCCAGTCACCTGGTCTTTGCGTTCGCCCCCAATTGCGCCCGCATACGCAGCAAGACATACTCGGCGGTGCTGAGCCAGCTTGAGGGTCACTGCGCCTCTCAGGGGGCGTGTCCTTACTGCCACCACCAGGACCGCGGTGAGTGAGTGAGACCGTGAGTGAGACCGCGGTGAGTGAGTGAGACCGTGAGTGAGACCGCGGTGAGTGCAGAGCGGGGGCTTTCACCATTGGAGTGCGGCTGATCCCGAGTGTCTCTCTTAGGGAGCGTGTCTCTCAGAGGGTGTGTCCTTTCTGCCACCAGGAGGGCCTCAGTAAGCGCACCCAGCCAACCCTGTGCATCCACTGTCTAGCTCTGCCAGTTGCCTGTGCGCGCTGGGCTCACCCAGCCAGCCTTGTGCACCCATTCTCAGCTTCTGCCAGTTGCTTTCGTGCATTGGGCACCCAGCTCCTTGCGCTCTGGTTAAGGTTGTGGTCCTGTGCTTGTGTGCGCGCACATGGGGCAAGCTGCACATCTGCTTGCGTAGCCCACAAGCTCGTGACTGCATGTGCCAGAAATGCTCAGCGAGGGAGCTGGACGCCCCCAGGCCCATCCTGCATGTGTGCGCAGAGCGAGCACTGCATGCCGTTGTGAAAACCCACGGCAGGGCTTTGCCACATGCATCACCTGTGCCCCTTTGAGAGGCACCCTGTGGTGTGGCGGCTGCTCCATGCCACCGAGCCTCTTTGCTGTGATGCCTGTCACTTGGCTGTGAGGTAGCATGGACAGGAGCCGCTCTGCTGTCGAGCCGCTTTGCTGTGGGGGTCCGCCACTGTTGCCGCGCTCGCTGCCCGCCGCTCCGCACAACGGGCACCCCCAGGCCACCTTGCCCGCCATGCATGCCACGAGCGCAAATGCTGCTCACCCTTGCAAGCGCGTGCGCAGAGGCGGACTGGGCGCACCATCTGCAAGCATGCCACGCACATGATGCCTGGGCCCTGGCAATCAGGCTGGACAGGGAGTTTGGGTTTGCGGGCATGCCCTCCACGCTGCTGTCAAGGCCGCCGCCCCAGCTGTGCAGCACAGACAGCCAGGTGAGTAGTGCAGGGGCGCGTCGTTTGTCCGTGCCTGGAAGCTGTGTTCGTGTTTCCCCCATGCACAAGCGCTGTCGCGCCTGCATGCAAGCGGGTGGCGTTGCAGCAGGGGAGGCCCGCTCGCAAGCCTGTCAGCTGATTCGGACGCCTGGGCCAGGGGCTGCAGGGTCCCTCCTGCACGGGCAGCTCAAGATGCCGCCCTGGTGTTAAGGGAAGGGTTTTGCCTTGGAATCTGCACTTGCCATTGGGAGGGGTATCAATTGTCACAGTACTGCCATTCCACCTGTTTTAGCACGGTCGTCTTGGCAGGGAGATGTGCTGTCACACCTGGGGTCACACCTGGGGTCACACCTGGGGTCACACCTGGGGTCACACCTGGGGTCACACCTGGGGTCACACCTGGGGTCACACCTGGGGTCACACCTGGGCTCCAGACCCTTACGTGCAGCGGTGCCTGTGGCAGGGCTCTGTAGAGCAGCAAGGCCGCTGTGAGGGCATCCCCGCCCAAGCACACGCGAATGAGCTCTATGGATAGCCCCCGCACAGTCGGTTATTGGTGTGCAGCTGTTTTGTGTGAGCAGCCCATCACACTTGGAGCCCGGTGTGCAAGCAGGCGCTGCTCCTATTGAGCTGCAAGCTTGCGCGCAGTCCCGGTCTCCTGCCCCTGCTTGCCCGCATGCCTGCCTGCTGATCATCCTGCCTGCCCGCGACCCTGCCCTTGCCTACCTGCAATCCTGCCCCTGCCTGCCTGCAATCCTGCCCCTACCTCCAGAGAGCGCGCAGTCGTGCGTGGACCAGCTCACCCTCCCTCACCTACACCGCCACAGCACCCCCCTACAGCTGCGCCGCTAGCAATCGCCCTGCCGCCCCCACCCAAAGGAGCGCTCACCTGGCCAGCGTATCAGCTATCTCAGGCCCACCATCATATGCCCGCCACACGCGCACAGCTCCCCCTTCCACGGCCACGCGCGCCTCAGCCCCCTTGCCACAAGCCGCCCTGCCGCCCTCCATGGTTGCAAGCAGGGCGGGCATGGGTCTGCCTGGCCAGTGGGATGTGCGGGGTGGAGCAGGCGGCGGGGCGGCAGCTGTGCCGCTCACGCGTGAGTTGCTGTACCCCTGCCCGTTCAAGTGCGGCTCAGGCCTGATGCAGGTGAGAGGCATGTGTGCAATTGTCCATCCGTCTGCGCAAGA
>LFIK01005487.1_pt1 | contig 10174 bp, 10 predicted proteins | sample 643401 | NCBI WGS metagenome assembly LFIK01 (sample SAMN03777447, study PRJNA286221) | soda lake metagenome | biome: soda lake; feature: Kulunda steppe; material: water; isolation source: sample T5-Br brine of Lake Tanatar-5 | place: Russia: Kulunda steppe | collected 2010-07
TAGAACGCGGAGAAGAATCTCCTGAAATATTCAGACAAGGTGAAGAACACGCTAAACAAGTTATTATTAATCAAACACATGAGAAGTATGCCTTGCGAACCACGCAAGCTCCTGTATGGGTAAAGGTGGTGTTTTCTCATAACGGACTGTTCGAATACAAACGCAATCCACTTCCGCATGAGTCTCATCCATATACACCATTCTTTGCGCAATTTATTGACGGGTGGTATTCAGGAATTATAGATGACATTCGGGACTTAATGATTGCGCTGAACAAGGCAGTAATGTTCCGAGAGTTAATGATGGCACATGGAGCGAAGGGATTATTGATTATTGATCGTAATGCTATTCATCAAAGTGATTATTCGGTAGATGACATACGAGAAATGTGGACGCAACTTGGCGGCATCATTGATTTGGAGTTGAAGGGTGGTCGACGACTTGGTGATATATTTCAACAGGTAACAACGATTGGTGAAGGTTTTGGAGAGATTACCAGAGTGATCGGAGAACTTGAACAAAAGATATATCGCATACTTGGTGTGAACGAAGCTATGCTTGGTATGGTGGGTAATGAAGCGCCAGCATCACAAGTGCGTCAACGAATTCAACAAGGTATTGGAACGAACGGTATTCTCTTTGATAACTTTAACAGAGCGTTGGAAACGCATGTACACCATAAAATTATTCCGTTAATTATTACGGATATGATTGAGAAGCGCCCGAAAGCTATGCGTATTCTTTCTGAGAACAGAACCAAATGGATAGAGTTTACCTATGACGATGACTTTCAACTGTTTGTGGATTCGATACGGTCTAATAATTATGTAACCAAATTAGAAGCGGTTCAGGATGCACAAATGAATCAGTCTGATCGGGCAATGCTGATGCAACTCGCGGCACAATCACCAGACATTGATGTGGAAGCGGCTATTGAATTTAGTGGTATAAACAACGCACATGAATTCTTACGACGATCAAGAGAGCTTGTCGCACAGAAGAAACGACAGATGGTTGCTGATCAGGTTGACCTACAACAAGTGCAACAGATGTTATTGGAGCAGGGTATAGATCAAGATCAAGCGAATAAGATTATTAGTAACCTGAAACTGCAACGAATGAATGAATTACAAGCGCAACAAAACGCACAAACCCAATCAGCACAAGGGATTGGAGAGGTACAGAGACAAGCGGGTGAAGATGATCGTATCGAAACAATTGAACAACAAGCAATGCAATAACTACATAGATTCAGTAAATCCACCGTGGCAATACTTAACATTCGGTCCGTGGATTTATCTTGTTCCGCAGTTTAAACCTGAATCTGTGTTAATGTTGGGGTATTCGGGTGGAACGGTGGCTGGTTTGATACGTTTGTTGTATGGTAATGAACCAAAAATTGTAGGAGTAGATATAGACAATTGCAAACCTTCGTATGGTTCTACAATTGTTAAGGATGATGCTCGTGAATATGTATATAAATCTGAATCACATGAGGTTGTGGTTGTAGATATGTGGCAAGAGTCACAGATTGAACCTGTTGAGTTTGTTAGTGATAAAGAGTTTGCTAAAGAGCTTAAACGTATTGGCGATTATCTAATCTTTCACGTTACCGAAAATACGGATATGAGCCAGTATAACGATATTCACTTAGTTAAAAAACTTACCTTAAATAAAAGTGTTTTCTATTATTACATGAACCGACGAGTGGCAAGACTCCCTATCCGATGAAAACATTTTTAGCACATATCATTGAACGACTTACGAAGGGGGTTTATCGTATAGTAAAGCCTTTCTTTTCTGAGAAACAACTTCGTAGTTATAAACCTATTCACTTGTGTTGGTGGTTTATAAAGAATGATTTAGAAATTCCTGAATACTTTATTGCAGGAATGCCCGAAGTCGGAACGGTAGTAACGGTAGGCGAATCTAATATAGATGAAACCAGTTTTGATATGACTGGTGATATAACTGATCTTGGTGCTAATGCAGATTTTGTTGAGAAAGGATTTGCTTATATAGAAGGAACAACAGGAACGCCCGACACATCGGATCAGACAGTTTTTAGTACAACGGGTGGATTAGGAGAGTACACACTGCCAATAACAGGATTAACACCTGAAACATCTTATCGTGTTAATGCTTATTATATTAATTCGGCAGGTACAGCTTATGGCGATACCATTACAGTTACTACTGCTGTTGATACATCAGTAACGATTACTCCTGATAACGTTGCACAGCCACAACAAGTATCAGAAAGTAGTTTATCAACATTTTATGAGGTATCTGGCGATTCAATCTCGCAGTCTACAAGTATTGAAGATTCTGCTATTGTACAATCAGTTACTATAGAATCGAATAGTGTATTACAATCTCAATCAATTTCGGATAGCGGAGTTGAGGTTAATTATAGTACATTACCTGATGATATTAGTCAAAGTACGGTTGTTGATGAAGCAGTAATTACTGTGGATTATACGATTAGTGTTGATAATATATCACAAAGTCAATTAGTTTCGGGTTCAGGTTTAGAAGAATTAATTGAAATTGTTGTAAATAATATAGATCAGGGACAGAATGTTTCTGAAACAAGTTTATTACACAACTATACGATTACGGTTAATGGGGTTAATCAAGGGACAACTGTTGAAGATTCGTCCATTAGTTTTGGACTGACGATAATTCCAAATAATGTATCTCAAAGTAGTAGCATTTCCGATAGTGGATTAAGTGTAACGTATGAAATAAATGTAGATAGTGTAGACCAACAAAGTAGCGTTGATCAATCATCTATAAATTTTGGGTTAACAATAAGTCCAGTTGATATTGAACAAGGACAAAGTGTTATAGATAGTGGATTAAGTTTATTTTATGAGGTTGGTTCTGATAATATAAATCAGAATCAGAGTGTAACAGATTCAACATTAGAAGAACTTATTGAGATAACCGTAGAGAATATTAATCAAAGTTCTCAAATAAGTGAAACTACCATAGGAGTAAACTATGACATATCTACTGATAATGTAGAACAAGTAAGTCAAGTAAGTGGTTCTTCTGTTGGAGCTATAATTATATTATCTACTGATAATGTAGAACAACAAACAATTATATCAACATCGGTTGGAGATGCGCCAACGGTTACTGTAAAAGTTTATCCAAAGTATAATATTCGCACAAAACATAGGAAAGTATATAGAGTTAGATTAAAAAAATTTAAGAAATATAAAGTAACAACAAAATTAAATTTGGAAAATTAAAAAATTTTCATTATTATATCAATTATTAACCAAATAAAATAACAATGGCAAAAAAGGTAAATCAAAATTCAACGGATGCGGCACTTAATTATGACATAAATGCGGCAGAGAGACAGGTTATTTGTAGTGCGGAACCAACTGATTATGCGAATGTATCAACGGTTGCTCTTGGAGATATAGCGGTAGGGGCGGGAGATTTTACATTACAAACAGGTGGTGGTGGCAGACAATATGTTGTTGCACAGAAAACCGATGTGAATATAGATACCACAGGTACAGCAAATCATATAGCACTTGTAGATGATACAGGTAGTGAATTATTAACAGTAACAACTACACCGAACACAGAAGTAAGTTCAGGTGGTACAGCAACGATAAATTCATGGACAAGAACAATAGCAGACCCATCGTAATTCAACCTGATAATTTAGAACAACAGGAAGATGAGAATTAGTGTAGGAGAAAAGGTTGTTATAGAAGCTACATTTCAATTAAATAGACGAATAACTAATCCATCATTACCTGTAACTGTTTCAATACGACCCCCACAATCTTCATTAGTGGAGTTGACAAGTAATCAACAAAGTAATGGTGTTTTTTCTGTGGAATATACTCCGTCAGAAGTTGGGAGATACTTATATGTGGTTCGTAGTGATGATGGTGGTGTATCACAAGGTTCATTTAGTGTTCGTCCTGTATTAACCGATTTATAATATTAAAATAATTTTAAATTAGATTTGGAAATGTTAAAATTTTTTATTATATTAGATTAAGAAATATTAATTAAGGAATCCTAATAACGGAACAACCTATATGAGTGAAGATAAAAAGACTCTCGATGATTATCGGGGAATGAACGCAGACGATTTTAAAAAGAGTGTAGAACAGAAATCAGATAACAAGACAGAAGTAAATAAACAGAAGTTAAAAGAAGTTAACAGTAGTTCACAGCAGGAGAACAATTCTGCCCCTGAACCACAAAAACAAGAAACTGCAAACAACAACCAACCGCAACAAACGAACGATGCCAATGTAGATCAGAAAGATGTAAGTGTGTTAGCAAACACATTTGGTGTTGAGTATGAATCCCTTCCAGAATCAGCAAGAGAAGGTTTTTTAAAAATGGCAAAATCGTATCGTGAAGCGCAAGGTAAATATACTTCGCAGTCACAAAAGCTAAAACAGTTGGATTCAACACTTGAAAATTTTAATCAGTTTTTAAGTAAGAATTCAGATATACAAAAACAGATACAATCAAGACTAAACGGGAACCAACCAGAAGATAAGGATACTCCAAGTAAACCTGAATCTTCGAGTGTAGGTAAATCTGTGACAGTTGATGAAAAACAGTTGATGAAAGATGGTTACTTAGATGAGTCGCAACTCACGGGCTTGGACGAGTTAACCAGACAACGAGAAGTGGCGAAAGCTGAACTTCAGTATCTCCGAGATCAAGAGATCGCTAAGTTCCGAGAGGGACTACAGCAGGAGAAACAGAAACTTTCTGAAGCTGAACGTACCGAAAAAGTTAAGAAGACGAATCAAAATCGCGCGGATGATGGAATCGATAGAGTGGTAGCCGATTACGGCATAGATTTTACCGCTTTGGATGATGATATTGTTCAGGCGATATTCAACAGGTCTATGAGAATATTAGACCCTTCTGACCCAACGGGACGTACAATTGACAAAGATGCAACTTATGACGCAACACTGAAAGAACTCGCAATTAGAGATATGCTTCCGAAACAACAACCGACACAACAAAAGAAAACAGTGGACGGTATTACAGATACGGGAGTACAATTTAATAAGCGCGGACCGCAGGTGAAAAAGTCAAACACTCGTGAGGATTATTATCAGAAACAAATGGCGCAACGAAAATCTAACATAAAAGATACGTTAGGAGTTTTCTCGCCTAAATAAAAAACTTGGAGTAAATTATGGCTTATACCCCACAAGAAGACCAGTTTACGTACACTCCTTATACAAGAGAGAATGTAGATACTGGTGCAACGTATAATGAATCCCTTTATGGTGGTGTCGATGATCGCGATAAAGGTATTGGAGAACTTGGTGTTGGTTCGCTTTGGAAGCGAAGTGTAGCACAGGATATACTTACGTATTATCCGTATGACTTTGGTTTTGACCAAATGGTGCAAGTATTTTCAGACACCGATACAGTAGCTCACGCAAAACCCTATGAATGGCAAGTTAGAGACGTGTTCTTTGACTATAGTGCCGCAGGTGTGGAGCTTGACGCGACTGATGTAATTAACAACCCCGATGCAGGAGCCGAAAACACATATACTCCTGCCGCAGAAGCTCGCTACATTGTGAGCGCAGACGACGGAAAACTGTTTCGACAGTATGATGTTGTTCGTTATGAAACTGCTGATGGCTATCAACAAGCATGGCTTATCGACAAAGAAGGTGCAGGTAGTGATATAGCATTGACACTTCAGTCACAGGACGGAACAAACCTTCCACCTGCTGAAGCAGACGATTCAATCGTTCAGTATCTTGGTACGAACTACCCGCAGGAACTTGATTATGAGCCACAACCACGTCAGAGTAATCCTGATACGTTCTTTACGTATGTAGAGAATCCACGTCAGGAAGTTCTTATTACAAGAGAAATGATGAACATGGTGAAAAATGATGCAACACTTGTTGATCTTGTGATGCACTATAGAGAACAGAACTCTATTAATTTCCGACGTAACCGAGAGGTTCTTGGATTGAACGGTTCTGGACAGAAAGCCAAAGTGGAACTGGCAAATGGTGACGTAGCGTTTTTCTCTAACGGTCTGTACAATCAGGTTAAAGAGACGAACCTTCATACATCTGATCTTAAAACGTCAGGAGCATTTGATGCGGATAAGTTCAAGGATGCAATTCACAAGTTTGTCCGTTATAATTTTGCGGGTGAAACTGGTGGACCACAAGAGCGAATGGGTTTCGTAGATGGAACGATGGCAGAATACTTTGACAGAGCGTGGGATGATATTCAGCGTTTTGAAGGTAATGAATTTATTGCTGGCGTGAAAGTGCGAAAGTTCGGTAATACCAATGGTAACATTAACCTTGTTACTGTACCTTCTTGGAGTGAAGTTCACCCACTGAAAGGTGCTTCTATCAGAAATGGTAGCGACCCGAAAGGTATTATGATGTTACTGCCAATGGGAACGGAAGATGTTTGTCGTGTGTATGAGGAAGGTTTCTCACCACAAGAAGACGTGTTCCAAATCAATGGCGGTTCAAGACTGTGGTACTACAGATTAGAGTCTAAAGAGGGACTTGCACTGAAAAGACCACAATATTGTTCAGTTCTTGAAGAAGTGCCTGAATAGTAAAAACAATAATTTAACGGGTGTGGAAGTTGAATACTTCCATTCCCTTTTTTAAACAACAACTGGAATCCATAAAGGAATAACCAAAAATTATGAATGTATCTTTCGAATCTAAGGCTAAGAGAACTTTTACAATGACCCATAACAGTCAAACGACTGTATTTAAAATGGGGAAATTCAGAACAGCAGATAAATCAGTGATTACGAAATTGCTGAAATCACCAGAGTACAAACAAAAGTACATTTGGTTGAAGACTGCCCCTGAACTTGTGAATAAATATATTACAGGTGAACAACCTGACAGACTGACTAAAGAAGAACTTCTTAAGATTGATGATAAAGGACTTCTTAAAATTGCGTCACACTTGCAACTATCTGATCATGGTAATTATCCTGAAATGATTCGGGTAATGGCTGAAGGTGCTTATGTAGATAATAGTATTGATAACATATTGAAAGATCATCGAACAGAAACGCCAGCCGAAGACCTGTTAGATATGGCAGAAGAAGCGGGTGTTATTATACGTAATGGTCCGTGGTATCAGTTTCAATCACCACACGCAGAGAAAGCGGAGAACATTGGACGAGATCGAGCATCTGTAGCTAAGTTTATCAGAGAGAAACGAAACAAAGTAACCGAAGCAATTGAATTAGCAAGTAATGGCGAAGAAAAAGAAGAAGAAACGGAAAAATAAAAAACGGAAATATGCCTAAACATTATAGTGATTCAGGCACTTGTGATAGTGTTGCATACGCTACCCATAAGAAAGGAAAAGAATATAAATCTGAACATTCGCTATACGCGAAGTCTGAATCTAAAATGAGTTATAAACCAAAATACGGAATTTTAGATAGTAAATACTAATGGCAAGTTATGTACAACGCGCCCGACAGATTATTGCGGCTGAAGATGATGACTTCTTTCGTGCCGATACAATACTGTATTATTTAAACAAATCCAAGCGTAAGGTTGTATCGTACATGACTCAACAGGAGATTCGCCCCACGATACAGACACAAGAGGGTGTTATTCGTGGTGCTGAACGTTCGCTTCGAGCATTAGATGGTTTGCGTGGTATCGCAACTGAGACGTTAGGTTCGTTTACACAAAACGGACAACGCTTTGAAGGAAACGCCCCCTTTCCTAATGACCTTTTACAGATTTTGTATTTGCGTTATGATGGGAATATTATTCTTCGTGAACTTAATTCACAGAAACTATACGAATTGGAATGGGGAAACTTAGTTCCTACGGTATATGAAGGGTATTATTATGTGACAGATAACAGTGGTAAGTCATTTCAATTGTATTTACATGAAAATCCGTCAACCAATGACTTAACCATTTTTTATATAAAAGAGCCGTCAGATATTGAAATGGAAGATGAGACAATGAGTGATCTTCCTGAACAGGTAGAGAACGCAATTATCTATGGTGCGGCACTAATGATGGTTGGACAAGAATCAGTGAAAGACCCACAAGGTAATACACAGATGCTATCTGAAATCTACAGTATGGAGCTTCAAAATAGTTTATTCTAAGCAGGTACAATGAATGATTTTCGAGAATATATACAGGGACATAAATTCAAGACTTTCACAATCGAATGTAAGTTCTGAAGATATATATCATAAAGACGTTGTTAATGTTATTAATGACGCGATTGCTTCGTTACGATTAGAATACATCGGACGAGGACAAGGATTCGAGTTTGCAGAGACCGAATCTTTTTTTACATCTATAACAGATTGGGAATTTCCTTTTGTTAAGAATGCTTTTGAATTATCAAAACCGTTACTACGTAGCTTACCTATATCACAGACGGTTTTAACCAGTAGTTTTGTAAAGAGTGATAAAGAAGTAGAAGACGAATTACAAACGTTTGAGAAAGGAGAGTTGGTTGTTCAGGGTGATACCTTATATAAAGTAACTGCCGATGTAACCAATCAGAATATATTCGGTTCTACGTTCTCAGTGTCAGATGTTCGATATGTAGCTCCTACGATTCGGGCATTTGCAGGGGACATATTTGTTGATAACGGACGTTTTTATAAGTGTGTAACTCAACACACATTCCAAGAGGGTGATGACATTACGAGTCTCGTAAACTTTGAACAAGTCTTTTTACGAAAAATAGGTGGAGCGTATGTTGATGCAATGCACGTACCATTCTCATCGTTACATCAGTTAACGTTGGGTAAGTCCATTCAGAACGCATATCCATTTACAATTAAAGATGATGTGGTATATACAACAAATGAGTATCCGTTTGTTATATCGTACATTCCTGAATGGGAACAAATTGAAGATTTGTCTGTGGACGTGAAGATACCTGATACAATGATTGAGCCAGTAAAACAACGGGCTATGCAGTCACTTCTTATTAAGATAGGTGGTGGATTGCCCCAACAGCAGGAGGGTTAATCTATGCCAGAAATTTCGCAGACATTTACTCAGGGAATAAACCGAGCGGTATCACGGGAAGAATTCTTTAATCCTGAATTCTTTTATACACTTCAAAATTGTCGAATACTACAGACGGGACGCATTGGAGAGATTGTACGCATTAAAGGATTTGAAAAAATATCTACGGAATTAGATTCATTAGATACACTTTACGATTTTATACGATATGAAGATTTTGTTGTAGCCTTTTACCGAACGGTTGGTGGAGATTACGCAATTAAAATCTTTGATAGTGCGGGTACGTTACAAGATGCTTTTTCTTACAGTGATGATATTGTTCCTGATGCGGGACAACTTAAACAACATGAAGATTCTATATTCATTGCCCCACACAATAAGATTTTATATAGACAAGAGGGGACGTTTTATCTTCGAGATTTTATTAGTAAACTGCCACGTATTAACAATATTTCTACGGACGATTTAAATTCTCAACGCGCCAAGTATAACATATCTGTTGGAGAGACTTTAGCAAGTGTAGGCGGACGACGAGCAACGGGATACATTGAAGTATTAAAAAATAATGTACCGTTAAATACTGAAGACACATTTGTTATTGAGATTGGAGATGATGAGAGTGAACCTGTTGTAATTAGTAATGAGACAGTACCAGCACTTGTTATTGCTATACGCGATACGATTAATAACAGTCCTGAATTTGACGGAAAGTGGACAGCGCAACTTACCACACAAAACCTGAAACGAATAGCGGTTATAGCTAATGATGCAGGTACACAGAACAATAATGTTCGTATTAGAATTCGATCTCAATTAACAAGATCAGTTGACGTTGATAGAGTAAATCCAGTTACAAATTTTCCTTTTCCTACTACACCAGTTAATCCTTTTAGACCGTTTGAACCTTTTGGTGGACCAGATTCAGCATTTACAGATAGATTTGAAAGTACATTTAGAATTCAATCCGTAAAAGATGGTAAAGATGCGTCCAGTGTATCGGGTACACTTCGTGTAGGAATTAAAGATGCAATCGTATCTCGACCTATACGAATATTACCAAGTGATAGTACATCTCAGATTGCCAGTAAAGTACAGGATGCGTTTAATGCGTCATCAGATGTTACACAACAATACAA
>LFIK01005489.1_pt1 | contig 10173 bp, 5 predicted proteins | sample 643401 | NCBI WGS metagenome assembly LFIK01 (sample SAMN03777447, study PRJNA286221) | soda lake metagenome | biome: soda lake; feature: Kulunda steppe; material: water; isolation source: sample T5-Br brine of Lake Tanatar-5 | place: Russia: Kulunda steppe | collected 2010-07
GTCACCGTCGGGCTGGTGGTCCTGGCCGGGACCGCGGCCTTCGTGGCCCTCCACTCCACCTGGCGGTCCCTGGACGAGTCCCGGGCCGTGTACTACGAGGGCTGGCACTTCGGCGACGTCTTCGCCCAGCTCGAGCGGGCGCCGACCGCAGTCGCCGGGGAGCTCGCCGACCTTCCCGGTGTGGTGGGCCTCCACGCCCGGGTCGTGGAGAGTGTGCGGATCCCCCTCGATGTGGCCGGACAGCCCCCCATCGGCCGGGTCGTGGGGCTGCCTCCCGACGGTGACCCTCCCCTGAACCGGGTCCGGATCGAGGACGGCCGGCTCTTCGAGGCCGGGCGACCCGACGAGGCCCTCCTCCTGGCCGCCTTTGCCGAGCGTCACGGGATCGGGCCCGGCGACACCCTCCCCGTCGTCATGGCCGGGACCCTCCGGGAGGTGAGGATCACCGGGATCGCAGGTTCGCCGGAGTTCGTCTATCCGGCGCCCCCCGGCGACGACCCCATCCCCGACGACGAGCGGTTCGCCGTCCTCTGGATGGACGAGGAGGCCATCGCCCCGGCCTTCCAGATGGAGGGGGCCTTCAACGACGTGGTCCTGGGGCTGGCCCCCGGGGCCTCGGAGGCCCGGGTCCTGGACGCGGTGGACCAGGTCCTGGAGCCCTGGGGCGGGCAGGGGGCGGTGGGCCGCGATCGCCAGCCCTCCCACTACTTCCTGGACATGCGGGTCGAGCAGGTCCGTGCCCTCTCGGGGTTCGTTCCCCTCCTCTTCCTCGCCGTCGCCGCCTTCCTCCTCAATGTCGTCCTCTCGCGACTCGTCAGGTTGCAGCGAGGCGAGATCGCGACCCTCAAGGCGCTGGGCTACCACGACCGGGAGATCGGGGGCTATTACCTCCGGTTCACGAGCCTCGTCGTCCTCCTGGGGACGGCTGCGGGGATCGTCGTGGGGTGGTGGATGGGTCGGGGCCTCACCGCCTTCTTCGGCACCTTCTTCCGGCTCCCCCTCATGGAGTACGGAGTTGCGCCGGGCACGGTGGTCGTGGCGGTGGTGGTGGCCCTGGCCTTCGGACTCGCCGGGACCCTGGCCACCGTGCGCCACATCCTCGCCCTCTCGCCGGCGGAGGCCATGGCGCCCGAGGCGCCGGCCCGCTATCGACCCACCCTTCCCGAGCGGATGGGGCTCGGACGGCTGGTGGGTCCGCCGGGCCGGATGGTCCTCCGGGAGCTGGGGCGCCATCCCCTGCGGGCCCTGGTCTCTGTCCTGGCCATTGCCCTGGCCACCGGGGTCATCATGGTGGGCCAGTTCTCCAGCGACGGATTCGAGGGGATCGTGGACTACCACTACCGGCTGGCCACCCAGGAGGACCTGCGGGTGACCCTGGCAGGCCCGGTGTCGGAGCGGGCGGTCCGCGAACTCCAGGCCCTCCCCGGTGTCATCCGTGCCGAGGGGATCCGCCAGACCGGGGTCCGGCTCCAGCGGGGCCATGAGGCCCGGGACATCGGGCTCGTGGGATACGACGAGGGGGTCCGGCTCCGCCGTCTCATGGACGGGGCGGGCCGGAGCCAGCCCCTCCCGGAGGGCGGGGTCGTCCTGACCCGCACCCTGGCCGACCTCCTGGGGGTCCAGTCCGGCGAGGAGGTGGAGGTCCGCCTCAGGGAGGGGCGGGGTGACCTCCGGAGGCTCCGGGTCACGGGCACGGTGGACGAGATGTTCGGGCTCCAGGGGCACATGTCCCGGGGTGACCTGAACCACCTCCTGGGCGAGGGGTCGGCAGTGAACCGCATCCTCCTCCAGGTGGACAGGGGGGCGGAGGAGGCGCTGGAGGAGCGCCTGGCAGAGATGCCCGCCGTCCTGGAGGTGACCCGGACCCGGGAGAGTGTGGAGCGGATCCGGGAGCTCACCGCCGAGCCCCAGCGAGCCCTGGCCCTCATCCTGGGGATCTTCGGCTCCGTCATTGCCATCGGGGTCGTCTACAACAATGCTCGGGTTGCCCTGTCGGCGAGGGCCCGGGACCTGGCGAGTCTGCGGGTCCTGGGCTTCACCCGTCGGGAGATCTCCCAGATCCTCCTCGGGGAGCAGGCCGTCCAGGTGCTCCTCGCCCTTCCCCCGGGGTTCCTGGTGGGCCGGGGTCTGGCGGCACTCCTCGTCCTCACGCTGGACCCGGAGGAGTACCGCCTGCCCATGGAGGTGAGCACCGAAACCCATGCCCTGGCGGCGGGAGTCGTCCTCCTGGCCGCCCTCGGAAGTGCCCTTCTGGTTCGACGCCGGCTCGACCGGCTCGACCTCATTGCCGTACTGAAGACGCGGGAGTAGACGAGTCATGTCCGATTCCAACGCTGGATCCGGCGGCCTGCCCCGGTGGGCCCGCATGGGGCTGGGGGTCCTGGTGGGCCTCCTCATCGTGGGGGGGCTGGTCCTGGCCCTCCGGCCCGGTGCCGTCATCGTGGATGCCGAGACCGTCCGGGAGGCCGATCTCGAGGTGACCGTCCGGGAGGATGGCCGAACCCGCCTCATGCACCGCTTCGAGGTGTCGGCCCCGGTGGCCGGGATGCTGGAACGGGTGGCCCGGCAGTCCGGCGACGAGGTGGAGGCCGGCGACGAGCTCTTCCGGGTTCGACCCCAGGCCTCTCCCCTCCTGGATGCCCGGAGTCGGGCCCGGGCCCGGACGGCGCTGGAGGCGGCCCGGGCCGGAGTCGAGCGGGCCAGGGCCGGCGAGGAGGCTGCCGAGGCCGCCCTGGTGAACCTCCGGGAGGAGCTGCGGCGCCAGGAGGTGCTCCAGGAGGAGGGAGGCGGGTCTGCCTCGGCCGTGGAGCGGGCCCGTGCCGCCGTCCGGGGCGGCGAGGCGGAGCTCCGGGCCGCCGGTTTCGGGGTCCGGGCGGCCGAACAGGAGGTGGAAGATGCCCGTCTGGTCCTGGAGGTGGGGGAGGACGGTGCCGGGGAGGCACCCCTGGTGGTTCGGGCACCGGTGTCCGGGCGGATCCTCGAGGTGCTCCGGGAGAGCGAGGGGGCGATCCAGCCCGGCGTCCCCGTCCTCTCCATGGGCGACCTGGCCGAGCTCGAGGTCGTGGTGGACCTCCTCTCTGCCGATGCCGTGCGGGTTCGTGCCGGAGCCCGAGCCGTCCTGGAGCGCTGGGGGGGCGAAACGGAGGTGGAGGCGCGGGTCCGGAGGGTCGAGCCCTCCGCCTTCACCCGGGTCTCGGCGCTGGGCATCGAGGAGCAGCGGGTGAATGTGATCCTGGATCCCCAGGCTGGCCACGATGCCTGGGAAGCGGTGGGAGACGGGTACCGGGTGGAGGCCCGGATCCTGGTGGACGAGGCCCGGGGTGTGCGGGTGGCCCCGGCCAGCGCCGTCTACCGGGACGGGGAGACCTGGTACGTCTTCCGGATCCGTGGTGGACGAGCCGAGCAGGTGGCGGTGGAGCCGGGCCTCCGGAGCGATGTGGAGGTGGAGGTCCTGGACGGGCTCGAGGTCGGGGACCGGGTGATCCTCTATCCCGGCGATGCGGTGACCGACGGGGTGCGGGTCCGGGAGCGGGGATCATGAGGGGCCGGTGGGGCAGGACACCGCCGGCGCTCTCCACCCTCCTCATGGCCTCGGTCCTCGCCATTGCCAGTGGGGCAGGGGGGGCAGAGGAGGCCCGGGGCCAGGACCCGGCCCACCTCGAGGCCGGCCCCCTCACCCTGGCAGAGATCCGGGCCGAGGCGCTGGAGAACAGCCCGGAGGTCCGGAACGCCCGACTCGGGGTCCGTTCCGCCCGGGCCCGGGTGACCGAGGCCCGGGCCGGGCTCCTGCCACGGGTGGACGCGACCTTCGACTACACCCGGAACCTGACGGCACCCAGCGCCTTCCTCCCCGAGCTCATCGTGGACCCGGAGGCCGATCCATCGTCCCTGATCCGGGTTCCCCTGGGGGCCGACAATGTCTGGTCCTCGGCCATCGTCCTCCGGCAGGCCCTCTTCGATGCCCGGGCAGGGGCGGGCCTCCGTGCCGCGTCGAGGCTGGCAGGCCTCGCCGACGAGGAGGTGAGGCGTGCCGAACTGCAGGTGGTGTCGGAGGCGCGGATCCTCCACCACGACCTTCTCCTGGCCCGGGAGCGGGAGGAGGTTGCCGCCCGGTCGCTGGACCGCGTGCGGCAGGCGCTGTCCGAGGTCCGGGCGCTGGAGGCCCGGGGGCTCGCCGGCGAGCTCGACGTCCTCCGCCTGGAGGTGGAGGAGGCGAACCTGGAGCCCTCCCTGGAGAGGGCCCGGGGTGAGCGCCGGGATGCCGCCCGCGCCCTCTCCCTCCTCCTGGGGCGCTCCCCGGATCCCGAGCTCGCCGTGGAGGGGACCCTTGCCGACCAGGTCCCCACACCGCTGGAGGTGGCCGCCGACGAACTTGCAGCCCGGGCCCTCCTGGACCGCCCCGACGTTCGTGCAGCCGTCCTCAGGGAGGAGCTTGCCGGCATCGAGCTCAGGGCCGAACAGGCGGAGTGGCTCCCCCGGGTCACCCTGGTGGGTGCCTGGGAGGTCCTGGCCCAGCAGGACGGAGGGCTGGATCCCTTTGGCCGCAGTCCGGAGCGGGGCTACGGGCGGACGGTGGGAGTGCAGGTGACCCTTCCCCTCTTCACCGGGTTCTCCCGGTCCGCCCGGATCGACCGGAGCCGTGCCGAGCTCCGGAGGAACGAACTCGGGCTGGACCGCGTGGTGGATGAAACCCAGGCCCGGGTGGCGTCGCTGGTGGAGCGCCTGGAGGAGGCCCGATCCCGCCATCTTGCCCAGGATCGTGCCGTCATGCAGGCGGAGCGGAGCTGGAGCCTGGTCCGGCGGCAGGTGGAGGAGGGGCAGGCCGGACGCCTGGACCTCCTGGATGCCGAGCTCGCCCTCCGCACCAGCGAGCTCAATCGGGCGGAGGCCATCCATGGCTGGCTCGTCGTGAGGGCCGAGCTGGAGCGGATCCTGGGGGCGACCCTGGACGAGGTTTCCGGTGTAGACCCTCCATGAGCCACGGTCGGCCCGGGCCCCGAGGCCCGTTCCACCGACCCCCAACGTCTCCTTTCGTCCCCTGGATCCATGCGGACCATCATCCCCTCGCATCGACCCCGAACTGCCGCCGGTGCCCTCTTCGTGGCCCTGGCCCTTGCCCTTGTCCTTGCAGTCGCCGCGTGCAGCTCCACCGAGCCCGCCCCCGTGGCCGACGACGTGTCCCCGGCAGCGCTGGACGGGGCCCGGGATGCAGGGGAAGGCTCGGAGGCCCGCGCCTACCGGCCAGGCGCTCCTGGCCAGGAGACCCGGGTCTGGGCAGAGTCGGACCGGGGCGGCCCCCTCCCCCACACCGAGGCCGATGTGGCCTTCATGCAGGGGATGATCCTCCACCATGCCCAGGCGCTGGAGATGTCGGCCATGGCCCCGTCGCGGACGGAGCACCCGCAGATCCTCACCCTGGCCCGCCGCATCGAGTCGAGCCAGCTCGACGAGATCCGGCTCATGGCCCGGTGGCTCGAGGCCCGGGGAGAGGACCTGCCCGAGTTCGAGGTCCATGACTGGACGGCCCATCCGGAGGGCCGGACCGCCCACGGAGACCATGGCGACCACGGAGACCACGACGACCACGGGGACCATGCCCACCATGATCCCCACGACCATGGCGAGATGCACGGGATGCTCACCGACGAGCAGATGGCCGAGCTCGCTGCGGCCCACGGGTCCGAGTTCGACCGGCTCTTCCTGGAATCCATGATCATGCACCACGATGGCGCCATCACCATGGTCTACGAGCTGTACCGATCGCCTGGCGCTGCCCAGGACAGCGACATCGACGGCTTTGCAAGCCATGTGGAGTCGGACCAGGCCGCGGAGATCCGGCGGATGGCCGAGCTTCTGGCGTCGCTTCCCTGACTGTCCCATAGTGAAGGGCTGAAGATCGGACGATTTTCGAGCCCCAGGTTTCACCCCCTACCGTGCGAGACGGACCCCATGACTATCCATCACCTCCTCACCCGGACCCGCACCACGCTGGGTGCCGCCCTCACCCTGGCCGTGGGCCTGGCCCTGGCTGCCCCCGGCGCCCTCGAGGCCCAGGACAATGGCACCTGGTGGGATCCCGATGATCCCCGCATCGGCCTGGGTGCCGGGCTCGAGGATGCCGAGACGGCCTCCTGGAACATGCGCCACCTCATGAACAGCCCCCGGCCCGACGCCTTCACGAACCCGGACAACCCCGGCGACCTGAACTACGCGAACTCGGACATGGGCTTCTCGGGGAACCGCCTCGTGGTGGGCAACTTCGCCGGGTTCATGGTCTACGACATCTCCAATCCGGCGAGCCCCGAGCTCGCCCTCTCGGTGGTCTGCCCCGGCGGACAGGGAGACGTCTCCATTTACGGAGACCTGGTCTTCATGTCGGTGGAGCAGGCCCGCGGCCGGCTGGACTGCGGCCCCCAGGGCACCGACGGCTCCGTGGACCCGGAGCGCTTCCGCGGCGTGCGGATCTTCGACATCAGCGACACGAACAACCCGGTTCAGGTCGCTGCCGTCCAGACCTGCCGCGGCTCCCACACCCACACGATCCTCGAGAGCCCGTCCGACGCCGACAACCTCTACGTCTACGTCTCGGGCTCGTCCTTCGTCCGGCCTGGCGAGGAGCTCGAGGGCTGCGTGCCCGAGCGTCCGGAAGAGGACGAGCGCACCTCCCTCTTCCGCATCGAGGTCATCCAGGTCCCCCTGGCGAACCCTGCCGATGCCCGGGTGGTGAGCGAGCCCCGGATCTTCGCCGACGAGGCGACGGGAGATGTCTACGGGATCCATCCCAGCGAGCGGTCCCGGGAGTCGAACCACTGCCATGACATCACGATCTACCCCGATCTGGGCCTTGCAGCCGGGGCCTGCTCCGGCAACGGACTCCTCCTGGATGTGAGCGACCCGGCGAACCCGGAGCGGATCGACTACGTGGCCGACGAGAACTTTGCCTACTGGCACTCCTCGACCTTCAACAACGATGGCTCCACGGTGATCTTCACCGACGAGTGGGGCGGCGGCACCTCGGCTCGGTGCCGGGCCGAGGACCCCTACTACTGGGGGGCCAACGCCCTCTTCCGGATGGTGGATGGCGAGATGGAGTTCGCCAGCTACTACAAGCTCCCCGTGCCCCAGGAGGCAACGGAGAACTGCGTGGCCCACAACGGCTCCCTGGTCCCGGTGCCCGGCCGCGACATCAAGGTGCAGGCCTGGTACCAGGGCGGCGTGTCGATCTTCGACTTCACCGACCCGGAGAACCCCTTCGAGATCGCCTACTTCGACCGGGGCCCCATCGATGACGAGAACCTCTACACCGGTGGTTTCTGGTCGACTTACTGGCACAACGGGTACATCTACGGGACGGAGATCGCCCGGGGCATCGACGTCTTCGAGCTCGAGGCCAGCGAGCACCTCTCCGAGAACGAGATCGCCGCAGCCAGGCTCGTCCACTTCGACGAGTTCAACCCGCAGCACCAGCCCACCGTGGAGTGGCCGGCGGAGATCGTCGTGGCCCGGGCCTTCCTGGACCAGCTGGAGCGCGGCGAGGGGATGCCCTCCGACCGCATCGCCGACGTCCGGAGCCGCCTCGACGCCCTGGAGGGCGAGACGGACAGCACCACCCTCCACGACGGGATGCGGGACCTCTCCCGGGAGCTCTCCGGCGCCGCCGACACCATGAACGACGCTGACCGGGTCCGGATGCTGGCCGACGCCATCATGGCGGTGGCCCACCGGGCACACCACGGCGAGGCGCCGTGACCCTGAGGCAAAGGACTCTGTCCGGGACCGTCCGCCCCTCGGGGTGGGCGGTCCTGGCGGGGTTCGCCCTCGCCGGACTCGCCGGACTCGCCGGGTCGGCCACGGCGGGCCAGGCAGCCGTCCCTGGCACCGCAGTGGGCCCGGATGGGCTCTCCCGGAGCGGTGGGGCCGAGCTCGATGCGCCGGTGGCCCTCGTCACCGGGTCCACCCTGGGGCTGGGCCGGGAGCTGGCCTTCGAACTGGCGGACCGGGGCTGGCACGTCATCGTCCATGGCAGGAACGAGGAGCGGGGCCACGAAGTCGTGGACTCCATTGCCCGCCTGGGCACCGGGAGCGCGCGCTTCATCCGGTCGGACTTCGCCTCGCTGGAGGAGGTCCGCACCCTGGCCCGCACCGTGACGGAGGAGTACGATCGCCTGGACCTCCTGGTGAGCAATGCCGGGATCTGGCGGCCCCCGGAGGAGGGACGCCTGGTGAGCGAGGACGGGCACGAGCTCCACTTCCAGGTGAACTACCTGGCCGGCTACCTCCTGGTGGAGGAGCTCCTCCCCCTGGTGGAGGCCTCCACGCCCTCCCGGATCGTGAAGGTCTCGTCGGTGGCGCAGGCCCCCATCGACTTCGACAACGTCATGCTGGAGGAGGGCTACTCCGACTTCCATGCCTACTCGCAGAGCAAGCTGGCGCAGATCTTCCATGCGTTGGACCTGGCGGAGCGGCTGGAGGGAACGGACGTCCTCCCCGTCTCGGTGCACCCTGCCACCATCATGGACACCGGAATGGTGGAGGAGCGGGGCATGGCTGCCCGTGCCAGTGTGCAGGAAGGGGTGGAGGCGGTCCTCGCCGTTGCCCTGGGCGACGACGTGGTCCCCGGCGCCTGGTATCGGGGGCTGGAGCGGGCCGAGCCCCACGACCAGGCGCTGGACCCGGAGGCCCGGGCTGCCCTCCGTGAGCTCAGCGAGCGTCTGACCGGGCGCTGAGCTCCGGGGGCGGGATGTGCCGCTCCAGCACCTCCTCGAAGGCCTCGACCTGACGGGACTGCCACGCCTCGTCCCGACCCAGCTCCCGAGCCATGAGTTCGGCGACCCGGGGCGCCATCCGCCTGGCGGCCCGGGCGTTCAGCTGGAGGGCACGGCTCCGTCGGGCCAGGACGTCGTCCACCGTACGCGCCATTTCCCGGCGGACCGCCCACACGACCTCGGCCCCGATGGTGGGGAGGTCGGGGTCCAGCACCTCGCCCAGCGCAGCCTCCTGCCGGACCAGGTCCCGGACCGCCGGTGCATCGCTCCCGTGGGCCGCCAGGGACCCGAACTGTTCGGCGTGGGGATGGTAGCCATGGATCTCCAGCCCCCGGGTCACGCAGGGGCGCTCCTCGAGCTGGGCCAGGGTCGCCGCATGGTCCACGGCGTCCTCGGCCATCTTCCGGTACGTCGTCCACTTGCCCCCGACGATGGTCAGGAGGCCGGAGCGGTCGATGTGGATCGTGTGGTCCCGTGAGAGCGAGGCGGTGTCACCGTCACCCCCCTCGGCCCGCACCAGGGGGCGGATCCCGGTGAAGACGCTCAGGATGTCGTCCCGGGCCGGGGGGTCGGACAGGTAGGCCCCCGCCGTCTCCAGGAGGAAGGCGAGCTCCTCGTCCCGGGCCCGGGGTTCGAGCTCGGCCGTCTCCACCGCCGTGTCGGTGGTGCCCACCAGGGCATGGTCGTTCCAGGGGATGGCGAAGAGGACCCGGCCGTCGCTGGTCCGGGGGACCATGATGGCCGCATCGCCAGGCAGGAACCGCCGGGGAAGGACGATGTGCACCCCCTGGCTCGGTGCAATGAGGGTGGGGGCCTCCGGGTCCGACATCCGCAGGATCCCGTCGGCGAAGGCGCCGGTGGCATTGATCACCACACGGGCCCGGACCTCGTGCTCCTGCCCCGACTCCAGGTCCCGGATCACCCCACCGCTCAGGTACCCGTCGCCGTCCCGGAGGAGGGCCACCAGGGGGCAGTGGTTCACGACGGTGGCGCCCTGCCGGGCCGCTGTCCGGACCAGGTGGATGAGCAGTCGGGCATCGTCGAACTGACCGTCGTGGTAGACGACCCCTCCCCGGAGCCCCTCGGTGGCCAGGGTGGGGATTCGCTCCAGGACCTCCTCCACGGAGAGGATCCGGGAGCGCCCGAAGCCGTAGCGACGGGCCAGGAGGTCGTAGACCTTCATCCCCACCCCGTAGAAGGGCGCTTCCCACCAGTCGTAGTTCGGGACCACGAAGGCCTGGTCGCGGACCAGGTGCGGCGCATTCCGGAGGAGGAGCCCCCGCTCCCTCAGTGCCTCCATGACCAGGGGCACATTCCCCTGCTGCAGGTAGCGGACCCCCCCGTGGACCAGCTTCGTGGAGCGCGAGGACGTGCCCTTCCCGAAGTCGGACTGCTCCACGAGGAGCAC
>LFIK01005490.1_pt1 | contig 10172 bp, 16 predicted proteins | sample 643401 | NCBI WGS metagenome assembly LFIK01 (sample SAMN03777447, study PRJNA286221) | soda lake metagenome | biome: soda lake; feature: Kulunda steppe; material: water; isolation source: sample T5-Br brine of Lake Tanatar-5 | place: Russia: Kulunda steppe | collected 2010-07
CCAAAAGATGCAGGTGTGAATGCAGATGTCACAGTGGTGGGCCAAAAGATGCAGGTGTGAATGCAGATGTCACAGTGGTGGGCCAAAAGATGCAGGTGTAAATGCAGATGTCACAGTGGTGGGCCAAAAGATGCAGGTGTGAATGGGAGCAAGATGGTGCCGGTCAGGTGAAAGTTAGTATTCTGGAGGGTGCAGCAACAACCAAAAAGTGGGGGCAAGGGTGGAATGAATTGAATTGATCAGGCTGGAGCCATGGGCGTAGTTGGTCATAGCTCAGGAGGGCATGCATATGGCGTTGGTGATAGACCAAGGGGTGGCAGGAGAGAAGAAAGCAGCCTTATACTGAGTGCACAAGGCATGTTAGGTTGGCATGGCACAGAAGGGGAAGCCACAGACATGGAGGGGGAGGGGCAGAGGGTGAGGAGCAGCACAGAAAAGTATGAATGTTACAGGTTGCGCAAGGTTCTGTCCAAAGGGCAGGGCTTGAGTCACGTGTGAGGCAGAGCCAGTGTCCATGCTGCATGGCCAGCACAGTGTAGTCATGCTTTGCATGCGTCTGTGTGTGTGCATGCGTGCATGCGCGCGTCAGTGTATGCGTGTTTGTGTTTGTATGCGTGGTTGCGCGCGTCTGTTTGTGGTGTGGTGTGCATGTGTGTGTGTGTGTGTGTTTGTGCGTGTGTGTGTGTATGTGTGTGTGTGTGCTGCATGCGCGTGCGCGTTGGCGTGTGTCCACGTGTAAATGTGTGTGCACACACGCGCTCGTGTGTGCTTGCGCGCATCTATCTGCTCTGGTGTGTAGTTTGTGAGTTTGCGTGTTAGTGTGTGTGATTTTCGCGCGTGCGCGCGAGTGCGTGCATGTGTGCATGTCGTATGTTTGTATGCGCACAAGGTGTGATGGGTATGTACAGGTGAAGGTACTTGCGCCCTGGCATTCGCCCAGGAGGGCATGGGCAGGGGGGGGCAAAAGCTTTTTAGAGAGCTGCATCAAAGCTGAGTGGTGCCCACCCACAACCCAGAGAGCCAGCACGCCTGCTGCAAGCAGTGGGCTGAATTTGCAGATCTAAGCCAACTCGCCTGTTGCAAGGGTGGCATTAGTATGCAGGTCTCCGAAGCTCATGGCAGCACCACTTGGTGCGCTCTGCTGCAGCTGTGAACAAACCCTGAAAGCTCCAGCACCGTGTGGCACTGCACCACAAGTCTAAGTCACACCCACCGGCTGGCAAAGTGTGCACCTGGCACCGCGGGGCTGTGCACACCAAAAGACTCACCTACAGTGGGGGCGGCCTGAAAGGTCCAGCACCACGTGGCACAGTGCCTCATCCAATGGGGCCGTGAACTCGCCAAACCTGTGGATGCCCTTACGGTCGCCCAAGGCCTATGGTAGGAGCATGAGCATGGCACCAACAACGCTTCGCTGTGTTCGGGAGCGTGCGTCTGGTGTGTATATGTAAGCGCGTGCGTGCGTGCGTGTGTGTAATCATGTGTTAATATCTGAGTGTGTGTGTGTGCGCATTTGCGGGTGTGCACTTGACAGCACATGTGCATGTGGACATGTATGCCTGTGCGCATGCGTGTTAGTGCCTGTCCAGCAACCCTACAACAGCCTAGCCGTCCGTCACATGCGCTTGCATGTTATAGAGCACACGGGGTTGCTACTATGATCAGATCCATTGTACCTCACCATGCAACAAGTAACCTGGCGCATTCGGCGAAAAGAAGCACAATCAGACCTGTGAGAAGGCCGTGCCTAGAGCAAGGGCAATGTCCTCCACTGTGTGGTGGTCGTCAATCCAGGTATCACCAGTGGCCTTCACCGTCAGGTCAAACAGGCCATGGGAGGCAATCTGGTCCAGCATGTGGTTCAAGAAGCCCACAGGAGTGTCGGCAATACACTTCCCGGTGCCATCCAGATTGATGGACACCTCCACCTGCGTCTCCTTGGTCATGCGCTCAGCTCTGGCAACGCGGGCTGGGCCTTGGCCATGATAAGCTATGGGCGGCTTGCCATTGGTTTGGGCAGTCTCTACTGGTGCAGCTGGTTCCATTGCGGTCTCGGGCGCCACCGCTCGCACACACACCTCCTTGCCCAGCTGCTGCTGCCTCCTGGGTCTAAATTTACTGCTTTTGTTGGTACAGTGGAGGAAAGTGGGAGCCAAGGGCTGAGGTACGGGGTATGAGGTGCTGCACGCCTCCCGAAAGAGGCGGGAGGAGAGGTTACTTGCAAAAATCTGCATAGGGAATATCTGGAAACTTAAATCAAGACGTGGAATTGCGAAAAAAATGCTTTGCTGAATCACATGCAACGTTGAAATAATGTGCAGTTGTTATCAGATGGAATTAAATTGATTCATTATATAGAGATATAGAGGGAATGGGGAAAGGGCTGCCAGAGGGGGGTGCCAAGGTATGTGCATGCATGGCATTTACAGTGGCTCTGTGGCATTATTGCAATGGTGCATTGACCATGCAAAATGTGAGAAACGTAACAGTCTTGAGATTGTGCAAGAAAAGGGGGGCGGCTGCTTGGCATGGTTCACCTTTCCAATCAAATTTCAATAAGAGCAGTACTCACGGCAGTGCATGTAAATAGTAGATGAGTATTTATGGAAAGAAGAATGAACTCGCATACAGACGCATGCAAGCAAGCATGCTTGGATGTACTCTTCTGCATGTGCACACGCGCGCACGCATGCGTGCACACACGCACGCACATAAACGCTCACACACACTGCAAGCACACACACAGGTACAATTACAAACACAAACTTGAACATGAACATGTACACATGTGAAAACGCAGGACAATCGGACAGTGTTTGTCAGAGGCATCCCTTTCTCCATAGACCAGCAGCCCTTTGAGGAGGCCTTTGCAGATGTGGCACCTGTCAAGCAGTGCTTCTTGGTGCGAGACAAGGGCGCCCCAAAGCACAAAGGCTGTGGCTTTGTGCAGTACGCCCTGCCAGAGGATGCCCAGCGTGCTGTGGAGGAGATGAATGGGAAAGTGCTTGGCGGGAGGAAGCTCCAGGTGAAGGGAGCATGGGAAAGCACCAGGGTCAACTTCTGCCAAACAATTGCGCGTATAGCGTGTGAGCTTGTGTGCTACATAAGCCGCATGAGCCAGTGTACCTGGCATGGTGCTCTATCATGCCTGTTGGTTGGAAGTGCACTGACCGCGTTGTGAAAAGTGATCGCTTGAGGAAAGGCCTACATGGGTAGAATTGGGGAAACATGCGCGGAGCACAGAATTTAAGACTAGGCTGAAGAACAAACCAGCCAATATGTGCGCGCCCTTGCGACTGCGTATGCACCTATGTGCACATGCACCTGTGCACAAGCAGGTGGAGCTGGCCAACAGGCGCGCACCCTTGGAGGAGCGCAAGCGCAAGCGCCAGGATGGGACGGAGGGCGGGAAAGGCCCTGCTGATGTGGCAGCAAATAAGGGTGGTGCTGCAGCTGCAACAAAGGAGGGTAAGGAGACCAAAGCAACGGTGCCCCAAGAACAGCATGCAAAGGCCAAGCAGAAGAAAGTGAAGGGGAAGGAGCAAGGGGTCGAGGATGCCCAGCAGGCGGGTGCAGCCCCAAAGAAGCTCCGCAAGCAGCAGAAGCTGGGGCAGGTGGAGGAGGAGGAGGAGGAAGAGCAGCAGCAGGAGCCACAGCACAAGAAGCGCAAGCAGGACAAGGACAAGCAGCATCAACAGCAGCAGCAGCTGCAGAAGGAGGAGCAGTGTGCCGTGACAGCAGGCATTCCTGCCGCTCAAAAGCATCGCATGCAGCGGGCTGTGGCGCTGGGAGGTTTGTCTCCTGCAGTGCTGGAGCAGGCTGTGTCCCTGGCTCGCCGGGCAGGCAAGGTGGGTGCAGCCCGGGGTGCTGCTTCACTTTCTACTTGGCGGGCGGTGCGTCTTTGGTCGGCCAGGGTTTTTAAGCAAGCACTCATCTTTGTTGCATCCTGTGCCTTCAGTCCTGCTCCTTTGCTGCTAGCGTGCGCATTGGAGGGGGTGCTGCTAGTGTGCGCAATGGAGGGAGGTGCTGCTAGCGCACGCAATGGTGTGGATGCAGCTGGCATTTGCAGAGGCGGTGCTGATGTATTTCCCAAACTAGCTGCTTTGTTCCAAACCTACTGAAGCAGAACCTGCCCGCCTGCTTGTGCCTGAAGCTGGAGGAGGTGGTCAACCCCTTCCCAAAGGACATTGCTGACAAAGCCCATTTAAGGGCGGACGGCTGCCACGGAGACGCAGTGATGCTGGTCTACGAGACGGTAAGTCCCAAAGGACATTGCTGACAAAGCCCATTTAAGGGCGGACGGCTGCCATGGAGACGCAGTGATGCTGGTCTACGAGGCGGTAAGGCTGTGTGCACTTTTGTTTGGGGGGGAGACGGGGGTGGGTTCTGACATTGTACTGATGCCTTGCTTGTGTACTGATGCCTTGTGGGACAGAACTGATGCCTTATGGGACGGTGCTGATGTGTTAGTGGGACATTGGTTGGCGAGTTGGCTGTCCGGCCCGGCCAAGATATAGATTCCAACATTGCAGCAATGCATTGTTGGTAAACTCATGCATTGTTGGTGCACCAATGCCTCCGATGGTTAGGAAGTCGGTTGCCAAGCTATTAGGCCAGGAAATGTCCTGGATTCCTGGCTGGCTGGGAGCTCTTGCAAATGCTTCCTGCATCAAAGATGTCATGTAATTTGGTGTGTGGGGTGCATGATTGGCAAGGCAGAGGTCCCGGTCAGGGTGAGAAAAAGAGGAAGGGCCTGGGCCCTTGACCCTGGCAGCTCAGCTGAGCCTTGCAGGGTCTTGGGAGGGCAGTGATCTTGCCTTACATGCGGAGGCGGTGATCTTGCCTTTCTTGCGGGGGCAATGATCTTGCCTTACACGGGGCTCTAACCCACAATTACATTAGAGCACAGGCCTGTGCACAGGGCCACAAGGTCGCTGCAGCCTAGGTTTTTACGAGACCATACGCTAGTGCATTTGTATAATGTACATTCTGCGTGTGTTTTAAGAGGAGGAGAGCGCGGAGGGATTAAATTGGGAAGTCTTCACTACACCACGTGTTCATCGTGCTTGTTTTTTTTACGGGGGCTGTGGGAAGAAAGTTAGGTGTGCTCTGGATCATCAAGGGTGCTTGGAGCATGAGCGCGCAACTATCCTATCAACAAATCAGAGGACTTTGTTTGTCAAATCAGGGTTTCAATATTATGAATGATAAGTGAGAACGAGAAAAAAAGGCGGAGGAAGTTACTCAGGAACCCTGTCATTGTGTGAGCAGGTCGCCCAAGCCGCCGCCGCCATTGCCACCCTGCATGGCGCCAAGCTGAGGCCTGCTGCCGCAGGTGCTGGCAAGAAGGGCGGCAAGAAAGCTGGCAAGAAGGGCAGCAAGAAGGGCGGAGGGGCCGCTGAGGGAGGGCAGGTACAGGCTTTTGTGGATCATCTTAGGATTTGAATGCATAAGGGGTAGTTGTGGTGTGTGTGCCTGTCTGCGCATGTGCTTGCATGTTGTGGTTGTAGGCAGGGGAACGCTTCCTTCATTCATCACTTTTTGCTGCCTCCTAACCCTTGCCGCAGTATTGTTGGCTGCCCGTCTGCATGATCATTTGTGTGCTACTTGTTTGCCAAGCCCTTGCACCTGGATCTCTTCCACGCGCCCTGCCTTGTTCCCGTCGCCACTAGCGCTTCTTGTGACCGCCCCTTTATAGGCCATCGAGGAAAAGGTGACTTTACAGCTTTTTGTGCTCCAGGCCCAGCTGCACCTCTATGGCGTCCCCTAGCATTGCACACAGCTACCCAGGCTTTTGCTGCACAATGCCACCCACTGATGGTGCAAGGCCACAAATGTCCTTTTCTGATGCAGTGTGAACTCTGTGCAGACCTCCTCTCCTCTCTTCACACATGCTGCATGTGATATGCTCACTCTCCATCTCGCGCCCGCACCCCAATGCCTGCATGTGCACGCTGTTGGTTGTTGGGCGAGTGCTCAACCAAATGTGTGGCATGCTTTGAGGCACAGAGGTGCAACACACTGCGCGGCAAGCTATGTCTTATGGAAAATAGGTGCTCTTGGGTTGTGACATCCTCTTAAGATAAGCGGTGCTCCCTTCTTTTTGTATGCTCACTTCCACATCACCATCAATATGCAGTGCACCATTTGGGAAAGACTCCCTAACGATTTCTTTTTGGTATCACTATTGCGGAGTGGCACTATCACCCAGCATCTGCTCATGGCACGATCACCCAGCATCTGCTCACGGCACTATCACCCAGCATCCGCTCACGGCACTATCACCCAGCATCCGCTCATGGCACTATCACCCAGCATCCGCTCATGGCACTATCACCCGGCATCCGCTCATGGCACTATCACCCGGCATCCGCTCATGGCACTATCACCCGGCATCCGCTCATGGCACTATCACCCAGCATCCGCTCATGGCACTATCACCCGGCATCCGCTCATGCTGCTTTGCTGCAGGAGGCAGCAGCTGAGGGGGCGGATGCAGGGGAGGTTCCAACTGAGCATGTTCTGTGGGCGCGCCAAGTCACTGGAGAAGGCGCCCATGTGCGCAAGTGGCGTGTCATCGTCCGGAACTTGCCTTTCTCGGTGCGTGCACCTGGAGCCTTCTCTGCCTTGCCTGGCTGCGCATGCCCTGACACTGCGCCTCCTCGCCTTGCCTGGCTGTGCATGCCCTTACACCAAGCTTGCACTGCCCTACTCACCTTGCCTGGCCTTGCACTCACTGTGGGTGCGCCGTCAGCCCCTTTGCGCCTTACACACACTTGGCTAGGCCTTGCCCGCTCTGGCATGCCTCTGCCCACTGCGCATGCCTCTGCCCACTGCGCATGCCTCTGCCCATGCCTGGCATGCCTCTGCCCACTCTGGCATGCCTCTGCCCATGCCTGGCATGCCTCTGCCCGCTCTGGCATGCCTCTGCCCACTCTGGCATGCCTCTGCCCGCTCTGGCATGCCTCTGCCCACTGCGCCTGCCTTTGCCCGTGGGGCCGTGCCATCTGGGCCACAGCTGAGGTTGGGCTCCTTGAAGCCGCTGCCGCTTGATGCAGAGAGACACTTGTTGGGGGCCCATTTGCTGGGAGCCACCTGTTAGGGGACACAGCTGCGGTGCTGCTTTTTGCTCTGCAGAGTGGCTTCATACCCCTGGGGAGCCAAATGTGCAGCGGCATGTGTTTTGTACCATGCGCTTGTTTTGTACTATGATTGCCTGTTCAGGCACCTTGTCAGCAGCAATTTTTTGTGATGCACTGTGTGGCCTGTTTAAGCACCCTGCCAGCAGCAATTGTTGCGTGCGACAGGCATCAATACCAACAATGGTGTGCGGGGGAGGGGGCGGGGCAGCGACGCTGGTGGATGGGTGCGTGGTCAAGGGGAGGCAGTGTGCGTGCGCGCGTGCATGCAAGCACACACCCATTTTTAGTGTCCCGCATGTGCAACATAGAAGCCATAGTACAAAGCATGTGCCGCTCCAGGCTGGTTGCAGGCTGCCCTGGCTGGCATGTGTATGTGTGTTTGTGCATACTGCGCCATGCACGCGCTTCCATCCTCACCAGCATCAACCCCATCCATTGTCCTCAACCTGGTGGCGCTTTTGAAGGCTAGGCCACTGAGGCCACCGTGTATGTGTGCACGCCATGCTGCGCACCTGTGCCCCACCCTTTCCAACACACACCTCGTGCTGTGCCTGTACTTGTGGTGCTGCAGGCCACTGAGGCCAGCGTGCGGGCTGCGCTGCAGCAGGCAGGGTTTGTGTGGGAGCTGACGCTGCCGCGGGGAACCGACGGCAAGCTGCGGGGTTTTGCATTTGCCGCGTTCATCACACGTGCACAGGCGGAGAAGGCCATCAAGTTTGTGAACGGCACGGTGCGCGCGATGGAGGGGCATTCTGTCTCGCTGCTAGGGCGGCACAAGGGAAGAGGGGGGGGGGAAGGGGGCATGCCGACAGGGCAGGGCCTTGCTTGGTGAGAAGCACACAGTTCACATGAGGTGCGGGGCTGGGCTGAGATGACTGGGCACCTGGAGGTCTAGGAAGGGTCAAAACAGAGACTCTTGGGGCTTTGTCTGGCCTCTTGGGGGCTTTTGTCTGGCCACTTGGGGGCTTTGTCTGGCCGTCATTGGCCTCTTGGGGGCTCTGTCTGGCCTTTTGGGGGCTTTGCCTGGCCCTCATGGCTCAACCCCTCTCACCCAGCCCTTGGCACGCGTGTGTGCCCTCTGTATGTGTGTGCCCTCTGTACGTGTGCCCTTTGTATGCTCTGTACATGTGCCCTCTGTATGTGTGTGCCTCTGTACGTCAGTGTGGCATGCTGGAGGAGCGCAACGCAGGGTGCCTGCTCTGTGTCCTGATGGACAGCCATCCGCCGGACATGCGTGCGCATGCGCCGTGCCCTGATGGGCAGCCAACTGACATGTGTGCCTGCACTGTGCCTTAATGCACAGGGCGCCTGCCTGCTCCGTGCCCTTATGGATAGGGTGGACAGGGAACCCGCTTTGTGCCCTCATAGATAGCCATCCATCAGACATGCATCCTTGCGCCGGCCTCTGCTGCTTCCTGGTCCTGATGCTGTTGGCTGCAAAAGTGTGCAGCCCTGGTGCTGGTGGACCGAGCTGCAACGGCAAGCAGCCTGGCTTTTGGCCCGCTGTGAGCCGCGGGCCTGCATTTGTTAAAGCGTGTGGCTTGATACCAACACACGCCTGCAAAAAGTCTGGCACACAGGGGTGGTCCGTTTCCCTAAAGCATACCAAGACACATGCATCAACTGGTGCTCATGAGCACGTGCTTGCTTGGGCGTGCAGAAGATTGGGCCACGCATGGTTTCTGTGGACTGGGCGCTCGGCAAAGCGCAATTTGAGGCGGCTAAGAAGGATGCTGGGGCCGCAGACGGCGCTGATCTGGACTCTGATTTGGCAGATTTGGAAAGCGGTGGGTATGCAGTATCCTTTTTTGTGGTGCGCCTTGCGTCGGCCAAGCATGGCAGCAGGCAAGCAGCCGGTTGGTGGTGCGGCCCTGCTGCTGAGCAGCTTGCAAGCAGCTGAGGGTGAGAGTCTTGTAGCAGTTCTTGCAGCAGCCGGTTGGTGGATTGGCCCTGCTGCTGGGCGTTACGAGCAGCTGTGGATTGGGATAGAGTTTTGTTGCAGGTCTTACTGCAGCCTGGCATGCTAGCAGGCGAGCAGCTGGGTGGTAATGCGGCCGTACTGGATCATGCACACGGCTGTGTGTGTCGGTGCAGCCTGGCTTGCTAAAATATGAGGACACATGAAGTTTGGGTGGGCCTTGCATGCAGCAGTGGTTGCCAATTGGTGCCAGTTGGTGCTAGCCATCAAGGTGGGTGGCAGCTGTGGTTGCCAGGTTGTGCCAGCTGCCACCCACTTCCAGACTGATGTCACATGAAGCTTGAGTGGGCCTTGTATGCAGCGGTGGTTGCCAGAGCCATGCTTGAGACCGGGAAGCGGGTATGAGCTGGGCACGCAGCAGAAGCTGTGGGCGCAGCCCAGCTGTGCCTTGCATGACCTTCCCTGGCCAAATGTGCACTTTCCTGCAACTTGCATGGATTGCGTAGATGTATCTTGCAGGTGGGTCTTGAAGGAGCATAATTGAGTTCAATCTGTCCAAAACTACAGCACAACCTTCATTCCAACACGCTTCAATCCCCATCTTGCTGCTATGGCACCTGGCGTCATGGCAACCAATGCCAATGCCATGGCATCCCCATCCCAATGCCATGGCGTACCCATCCCAATACTGTGGTGTCCCCATCCCAATGCCATGGCGTACCCATCACATAACTGTGGTGTCCCCATCCCAATGCCATGGCATACCCATCACATAACTGTGGTGTCCCCATCCCAATGCCATGGCATCCCCATCACATTACTGTGGTGTCCCCATCCCAATGCCATGGCGTACCCATCACATAACTGTGGTGTCCCCATCCCAATGCCATGGCATCCCCATCACATTCCTGTAGTGTCCCCATCCCAATGCCATGGTGTACCCATCCCAATACTGTGGTGTCCCCATCCCAATGCCATGGCATCCCCATCACATTCCTGTGGTGTCCCCATCCCAATGCCATGGCGTACCCATCACATTACTGTGGTGTCCCCATCCCAATGCCATGGCATCCCCATCACATTACTGTGGTGTCCCCATCCCAATGCCATGG
>LFIK01005491.1_pt1 | contig 10172 bp, 8 predicted proteins | sample 643401 | NCBI WGS metagenome assembly LFIK01 (sample SAMN03777447, study PRJNA286221) | soda lake metagenome | biome: soda lake; feature: Kulunda steppe; material: water; isolation source: sample T5-Br brine of Lake Tanatar-5 | place: Russia: Kulunda steppe | collected 2010-07
GGGTCGCCGGGGCGGGGGTCGACGGGGCGGGGGTCGCCGGGGTTGGGGGTTACTGGCTGGTCCCGCCATGCGGATTTAACGGTCCTCCAGGTTTGGTCGTCAGGGCTGGGGCGTTCATTGTCTGTCATTGTCGCCTCCGTGATTGGCGGCATCGGCCATGCGGCGGATCAGGGTTTTGCGGATCCGATGCAGGCGGGTCGACACCGCACCGGCCGATAAGCCGACGATGTCGCCGATCGCCGCCGCATCCATATCTTCCAAATACAAAAGCATGATCTGCCGGTCCGGCGGGCGCAGGCGGCGGATCAAAGCCAGAAGCCGGTCGAGATCGAGCCGGGCGCCGGCACGGCGCTCCGGATCGGGCCCGTCGTCGACCCCCCCATCGATCCCGTCAACCTCCAGACTCGTGACGACATCCCGGCTTCGGCGGTGCTGCGCGACATGGGATGCGGCAATGTTGTGGGCGACCCGATAGACCCAGGTTCTAAGGCTGCACCGCCCGTCGAACCCGGCAAAGCTGCGCCATAAGGCGATATGGATGTCTTGGAGCAGGTCGCGCCGAATTTCCGGGTTGGCTTCGTATCCGGCGGCAAGCCGGGCGATCGCCGCGCCATGGGACGCGGCCGCCTCGCGGTACAGAGCTTCGCGCTCCCCGTTTCGGTCTGTTTCGTCCTGATCGGCCTTGTCCTGTGGGGCCGGCTCCCGCATTGGATTGGCTCCTCTCACCGTTCGCTGCCCCGGTCCCATGGTCTCTAATGGGACGGGCCTCGATCAGGTAGTCGGGCGGGCGCGTGCCGTCTTACAGAAAAATCGCAATCCGTGCCCCGAGGGGTGTCACCCGCCCAGCAGAAGTTCGGCCACGATGACGATGATGACAAAGAACGCGAAAACTTTTATCCCCGCAATAACCCGGCCTGAAAGGCTGGCGGTGCTGTCCGGCCGGGGCTTGGGCGACAGGTCGATGATGAACCGGTTGACCCGGGCAAAGGCGATTTCCGGATAGGCGTCGGCCGATTGGAACAGCGGCACGTCGGGATATTTGAGCACGCCGATCAGCGCGACCCCGGCTGCAAATCCGCCGATATGCGCCCACCAGGCGATCAGGTCGCCGTTGCCGTCATCGGGGACGAGGGCCATCATGACGTCGACGCCGATGCTGAGGCCCACAAAGGCGCTGGCCGGAACGATCACCGGCAAGCGGAAGGCCACCAAGACCAGAATCCGGGCGCGTGGATGCAGAAGCAGATAAGCGCCCATCACGCCGGCGATCGCCCCGCTGGCGCCGATCACCGGAATGCTGGGCATGGCCGTCAGCAGGCCCTCGGCCAGACCGCCGGCCATGGCGCACAGCACGAAAAAGACGGCATAACGCCCATGGCCCATTGCGTCCTCGACATTATTGCCGAACACCCACAGAACGATCATGTTGGTGGCGAGATGGAAGAAGTCGCTATGCAGGAACGCATAGGTGACGAGTTGCAGCGCCGTTTCGGCGATCGTGAAATCGGCCATCCAGCCCGTGCGGGTGACCGCGCCGGGATAAAGGGCATAAAATTCCAAACGGGGATCGAAGAAGAAGATCGCGATACAGGCCAGAATGACCGCGTAGTTCACATAGGCCAGCCGGATATGCCGGACCGGATTGCTGTCGCCGATCGCCAACATCTTGTTTTGCCGCCCTAAACGCTTGACTGCGACTAGCTTTGCCGCAGACGTCCGGAAATACCAGGGAAATCGACGGCTCGAGTTCGGCGATCAGACAGTCACGAACCGGTAGGGCCGCTCGTTCGCCAGCGACGGGATGCTGCGCCGTGCCGTGTCGACGGCCGACAGGTCGAGATCGACCACGCTGAGTCCCGTTTCGGCCGCCCGGTCGACCAAAATCCGTCCCCACGGATCGACGATCATCGAATGTCCCCAGGTATGCCGTCCGTCGGCATGGGCACCGCCTTGCGCGGGCGCAGCGATGAAACAGCCGTTTTCGATCGCGCGGCAGCGCACCAGCGTTTCCCAGTGTGCTTCGCCCGTGGGTACGGTAAAGGCCGACGGGGCGAAAATCACGACCGCTCCGGCCTTGGCATAGGCGCGATAAAGCTGGGGAAAGCGCAGGTCGTAGCAAATGGTCAGCCCCATCGGCCCCCAGGGCGTCGTGACCATAACCGCCTCATCACCGGCCATGAAACGGTCGGATTCGCGACGGGGTTTTTCGCCGGGCAAATCGACATCGAACAGATGGATCTTGTCGTAGCGCGCGACGATCCTGCCCTGCGGATCGATCAGGTGGCCGCGATTGAGAAAGCGGGGATCGGCGTCGTCGACCATGGGCGTCGAACCGGTATTGATCCACAATCCGTGGCGCTCAGCCGCGGCCCGGCAGGCGGCGAGGAACGGGTCGGCCCGTTCGACCGTCACGATCTCGCGGGCCGAGGCATAATTCTTGTTCACCAGACCGGCGCATTCCGGCAGCGCCAACATCTCGGCCCCCGCCGCCGCCGCTTCTTCGGCCAACGCGATGACCGCCGAGATATTGGGGTCGTGCGTGTCGCCGGAACACATCTGCGCCATGGCAAGCCGCAGCGTCTGGTGTGGGGCTAGTCCGGGCACCCCCGCTTCGCCCGCTTCATTATTCATGGACACGAACCTTCTCCGTTCAATCAAGGAGCTCCGCATATAGCGCGACATAGGCGGCAGCGGAGCGGTCCCAGCCGACATCGCTCGCCATGCCGTTGGCCTGCATTTGCCGCCATGCTGCCTGATCGTGCCACAGCGAAAGGGTGCGGGCGAGGGCGGCGTCGAAGGCATCCTGGGTGACCGGGCTGAACTGCACGCCAGTGGCGACCCCGGCGGCGACGGCCACGGCGTTGGCGTCGATGACGGTATCGGCCAGACCGCCGACCCGCGCGACCACGGGCACAGCCCCGTAACGCAGGGCGCAAAGCTGGGTCAGGCCGCAGGGTTCGAACCGTGACGGCACCAAAATGGCGTCGCTGCCGGCCTGGATCAGATGGGCCAGGGCCTCGTCATAGGCGAAGTGGACACCGATCCGGCCGGCATGGCTGACGGCGGCCCGGCTGAAGGCGGATTCCATTTCATGGTCCCCGGCGCCCAGGACCACCACCTGCGCGGCGGTGTCGCCGATGCCGCTCTCGGCCAGACGCGGCAGGGCGTCGGCCAGAAGGTCGAGCCCCTTTTGCCATGAGAACCGCGACACGACCCCGAATAGCGGTGCGTCGGGGTCGGGTTCCAGGCCGAATCGGGCCTGGAGGGCGGCTTTGTTGACCGCGCGGCCGTCCAGCTTCGCGGCGTCGTAAGACGCTTCGATCAGCGGGTCGGTCGCCGGATTCCACAAGCCGTCGTCGATGCCGTTGAGAATACCGGTGACATCGGCGGTCCGGCTGCGCAGCAAGCCGCCCAGCCCCATGCCGTCGGCATCGGTCTGAATCTCCATGGCATAGGTCGGCGATACGGTCGTGATCCGGTCGGCATAGTAGAGACCGGCTTTCAGAAAGCTGATATTGCCGTAATACTCGACCCCGTCGGTCGACTGCGCCTCGGCCGGAAGGCCCAGCCCGCCGAACCGTTCGGGCGGGAATGTCCCCTGGAACGCCAGATTGTGGATGGTCATGACCGTTTTGGGGCCGCTGCCGGCAAGGGCGACAAAGGCGGGCGCCAATCCGGCCTGCCAGTCATGAGCATGGATGATGTCGGGCACGAATCCGGCGATCAAGCCGCGTCCGATATCGGCCCCGACCAGACCGAGGGCTGCAAACCGGCGGTCGTTATCGTCCCAATCCTCGCGGTTGGAGTCGGTATAGGGCCCCCCCGACCGAACATAGAGATGCGGCGCGTCGAGGACGAACAGGTCAAGCCCTTCGGCGCTTGCCGCCAGCAATCGCGCGGACCCGCCGAACAATCGGTCGAAGTCGTGGACGGTTTCGGCCGCCCCGATTTTCGACAGAACACTTGGGTAGCCGGGGACCAGCGTGCGCGTTTCGACGCCATGGTGGCTCAGCGCGCCGGGCAACGCCCCCGCGACATCGGCCAGTCCCCCGGTCTTGACGAGCGGGTAGACCTCCGAAACGACGGAAAGAACCTTCAAACGATTTATCCTGACAGCTTGTCGATCATGGGCTGGGTGATCAACGTGACCCCGTTTTCCGTTCGGCGGAACCGCCGGGCGTCATCCTCGGGATCCTCGCCGACCACCAACCCCTCGGGGATGGAGACGCCGCGATCAATCACCACCTTCGACAGCCGTGCCGATCGCCCGATATTCGCATAAGGCAGAATGACGGCGTTGTCGATCTCGCCATAAGAGTGGACATGGACGCCGGTAAACAGCAAGGACTTGCGCAGGCGGGCGCCGGACACGATGCAGCCGCCGGACACAAGCGAATCCAACGCTGTGCCGCGCCGTTCTTGGTCGTCAAAGACGAATTTGGCCGGGGGCGTGATTTCGGCATAACTCCAAATCGGCCAATACTTGTCATAGAGGTCAAGCGACGGTGTCGGCGCGGTCAGATCGATATTGGCTTCCCAATACGCGTCGACGGTACCGACGTCGCGCCAATACGCCTCGCCGCCCGGCGTGGTCCCGACGGCGGAGTCCTTGAAATCATGCGCGATGGCCTTGCCGTGCTTGACCAGGCGGGGAATGATGTCCTTGCCGAAATCGTGATCGGAGTCCGGGTCTTCGGCGTCCCGGCGCAATTCGTCGAGCAGGAACCCGGTCTCGAAGACATAGATGCCCATGCTGGCCAGGGCCTTGTCCGGGTCGTTGGGCATCGCCGGCGGGTCGGCCGGCTTTTCCAGAAACGAGGTGATGCGCCCGGTCTGATCGATGGCCATGACCCCAAAGGCGCTGGCCTGCAGGCGCGGAACGGCGAAGCAGCCGACGGTCACATCGGCGCCGCTGTCGACATGCTGGCGCAGCATAACCTCGTAATCCATCTTGTAGATATGGTCGCCGGCCAGGACCACGATATAGTCCGGGTCGCTGCCTTCGATGATGTCGATGTTTTGATAGACCGCGTCGGCCGTGCCGACATACCACATATTTTCCGAGACCCGCTGGCTGGCAGGCAGGATGTCGAAGGTCTCGTTGCGTTCGGGACGGAAAAAGTTCCAGCCGTGCTGCAAATGGCGGATCAGGCTGTGGGCTTTGTACTGGGTGGCGACGCCGATCCGGCGGATGCCGGAATTGACCGCGTTCGAAAGCGCGAAATCGATGATGCGCGATTTGCCGCCGAAATAGACTGCGGGCTTGGCGCGTATATTCGTCAGCTCCTTGAGCCGGCTGCCGCGCCCGCCGGCGAGGATAAAGGCCATGGCGTGGCGGGAAAGGGGCGCATGGGATGAACCGCGTTCGGGCATGGGTCGCTTCCTCGGTTGCTTGTTGAGGCGTTCGTCCATCAGTTTGTCGCCGGAGCCACCGTTGGCGGGGGCGACGGGCATCATGCCACAATCCTGCCGCCCGCGCACAGGCCGAGATACAACCGGTTACCCAAATTGATATCCCGCCCGACGCGACGCGTCCCTAGGCCTGGCGAACCGATCGAACCCGGCGGACCACCAGCTTTTCAAGCTCGATCAAGAAGAACAGCGCCAACCCGACACCGATGACCAGCATCCATTGCGTGGTGTCCATCGCGCCGCTGTCGAACAGGAAGTTCATGAACGGGGCATAGGTGAAGATCAGTTGAAGGCACAGCACCGCCGCGATCCCGCCCAAGCAAAGACGCGATCCGAACAGCCCCTCGAACGTCAAACTGGGCATCAGCATATGGCGCGTGTTCAGCAGGTAGAATACCTGACCCATGACCAAACTGTTCACGGCGACGGTGCGGGCGACCTCGAGCTCGACACCCAAATGGCGCTGATAGACGAACAACGAAAAGGCGCCGATCAGCAGCAGGACCGAGACGAAGGTAATGCGCCAGACAAGGAACGGCGACAGCAAGGGTTCCGAACGCGGTCGGGGTGGGCGGCGCATGATGTCGGCTTCGGCCGGTTCAAAGGCCAGGGTCAGCGCCAGGGTGACGGCCGTCACCATATTCACCCACAGGATCTGAACCGGCGTAATCGGCAGGATCATCCCGGCCAGGATCGCTGCGATGACGACCAGGGCTTGTCCGAAACTGGTCGGCAGAATGAACAGGATCGCTTTTTTCAGATTGTCGTAGACGGTGCGGCCTTCTTCGACCGCATGGGCGATCGAGGCGAAATTGTCGTCAGCCAGCACCATTTCAGACGCTTCCTTGGCCGCCTCGGTGCCTTTGATTCCCATGGCGATACCGACATCCGCCCGTTTCAGGGCCGGGGCGTCGTTGATGCCGTCGCCCGTCATGGCCACGACATGGCCGCGCTGCTGAAGGGCGGTGACCAGTTGAAGCTTGTTCTCAGGTGTGGTTCGGGCGAACACATCCACCTCGGCCCCAGCCTCGGCCAACTCGTCCGCTGCCATGGCGTCGAGTTCGCGGCCGGTCAGCGCCTTTCGGGCCGCGCCTCCTTCTTCTTGGTTGGCCTTTACGATGCCGAATTCCCGGGCGATGGCGGTGGCGGTGGCGGCATGATCGCCGGTGATCATCTTGACGTCGATGCGCGCCGCCCGGCAGGTCGCGACCGCCTCGATCGCGTCGGGCCGGGCCGGATCGATCAAGCCCATCACGCCAAGGAACATAAGGCCCGAGCCGACGGTGTCAAAGGTGAGGTCCTCGTCCCCGGCCAAGGGGCGCATGGCAACGCCGATCAACCGCTGGCCCCCATTGGCCAGATCATCCATCACCGCGTGCCAGCGGTCGCGGTCGATCGGGGCGGAATTCTCCGGCGTTCCTTCGGTGTCGCACATCTCCAGCAGGCGTTCCGGCGCCCCCTTGACCAGCGCCATTCGCTCGCCGTCGGCCATCAGATGGGTGGTGGCCATGAATTTGTGCGCGCTGTCGAACGGAATGGTCTTTTCGGCCGGTGTCTCTTTCCGGGCGGTGTCGGCGTCCAGCCCGGCCTTGGCCGCGAAAGCCAGCAGGGCGCCATCGGTCGGGTTGCCGTTGAGCGCCCACTCACCGTCGCGGTGGCGGATCTGCGCCTCGTTGCACAGCGCCGCGACTTGGGCGGCCCAGCGAATATCATCTCCCGCTGCGTCACCGCCCTCTTCGGACGATAGCTCGCCGTCGGGCGCGTAGCCGCTTCCCGAGACCGCATAGCGGCCGGTGGCCGTTGCCAGCGAGCGCACCATCAGTTCGTTGCGCGTCAGCGTCCCGGTCTTGTCCGAGCAGATGACCGAGACCGCGCCCAGGGTTTCCACCGCCGGCAAGCGGCGGATGATGGCGTTGCGCTTGGCCATTCGGGTAACGCCGATCGCCAGCGTGATGGTCATGATGGCCGGAAGACCTTCGGGAATGGCGGCGACGGCGACACTGACGGCGGCCATGAACATTTCCGTCGTCGTATAGTCACGGAACAGCAGCCCGAAACCAAGCGTTCCCCCGGCGAGCAGGATGATCACCAGGGTCAGCCATCGGCCGAAGACACCCATCTGTTCGATCAACGGGGTGCTGATTCCCCGATCCTGGCTGATCAGCCCGCTGATGCGGCCGATTTCGGTCGCGCCGCCGGTTTCGACCACGATGCCCGTGCCGGTGCCGAAGCTGACCATGGTGCCCGAATACAGCATCGAGGCGCGGTCGCCCAGCGCCGCATCCGGATCGACAGGGTCGGTCGTTTTTTCGACGGCGGCGCTTTCTCCGGTTAATGGGGCCTCTTGAACCTGCATCGAGCGGCTGTCGATGACCCGCAGATCGGCGGCGACCCGATCGCCGGCCTTCAGATGCACGATGTCGCCGGGCACCAGGGTTTCGGCGGCTATGGTCTTTCGTTCGCCGTGGCGGGTTACCACGGCCTCGGGCGACAGCATGTCGCGGATGGCGTCGATCGCCTGTTCGGCCTTGCCTTCCTGGATGAAACCGATCAGGGCATTGATGATGACGACGGCAGCGATCACCGCCGAATCGATCCATTCGCCAAGCGCCCCCGCCACCACGCCGGCAACGATCAGAACATAAATCAGAACATTGTTAAACTGGGCGAAGAACCGGGCCAGGGCGCCCCGCCGCGGGGCCTCGGGAAGCGAATTCGGACCGTGCCGGGCAAGGCGATCCTCGGCCTCGGCCCCCGTCAGGCCCTCGGCTGGGTCGACCGCCAAGGTGTCGATCACCGCGTCATGGGGGCGGGCATGCCAAGGGGCGCCGTCGGGGCTGTCGGTCATGTCGTTTTCCGTCCGTTCAGGTCGAATGGCCGCCGGGAGAGACGCGGCGAGCGGCACTGCAAGCGGCGCAGGGGGCGGGAAGAGGTGCCAAGTCGAACAAGACTGTGCCACCCCCCATGTCGGCCGGGCACTTGAAGGCTTTATGGCTGCTAATGCATTGAGCCACATCAATCCCGCACTGCGATAGGAAAGACTTCAGCAGAATAGCGGTTGCCGATGCGATTGACTGGCTTGAGCCGTGAGAATGAGACATGACGCGGGAGTGGGAAATCGCCAATCCGAGTCGCGGCACCGGTCCGTCCGGAACCTGAAGCGCTGGATCTGATCGGTCCCGAAAAGGCGGGTTGCGCTATCGGCTCGACGGCTGCTGAATCTCGATCGACGCGCCATCGGCCGGCGGCTTGCCGCGCACGAATTCACGGTCGCAATAGCCGCAGGTCACCGATCGGTTGCGGCCGAATGAATAATAGACCAGCGGATGTCCCAGCGCCCCGCCGCCGCCGTCGCACCCGACGCTTTCGGTGTCTTCGTCGACATAGATGATTTCGGGTGGTTCGATCGGCATGGTCGCTCATCCCTTGCGGCAGAAGGTCGGCCCTGAAAAAAACAAGTCCGACACATTCGATAGATAGCGTCGATCGGGGCCGCGATTCAAGGGATGGATTCAGTTCAAGGCGCCAGGTTGTTGGGAAACCGGGAGGTGCCGGGCCCGGTCTTGGTTGACGGCGGCTTGGCGATGCCCATTTAATGCTAGCGTTAATGGGCACGGCCGGTGCCGATGACGCATATCCCCGCGCTTCGTCTCATGACTTCCCTATCCGGTTCAGATAAGGATGTTTCTTGAAGACGGAAACGCGAAATTCCAGTCGGTGAGAGACCCGCATAATGGCTGTAGCAGAGTCCGCTCTAACCCGTTCGGCCCTGGCGCAAGACCAAGGCCGCACCACCACATCCACTGATTTGCCGGTGAATGCCGTCAGCGTCGTCGGCCTGGAAAAAACCTATAAGGCCAGCGGCAAATCGCCGGCGAAAGTCGCGTTGACGGGGGTCGATCTCGACATTCCCCGCGGCCAGATCTTTGGGTTGCTGGGGCCGAACGGTGCCGGCAAATCGACCTTGATCAATATCTTGGCCGGTCTGGTCATCAAATCGGCGGGCACGGCCTCAATCTGGGGTTACGATATCGAGAGCGACGCGCGCCATGCCCGGTCGGCCATTGGCGTGGTGCCGCAGGAGTTGAACATCGACCCGTTCTTCACGCCGAGGGAACTGCTGGACCTGCAAGCCGGATTGTACGGTGTGCCACGGCGCGAGCGGATCACCGACGAACTGCTCGAAGCCGTGGGGCTGGCCGACAAGGCCAACGCTTATTCCCGGACCTTGTCGGGCGGTATGCGCCGCCGTTTGATGGTCGCCAAGGCCATGGTCCATTCGCCGCCGGTGCTGGTGCTCGACGAGCCGACCGCCGGCGTCGATATCGAGCTTCGCCAGTCGCTATGGTCTCATGTCCGCAAGTTGAACGAGACCGGTACGACGATCTTGCTGACGACTCATTATCTTGAGGAGGCGCAGGAGCTTTGCGACCACATCGCGATCATCAATCACGGCGCCGTGGTGGCCAATGACACGACCGGCAATCTGCTTGCAAGGCTGGATAACAAGACAATAACGATCCATCTGACCGACCCGCTGGACGCGGTGCCGCCGGGCCTTGCCGCATTCCAGGCCGACCTGGCCAAACCGGACCGGCTGGTCATCCGCTATCAGCCCAGCAAAACCCGTCTGGGCGATATCTTGAACGCGATGCACGAGTCGGGGGTTCGGATAACCGATCTGTCGACCGAGGAAACCGATCTGGAAGATATCTTCCTGCAATTGACACGGGCCCCGGAATGATGGCACCGGAAAAAAC
>LFIK01005493.1_pt1 | contig 10171 bp, 15 predicted proteins | sample 643401 | NCBI WGS metagenome assembly LFIK01 (sample SAMN03777447, study PRJNA286221) | soda lake metagenome | biome: soda lake; feature: Kulunda steppe; material: water; isolation source: sample T5-Br brine of Lake Tanatar-5 | place: Russia: Kulunda steppe | collected 2010-07
CGCCCCGCACCTGTAGAGCAGCTTGAAGTCCAGGCCCTCTGACTCTGGGTCCTCCAGCTGGCTGGACACCAGGAGGGCGTACACCTGGGGACCAGGCGCAGGTGTTTTCCTGAACAAACACATGGAGATGGAAGGGAAGAAACCAGGAAGAGACCTGCGGGTGCATATGAGCAAACTGGAACAACCCCCAGCAGCATCGCCTGCTGTGGATGGAGGTGTTGAATGTGCGGGGGGACGGCATGAGGGAGGCAGTTGCTGCTGCGCCAATCGAGCCGCGTGCCCCGGCGCTTTACACATGCAGAGGGGCCCGGGCCAAGCAAGGGCGCAGGACAGAGGTATGATCGTGCTGCGCCAAGCAAGCCTCGCGTCCTAGGCGCTTGGCACAAGCACGGGGGCATGACAGAGGTTGGGTTGGAGGTGGTGTGGGGGGGGCAAGCTGCCTCCCCACAAGTTCCACACCCAAACCCTGACTCCCCCTTGAACCAACCGACAGGCCCCCTCTCACGCGCTGGCCACCACCACGGCCTTGCCGCTACCCACCCTCTCATGCGCTGGCCACCACCACGGCCTTGCCGCTACCCACCCCCCAAAAAAAAAAAAAACGCGCGTGCACCCACCACCACGGCCTTGCCGCTACCCACCCAAACGCGCGTGCACCCATCCCGCTTCCACCACCCATCCCGCTACCCACCCAAATACGCGTGCACCCATCCCGCGCATCTCCTGCCCGCATTGTCGCAGGTGCTTCCGCCGCCCACGTTCCCTGCCCCCCCCCGCCTGCAACACCCCACTGCCCCACTGCCCCACGGCCCACCTCGCGTGCGTTGGCCACCATGGAGCGCAGCACCGCACCCGCGCCTCGTTGCCGGGCCTGCTGGGAGCAGCCTGCATTTTGGGGTGGGGGGGTGGGGGGTGGGTTGAGAGGGTAAGGGTTAGGGTTAGGGTTAGGGTCAGGGTTAGAGAGGAGGAAGGGAGAAGAGGCAGGGCAATCAGTCAGTGTGCCCCTGCAGTCAGTGTGCCCCCTGCGCACGCGCACACACGCGCCTGCAAGGATGGACGGCTTGTCCAGGGTCTCAGCTATGTAGGGCGCGTACGTGGTGCCGTCCAGCCACAGCCACCTGTGCACGCAGGCGCATAGGGGCCGCAGGTTCAGGCAGCATGCCTATGGCCCCATGATGCGCGTCGCAAAGCTCAGGCCCATCTTTAAGGCTGGGCAGGCTGGAGCTACGAGGCCAGGGCAGGGTGTGGCTGCCAAGGCCGTGCGCTGCTACCGCCCGTGCCTTTGGGGCATGCTGGGCGCGCACAGAGGTGTGGAGTTGACGGCAAACTATGCGCGCGCACGCCCGAGGAGCGTTTTGCACCCGTGTGAAGCCGCCACTCCCGCACACCACCATCCCAACACCATCACACGCGCCTGAAGCGCGCCTCCATGGCCTTGCTCCACAGCAGGGGCGCGTTGACGTGGTCTATGCTGGCGATGAGGTGCACGTTGCTGCAGCTGGCCAGCTCCGCCAGCAGCGCCTGCTCGCTCTCCGCTCGCAGGCCTGTGAAACGATGGGGGCAGCATGGTGGCAGCTGCCTCTCCGGGCCGTGAGGTGCAGGCTGCTGCAGCTCCCAGCTCCAGGCCCTGCCAGTCTTGAGCAGCAGAGGGGCCCTGCCCACCCTTGGCCCATCGGTGTTGTGCACCCTTAAGCCGCAGCGCCGCATGGGCCCGCGTACGCGATGGCCGCATCCAAAAGCATAATACCGAGCTCCAGGCCCTGCCAGCCTCCGGCAGCAAGTGGGGCCTGCCCACCTGGCCCATCAATGTTGTGCACCACTAGGTAGCAGCGCCGCAGCGGGCTGAGCACCGCCTCCCTGCGCACATACTCCAGCATGTCCTTGCTGGCGCTGGCGCAGGACCTGTGGGGGGGAGGAAGAGTGCACTGGAGGGCTCAAGGCCCACCTTGTGGTGGGAGCACATGAGCGCAGCCCTCCTGAGCAAAGCTTGCCAGGGCAGGGAGGAGGGCATGCAGCAGCGGGAGGGTGAGGGCGGCTCCCGAGGATGACAGGGAGGCAGGAGGCAGGCTGCACGTGGGGGGGCCTGCACACGCTGCAGGCAGAGAGGCAGGGCGCCAACCCGGCCGCCTCAAATTAGCCCTCCCATTGTCCCTGACTTGCGCCTGCCTCAACCCCTACCTTGCGGCCTTGCCGGACAGCGCAGACACCGTTGCGGCCAGCACCTTGTGCGCACTGAGGCCGGGCACATAGCCGTTGGCAGTCACCACCGCGCCGCTGCACACGAGAGGGGGAGGAGGAGGAGGTGGTGCGTGCGAGGGAGGGCGGGGTGGGTTGCAGCAATGGGCACTTGCCACAGGCTGCTGAACATGGGTGGGAGAGTGGAGGGATTGTGTGCCGGCAACAAGGGCTGCGTACGGCTGGCATGGAGGCGGAGGGAGGTGAGGGGGTCCACATTGGGGGGACGCGACCAACCACCAGCAAACGATTCTGCCTGATAAGCACTTTGTGGGCTGCAGCAAGCAGGGCTGGGCCGGTGCAAGCACTCATCCCCTACCCCTTCCCTCCTAAGACAAGCTGGCAAACTGCATGCAACTCCTCTGTGCCTGCCATCCCAACACCCACCCATGGCCAGGCTCCTGCATCACGTTGAGCAGTCAACATCCTGTGCATCATATGCACACTCACACTCCCCCCCCCGCCTGCCACACCTGCGCACGAGCGTGGTGCGTGCAAACTCCTGCAGCATGTCTTTCTTGGAGCCCAGGCCGTAAAACACCAGGCTGAAGCCGCTCCTGCGAACAACAGGGCGAGGGGGGCTGTCACTGGCTTGCACCTGCGCCCAGTTGGGTGAGCCCTCCTGCTGCACCCAGGCAGCTGGTTGCAGCCCCTTTTGAGTGCACCTGAGCAGCAGCAGTCTCTATTGGTGCATGGGGTGTCACAAGCCTGCACCTGCCCCCAGTTGAGTGAGCCCTCCTGCTGCACCCAGGCAGCTGGTTGCAGCCCCTTGAGTACGCACCTGAGCAGCAGCAGCCACTGCGGGTGCGCGGGGCGGTGCACGCGCGTGAGCAGCTCCTCGCACTCAGCCGGCCGCTTCCTGCAAGCGTGAAGGAAGGCGGAAGAGCCACTTACCCCCCACACCTCCCACATCAGATCCCCCCCGCCAGCGCAAGCACCACTCGCCTCACCCACTGACGCGCACGTGCACAGCCCCGCCCGGCGTGAAGCGCAGGCGCACGCTCGCAGCCCACGCACGCCACGGCGCCATGGCTGCCTGGCCCCTGTCCTGTGCGAGCACACCACACACCACACCAGGAGCAAAGGATCACACCTGGGCAGGCTGCGGAACAGGGCTTTCAGCGCGCCATCCTCCAGGCTGCCCGCCACAAGGTCCGCGTACGACCGCTTGACAGCCCCCCCCTCGCCCTTCTTCCCCCTCTTCCCCCCGCCGGCCCCGCCTCCCGCCCCTGCTGCTGGCGCGGCCTTCCGCTTGCGCACTGCCTGCTGCTGCTCACCCGGCTCCTGCGCCGCGCCCGCGCCCCCTGCATCCTCCGTCTCCTGGCTCCCTCCCTCCTCCTCCTCCTCCTCCTCCTCCCCCTCCCCCTCCCCCTGTCCCTCCTCCTCCTCTACCTCCCAATTACTTGTGGCTAGCTGCTGCCCGCGCCCTGCGCCCCCGCCCTGCTTGCCTGCTGCTGCGTGCTTATGCTTCTTTTGCTGCTGCTGCTGTTGCTGCTGCTGCTGCCCCACATTGCCTGCCCCACCCTTCCCCTCCCACAGCCCCTGCTGCTGCGCTCCTGCTGCTGCTGGCCCTGATGCAGGGTGGGGATTCTTGGGCGGCCTCCCTCTGCGCTTGGGTGGGGCTACTGCTCCTGCTGCTGCTGTTGGCAGACCCTGCTGCTGTGCTGCCGCTGCTGCCGCTGCCTGCCCCAGAGCGGGTTGGGGGTGCTTGGGCGGCCTCCCCCTCTGCTTAGGCGGGGCCGCTGATCCTGCTGCTGCTGCCGCTGACAGGTTCTGCTGCTGTGCTGCTGCTGCTTGCCCCAGTGCGGGTTGGGGGTTCTTGGGCGGCCTTCCTCTGCGCATCAGCGGGGCTGCTACTCCTGCAGCCACCTTCCTGAGAGCTGCTGCTGCTGCTGCTGCTTCCTCCTTCCCTGCCACAGCTAGCGCTGCTGCAGCATTCTTGGGCGGCCGCCCAGGAGGGCGCTTAGGCTGGCCTGCCTGCGCCTCCTGGGCACCCCGGCCGCTGCAGCTGGGCATGCCTGGGCCCACATCCTCCCCCTCACCCTGCGTGCTGCCTGCAAGTAGACAATGCATTGCGCATCAGAGTGTGCGTGTGCGTGTGCGTGCGTGCGTGTGTGCGCGCATGCTTGCGTGCGTGCGTGTTCGTGCGTGCGTGCGCGTGCGTGCGCGCGTGCGTGCGTGCGCGCGTGCGTGCGTGCGTGCGTGCATGCGTGCGTGCGTGCGTGCGTGCGTGCGTGCGTGCGTGCGTGCGCGTGTGTGTGCGTGCGTGCGTGCGTGTGTGCTTGCATGTGAACGTGTCTGTTTGTGTGTGTGCGTGCTCGTGCAGCGTGCGTGCGCATGCAGCCAAGCGTCCGAATTGCCGCACCGTCCAGAGCAACACCAACCTGGATTCCCTCCACCTGGTGGCCTCCTCACAAACTTCTTGGTCGTGGTGGAGGGGGCCATCAGGGAGAAGGATTGCTGAGTGGCACCGATGCTGCCTCAGGTGTGACGGAGCAAAGGGTGACCGCGCTTCCACGCGCCTGCGCATGGCGCCACTCACAACCCAACACTCTGCCAGCAGCAGCAGTCTGCTCGCACCTGCTGCCCTCCCCCCCAAAACCGCGGGAGGAGGACTGGGGACGCAAACTTCGACAGCTGGTGCAGTCCAGCCACGCGATGCGCGCGGCCCTGCGCAGCCACGAAGGCCACCAGCTGCCCAGCTCAGCCGCGCAGCAGCAGCAGCAGCACCAGCACCCCGCCCACGCCTTGCGGAGGCCAGCCCCCCCTGCGCCCTCCCCTGCCGCCCTCCTACACCCGCGTGCACTCCTCTGCCGCTGGTCGTGGCGGGAGGTGCTTGCCCCCCCTGCTGTGCCAGTGGAGGAGGTGGCGCCCAAGCCCAACACCAGCAGCACCTGGCGCTGGCGCCAGATACTGACCGAGCGCCCGGACGAGGAGGCCTTTGACGAAGAGGCGCGGACCAGCGCCAGCGCCAGCCCCAGCGATGGCAGCGGCAGCGCAGGCGGGCAGGCAGTGTGGCGGTGGCGCAATACCATGCAAGAGGAGCCTGAGCCAGAAGCAGCCAGCAGCACCAGCAGCAGCGGTAGCGGTAGTGGTAGCAGCGGGCCGCAGGGCGCGAGCTCTCCCGCGAAGCCTGCTGCTCGCGAGTGGAAGGGGGAGGTGCTCTACAGCTTTGCAGATTTGAAGGTGAGGATGGGCGCATTGGGGTGGGGTAGAGGAAGGCCAGAGGGCTGGTTGTGGCACCCACACACACAAACATATCACCCACACCCACCCACACACACACACACACACACACACACACACACACAGGAGGACGAGATGCTCATGCCCGCCATCACCCCTGTGTCAATCTTCTATGGTATCATGGTGAGGGGGGAGCGCGGGGGCGTGAGCTGACTGCCAGCCCTGTTTGGTGGTGGCCAATTGACTGGTCACAGCACCTTATAAGGCTTGGGTTTGTCGGAATGCGTAGTTGCTTGCAGACAGGCGCAGGTGAGAGAGAGAGGAGCAGGGAAAGGGGAGCGTGGGCACACATACCATGCACACGCACGCACACGCAGGAGGAGGAGATATCACGGGACCCGGGCCACCCGGCATTCGCGCCACAGGGCGCACCAAGCCTTCAGATTGCAAAGGCACTGTGGTCAGTGCTGTCCGTGGAGCAGCAGGTGGGTGGGCAGGCTGGTTCTGCCCGCAGCTGCCCGTTTGATTACGTTGTGTCACGAGCCAAACCCTGGTCAAACCCACTGGCACGAAAATTTAAGCCACAAATTGTTAAGGAGCGAGGGACACATTGGTGGCAGAGGAAGGAAGAAACTGATGTGCGAGTCAGCCAGGCACTAGAATAGGCAAAATAGAGCTGAACGTGAGTGTTAGCTGGCCAGAGGTGGGGGTGGAGCCCAGGCCACCACCCTGCATTTCGCGCCACATGCACCGCACAAAAATGACCTTGCGGGATGGCCGGAGGCAGAAGAGCCGCAGCAACCACCACGCATGCCCTTGCCTCCGCACGCCTGCTTAGAACCCGGCCTCCGTTGCCCCCCCTTCCCCACCCCCCTTGTTCAGGGCTTATTTAACCAGGTGTTCAGCCCGCTGTGTCTGGGGCTGAACAATGAGATGGTCAACACAGGCGTGGGCGTGGAGGACCTCCTGGGGAGGGTGTACACCTTTGGGCGGGCGCTGCATGAGGTGAGCGACAATGCATGGTGCAGATGTGGGCAGCTCCTCCCTTTCTTCTCTCTATGTGCATCATACACACATGCACGCCTGCGCGTGCGTGCGCACGCACACACACACACACATACACACACACATACGCACACGCACACACACACACACGCACACACACATGCGCCCCCCAAAATCCAGAACGTCAAGGACCCCGTGAATGACGTGCTGCTGAAGGCCATGCACCAACGCTCCACCATGCTGTATGGGCCAGGGTGGGAGGGTGGGGAGGAGGACGCAATGGAGGCAGGAGGGGGGATGGCGGGCATGGGGGGGCATGGGGGAGCAAGCGCTAGCAGAGGCAGCAGCAGCAGCAGCAGCAGCAGCAGCGGCAGTGGGATGGGCGCTGGGGGCAGCAGTGGGGTGGGCAGCAGCAGCGCAGCCATAGGCAGCGTCAGCAGCAGTGGAAGCCGCGTGATGGCGCGCGCGTCACCCTGGGCCAGGCTCAGGAATGAGCATGAAGTGAGTGGGGCCCTGGGTCAGTGTGGGGCCTGGGATGAGGCTGTCCACCCCTTGGTCAAACCGTGCTGGGTGTGGCTGGCCAACCCTGGCTTGATCGTGCCTCCTCTGAGGAGCAGCCGAGCAGCTCCCGAGCGTGCTTCGGGCGCTCCCCCTGCTCCAAAGGTCATGCCAGCAGTGCTTCCATTGCAAGTGCAGGGTTTCTACAGGCATCTACTGCCACCCCGCTGCAGATGAACCTGGTGACCCGCATCAAGCCGGAGTCCCAAGAGCCTCCTGGATTTTGGAATGGTTTTGTGGACAAGTGCGCCTCAGCCTGGGATGTCTTCTTCCCATCCTCCCAGGTGGGTGCACCCAGAGTGGCAGATGGCAGATAAGAGCAACAGCACTCATTCCCTAGGAATGCACTGCCGGCATGCAATCAGTCCTAGGGGTGTGGCGTTCATCGGTGGGGAAGAAGCTGGTTTAGCAAACCTGGTGCAAGTGCTGTGAGCGTCAGTCAGGGGCTCCACCAGGCTGCATCCCCCACCTGTCCTGCCTGGGGCAACCTGGTGCCTAAGTGTAGCCCCACCGCTCCCCGTCAGGGGTAAAAGTGGGTGCTCCAATGTGAGCAGGGTTGTGAGTGGACCATCAGGGGCCTACACACCCGTCCCTCCGCCCCCATGCGCCCCTGGGCAGCTGTGCGGACTGCTTGGCATGTGCCGCAGCCAATGGGCGGGTAATGGGGCGCCAGGGCAAAGCCATCCATCCTCCGCGCTCCGTGCGTGGGCACAGCCTCCACAGCCTTGAACCAGGACCATAAAGCTCAAGGCTGTTGCTTTTGCATGCAAGTGGGCGGTGAGCACTCCCATCCTGCGTGCCGCCCCCGGCGCAGGTGCTCAGCCCAGCAGCTGCCCAGCGGTCCCGGCTCAAGATGGTCCTCTACTCTGACCGGTCAGTGGGCGCATGGTCTGCCTCAGGCTGTAGGGTGATGGTCGGCCCCTGGGCCCTGCCCAGGCCCCTCAAACTGCCCCTGCACCACTGCCTGGTGCTGCCTCACCCCACCCAGGCAGCCACCCCCCCTCCCGCACGCCCACTCTGACCTCCATGCATGGCGCCTGCCGGGGCTCCAGGCGCACCCCATTGTGAGCCACACCTCTGCCCCCCCCCCAGCCCACCCGCCCGCTCACGCACACGCAGGTCCGGCCTGGACATGCCCACTCTGCTGAAAATGAAGGAGCAGGGCAGGGGCGCCATCGCCGCGGGGACGGGGGTGGCCAAGGGCTGGGACGGCCTCTCTGACCTGGAGCTGCAGGTGCGGCTGGGTGATGTGGGGCAGTTGGAGGTCCTGGGTGATGTGGGGCATTCTGGCTGTGGCCGTGTGCGTGAGGCTGGGTGATGTGGGGCAGGCTCCTTGCCGGTGGGTTGGGAGGAGTTTGAAGCGCGAAGGTGCAGGCGCAGCTGGGTGGGGTGGGAGAGGGGAGTGCCTGAAGCTGGGGGGTGGCCTGGTTGCTGGCGAGCGAGGGCTGGGCTGCTGGCGGGGGGGGCTGGTTCCCACCAACCTGAGGCGTGGGCTGGTTGCTGCTGGGGGTGCATGTGTTGGGAGGGGCGTCAGATCCTGAGGTGCAGGTGCAGAGTGTGCAGGCGCGGTTTGGTACACGGCTTGGCCAGACAGAGGCAGCTGACCCTCCGCCCTGTGCAGGTGGCGTCGCAGAACCCGGCGGGCAAGCGGGTGGTGCTGAGCATGCCGTTGAATGAACTGCCCGAGCGCTACAGCGACAGGTGGGCACCCAGCACTGGCTCCCTCTTTGGGGGGGTGCCGTCCGCCTGCATGCAGCAGTAGCGCATGCATGGCCTGCCTGATTTAGGCGTGTCACAGAGTCATGGACCCTGGGGAGCTCGCTCTTAATACCGGCTTGGCACCCTCTTGGGTGGTGGCACTCGCTGCAGTTTGGCGTACGTGTGGGCCCATCAGCCCCCGCTCCACTCACGTTTGACAGGTCGCAGTACGAGTACGAGTACGAAGATGACGACGATTATGAGTTGGACATGGACGACAGCATGGTGAGGTGGAGGGGGTGGGGAAGGGGTAGCGGTGAAGGAGTCGTTCAGCGGGTATGAGAAGGGGGAACTGCTTGGGCGTGTAGCCAGCGCAGGCACAGTGGATATGGGAAGGGGGGACTGGTTGGGCGTGTAGCCAGCGCAGGCCCCTCGACGGGGGAAGAACAGTCAGGAATCAAGGAAGCCTTACGGATGGTATGCCCCCCACACCCCCCCACCGCAGATAACGCCGGCACCGCGCTCGGGGGTAAGCGCCCACCTGCTCTTCTGAGGGAGGAGGAATATGGAGGATGCGCACAATTTTGCAGACGACAAGCGAGCAGGGGGGGGTGTACAATAGCGGTTGAGTGGCCCGGAGCGGTTGCTGCGACGGAGGCAGTCATGGTGTCTATCCTTAAATTCCAGCACTCTCTGACGCCCACAAGATGCTAGCGGGCCAGCCAGTGGCTGCTTCCCCCCCTCCCCAGCAGGCAGCGCGGTCGCCACCAGTGGCCAGCAAACCCCCCGGTCACCGGCTGGCGCTGCCCGTCACCCGTCACACCAGCACCAGGCCATGCGCAAGCACCCTGAGATGCAGCAGCGCCGCTGTTGAGGAGGTGCGGTGAACGCTGAGCTGGACGTTTGTGTGTATGCCACCACGTCCTCGCGCGCACACGCTCGGCTGGCTGGATTGGCTCGGCGTCCTGCTTGAGTTGCTGTGACGCCGTTGCACGCGTGGCGGAAGGCGTGCATGCATGCACACGCACGCGCACCCGCATGCGCACACACGCACGCTCACACGCACGCACGGCCCATTGCCAAGCGCACATTGGCTCACACGCAACGACAACGCGCAGGCAAGCACCTCGGCAGCAGCGCCCGCCTCATCCAGGCACCACCATCAAGCACGGCGCCGGGAGGCGCTTCTGGCAGTCCCTGCAGCGGCCGTGGCGCTGGCAGCGCTCACCGGTGGCGCAGGTCCCGCTGCCGCGGTGCAGGGGGGCCTGGCAGGCCGCATCCCTGGGCAGAGTAAGGAGGCGGATGAGAACGGCTACTACCTCTACCAGCGGCCGGAGGGCAAGGTGTGGGTCCCTGTTCGACTGTTCCGCCCATAGGCTGCGTATGCACCCGCGCACATGTGCAGAGGAACACACGCACGCACACGTGCATCACGCATGCACACGCACATGCGCACACACACATACACGCACGCACACACACACACACA
>LFIK01005494.1_pt1 | contig 10171 bp, 6 predicted proteins | sample 643401 | NCBI WGS metagenome assembly LFIK01 (sample SAMN03777447, study PRJNA286221) | soda lake metagenome | biome: soda lake; feature: Kulunda steppe; material: water; isolation source: sample T5-Br brine of Lake Tanatar-5 | place: Russia: Kulunda steppe | collected 2010-07
AGTCCGCTGGAAGTCTCGGTCAGGTACGGGGTGTCGATCTGCGCGATATTCCCCAGCGCGACCACCTTGGTCCCCGGTCCGGCACGAGTGATCAGGGTCTTCATCTGCTTGGAGGTCAGGTTCTGCGCCTCGTCAAGGATGATGTAGCGGTTGAGGAAGGTACGCCCGCGCATGAAGTTCAGCGAGCGGATCTTGATGCGGCTGGTCAGGACGTCGTTGGTGGCCATGCGCCCCCAGTCCCCGGCGCCCTCGGACTTGGCCAGCACCTCGAGGTTGTCCATCAGCGCTCCCATCCACGGGGTCATCTTTTCCTCTTCGGTCCCGGGCAGGAAGCCGATATCCTCGCCCACCGGGACCGTGACCCGGGTCATGATGATCTCCTTGTAGGTGTTGTCCTCCAGCGTCTGCGCGAGCCCGGCGGCCAGGGTCAGCAGGGTCTTGCCGGTGCCGGCGGCCCCCAGCAGGGAGACGAAGTCCACCTCCGGGTCCATCAGCAGGTTCAGGGCGTAGTTCTGCTCGCGATTGCGGGCGTTGATGCCCCAGACGCTGTGGCGCGGGGTCATGTAGTCGTCGGCCAGCTCGATTACCGCGGATTCGTTCGGCTGGTCGATCTCCAGCACGATCGCGGACAGCGGGTTCTCGCCCTCGCGGTAGACGAACTGGTTGGGCTGCCACTCGGCCACCAGCGGGCCGGTCACGCGATAGTAGGTGCGGCCGGACTCCTGCCAGGAGTCCATCTTGGCACCGTGGGTCTCCCAGAAGTCCGCTGGCAGTTCGGTCATGCCGGAGAACAGCAGGCTGACGTCGTCCAGCACCTGATCGTTGTAGTAGTCCTCCGCGTGCAGGCCGATCACCGTGGCCTTGATGCGCAGGTTGATGTCCTTGGATACCAGCGTCACCGGGGTGTCGGGATACTCGGTCTTCAGCGCCTGGGCAGTGGCGAGGATGTCATTGTCGGCCGAGGTGCCCGGCAGCGAGGCCGGCAGGCTGGAGGACAGGTTGCGGGTCTGAAAGAACAGGCGCCCGGTGGGCGCGAACGTCGACTCGCTGAGCGAATCCGCCTGCAGCGGCAACCCGGCGGCGATCTGCTCGTGCTGGGCGCCGGTGGTGAGCTCGTCAATGAAGCGCGAGACCTGGCGTACGTTGCGCGCGACTTCGGAAACCCCCTTCTTGCCACGGTCGAGCTCCTCGAGCACGACCATGGGCAGGAAGATGTCGTGTTCCTTGAAGCGGAACAGCGCCGTGGGGTCGTGCATCAGGACATTGGTGTCCAGGACGAGCAGGCGTTTCGGATCCTGGGCGGTCGCGTTCATGACACCTCCGGGGCGAAGTGGGGGAAGAGGGGCTCAGCTCCCTGCGAGTTCGCGCACCGCGGCGAGAACCTCGTCCACATGGCCCGGCACCTTCACCTTGCGCCACTCCTTGCGCAACACGCCATCGGCATCGATCACGAACGTGGAGCGCTCGATACCACGCACCTGCTTGCCGTACATGTTCTTCATCTTGATGACATCGAAGGCGTCGCACAGGGTCTCGTCGCCATCGCTCAACAGATCGAAGGGCAACTCCTGCTTGGCGCGGAAGTTCTCGTGGCTCTTCACGCTGTCGCGCGAGACACCGAGGATCACTGCACCGACGGCGTCAAAGGCGGCCTGGTTGGCAGCAAAGTCGCGGCTCTCGTTGGTGCAGCCGGGCGTACTGTCCTTGGGGTAAAAATACAGGACCACGATGCGGCCCTTGAAGTCGGCCGGCCCCAGGGTCTGGTCGCCGGTCGCCGGCACACGCAGGTCCTCGGGTACCCGCTGGTCGATTGCGATGCTCATCAGGCGTTGCTCCTTGAGTAGAGGGTCTCAAAGCGTAAGACCACCGCGGACGCCACGCGAGCCCGGCCGGTTCAGGCCTTGATCGGGTCCAGCACGCCGTCCACGTTCAGTTCGTCACAGAAATCCATGAACTCGCCGCGCAGGCTGGCCAGGTGCTGCCCTGCGGGGATATCCACGACCATGTTGGCCGCAAACATGCGGGCCCCGGTCTGCTGGGCGATGTATACCCGGGTCTGGACGTCGCGCAGGTTTACCCCACGGCTGGTAAAGAAATCGGCCAGGGCATTCAGCAGGCCCGGGGTGTCCAGGGCTACCGCGTCCACGGCATAGGGCATCGCCGCCTCGGGGCGCTCCTCCAGCGGGCCGCGACGGGCCACCACGACCAGCCCCATCTCCGCCTCCAGGCGCTGCAGACGGGACTCCAGGGTACCCAGGGTCTTCCAGTTGCCACTGGCGCTAAGCGCCATGCAGCAGTAGCCACCCACGACCGTGATGCGACTGGATTCGAGATTGCAGCCGGTGTCGGCGATCACGCGGGTCACGCTGGACACCAGACCGGGCTGATCGGGCCCGATCAGGTTGAGGATCAGGTGGGTGTGGGTGCCCGCGCCAACCACCTCAGCCATGCGGCACCCGCCGGCTGCGCGCGAGGCAAGGGGCGGGCAAGCACCCGGGGGTTCTCTGCGTGAAAGCGGCGACAGGCATGATGGCTCGCAACATACCACCTTGCCCCGGCGGCGCCAACGCAGCCGGGCGACTTGATCCGCGTCTCTCCCCGCCAGGGGAGGCGACCGGGTGCACGAAAGACGAGATACGGCGAACACCCGGCCGAAGGAATCTTGAATGCCCTGTCACCCGCCCGTTAGACTGCACCATTACCGTTGTTGGAGGAGTCGATGTTTCAAGGCAGCATGGTCGCACTGGCGACCCCGATGCACGCGGACGGCAGCCTGGACTGGCCGGCCCTGGATCGGCTCCTGGAATTCCACATCGAGGCCGGCACCGATGCCATTGTCGCCGTCGGCACCACCGGCGAATCCGCGACCCTCGATTTCGACGAGCACTGCGAGGCCATCGCCCACACGGTGAAGACCGTCGCGGGGCGCCTGCCGGTGATCGCGGGTACCGGGGCGAACTCCACGCGCGAGGCCATCGCCCTGACCCGCTGCGCCAAGGAAGGCGGCGCGGATGCCTGCCTGCTGGTCTCCCCCTACTACAACAAGCCGACCCAGGAAGGCCTTTACCTGCACCACAAGGCCATTGCGGAAGCGGTGGACATCCCGCAGATCCTTTACAACGTGCCTGGCCGCACCGCAGTGGATCTGTTGCCGGAGACGGTGGAGCGTCTGGCCGACATCCCGAACATCATCGGGATCAAGGAAGCCTCGGCCAGTAACGAACGCACCGCCGAGCTGGTCGCCCGTGTCGGCAACCGCTTGGACCTCTACAGTGGGGATGACGGCAACGGGCTGGCCTTTCTGCTCGCGGGCGGCCACGGGGTTATCTCTGTCACCGCCAACGTCGCACCGCAACTGATGGCCGCGATGTGCCGCGCCGTGCGCGAAGGCCGCCCCGACGAGGCGCGCGAGATCAATCGCCAGTTGGACGGGCTGCATTCAGCCCTGTTCCTCGAAGCCAACCCGATTCCGGTCAAATGGGCGCTGCAACGCATGGGCCTCATGGAGGAAGGCATCCGCCTGCCTCTGACTCCGTTGTCCGAACCCTTCCATGCGCCGGTCCTGGACGCGATGCGCCAGGCCGGCATAGAGGTCTGATCCCCGACATGAAACAGTCTGCCAAGCTCCACCGTCACGCGACCCGCACCGCCCTGGCCCTGGCTACGGGCCTGGCCATCGCCGGGTGCTCGACCTCCGGCGACCGCCAGTCCGGCCCCGAGTACGAAATGAGTCGGCAGATGGACAACCTCGAGGTCCCACCGGACCTGATCGCGCCCGACAGCGAACGCGCCTACCGTATTCCGGACGCCCCGGGCGAACGGATCAGCGCCCGCGAGATGCAGCAAGACTCCGCGGCCCGCCAGCAGCAGCGCCAGCCCACCGGGGCAACCGCGCCGGTCCGCAGCGATGCCCGGGTCCTTCCGGAATCGACCGAGATCCAGCTGATGCGCGAAGGCAGCGTCCGCTGGCTGAGTGTCGAGGTGGCCCCGGAGGATCTCTGGGATCGCCTGACCGCATTCTGGGACAGTCAGAACCTGCGCCTGGAGCGCAACGAACCCCAGGTCGGCGTCATGGAGACCGAATGGGCCGAAGACCGCGCCGGGATTCCGCTGCGGGGCACACAGAACATCTTCGCCCGTGCGCTGGGTAACGTGTACGACGCCAACACGCGCGACCAATACCGCCTGCGCGTCGAACGCGACAATGGCCGCTCAGCCATCTACATCTCGCACCGAAGGGCCACCGAAGAACCCGAGGGCGAGACCTGGCGCTGGGCAATGCGCCCGTCCGATCCCGAACTCGAGGCCGAAATGCTTAATCGCCTGCGTGTCTACCTCGCCACGGGCGAGCCCCCCGAGGGCGGCACCTGGGTAGCCGAGACCATTGGCGACCGTCCGACCGAGCTGCACCAGGCGGAACACGAAGGCCACCCGGTACTGGTGACGGGCAGCGACTTCAACCGCATGTGGTCGCAGATGGGCACCTACCTGGACCGCGCCGGCCTCCTGGTGGACGAGCAAGACCGCAATACGGGGACCTTCGAGGTGACCTATCGCCCCGACATGGTCGGCGAGAGCGAACGCGGCGGCTTCTTCAGTCGGATCTTCGGGCGCGGCGGTGATCGTCGCGAGAACGAGCGTTATCAGATTCGCCTGACCGACATCGGCGACGGCGATCTGCGAATCGAGGCGCGCGACATCGATGGCGAGCCCCTTGGCCGCCGTGACGCCGAGTTCGTACTGGAGCAGATCGAGCAGCAGATCCTTCGCTAGAACGCGGCGAGCCCAGCCACCATGATCCGCTTCTGCTCCCTGGGCAGCGGGAGTTCCGGCAACGCCCTGGTGGTCGAGATCGGTGCCACCCGCCTGCTGGTGGATTGCGGATTCTCGATGCAGGAGCTGGAACGCCGCCTGTCCCGGGTCGACCTGACCCCACAGGACCTGACGGCCGTCCTGGTGACCCATGAGCACGCCGACCACATCGGCGCCACCGCGCCGCTATCCCGGCGTTACGGCCTCACCGTATTTACCAGCCCCGGCACCCGATTGGCCGCCCGCGACACCGGTTTTGCTCACATCCAGGAGATCCAGGCGGATGCACCGCTGGAGATCGACGACGCCTGGGTGCAACCGTACACGGTGCCGCACGACTCCCGCGAACCCATCCAATTCGCGTTTTCCGACGGCGATCACCGGCTGGTCCTGATGACGGATGCCGGCCACATCTCCCCGCACATGGTCGACGTGGCCAATGCAGCCGAAGCCCTCCTACTGGAGTGCAACCACGACCCTGCCATGCTCGCCGCCGGGCGGTACCCGGCGTCGCTCAAGCGACGTATTGCGGGCGGGTACGGCCACCTACCGAATCACGCGGCCACCGACCTTCTCCATCGCATCGATCGATCCAGGCTACGCCATGTGATCGGTATGCACTTGTCGAGTGACAACAACCACGAGACGCTTGCACGCCAGGCGCTCGCCGAGGGCCTTGGCTCCTCACCATCCGATCCCGAGATCGCAACCCAGGACTACGGCTTCACGTGGCGAACCACGGCTCAAGCCTGACTCCAACTACCGGTCCAACGCCGTGCCCCCGGTCACGTCAGCCCGGCCGCGGCCGCATGTCGAAGGGCTGCGCCAATCACCCCACATGGCGCAGCCCCCTCCGGCCACCTGACGCTGCGGTCGGAAACCAAGGCCGGCTCTCCAACGTGGTCCCAAGCCCAGTGTGATCAGCGGCGCGACTCCCGAAGGAAATACAGGCCCCCGATCACGAAGGCCACGCCAATGACTGTTGCCACCGGCCCGCCAAACCCGGAACCCTCCCGCGGCGCAATGGGCGTGAAAGCCAACTGTCCGCCGAAAATCGCATAGAGTCCAATTCCGAGCAGGACCAGCCCTACCAGGACCAACCCTCCGTCCGTCCGCTTCTGTCTCATCCCAGCCTCCGTCTCGGCACCTGCGTCCCTTTCAAACCGGCCAAGGGCCGCAGCAGCAGACTTCACCGTCCGCACACGGTGCCTGACTAACACGCATAAAAAAAGCCCGGCCCCCAAAAAGGGGACCGGGCTTCGGATTAATGCCTGGCGGTGACCTACTCTCACATGGGGAGACCCCACACTACCATCGGCGCAGAGCAGTTTCACTTCCGAGTTCGGGATGGGATCGGGTGGTTCCTACTCGCTATTGCCGCCAGACAAACTGGCTAGACCACGCGGACTGTTCCACGTCATCTAAATTCGGAATGCATTCTAGGCTTGTGTACGTAGCGATGTGTCAAACGAGACCACCAACACTTTGGGTGTTATATGGTCAAGCCTCACGGGCAATTAGTACTGGTTAGCTACACGCGTTACCGCGCTTCAACACCCAGCCTATCAACGTTGTAGTCTTCAACGGCCCTACAGGGACCTCGAGGGTCCAGGGAGATATCATCTTCAGGTGGGTTTCCCGCTTAGATGCTTTCAGCGGTTATCCCTTCCGCACTTAGCTACCCGGCAATGCCACTGGCGTGACAACCGGAACACCAGAGGTGCGTCCATCCCGGTCCTCTCGTACTAAGGACAGATCCTGTCAAATCTCCGACGCCCACGGCAGATAGGGACCGAACTGTCTCACGACGTTCTAAACCCAGCTCGCGTACCACTTTAAATGGCGAACAGCCATACCCTTGGGACCTGCTTCAGCCCCAGGATGTGATGAGCCGACATCGAGGTGCCAAACACTGCCGTCGATATGGACTCTTGGGCAGTATCAGCCTGTTATCCCCGGAGTACCTTTTATCCGTTGAGCGATGGCCCTTCCATACAGAACCACCGGATCACTAAGACCTGCTTTCGCACCTGCTCGACGTGTCTGTCTCGCAGTTAAGCACCCTTATGCCTTTGCACTCGTCGCGCGATTTCCGACCGCGCTGAGGGTACCTTCGCACTCCTCCGTTACTCTTTGGGAGGAGACCGCCCCAGTCAAACTACCCACCACACACGGTCCCCGACCTGGATAACAGGCCTGGGTTAGAACTCCAAAATTGCCAGGGTGGTATTTCAAGGATGGCTCCGCCGAGACTGGCGTCCCGGTTTCAAAGCCTCCCACCTATCCTACACAAACAAGTTCAAAGTTCAGTGTGAAGCTGTAGTAAAGGTTCACGGGGTCTTTCCGTCTAGCCGCGGGTACACAGCATCTTCACTGCGATTTCAATTTCACTGAGTCTCGGGTGGAGACAGCGCCGCCATCGTTACGCCATTCGTGCAGGTCGGAACTTACCCGACAAGGAATTTCGCTACCTTAGGACCGTTATAGTTACGGCCGCCGTTTACCGGGGCTTCGATCAAGAGCTTCTCCGAAGATAACCCCATCAATTAACCTTCCGGCACCGGGCAGGCGTCACACCCTATACGTCCTCTTTCGAGTTTGCAGAGTGCTGTGTTTTTAATAAACAGTCGCAGCGGCCTGGTCTCTGCGACCTCGGCCAGCTCAGGGAGCAAGTCCCATCACCAGCCGAGGCGTACCTTCTCCCGAAGTTACGGTACCATTTTGCCTAGTTCCTTCACCCGAGTTCTCTCAAGCGCCTTGGGATTCTCACCCTGCCCACCTGTGTCGGTTTGGGGTACGGTCAACTGTTAACTGAAGCTTAGAGGCTTTTCCTGGAAGCATGGCATCAGTGACTTCGCCTCCGTGGAGGCTCGTCATCGTATCTCAGGATTGTGTCCCCGGATTTGCCTAAGGACACTCCCTACATACTTGAACCGGGCACCAACTGCCGGATCACTTAGCCTTCTCCGTCCCCCCATCGCATTAACAGTCGGTACAGGAATATTAACCTGTTTCCCATCGACTACGCATTTCTGCCTCGCCTTAGGGGCCGACTAACCCTGCGCCGATTAGCGTTGCGCAGGAAACCTTGGGCTTTCGGCGGATGGGTTTTTCACCCATCTTATCGTTACTCATGTCAGCATTCGCACTTCTGATACCTCCAGCATGCCTCTCGGCACACCTTCACAGGCTTACAGAACGCTCCTCTACCACTTGCAAAGCAAGTCCGCAGCTTCGGTACATGGCTTTAGCCCCGTTAAATCTTCCGCGCAGGCCGACTCGACCAGTGAGCTATTACGCTTTCTTTAAAGGATGGCTGCTTCTAAGCCAACCTCCTGGCTGTCTCTGCCTTCCCACATCGTTTCCCACTGAGCCATGATTTGGGGACCTTAGCTGGCGGTCTGGGTTGTTTCCCTTTCCACGACGGACGTTAGCACCCGCCGTGTGTCTCCCATGCTCGCACTTCTCGGTATTCGGAGTTTGCAATGGTTTGGTAAGTCGGGATGACCCCCTAGCCATAACAGTGCTCTACCCCCGAGAGTGATACATGAGGCGCTACCTAAATAGCTTTCGAGGAGAACCAGCTATCTCCGAGCTTGATTAGCCTTTCACTCCGATCCACAGCTCATCCCCTAATTTTTCAACATTAGTGGGTTCGGGCCTCCAGTAGGTGTTACCCCACCTTCACCCTGGCCATGGATAGATCGCCCGGTTTCGGGTCTAATTCCAGCGACTGAGCGCCCTATTAAGACTCGGTTTCCCTACGGCTCCCCTTGCGGTTAACCTTGCCACTGAAATTAAGTCGCTGACCCATTATACAAAAGGTACGCGGTCACCCCCGAAGGGGCTCCCACTGCTTGTACGCACACGGTTTCAGGTTCTATTTCACTCCCCTCTCCGGGGTTCTTTTCGCCTTTCCCTCACGGTACTGGTTCACTATCGGTCGGTAGGGAGTATTTAGCCTTGGAGGATGGTCCCCCCATGTTCAGACAGGGTTTCACGTGCCCCGCCCTACTCGATTTCACGTCAAGAGCCTTTTCGCCTACGGGGCTATCACCCACTTTGGCCGGCCTTTCCAGACCGTTCGACTAAAACTCAAGACGCTTAAGGGCTAATCCACTTTCGCTCGCCGCTACTCACGGAATCTCAATTGATTTCTTTTCCTCTGGGTACTTAGATGTTTCAGTTCCCCAGGTTCGCCTCCAACACCCTATGTATTCAGGTGAGGATATCCCTAAAAGGGATGGGTTTCCCCATTCGGAAATCCCCGGATCAAAGCTTGTTTGCCAGCTCCCCGAGGCTTATCGCAGGCTACAACGTCCTTCATCGCCTCCTACCGCCTAGGCATCCACCGTGTGCGCTTAACCGCTTGACCATATAACCCCAAAGGGTCGGTCATTTTGTTAGCTGGTCTCGCTGACACATCACTACTTTCTCAAACAACTTCTGTTTGAAATCGCCTAGATGCATTCCTAATTTTTAATGAACGGTACCGAAATGGTTCGATACAACTGGCAATCGCCAGATCAAAGCGCATGCTTTGATCTGAGGACTGAAATGGTGGAGCCAGTCGGGATCGAACCGACGACCCCCTGCTTGCAAAGCAGGTGCTCTCCCAGCTGAGCTATGGCCCCAGTCGTCGAGCGCTTCCCAACCGATATGGTGGGTCTGGGTGGATTTGAACCACCGACCTCACCCTTATCAGGGGTGCGCTCTAACCAACTGAGCTACAGACCCGAGCTCGGTATCCGCGAATCAAGTAGCTTGTGAGGATGCTCGCGCCAAGGGGAGGATCTCGTCTCTTTAAAGGAGGTGATCCAGCCGCAGGTTCCCCTACGGCTACCTTGTTACGACTTCACCCCAGTCATTAACCACACCGTGGTGAACGTCCTCCCGAAGGTTAGACTATCCACTTCTGGTGCAGTCAACTCCCATGGTGTGACGGGCGGTGTGTACAAGGCCCGGGAACGTATTCACCGTGGCAGTGCTGATCCACGATTACTAGCGATTCCGACTTCATGGAGTCGAGTTGCAGACTCCAATCTGGACTAGGACCGGTTTTGTGGGATTGGCTCCCCCTCGCGGGTTGGCAGCCCTCTGTACCGGCCATTGTAGCACGTGTGTAGCCCTACCCATAAGGGCCATGATGACTTGACGTCATCCCCACCTTCCTCCGGTTTGTCACCGGCAGTCTCCCTAGAGTTCCCGGCCGAACCGCTGGCAACTAGGGATAAGGGTTGCGCTCGTTGCGGGACTTAACCCAACATCTCACGACACGAGCTGACGACAGCCATGCAGCACCTGTCACTCGGTTCCCGAAGGCACCAAGTCATCTCTGACAAGTTCCGAGGATGTCAAG
>LFIK01005495.1_pt1 | contig 10171 bp, 10 predicted proteins | sample 643401 | NCBI WGS metagenome assembly LFIK01 (sample SAMN03777447, study PRJNA286221) | soda lake metagenome | biome: soda lake; feature: Kulunda steppe; material: water; isolation source: sample T5-Br brine of Lake Tanatar-5 | place: Russia: Kulunda steppe | collected 2010-07
CCGCGACCTGCCGCCACGATTATCACCGCTACCGGCACTGGTTCTCTGCCCGCCATAGACGCAAACAGGGGATTGCACTTGACGAACAATGCCGCAAATACCCCATCTCGTTATGAACCATTGTTTGAAATTACGTCTTTAGCGTAAAAACGCCCCGCGATTTCGCGAACCCTGCCTGTCCGGAAAAGTTCCGGCATGCTCCATTCCGGCTCTTCTCCTGCAAACAGATCCAAAAACGCGATTGCCAGTGAAGGGTCTTCATGCACATTCTCCCGAAAACTCCACCATGTGCGTGTTTCATTCATCGCATCACCGGGATGCTGCTCGCGTTGAAAATCAACTTCAAGAACTAGGCCCCTGACGTTTAGGCAAAATGCCGCGTAAAGATATCCCTCTGGCCAGAAATAGGCCGGGTTCGACGTGTCGGCCCCGTCCGCTCGTTGGGTCAGCGAAACAGGATTGCGCTTGATCAACGTTCGAAGCATCAAACCTGCGGCAAAGCCCACATAAGCTAGGTTGTCGTCATCCTGTCTTGGTTTTTGCGCCTCGAAGGCTGCGAGCCATTCTGCGAAGGTTTGTGTCAGCGCATTGCGGTCAATGACAAAGCTGTTGCCTGTCTGCGCCTCTATTGTTTTAACCTGCTGTTCAAACACGTCCACGAACCAGCGCAACCGCTGGGCAGATTTTCGCAAGGGCAGCTCGATACCCGGTGCCTCTGGCACGGTCATGTGACGACTCCTAGAGATGCGCAGATGTGGCTGCAAGAAAGTGAGCAAGGTGAGTAACGTCTGAGAAGGCCTTTTGCGACTCAGCATGCATGGCGCGGATCAATGCTATGGATAAATCCAGCAATTTCTCCTCTTCAGACAGAATTCCAGCACGCTCTGTAAGCAACCAGACAGCGATGGCCAGCAACGCTAGGTCAATCTTTGCCTCATCCCCAGCAGATATCCGCCGCGTCAGACCGGGCAGAAGCCCGAATGCCGTACTGCCGCGCAAATCTGTGATCAGTGTGGCGGCAAAATCAGTCCCTACCAGGTCCGTCTTATCGCGAAGGCGGACCATGCAGTCCAGCACAATCGTTTCACTGATCATATGACGATGGGTCGCGCTGGACCCGTCTAGATGTTCCCATGCATATGCAAAAACCGTAGCGCTGGCTTCGGCAGCCGCCGTGTCTGTTTCTTGCGCAACCACAAAGCGCGAAGCGGCTTCTAACTGTTGTGTCGTTATGGGAAAATCGATCAACCGTTTTCCAACTTTATCAATCGATTTAAGCGTATGTCGGAACCGCGTCCGCAACGGTTCGGGCAAAATCTGTGCGACCGGCTCTAGCATCTCCTCGGTCGCATCTGCCAAGGTCACCACCCCGCGCAATGCATCGCGTAATGGCATCCGCAAATCAGGCGGGAAGTTTAGTATGTGTTGCTTTGTCATTCTGTTTTCGACCGATTTGGATCGCAGATTAGCACGCTTCGTGCTTCTAGACTAGTTGTTGCAGCGCTGTATCACCGTATCAGAGCAACCTTTTTGCATGCTCCTCACGCGCGCGACAAGCCCTCTTGGCTAGATTAGACACAGCCTGCGCCGAGGTCCCTTGCCGCGAAAGGACGGACGCAGGGCATCATATGTAAGATTTCAGGATTGACGCAACTTCATCAGGACATTCGATATGCGGCATGTGACCAATGCCGCCGAACAGATGCATCGCCATTCTGCCCGGCGCCCGAAGCGCGTGCTTCCATGGAATGATCGCATCGCTTTTGCCCCATATGATACGGGTTGGTGCGTCGATCCGCTCGAGTGCGCCGCGTAGATCAAACGCCTGTACCCCATCTGGAAACACGATATCTGAGAGTGCATTCTGCGCCGCGCGCAGGTTTGGTGCATTGCGACTAGCCATTGCAAGGCGCACATAACTGTCGGTGATAATGTCCTCATTCGCGACGAGAGCGCGGAGCCAAGGGCCAAGACTATCGGCACGGTTTGCCCGGCAGATGCCGGCAAGAGCGGTGCCATTGATCTCTGCTCCCAAACCGGCCGGCGCAATCAGCGTCAGCGAGGAAAGCAATCTTGGCCGTGTATCTGCTAGGGCAATGCTGATGGCACCACCCAGACTGTGGCCGATAAGATGTGCAGCTTCAAGCCCAAGCTCGTCAAACGCACGGCGCACCTCCCTTACGAGGTCTGCAAAGCTATCGATCTGTAGTTTCGGCGACTTGCCATGACTTGGCAGATCGATGCGGATCACGGGCCGATGTTTCAGATGCACCTCAAGCGGTGCCCAGGATGTTGCGTCACTGGCAAAGCCATGGATCATCACGACAGGAGTTCCGCTTCCCCCTTTGCTGCGGGTCACTGACAAAGCGCCTGTTTCAGTCTGAAAAATACCCGACGTTGTGGCAACTGCAACCGGAGCGCCCTGCGCTGAGATTCCCGCGCGCACGTCATCTGCCTGAACACGATTGCGCGGCCCTGACCCTGCCAGAGAGGCAATGTCAAGACCATTTTCAGCAGCCAGAGCACGGGCAAGGGGTGTTGCACGGGTCTTGTCATGCGGCGCTGCGTTGCCACCCACATCAGGAACGACGGTTTCCGGCGTGATCGTGACATTATCGCCAGCCGTATCGCCCGTGCCCGTCGTTTCGGTGGCTACCGCCGCCGTCTCTGGCGCACCCGTTCCGGCGAAGGGGACGGGCTGCGCGCCCACCTCTTCACCTTCAGCGTAAAGCCAAGCGCAGGGCGTGCCAATCGGAATCTCGGCCCCCTCCGGCGCCGTATGGTGTAGAATTCCGTCGCCCGGGGATTCGACTTCCATCGCGGCCTTGTCAGTCTCGATATCAAAAAGCGGATCGCCCTTTGCCACCGCTTCGCCTTCGACGACATGCCAGACCATGACCTTGCCAGAGGCCATATCCATGTCGACTTTGGGCATGATGACTTCTATGGGCATCAGATCCGCCCCTTTGCGATATTGCGTGCGGCCTTTAGTATATCGGGCACCTGAGGCACGACAGCTTTTTCAAGCTCAGGATTATATGGAATCGGGGACTCTGCCCCCCCAAGACGGATTACAGGCGCATCAAGGAAGTCGAAGGCATCACTTTCCACAACCATTGCAGAAATCTCTGCACCGATGCCAAGGGTTTTAACTGCTTCGTACACGCAGATCAGACGGCCGGTTTTGCGCACCGAGGCCAACACAGTTTCGCGGTCCATGGGGCGTATTGTCCGCAGATCAATCACTTCTGTATCTATCCCTTCCGCAGCCAGTTTCTCGGCGGCGTCCAATGACTTGTGAACCATTATGGAGGTCGCGACGATCGTGAGGTCCTTGCCCTCTCGCATGATGGCAGCCTTGCCGATGGGTGTTGTGTAATGGCCCTCCGGTACAGGCCCCTTCATCTTGTAAAGAACCTTGTGCTCATAGATCATTATCGGATCAGGATCTTCAATCGCTGCCAACAACAGCCCCTTTGCATCCGCAGGTGTAGCGGGCTGCACCACCTTCAGGCCGGGGACATGCGCTGTCCATGCCTCCAGACTCTGGCTGTGCTGTGCAGCCGCGCCCGTTCCAGACCCTGAGGGAAAGCGCATTACCACCGGCACAGAGACTGCGCCACCCAGCATGTAGCGAATTTTGGCAGCCTGATTGACTATCTGTTCCATCCCAAGGGTTGCGAAATCCGAAAACTGGAACTCAAAAATTGGGCGCAGGCCGGTCATCGCAGCCCCTACTGCGACACCCGCGCCCCCGAGTTCTGAAATCGGTGTGTCTATGACTCGCTCGGTCCCATATTTCTCGACAAGATCGCCAGTGACACCGAAAGCGCCGCCATAAACCCCGATGTCCTCGCCCATCAGGATAACGCGCTTGTCTTTAGCCATGGCGATATCCATCGCTTCGCGGATGGCCTCTGCATAGGACAATTCACGAAGCTCGGTCTTGCTGTAAGCGTTCATACTGAAGTCCTTTCGGTATAAACATCGCGAGTAACATCCTCGACCCTCGGATCAGCACCTTCAGTGGCAAATTTGATGGCGTCTTCGATGATCTTGACGGAATCGGCTTCAATCGCTGTGATGTCGTCTTTCGTCAGGATCTTGTGGTCCATCAGCATTTTGCCCATGGCGACAATGGGGTCGCGCTTCTGCCAGTCTGCAATTTCTTCCTTGGTGCGGTACTTGTTGCGATCCGATTTAGAATGTCCGCGCCAGCGATATGTCTGGTTCTCGACAAGGCTGGGGCCTTCGCCCATGCGGGCGCGTTCGACCGCGGCATCGACAGCTTCTGTCACGTCCGAGAAATTATTGCCGTCTACAGTCACGCCCGGCATCGAATAGGCAGCGGCGCGTTCGGAGATGTTCTTCACCGCAGTGGAACGCTCGATTGATGTGGACATTCCGTACTTGTTATTCTCGCAAACAAAGACGACCGGCAAGTTCCAAATTTTCGCCATGTTTAGGGCTTCGTGAAACGCTCCCTCGTTATTTGCGCCATCACCGAAAAAGCAGATTGTCACTGCCCCGGTGCCCAGCAGCTTGGCCGAAAGCGCTGCTCCCACTGCAATCGGAAGGCCGCCACCGACGATACCGTTGGCCCCCAGATTGCCCTTTGAGGGGTCCGCGATATGCATTGACCCGCCGCGGCCCTTGCAATAGCCGGTTTCCTTGCCAAAGAACTCTGCGAACATCTTCGACAGCTCTGCACCTTTTGCTACGCAATGCCCATGGCCCCGATGCGTCGATGTGATCTTGTCTTCGTCGGTCAAAGACATGCAAGAACCGACAGCGGATGCTTCTTGTCCGATGCTCAAATGCATCGTTCCATGGATCAGCCCGCGCATATAGCTCTCTTCCGCGCCCTCTTCGAACTTGCGGATAAGATACATTTTTTTCAGCGCATCTTTTAGCCGCTCGGGGGAGTATGTGCTGATGGCGTAGGGTTTGTTCGTCGTGGCTGTTTCAGACATCAAGCATATCCTTGCCGTAAAGCATTTGGTCCTGGCGGCGGCGCAATTCGACAAGCCGTGTGGCCGGCAACTTTACATTTACAGCGGTGATCAACTCGCCCTTGCGGATCGGGGCAATCACTTTGGCCCCCGTCAACATACCCGCTGGAAGGGCTACTGTCGCCTGCGCGCGCGACACTTCCATGGCCCAGGCGCGATAGTCGTATTCTCCTATCTGATCGAGCGTGTCGCCCGGCTGAAGATCTTTCTTCGCTAGCGCGCAAACCTCGACCACCGGCTTTGGCAGCGGGACCATGTCGGCCTTACCATAAAGCACCGCGCGCGCGCAGGTCAGTGGGACCTCAAGCGATGTAAGGTGATAGGGGCGGATAAACTCAAAGTATGGACCGTCACCCATTTTGAGATCGCGCATCCGTTCGTGAATCCGAGGGTGCTCTGCTTCAACGATGCAGAAAACTCCGGGCGACACACCTTTTCCTATGGAGTAATCCACCTTACCAATACCCGACAGGATACCGCCGTCCTTTTGTGGAATCAGAACCTTGGCCAATTCCTTCGGCCCTGCGGCAGGTCCGTGCATGCCGTCGACATCCGGCACCAGACCTGTTGCATTGCCGATGGCGGCCATCTCGACAGCCGTTTTGGACCCATCGACAAATTCGACCAGCAATCGCGGATTCATATGCCGCATAATTGCTTCGGCCTCGTAGGCATCAGGTGTCGCTTCGATGTTTAACGGATTGTTCTTGCCCTTACCCGCACAGACAACTTTGTGGCCCATCGCTGTGACAAACTCGATTAGCTCCATACAGGAGGATGGCTCATCCCCCGCACCCAGCGAATAGATCACACCCAGCCGGTCGGCTTCACTGCGCAGATAGGCTCCGATGGTAACATCCGCTTCGACATTCATCATCGTCAGATGCTTGCCGCGTTCCATTGCGCGCAAGCCTAACTCGGCCCCTACGGCCGGAATACCGGTTGCATCGATAATCACGTCAATCAACCCAGACTCAAGTATCAGATCTGCGTTGTCGGTGATTGCGGTTTTACCAATTTCGATGGCGACGTTCAGTTCATCTGTCGTCTTGACGTCCCGGCTATGTCCGTTTTCGCGGCGGGCAATTTCAACTGCCTTGTGCGCGTTTGGCGCGTTCAGCTCGGAGATTGCAACAACGTCCACGCCGTCCATCATGGCCGCGCGCGTGACGATATCAGTCCCCATCTCGCCAGAACCAATCAGGCCGATTCGCACAGGCTTGCCCGAAGCAGCCCGTGCGCTGAGATCCCTTGCCAGCCCTGTGAGCGCGATGTTTGAAGCCATAAACTTATATCCTCCCGATCAAGCTTTGCCGCCATAATATGAACATTTGATTGCCTGTCAATATATATGTACACATCGGTTCTGTCGATTTTGATCAGGCAGGCCATACAATTTCACTTCTGTGTAGCACTGTGGCGGTTTATTGGTTCGTGGATTGGCGTGACGTTGGTGAAACGGGGCCATCCGAATATGGCGGAAACGCCAATCTACAAGGGGGCCCGCTTGCCAATCTGGGCGAAGTAAATGGCATCTTATCCCTCGAATGATTGCCGGATCGTGCTTTGCTCACCGGCTCCGGCTCATTCTCCCAACGCATCTGATTTGCGCTGGGGGTGGACACCATCTCCTTTAGCAACTTGTCTGACCGCAAACAAAAGCCGACCATCCATTTTTCTAAAATGAACATATTGACAATAAAAAAAACAGATGTACAAATTTGACTAGACAACATGTTGAGACACTTCCATGCCTCACATGTTGGCGAAGGGGGAGGATGACATGGCAATTTGGCAATGGGGATTGTTGCTGCTTGCGGCAGTCTGGGCTTTACAGGCTGCTGGCGTGTGGGTGCAAATGCAGCACTATACGCGTGTATTCAGTGGAATATCTGACAAATTCAATGACGGATTCGTCGGTGCAGGGCACTTCCGCGGTCGGCTGCGAAAGGGCACAATTGCGCTGGTCGTAGTCTCGCCCGACCTCGTTGTCAGGCGGTTGCTGCTGATGCGGGGGCGCAGCGTCTTCACCAAGTTCAAACGGTTCGAACTTGTCGAGGGTCAGAGCCTGGAGGCTTTGCGCACTGACCCCGCTGTTATGGGAGAGAAGGCAGTTGGCGTCGCAGAGGCGGTCCAGCTCGCCATCGAACAAATCGACAAGGCAAGAGAAGAGAAAGCGCCTGCACAGCGTGACAGTGCGGGAGTATAGCACCGTGCTCAAGGGATGCACGAAGGACGGTTTATAAGGAGGAGAGAAATGTCACTAGTTACACTCATCGGCGAAAACGTCGATTTTTTCCGAAGCATGCAGCTATCAGTCGGACTTTTGACCGAAAGTGCGGCTGCGCATACAGGAAGCAATGCAGAACAGTTCTTGCAACTTGCGCAAGCCGGTGACGTGGCCACAGACGCGGCGCCCGAAGCTGCCGGATCAGGCGGCACGATTTCTGTTGAAGACTTCCGGGCGCGTGTCGATCAGGTTGAGCAAACGGAACAGTTTGGCTGGCTGACATCCGCCGGACGCTATTTTATTGGCATTTTCCAAGAAGGCGGCCAGGTTTTTGCTGGATTTGTGACCGGTATCATCCCGACACTGATTGTGCTGATGACGGCGTTTTATGCCATCACGGAACTGGTTGGTGAACAGCGTATTCACGGATTGGCGCAACGCGCAGGTCGGATCGCGCTGACCCGATATACCGTGCTTCCCGTACTGGCCGTATTCTTTCTGACAAACCCGATGGCGTATACCTTCGGTACATTTCTTGAAGAAAAACACAAGCCCGCCTTCTACGATGCTGCGGTGTCTTATGTGCACCCACCGCTAGGGCTATTTCCGCATGTCAATCCCGGCGAGTATTTTGTCTGGGGCGGGATTCTTGTGGCGCTACTGGAGTTGGAACAGCAAGGCGTGGTGCCCAATGGATACCATATCGAGGTGGCCGTATGGTATGCGATCGTCGGTCTGGTCGTCATCTTGCTGAAAGGTATGCTGACAGAGCGGATCACAGCCTTCATGGCACGCCGTCAAGGCATTGAGTTGTAAGTGTCTGGGAGGAGACCGACATGCTAAGTAAAGATTATAAGGCCGTTCAGATCAATCGTGGCCCCGGTGGCTGGGGTGGTCCGCTTGTTATCACGCTTGCTCCGAACAAGAACAAGATTGTCTCGATTACCGGTGGGGGCATCCACCCTGTAGCGCAAGCGATTGCAGATATGACCGGGGGCGAGGCTGTAGATGGCTTCCGCGCCCCACCAGTTGAGAGCGAGATGGCCGTTGCAGTGGTGGATTGTGGTGGCACAGCGCGCTGCGGGGTCTATCCGCGCAAGCGCGTCCCAACGGTCAATGTCATGCCCGTGGGGCAGGTGGGCCCATTGGCGCAGTTTATCACGGAAGACATCTACGTTTCCGGTGTGCGCCCGCAGGATATCGTGGCGGCAGCGGACGGGGCGTCTGCCGGGCAACCGGCATCTCAGGCCAGCACCAACGCGCCTGATGTGGCACCGTCAGGCGCGGCTGCGGCCATGACCATGCAAAAGGAAGAAGGCTTTGTCGGCCTGATCAGCACGATCGGGCGTGTCATGGGCCGCGTAGTGGGCGTGTTCTTTAACGCCGGGCGACGCACGATTGATCAGGTGGTACGCAATGTGCTGCCTTTCATGGCGTTTGTGACCATGCTGATTGGTCTAATCCTTTATACTGGGATCGGGGACTTACTTGCTCAGCCCATGGGGACGTTGGCTAACAACGTGCTGGGCCTGCTTATTATTTCGGCCATTTGTGGTCTGCCCTTTCTGTCGCCTATTCTGGGCCCAGGCGCGGTGATCGCGCAGGTGATCGGTGTGGCAATTGTTGGCCCACAAATTGCCAATGGTACCGTCTCCCCTGCAATGGCTCTTCCTGCACTCTTTGCCTATAACACTCAGGTCGGGTGTGACTTTGTGCCTGTGGGTCTGGCACTGGGTGAAGCCAAACCCAAGACTATTGAAATTGGTGTTCCGGCTGTGTTGATCAGCCGCCAGATAATGGGGCCTGTCTCGGTTATTATCGCCTGGGGCGCCAGTCTGATATTTCTCTGAAACAAGACAAAGGAGTGCGACCATGAACCTGCACCTGGAAACAACATTAACTGAGATCGGAGCAGAGGTCGCGGCTCTTGCAGAAGGGGGTGTCTTGATCCTGTTCGCTGCAGGGTCGCCCCCCGAACTGGCCGAGGTTTCGGTCCTTCACAGGGCGGACACTCCGCCCAGTGATATGCCCCCCGCCACAGGTGCGAAATTAGAACTAGGTTCTGTATCCGCGACAGTGACGGCAGTCGGCAATGCTGCGTGGGGCAAGATGTGTGAAATGGGGCATATCGTGCTGTCTTTCAACGGCGCAGACACTGCCGACAGACCAGGCGAAATGTGCTTGAGCATAGTAGATCCAGCGGCGCTTGTCGCTGTGTTGCAACCGGGCGCGCGGCTCAAGATTACTTCCTGATACTATACAAGGAACTTCCGATGACTGATACCAAGGGGTCGGGCGTTTTGGAACGCTCAGCATACGTTCGCGTGCTTGATGGCCTGCATGCGCGCCCTGCGACACGGTTCGTAAAGCTTGCAAATAGTTTCTCTTGCGATGTGGAAATTCTACGTGGCAAGCAGACCGCAAATGCGAAAAGCGCAGTCAAGCTGATGCTTCTGGCTGTGAAAGAAGGCGAAGAGGTCACCCTGCGCGCGAATGGAAGTGATGCGGTTAGCGCGCTAGATGCCCTCGTTGCGTATCTGGAAAACCCGGAATCCGGGCTGGACAGCGGCACGGCCTGCGCAACGACCGTCTCCGATATTGCGTTGCCTGATCTTCCCGAAGCCAACACAAAGGGCGCTGGGGCCAGTGAGGGCACCGGATTCGGACCGGTGTTTGCCTATTTCCCGGCAGAAATCGTGATCGACCCGAAAACCGTGCCGATCGAGTCCCGGGCGCAGGAAGCAGCCAAGTTGCGCAACGAGATAGCGACAGTCTGCGGGCGAATGGAGGCGGAACTTGAAAATCCCGCCCTGCAAGAGGGTGAGCGCGCAATTATTGCGGCATTGCGCGAAATTGCTGGCGATGCGGATTTGTGGGCCGAGGCAGAGTCTCGTCTGGACAGCGGGCTCGACGCGTTGGCTGCGATTTC
>LFIK01005496.1_pt1 | contig 10170 bp, 17 predicted proteins | sample 643401 | NCBI WGS metagenome assembly LFIK01 (sample SAMN03777447, study PRJNA286221) | soda lake metagenome | biome: soda lake; feature: Kulunda steppe; material: water; isolation source: sample T5-Br brine of Lake Tanatar-5 | place: Russia: Kulunda steppe | collected 2010-07
AATTTTAATTCTATTTCTATTTTTGATTAACCACGCGTTAACCACGAATTGTAAACGTGGTTAATGGTTAATTACATTTCTAAATTTCTGATTAACCATTAACCACGGTGTTGTAAACGCACCCTAAACGTGGTTAATGGTCAATTGCATTTCTGAATTTCTGATTACCATTAACATCAATTTTGTAAACGCACCCTGAATCACAAACTGAATCAATTTTATCTCTCTAACAATCAGATCCTGAAGATTGATGAAGAGAACTGCACCAAAGGACCACCCACAACCCCTGGAAAAAAGCCAGCAAACACCAAAAGGCGACATCACTCCTGACTGGTCATTGTACACAGTAATGCCAGTAATGGGTCTGTAGGCCATGCCACAAGAAATGGATGACCAATCTCATCATTGATAAGAGTGCATTTGTTATGCTCCGGATACTCGAGTAGGCAGTGGGGCACCTGTCGATTATCCACCCTCGCGACCTGTGGGTTCAGGGTTCGAACCTCACTGGAGGCTCACAAGCTGCCCTGGTTCACGGATACAGCCTTGAAAACCTTGAGCATTTAACAAACAATCAGCAGTATGCTTCAACCCTGTCTGGCAAAGCCATTGCCGATTAGCCTTGGGCTTGTTCTAGTAACACATTAGTACTAGCAGCTGCCCATTCAAACATCATGCTTTGTTTTAGATGAGCTACTTCACGATGGTTGGACATCAATCGTCTGCTGGCTTGCTTCCACAGAGGGCTGGTCAGTCGACTCAGACGGGCTTGGCGGGGGAGTGGGCCTCTCCAGCACCTGTGGAGCTTCTCTTCCAAAAGCATCCAGCACAGGGGTCCACTCTGGCGGCTTGATCTCAGGCCTGTGTGTATAGCAGCAGACCTTGATGACAACTGTCGTATACAGTCATTGATCCATTTGTAATTTAAGCGTAGACGACGGAAAACAGATGATTCATCAGCGGCCAGGCAATTGGTGAATGGTGTCATGGTAAACACTTAGTCAGGCACCAACGCACCAGTCGCCTCTGCAGCCGTAATGGACGTACGCCCTCTTCTTGTTAATAATGTCAGGGTTGCTATTCATGAAATCAACCTGCGCGCGCACACACGTCATGTTGCAGCTCTGAGGCACACACAAGTCTCAACAGAGTTCCAAATGGACACTGCGAACGAGAGCCACAGCAGGGCGCGGCAGTCAAGCCATAAGTGCTCTGAGCTTCCTGTACCCCTCAGTGTTCCAGAAGGATGCATGGACCACCAGTTACTTCGCCAAGTCATCATCATGAATCATCTACCACAGTGATCAACTTGCTTTCTCAAATCAGATGTGATGTAGGAAACTTACCATGTTTATCATGAATTGGTCAACTGCAGCCTTGGCCTGCTGGTCCGTGGTAATGCCTGTGTCTGAGAACCCCCTGCCTTTTTTCATCTCAACTTTGACCTCGGCATTGGTCAGCTGGATTCGGCGTGCGGGTGTAGAGGGCTTCTGGGCGGCAGTGGCGTCCACCATGTCTGCAAAAGATGGGCCAGGGCTCTGCATCAACGCGCCTTTCTCGACGGACAGATGGGTACTAGCACAGGCTGGTCACTCAGGAGTCCTCACCTAAATGGATGATGAAGGAGCCCCACAGGTCGCGGTACGTCAGCTCGTGTGCTGTTGCGCCATCACCCATCGTCGCAACCACCACCCGCTTCTCGTTCCTGAGGCCGTGCAGGATCTTGGCCTCCTCTTCAACTGCAATGAGGGTGATCCAACACAGGCAAAGGCCCTTAAACTTTCCAACTGTGTTTACTATTTACATCAGGAGGGCAAAATAAAACGGCGCCTTCATGGTGGAATCAAACTTGGGATGTGGGATCTCAAGCAACCACAAGCATCTTGCTGCAGGAGGCCGGTTACCACCTGCCAGAAGCTACAACGGACAACCTGTGAGTCATTCACTCACAGGTCAAAGCAGATGCATTCATACACTTTGTAACTACCATGCTCTTGAAAAGGAAATGAGACCAATGCCATTCCATCAATCTGTAAGGTAATGACCAGGCAGCAATACTGTCAAGTGCATCATAAAAGAGCCTAGAGGATGGTTCTGGATAAGTGAGGCTAATTGTGTGAGGTCGCACGATGATGAGCAGTCAAGCAGAGTCTTAGAGGCATAGACATCCAATTCCTGGATGCTTTTCCTTGGAAGACACCGCTTAAACAACGAGGTGGCAACCATCCATGGTCGGTCTATTGCCCCAAGGTCCTTAGCCACACCGTGCCCACTGGCAGCATCACATTGTTTATGGAGCATATGCTGGAGAAGGTGCAGCATGTTCACTTTTTCAGGAAGCCGGGCAACTTTCAGAGCTGCTGCGCTGGTCGCCTTCGCAGCAGCATGGGCATCAAACATAGCATCATGCTCCATATCTGAGGCACCCACCAAGCTTATACATAGCCTCACGGTCCACGTCAGAGGCACCCACCAAGTTTATACATAGCCTCACGGTCCACATCCGAGGCACCCACCAAGCTTATTCATAGCCTCACGGTCCACATCCGTGGCACCCACCAAGCTTATACACAGCCTCACGGTCCACATCTGAAGTACCCACCAAGCTTATACACAGCCTCACGGTCCACATCTGAGACACTCACCAAGCTTCTGCTCAGAGCCGAGTGCCCTCACCAAGGTCTCCCTGGAGGTGGTCTTCAGGTCCAGCTTGTTCATGCCTGACAAGATTCTCAGAGTGCTGACCGGGAAGTAACTCATGCGCTTGGCCGTTTGCTGTGGCCAAGGGGCGCAGGCACGAGTGTGTGGCACACATGGGGCACATCAAATTGGGCTTGGCAATGGAGGGGGACTGACTGTGTGTTGGCAACATAGGGTGCAAGGCTGGAGGGCAACTGGGACTGGGGCTAGACGTAGCTGCGCAGGCGCATGGCGCACGCGACATCTGGGAGTAAAATCGGCAACACTGTCTAGTGCGCCCCCGGCGTGCCTATAATTGCATCCCAATGCCTTCTTTGATGCATATATAGGGCAACAATGCAGGCAACGATGGTCGTCAAGTGCAGGGCCCTGCAGCAGTCCTGGCATTTCATGGGTATTCTGCCAAACTGATTTCATGGGTGTTCTGCCAAAGAGCACATGTCAACAAGCCTAGAAATGCCTTCAAACCAGGTCCCAATACAGAAGAATATGTGTGTGTCACACTTGCCGAAGCCTGGAACGGGAAGAAACTTAAGCAAGGCCAGTATGCTCTGGAGCTGGGTCGGCGGCACGTCTGGTATAGAGCAAAGGAGCTGGCCCAAACTTGCAAGCTCCTGAAAACACCAGCACCTATCACACCTGTGCAAAAAGCCAATTCAGGTCAGTGTTGTCCCCCACAATTGTGAAGCCGACGCTCCCAAGGCGGTCTAGAAGCGCCCTGATGTTAGCATCCTGCATGTCCATGCAGCAGTACTGGAGCAGGTTATGCACCTTGAAACCTTAATTATCTCGACCACTGTGTAGGCAAGCGTGTGCAATGAGTTGCCTGGGTGAACTTTCATCGCCAGGATGACTGTCTCGGCCTGTGCTGCGCATGCTGTGCAAGATGCAAGCCAGTTTTTCATTGCCACCCAGAATCACTTGAGTTATCACCTGCAATTTGATCTTCTCTAAAGTCTTGAATGCCTTTGGATGGGGCTTGGGCAGCTCGGACAGGGGGATGCGGTCCGCATTCTGAGCTTGCATGGGAGAAACTGAATATGATGTTTTATCAATGCCCAGGCCGTAAGCCTTGGGCAAGTTTGCCACGAGTCTGTATGAGCAAGGCCAGCCTGCATTGTATGTGTGCCTGTGGAGGCGCATGCCAGGCCCTTGTAAGCTCCCATACAACGTTTGTGTCATTTTTAATCTTTAACTAGAAACTGGTAAAAGTGTGCTTGAACCACCGAAGGCAGAAACCCTTCCCTTGAAGCTCAACAATTTATTTCATCCATCCCACTTCCCCCTTACTGAAACTATGGGGGAAACCACATCATCATCGTCAACGACTGGCAGTCGGTTTTGGGTGCTAGCCATCACGGGGAGCGCGGCAGCTGCAGGCCTAGGCTACTTGGCATACAATTACCTGCAGAAAGGGGATGGCAAGGAGGTGGGAGATGCATGCCACAATATCTTCTGAGAGCTTGTTTAAGCTTACCAAGTGATGAAGCAGCTGCGCCGCATGTAGCCATGCAAAAAACATGTTTCCGACTGCCTGACCACATCTGCAAAATGATTCAAGCAAGAGGCATCACAAGCTGCTGTGTGCCAGCACCAGCACGCACACATCAAGGGCGTTACTTACAGATCCTTGCTCTCATTACCTCTCATGTTCACTAAATTTGTGATATCTCAGGACGATGAGTGTGACACCTATAATGCAGTGTCAAGCGAGGCAGCTGCAGCACGGCTGCGCATAGCACGCAGGTGTGTCTGCAGAATGGTGCAGGAGAAACTTTGACATTTGACGGTGATCCATCATGTTTAAGAGACAGGCACATGCATGGAGAAGAGGCCACAGTGAGGTTGGTGCATGAGGTGCGAGCCTCCATCAAGATGAGGTGAATGTTTGGCATCCTCCGTAGACGTGCCTGCGACTGGCATTGCATTCACTGTGCAATGCCAAATTGCTTCTTTGTGGCACCTGGGACCTGCACTTGGGATTCTTTGCACATTTAGCTCCTAGCGTGCCTTGTATGCACCATCGCGGCAGCACTTCCTGCTGCACCAGCTTGGCTGCATTGCCTGCAGTGCTGTCATGGTTGTGCGCCCGCATGTGAATGCACCTTTTGCAGGAGCCTGGTAAATCTTCACCTAAGGCTCCCATTTAATCCACTCTTACCCCTTTTTTTTATCCATTCCCTTTGTCCTCCTCACAGCATCCAAATGCCCTTTCCTCTTGTCCCCTCCTCACAGCATCCAAATGCAGACTCTGGCAGGTGGCATCCCTAAGCGCACCATGCCAGCAGCAAGGCCGGCCCAGCCGCCCAGCGTTCGCCAAACACCCAAGCAGGGCGCCACCAAGGTGGTCGTTTGTAGTGCGTGACAGATAGAGAGGCGAACAAATGCGTTTGTGCTGGAGTGGGCAGCTCGAGCACTCAGCCTGTGCATTGATGAACATTGGCATTCCATTAGGCCTTATGGCGCCATGATGCTGCACCATGTTGCCGTGCGTACATTGTCCCTTTTGCGCATGCCCTAAATGCCTCAAAGGCTCACCTCCTCTCTCTTGACCCCCCCCCTGGTGCATGGCTGAACACCAGCTTCTCATGCTGGCATCCGCTTTCCTGCCCACACCCTGGGAATTGTCACCCTAGTTGCTGCTGGCCCACCTGCATGCGTGTGCCTGGGTATGCCCATGTCAACAATGCCTCATAAGGCTGCTGGCCTCCATGCTTGTGTGTGCCTCTCTGCCCTCAACCTCAGGCGAGTGCCGGCGGCAACCGCAAGATTTGCGCCCGGTGCTGTCAACCCACCCCCCCAGGTCTGCCCCTGAGGTGCTCTGGGTGCAAACAGGTGCGTGCCTGTGCCTGTGCCTGTGTGTGTGTGTGTGTGTGTGTGTGTGTGTGCCTGTGCTCCGACAGCGTCAACGTGGTGAAAGCAGTCTAGTTGTGTGTCGACAGGTTAAAGACCATGACAGATGTTAGAGAGGGTGCTGAGCTACAAGACAGACCTCGTGCACAGAGCCCCCTCAGCCCCTCGCGCCCCCCACACATGCTCTGCCTTGTGACCATGATTTACATGGGCCACCATGACGGGCCGCCCTTTGACCACCCTGAGGGGCCATGTCTTGACCCCCATGATGAGCCGTGCAAGCTCCCCTGTCCTTGTTGCGCTCTTCATGTCTCCTCCATGTCTTGACCCCCATGTTGAGCCGCGCAAGCTCCCCTGTCCTTGTTGCACTCTTCTCCACGTATGCAGCGTGCTCCTGGCATGTGCGCGAAACCCCTCCGCTGCGACCCAGCGACCCACCTGCACATGCGCACGCATGCACACACACACACACACACATACATGCACACCAAATACATGCGCACATACGCACACATGCACTCACGCATGTACACACATACACTAACACATATACACACACACTGCCACGCAGGTGTACTATTGTAGCCAAGACTGCCAGCGCAAGGCCTGGCCGGACCACAAGGGCAGCTGCAAGGCCATGGCTGCATCCGCCAAGGCTGCACCTGCAAAGGAGGCGCCTGCTCCACCAGCTGCTGCGACTCCACCCCAGGCCCCTTCGTCTTTGCCCACCCTAGCCAGGGGGGTGGAGCCGGCTCCAGGTTGGTGTGCACGTGCACGTTTGTGTGGGTGGGTGGGGTGGGATGTGGGTACATACATGGATCCATGGACACATGCATGCGTATACTTGCATGCATGCAATGTGCTGTGGCAAGCAGGGAAGGAGGAGAGGAAGGCAATGTTGACGAGCGAATTGTGAGCGAAGCTTCGCACCTGCTCTGAGCCTTGTGCAGGCATGGAATGCACGCTCCCAATGTTGGGGCTGACAAGCACGGGCGTGCATGTAACCTGAGAGTTTGCTTTGTCCATACCCAAAAACTTTCTTATGCTTGCAGGGCAAGAAGAGCCTAAAACCTTCCAGGATGCGCTTGCCATGTATTTGGAGCAGGTGTGTGTCTAATACGCAAATGTCCAAATGTTGTCATTTGCACTTGGTTATTGCATATGCGCATGTGTTTGAACATGTGAGTTTGTGAATTTGGGCCTAAATGCCCACTGGCTGATCACTTCGTCAACAAGTCATGCTCTTCCCTTTTAAGCCTTTTTGGCTGTCCTCTTGTGAAATGTAATCTAAGGTCTCACACACCATAATTTAGGTGTATTTTGTTTCAGGGACGAGGGAGGTGCTCTAATAGGCTGGCGCTTGGGACAATTACTGGGCTCCTTTCATGGTTTTCTGCTGGCATGCCCCTTTTGGCACTGATAAACTTTTGTTCTTTAGTATTGTTATTGTTTCCTTTTTTGCTTTTGTGGCACTGGCCACGCAAAAGCACCAGGCACCACATTCATAGGACTGCATCATCCATCGCTTTAAGCACACAGCCACCATCAACTGCAACAAGTTGGACCTGGCTTCTTGTGCTTGGCCATCAGCCATTTTTGCTATCAGCCATTTTATCTAGGCAAGGCCTTTGCTCTTTGTTTTGATGCAAGGGCAAAGCAAAAGGATGCAAGCCAGAGGATGCACTAGCGCTCCTTAGCCCACACCTCGTCCTCCGCCCTCATCCATTTCCCCCTCCCCTTGCTCTTCTCCCTGCAGTGCGCAACCAGCATCCCCAGAACCTGCGTTAGATTCACCATCATTGCGTCACATAAAAATTGTACCTATTGGACATCAATTGCACCTGTTGAACATCAATTGCACCTATTGGACATCAATTGCACCTGTTGAACATCAATTGCACCTGCTGAACATCAATTGCACCTGTTGAACATTAATTGCACCTGTTGAACACCTTGCACCGTCGCACTCACGCCCCCTTCCCCTCGCAGAACGCGGCCAGCAAGTCGGACAAAATGGAGGCCACTTTTGAGACTGCGGTCATGCAGTTTGTCAAGGGCGACTACCCCTCTGCCATTGCCCAGCTGCAAGCTGTGCAGGTGCGGCAGCGCCCGCTGCATGTCCGCGCCATGCCTCGCCTGTGCCTGCCAGCTGGCCCGTGCACAGCTGTGGCCGCCGCAAAACCACGCCATACCTCGCCTTTTCCTGCCTGCCAGCTGGCCCGTGCACAGCTGTGGCCGCCGCAAAGCCACGCCATGCCTCGCCTTCTCCTGCCTGCCAGCTGGTCCCGGCTGTGGCTGCCGAGCGGCCGGCCATGCGTGCGCTTGCCGTAGGGCCCCACCTGCTTCGCCGTAGGGCCCCACCTGTTTCGCCGTAGGGCCCCACCTGCTTCGCCGTAGGGCCCCACCTGTTTCGCCGTAGGGCCCCACCTGCTTGTGTTCCTGTGGAGGTAGGCAATGCCGTGCCCTCTGCAAGGCTGCGACATTTTGCGCTCCTAAAAAGGGGAGCGCCTGCCCGGTAGGCGCGTGCATGAGGTGCACTGCACACCTCTGACCCAGCTTGCACACACCATGCGTGGTTGCCACGTCAGGCTCTGCAGGCCATGGGGCTTTGCCATGCACGCCCCCGGGCTGCCTATGGTAGCTTTGCTCTGCATGTCCTCGATCCCCTTGTTTGGGTGTGCGCTGACGTGTGCCATCAAGCATTGTGGTGTAGATCTGCCAGGAGACTCTGACATCCACAGCGTCAACTTTGCCTGACCGCTTTGCGTGGTCTTCGAGCATTTGCACACACCACACAGACCGCATGCTTGCCATTTGTGTGCATGCGCTCTTGCCCCCTTGATCATGCACATGCAAATGATTGCGCAAGGCTGCCATCCAGGCTCCAAGCCACTGCCCCTTGATTGGCCCAGGTTCGTAGGCGCTGCTGGCCTTGTAATGGCATGTCCTGGGGGGTGCTGGTTTCCACAAGCACCCCTGGTGTTGCTGCTGAGCAGCCTTAAGCCCAAGACAAAAAAGGCGCACAGCCTCGGCTCACGGTATTTTAAGTACCAGTTGCTTTGAATGGGCACTGGCGGCAGCGCAAGTTGGCCGAGAGCGGTGCGCGTGCTGATGCTTGTGGCAATGGGTGCTGAGAGCATCTGACGCGGCATTGCCCCACCTTGCACAGGCTATGGCCAAGGAGCGGAAAGAATCGTCAGTGGAGGGTGATGTGTACAAATGGCTGGGCCACGCTCACAATAAAATGGGGGACGCCAAGCGTGCCGAGGAGCTCTTCACTGAGGGTGGGTGCCGTCATGCTAGTCCTGGGGCGTTGTTGTGCAAGGAAGGGTGGATGGGGGGTGTTAACGACAGAGGGTGGGTGTGGTCACGTGGGCGTGGGGCCGGAGCGGTGTTGTACAGGAAGATGGGGTGGGTTTTTTGTTCAGGGTGCTGTCAAAGGAGGGGGGGCGCCATCACGAAGGTCTGTTGGAAAAAATGGATTAGGGAGCTTATGGTTGATGTTGTCATCAGGAGGTGGGCGCCATCATGTGGGCCTTCGGAAAAGTGGAGAAGGGTGCTGTCAAAGGAGGGTGTATGAGGGATGTTGTGAACAGGGGGTGGGTGCCGTGGCAATGGCTCATACCTGCGCTGCGGGGTGGGTATGCTCACTGTGTAGGTGCGCTCCCTGTATGAAGGTGCACCCCCTGTATGTAGGTGTGCTCCCTGTGTGTATGTATGCTCCCTGTGTGTAGGTACACTCCCTGTGTGTAGTTACGGTGTAGTTACGCTCACTGTGGGCATATGCTGTGTGTGTGCTGCTTGGGCACATGCTGTGTGTGAGCTGCTTGGGCACATCTTGCTCGGGGAAATGGATCTTGTGCTGTGTCGCCTAGGAGCCTGGGAGGCTCAACTGTGTTGTTCTAAGAGGATATCTCTTGGGTCCTGAGCCTCGCAGCTGTGCTGGGGGGCAGCATGCCCTATAGATATACTGATATCAAAAAAAATATTTTCTTAAAATAATAAGTAATTAAGTTTAATCATTTATCAAATCATAATATTGAGAACAAAATACCTGTAAGACTGTTCATGCCTAGGAGCATACCAGGCTGCAGGGATGGCCTGCAGTCCAGCGATGAGGCATGCAGGCTTGCAGTCAGGTTGTCCTTGCCTGCCGCAGAGGCTTGCCCTAATTGTAAGTGAGCGCAGCACGCTCGCGTCACAGGTATCAGCCTTGAAACACTGCCACCACACGGTCTGGCAGGCAATGGAACAAAGCCACCATATGGCCCAGCGGGCATCCCTGGCAGCCCCCCACCAAGCTCAGCACATGCGCTGCGGGCATGTGAGGAGGCGCACACCATGTGTCATGCTACCTGGGATCGCAGGGATCGAGTTTGCCAGCAAACATGACGCTCCTCGGCTGGAGGTCGAGTGCTTGGGCGGCTTGGGATGCATGCTCAAGTGAGTACACACACACACACACACGCGCGCGCGCGCGCGCTCGCGCGCAGATGGCTGCAGCGCCTGGGTGGTGTGGATGAGAGCTGAAGTGTGCATGCGTGCCTGAGTTTGGGGGTGTGGCGGGGTACCTGGCTGAGCCGGACCTTAGGTTGTGGCACTGCATGCATCAGTGGA
>LFIK01005497.1_pt1 | contig 10170 bp, 10 predicted proteins | sample 643401 | NCBI WGS metagenome assembly LFIK01 (sample SAMN03777447, study PRJNA286221) | soda lake metagenome | biome: soda lake; feature: Kulunda steppe; material: water; isolation source: sample T5-Br brine of Lake Tanatar-5 | place: Russia: Kulunda steppe | collected 2010-07
AGCTCTCTGGAAGGATTGGTAGCCCATTACCCTGTCAGTCATGTTCATCACATCATCACGCTCCTCATCGTCCCACACCACCTCGTCTCTCATTTTAAATTAATCTTAAAATGTTATTTATGGCTTGGGGTAATTTGAGGGTTTTCTAGCACATTTTTGCACAATAACGGCGTTTACCAGTCAAATAGGTGACACTCGTCGGTGACGAGGGTTCCCCCCATCCCCCAAAGAGACTCGGTGAGACTCGCCGAGTCTCGTCGTCGGCGAGTCTCGGCAAGACCCCTGCCCAACCTTAGTTATGGTGCACACCTATTAACAGAAATCTGACAGGTGTGTATTCAATCCATATCTAAATCAGGGGTTGTGGTGCACATCTCTTCAACAGAATCTGAAGGGTGTGTATCCAACCCATTTTTAAACCAGGAGTTATGGTCCACAGCCATTTAGCAGAAATCTGGCAGGTGTGTATTCGACCCATTTCTGAATCAGGGGTTGTGGTGCACACCTATTTATCAGAAATCTGACAGGTGTGCACACACACATTGCCCATGCAGGATGCAGTGATGCAGCAGTACTTTGGGCTCGTGAACGCGCTGCTTGCCCAAGACAGGTGCGTTTGTGTGTCACTATAAGGGCTGCAGGTAAACACACATAAAGATTTCAGGAACAAGTACGTGGTATGTGATTATTTCTGAGCTGGCGTACGTACAATTTAGCTCCTAGTGCGGCACAAAAACAGCTCACCTCCTCTGTTTATGGTGTGTGAATTACATGAACATGGGGTTTATGCAGTATAATAATAAATACCTTTTCCCACAACCCTAAACACAATGCATGTGCCCTGCCAGGCCAGCCTGCCACACTTCTCTGTAAGACGGGGAACTAACAATGGGCTACGCAGGATTCAAGCTGCTGAAGCGTCGGTTGTTACATGCTCTGATCCTATTTTATGCCAAACATCAAGATAGTGCATCATTTTTTATTGTGTGTGTAAGCAAGTGGCTGCTTGTATCGCTAGATTCAAATTGCACAAACATGTGCCGCAGACAGCACACGCATACACACATGTGCGCATGATCAATTACATGTGCAGAGAGGCTTGCAAGCGGCAACTGGGGATGGTCACGTATAAAGTGGTTCCCTTTGGCCCGGTGGCAGGCCTGATTGAATGGGTTCAGGTGAGGATATTGAATAAGTGATGGATGCAGCAAAGCAGAGGGGTGGATTGAGGGCAGAAAAAAAGTTGGCATGGTCAATGTCCCGCAAGATGGTGCTCACTGTAGATGCCACACATACATGAATAGATATGGTACGTTGAGGGAGCAGGCACTCAAAAGCAGGTTTCTGTTTTATGCTTACGACTGTCCAATTGTCACAGAATGCTTGGTGGGAACTGATGCGGCTAGAGAGAAATTTTGTTATCATTTCTGAGTAATGTATTGTGAACCTCTGGTTCAGAGCCCTGCTAGCGTCTGCTTTGGGCAGCTACCCAGTATAGTCCTCCCCGCCACGCTAAAAAAATTAACTGCGATGTAACCTGCTCCTGCCACATGGACCTGCTCAAGTACCCACCCTGGTCTGCATTATGCTTTCAAAGATGGTGCAGCTGCAGCCTATGGATCCCTCTCTGCTTCCACGCAAGCTGGTACATCCGTGCTTTTAGCTTTTTCCTCCACCTGGACTGTAGCCATTGCCCCCCTTTCTGCGTGCAGGGCACCATACCTATGGCGGAGTACCTTCTGGGGTCAAACAAGGATTCAGGCGCGCACAAGCGCTTCCAGAAGCCGGTGGGCAATGCAGGGGCACAGCTTCTTCCTTCCATAATTAATCAATGATTGGGTGTCATCAAAATATACGCATGTACTTGATTGCTATGAGGCACACAGTGGAACTGCATCCGGTGGGCTGTGTTGGGGCTGTGAAGGGTACAGCGTCTCCCTTTATGGTTGGCCACTGTCTTAGATCTCTGCACCATACCAGACTCCAGGCAGCAAGCCAGATTCTGTGCCATCTTGCATAGTTAAGCAGGGGGCATGGTCAACTCCACCACGTGGCCGCCAATATTGTGCCCACACAGCAAGGTGCTCGCGTATTTGTGTCACGGGTGATCTTCATTCAGAGTCATGCATAGCCTGCATTGGCTTAGCCCAGCGTTGATTTACCAGGGGAGGTGAGGGAAGGCAATCATGCACGGCACTCTGAATTGATGTCTGTCTGTGTGGGGCAGCATAACAAGTGGATCTCTGCGCCTACACGCTATGCTGTGACAGGGGCAGCTCAGCAATCTAAAGGCCTATCATCTGTATAAACATCATGACAAAGATAGTGCAGAGGTCAAGCTGGAGGTGTACGAGCACATCTGGTGCGTGCGCAAGGTCTGCCCAGCATGTTGTATGTGTAGGAAGCGCACCAGTGCGTCCGAGCATGGGGAGAGGTCCCTCTTAGCATCCATCCTGCCGTCCTTGTCATACTGCGCCAATTATCTTGCTTTGCACATCATTACAAGCAACTGATGTGTGGTGGCAAAAGACCAAGAGATGGAGTTGTGTTTCTCTACAAGCACAGTTAAGTGTGGCTAGCAAATACGTTTTTTGGCTTTGAATTCTTTGTAGTGTGCCCCAACCATGCATGCAATCAGTATTCTGATGTTAAGCCTTTCTCTCTTGTAGCTTACCTGCAATTTTTCCCTTCTCATGGCTCTGCTTTACCTCAACATAATTCAGTACCCACTGCCTGAGTAATGCAGTGCTCACTTGGCCAGGCTTTGTAATGCTCCGCCCACTTCCCTGGCCTTTGTAAAGGCCTGCCCACTTCCCCGGCCTTTGTAATACGTCCACTGCCCTGGCCTCTGTAGTATGCCGTGCCCAATTCTCCAGCCTTTGTAACATGCTGTGCCCACTCCCTCAGCCTTTGTAATATGTCGTGCCCACTCCCCATGCCTTTGTAATATGCAGTGCCCACTTCCCACCAGTCATGCACTATTTTTTCCTGGAGTCCTTCCACGAACCGTCTGCTTGGTCAGCAGCGTGCACAAACTATACAAGAAGGTATGTGTTTTGTGCAAAGCTGTGTGGTCTCACAGAGAAGCACACAATCCGATGGACTGCACGCCTGAGCCGAGACCTACACGTGCGCACGTTGTCTCAACACTGCATATCGTTCCTCCCATGTGCACATGCATTCATGCGTGCACACACAACCATTTGTAAAGTACATCTGAGGCTAGCCTAGTTGATTGCGGCGCACAAAGAGGTAACCTAAAGCCCTGCAGCGCTTGCTTGCGCACAGGAGTGTGTATGAGTATGTCTGAGGAACGTGCTGCAAGCAAAACGATCCTCATCCAATACAAGGAAATCATTGTTTCCGTATGTTTGTGCGACCCCTGCTACACTGGTTGTGGCTGACTGTGGCTGATTGCTTTTGGCTTGTGACTGAGGGATGGGCATATGTGACATTTTGGACTGAATGCCCCCCGCGGCCCTCTGCTTGGTTCACAGTTTGGCCGTCACCTCCATGGCTGGATGGCTCATTGGTTTGGGCGATCGGCACTCCACCAACATCCTGCTGGACACCCAAACAGCTGCATTGGTCCACATCGACCTGGGGATTGCGTTTGAGCAGGTGTGGCTGTGTGTGCACGGCTGCACTGATCCACATCGACCTGGGGATTGTGTTTGAGCAGGTGTGGCTGTGTGTGCACAGCTGCACTGATCCACATCGACCAGGGAATTGCATTTGAGCAGGTGTGGCTTAATGCGCATGCCCAGAGGGTACCTTAAGCTACTGCAGCAGGCTGGGCTGAATGCGCCGAGCATTTTTTTCTGTTGTGCCTGTGTTTTGGTGTTTAGATGCAATGTTGGTGTTTAGATGCAGTTGACGGTGTTTAGATGCAATTGTACAAAGAAGGAGGCACAATTAAGTCAATTTGTACAGTCGTGTGCATGCTCAAGAGTGTATGACGCAAGGGTGTGTAATAAGAAAGCCCTTGCGCAACACCAAGATCCTCTCCATTTATCTGCATGTAAGACACTGCAAAGAGTGAGGAAACAGGTGTGCAAGTGATGCAAGCAAATGGGCAAGGTCCACACGCGCGGGTCAGCCAGTGTTTCCTGCATCTTTAGCAGACACATCGTTTTACACGCATGCCTGCAGCAAAACAGGCAAGTGCCAGTCTTCCAACGATCTTGCTGCATTTCCATTGCATGGGTAATGCCTCATGCATGTGATGGGCTCTCTGTGTCAGAGATACCACTCCATGGTGCTCTACTTCTTTAGCAATGTGTAGGTGATAAGAAGGTAGAAGAATTATTCTCACCCAATCCTTTCTGACCTCAATGCGGCCATACGCAGCAGGAGGGCTAGGGGCCAGGTGTTGATGATCAGGTCAGGCCAGCTCCATAAAGCATCTTCCTCTCACCCTTCCCACCTCACAAAATTTTCTGGCCATCCATGAGCACATCCGCACCTGCACTCACCACACCAGGGCCGCTTCCTGCGCACACCTGAGCTAGTGCCCTTCCGGATGACGCCAGATGTGGTGGATGGGTGTGGCATCATTGGCACTGAGGGTCCCCTCAGACTCTGCTGCGAGCTTACGCTGCGGGTGCTGCGGGAGGCAAAGGATGCTATCTTGCAGGTGAGAGAGACAGAGGGCTGGCATGGCCTACTTAGTAGGTGGTGAGAAGTAATTGTCTTTGGAGGCAAAGGCCATGACCATAGTATGGTTAGTGGGAGGGGGAGAGCAGGCATGTCGATGTGATTATACGGACAAGGCCACATGTGTCATAGCCTGGCGCTTTCTGGAGTGCAGCGTCTTGCAGCACAACAGCAGCGGGCAGGCTGACTGGTCCCATGCCAAACATGCATCAAGCATTTAGAATTCATAAGCCACGTTAGGTGTGCATGCTGTACTGTAGATTTGCTAAATTCTGACTCCAAGGATTACCTATCTGTGTGCTTTCATCAGCTGCTGGCAACTGTATCAAAGCAAGATGATGGAATCGGACATTTTGTTGCCCCACAGGGGAAAGTGCTTGCATCAGTAATGACTTAAGATGTGTTTACTGACATAGAAGGGCAGTGGATGAAGTGGCATCTGGATCTAGCTCAGGATGGGCTTGGCAGGATTGTCCATTGGTGCGCTGTGGCTGCTGGATTATGGATTACTTGGTGTCTGCAGGTGGTGGAGGTGTTCCTGCACGACCCCCTGTTTAAGTGGGCCTTGTCTCAGGCCAAGGCGCAGAAGCGGCAGCTGGAAGACAAGCATGCAGGTGGGCAGCACCTTGTTCAAACGTGCGCAGGCTTGAGGAGGAATGTCCGCAGTCTAACATGCCACTCATACTCGCACAGTCCAACATGCCACTCAGACTCGCACAGTCTAACATGTTACTCAGACTCGCACCCCTTCAAGCAATTGGATGCCTGCAGACATTTTAGAGCCTGCATGTTTTTGGGTACTGTTTTAGAGTGTCGCCAGGCACATGATGAGGAACTTAAGCAACTGAGTGCATGCTTTTGCTACCGCGGGCATGTCCTTCCTTCATTTGTCCATCGGGACATATGTTAAAATTGGAACGATACAGAGAAGATTAGTATGGCCCCTGCACAAGGTTGCTTTTGCTACCGCGGGCATGGCAGAGCTTCCTATAGCCACCCTCCAAAGCTGGCTGGCTCAGCAGCTATGCATCCCTGCGCGTGCACATGCACTGCTGCAGACGAACAACAGGCGCTGGCGCTGCTGCAGCAAAGCAACCAAGGGGATGCAAGCCATGTGGTGGGCACCGGCGATGCAGAGCGCGCAGTGCTGCGCATTAAGCAGGTGGGCAGTTGTGTTCAAGCAGTCGTGCAATGGCACAGGGCGGCCTTTCCTCTGTAAACGCCTGGGGGATCAGTTCCAGTACGCTTGCATGCAACTCTGAGCCCTTTCCCTTGTTGTGTGCATTCAACAGAAGGCCATCCCGCTTAAGATCTGGGGGGCTTACATGATACCCAGTACTTAAGATTTGGGGGGCTTACATGATACCCAGCACTTGAGATTTTGAGAGCTTGCATGATACCCAGCTGCAGGCACTCTGCTTGAGAGACTCAAGATTTTGGGGGCTTACATGATACCCAGCACTCGAGATTTTGGGGGCTCGCATGATACTCAGCTGCAGGCACTTTTGCACCTGTCCTGCCTTTGGCTTGCAGAAGCTGGAAGGCGTGGACAGCAGCACAACAGCTCAAGGAGTGCAGGCGCAGGTGAGAGCCAAGATGTTCAAAGTTGGATAAGCTCGCGGCTTCTGCCCCTACCCAGCCCACGTCAAACAGAGGCAGGCAGGCACAACTTTTGACACAATGCTGTGGTGCACAAGTAAACCAGTGACATGTCTGCGTGTGTCTGTGCTCTTGGCAGGTAAGCACCTTGCTGGCAGAGGCCCAGGATCCCAACCGGCTGTCGCGCATGTTTGTGGGTTGGGCTCCCTGGGTTTGAGGGGCTCGGTGCCCAGGCAGGCACTCTCCTTCATGGATTGACTTCTGAATGTCGAGGAATTTACAAAACCTTTGACCAAGCGAATCATTTTGATGCCAGCTCTGTCAGGTATGTCTGACAGAGTCTGTGTGTGTGCTGCAGTAAGTGTGCTGTATTGTGGTGTTTGATGCTCCCTCTGTTCTGATATTTTATGCACAATTTATAACCAGGAAGGATGAAGGGACGCAGACCTTCATTATGACAGTTTTGTCAAAATATTTATACTTAGAGCATCATGTAACTTTTTGGGCCACTGATAGTTGATTTCATTGACAACTACAACAGCTGACAGGTGTAATCTATATGTTACAAGCAGTGATTGGACCTATCAAGCCTGAAAATGAGCGTCAGGGAAGTGCTGCTTATAGTTCAGCTTTAACTGAAACAGCTTGTTGTCTTAAGCACAAGAAATCGTTGCTTGTTTTTTAGTCGGTTTTGGCTTCAGCTGCCCTTGTTTGGCAGGTACATGTACAGCTATGTACAGCTATTTAAACTGACCTGATACACGAGCAAAAATGCCACAGAGAGGATGCCGAATTGAAAATGTAAGCCAAACGCGCAAAGTAGGAGGTTGTAAATATGAAGGAAAGAACATATGGCTCTTTTCAGAACCCTCCTGGCCACTGATAACCTCCTTCTTAGTATGATGGTGGAGGTTTGCCTGGTGCTTGCACCTTGGCAGGTGATCTAGTGTTTACTTGATGCTAACTTCTTCAAGAAGTTCCTCAATTCACGCAAACAGGGGTAAGTTACCTTGTTGGTCTTTTCTTTTTCTTTCAGAATATGCGACCTGCTGCGTCACCGACGGTGACTCACCGTACTAGTGACTAACACCAAAAAAACTCCGAGGGTCCTGAGTTGAAATTCCTTGTGTCAGGCCGAGAGTCTGCTGCATGCAGAATAGCCTCTAGACATAACCACTACTTACCAGCATTTATCTGGCAGCTGCTACACCTACTACCAGAATTTAATCAAGAACAAGAGTGCTCACAGCAAAATCAGTAAGGCTTTCTGATCTATACCTGGCATCTCTCACAAGGAAAAAGAGAGTTATAAATACTGGTCTGGCACGATCTACAACCAAAAACACGCTATCCGTTTCAAGCAGTCCAACAGCCTTAGTTGTCCCATCTGCTCCTGCCAAGACAGTGTACTTCATATCCTCTCAGGGTGCCAGCATCCCATCATTAGAAACATGGTGACCGGACGCCACAATATTGCAGGCAGACATATAACGAGTAAAGGTTCCCTAGAATCCTGTCTTGTACCCACAGGTGTGGGTAGTGCTGACAAGCTTTGTTTGCAAAATCTTCAAATACCTGTCACGGTGACAGCAGAATCCTAAGTTCCTCTGGCTTGGATTTTTGCTATAAACCACAATCGAAGAGACAGACTCACTTCTCGCCCTGAAGCCACTTTTAGTGACTCCAAAGAAAAGATGCAATATCAATTCCCAAAATCAACAGAACCATCCCAATGATCAAGGCCTTACTTTGAAGAGTGGAAGGATGGTGGTTTTGGGTAGGGGGCAGGGGTCTTGAGTGGCAGCCACAGCAGCTGGAGGCAGACCCCATCACCAGCCTCAGCTTACCGGCCTAAACAGACTCACCCTGAGAACCTCCTTTGGCAGCGTTGTACCACCCATCTCATTGAGATCTAGTACTGTGAAGACACTCGCCCTGAGCAGCAGCTCCAAGCTGCCAGTGCCCATGCTCAGCATGGTCACCTTAGACGCAGCATTGCAGGAGACAATGTTCTTCATGTCATTCTCTTAGATTTAGGGGGTGTTATTTACATTCCTCACACTTTGGTTCCTCTAAAGAGTTTCGGCCTTGATTCACAAGGAATCAAGAAACTCAATGCTCGGTCTGTGCACGATGCTCATAAGCTAGTTCAGACCACTGGCAGACGTGCTCTTGAGCATTCTCCTCACCTTTAAACCAATCAGGAGAGGTCTGCTGGCTCGTTTGCCCGCAACCCTGATCCTCACTGACTGCTTTCTTCTTTTCTGGTGAAGGGGCTTTTCTTCCCACTTGGCAAGTGGCCCCTTTTCCTTAATTGATGTGAGGGGCTTTTTGCTACTTGCGCATTTTTTTCTTTTTCTTTTCTACCGGTGATCCCAGCTGACTTCTTTTGTTTTCTTTGCTGGTGGAGGAGTCATGCAGTACTTAGGCCCTATGCGTCTCCTTTCCCTCAATCTACGTGAGGAGTGTTTTACTGCCTACGCAATCTTTCCTGTCTTTCTACTAGGCTACTGCAAGGCCCACACTCCACAGTATGTGAGCATATTCGATCCGTACACCTTCCCACCTGGAAAGTCATCTTGTTCAAATTTAATGCTGTGATTTGTGTGATGACCCAGCCCCACACGCGTTTAAGGCAAGTGAGCAGCATTTGAGACATCAGGGTCTCTAGTTGGGATACCAGAAAGTTCTACATGATGGACAATCAGAGTGTCACGCTGAAAGACTGCTGTAACCATATCAGACCCGTGGCACAGCCATAACAACGGGGAATATGAGCAAAAAGTAGCTACAAGGACTGGCTATAGACAGCAACAGTGTACACCAAGCAGTCCACAGGTTATCCGTGATGCAGACTCTGATACCCTAATCCTCACAACAAGGGAACCTGTGGTACAGATTCTCTTTGGTCAGCCCATGGACAGGCAAGATCATCAACGCATGTGGCTGCTGTTGGACGCACTCGCAATGGACTGGGAAACGCTGGACAGATGGGAAGCACTGCCATGCCTGCCATGTACCGGTCTGACAGATCTGGCCAAAAGGGTCCGACTAACTCCGGTGGCGGATACCACTTCGGCACCTTCCTACCCCTTTGAAGGAGCGTGAGGACTTGCACCTTAGCCCTTGGCCCCTCGCGGCTGGCACCGGTATGCAGTTGCAACATTGTTGCAACATTGAATGACCATACCCTTACATGTTAGCCCTAGAGGGCTGGGAGTGTGTACTCCCAAGGGTTCATCGCCCCAGGTTGCTCTACTGTGATTACAGTAGACAAAATAAGGCATGCTACGAATCTGTAATTATCCTCGACCCAACAATGTGCTAAAATACAGCCCTAGCTGACATGACGACAGGATTAAAACCTTTAATGACTAACATACAGGTAATAAAAAGAAAAAAAGAAAGAAAAAGAAAACTACGTAGACAGTGAAAAACTCCCTACATCAATTAAGGAAAAGGAGACACATTGGCCCAATGAGCCGTGTCTCCTCCACCAGCTTTTCTAAATCAATCAAGGGAAAAGAAGGTCACAACACGTTCTAGTCTATAGTGACTTCTAAAACAGATGGAGGTCACAAAGATGCCGGATCAGGCTGCTTATCCCATAATGGCAGAGGGGGTTATCTGATGCCCAAAATGGGTATGGTTTTGGCATGCTCCCAGGGCATGGGCGCCCCGACAGGCAGTTTTCAAGCTCAGTTGCTATGAAAAGCTTGCAAGCAGGGCTACCATCTAACTATACGCAATGGGCCGCAGCGTGAACCCCACTTTTCACAGCCAGATGTCCACACCAGATCACCCACTGCACCAAATTACATGCTTTTTGGTGTTTTGATGCTCTTGTAATAAACGAATATGATTGCAAAAGAATTGGATTGAATCCACTCAGTGGTTGGTGAGATGTGCATTTTG
>LFIK01005498.1_pt1 | contig 10168 bp, 18 predicted proteins | sample 643401 | NCBI WGS metagenome assembly LFIK01 (sample SAMN03777447, study PRJNA286221) | soda lake metagenome | biome: soda lake; feature: Kulunda steppe; material: water; isolation source: sample T5-Br brine of Lake Tanatar-5 | place: Russia: Kulunda steppe | collected 2010-07
CTCTGGTCACAACTTGAATGTTGAGCGTCTCCAGCAACAACAACACAGAGTTCCTTACGAGCTCAGAATCTGCACTAAATGCAACTGGCACTGCGTGCAAGATGAAGAGCATGTCCTCTTAGATTGCCCAAGTGCTGACTTGGCAGACTTGCACATCCAGCACCATCATCTGTTCCGCTCCCCCTCTAGAAACTCAAACAGGCTAAGAGACTTAATTAGCCAAGCAGACACCAAAGGCCTAGCCTTGTATGTGCATGAGTGCTTGGAGTGCTGTGCCTAGTTTTCAGGTCACGAACTAGCTTGCCTTATTTGGTTTTGGTTGCAGGCCTGTTTGGCTTCAGCTAAGCTGCCCTCGTCTGGCAGGTACAGCTTTGTAACCTAACCTAACCTAACCTTCACTCTGCAGACTTGTTTTGTTTCACGATTTACCACAGGCACACAAAATTACTGTCAATCAGACTGGAGCTTCTTATTTCTCCCAAGCTTGTTCTGAGGATGTCTTCATCAGAAACAAACTGATGATTCCTTTCGTTTTACTTCAAAGCTTATGGATGTTTTTTGTATGGCCCATACAGCCGGGCTGGTGTTCACCAGCAACCTGAACAGTCAAACTACCTGGCTGAAGCTTAAACTTGTAAACTTGGATCTAGCGCCGTCTAATTATCAGGGTATCCCAGCTATGATAGCTTGATCGAAGGGGGCACCTGGTGCAAGCACCAGGCAGACCAAACCATAAAAACATGTGTGACCCAATGGGTATCAGGAAGATCCCATGCGGACATCAGCATATCTTAAGCCAACACGCATCGATATCCTTTAACTGATGCGTCGACTTGCACTAAGATAAGTACCTCAATAACACACAACCCACCCTCAGTAAAAGAAAAAGAATATAGCAAAAAATGTGTCAGAAACGAAACTGCTTAAACTTGGAATTAGTGTGCTTGAAAAAACCCTGAAGGTGCAAAAGCGTAGCAGTATGTTCCAACTAGCAGAAGTGATCTTTTCTTTTTTGCAGGAACACAATACAACACGCATACAAACATGCGCACACGTGCGTATAAACAGTTGCTCAATACTTAGTTCTTGTTCACAATCCAAGAACTGCCAGGAACCACCATCCTTTCCTAATTCCATAATTCTATTATGGATGTTATGGAAGAATCACATGCGCTGTGTACCTAAAAAAGGTCCCGGTTTTGGGATATTTAGTATGAGCACCCGCGCACGCTGTAGCTCGTTGACCAAAACCCCAAAAATTCTGCAGTCGTGCCTGATTTGTTGGTATCCCAGTAAATGGCATTTTATGCCCAAAGCAAGCAAGAGAAAAAGCAAGCAAGAGAAAAAGCAAGCAAGAGAAAAGGCAAAAGAGGCAAGGACGCAAGAGCTTCACACATGGTAGCACAGGGACTTGCAACAAGACTTGTGCTGTGGTGATGTATTTCATTATTTGCATGCAAGCAATGGGCTGTACTCACAAAGGAAAGTTGATGATTATGGACAACAGAAGCTGCTCGGGACAAGAGGCCAGCATGGGGCCACATTGGTACACCGCCTGGTTTTGTTTGATCCTTACAGCTCAGACCAATTAAGATTTGGGCTCAGCTGGGGCCAATAGGTGGGGCCACCTGCAGAGCAGTCTCGCGCCGCGCCTTCTGCAACAGCTGCCGAATCTGCTCCGGTCGCTGGTGCTCGTCCGGCATGGGCAGGTTGAAGTAGTAGTCGTTCATCTCCTGTGCACAGGCACGCAGGCATTGTGTGCAATTAGCGCGCTGCAGCGAGCCTGCACTGTACCCCAGCTTGTCCAGCATTGGCGGGATCAAGTGCACACAATTGAATCAAAAGTGCACAATTTGATTCCAACGTGGGCCTGTTGTGCCAAGCAGCAAGGGGGTGCAGGAAGGCTTCTAAGCCATGATGGCTCATCAAACACACGTGTGCCTGGGCATGCGCAGGCGTGAGGGCAAACAAACATGCAGCCAAGAACGTCCCAAAAATTGGTCATCACTCATACAATGCATTTCCAGGTCATACAGGAAATAGGGAGCTTGGCAGCACTGAGAGGTTAGCTGTCTGAGCGCACAGGAGCACCATTGTTTTTGAGACTGAGTTGTTGCTAGCAGGTAGGGCATCTTCTGCATGCACCTTCCCTGGGGCTATTCCAAGAATTTGCAAATGCACTGGCCCACCTGCACACTTACATATTTGCCAAGAGGTGGGGCGCAGCATCTGGTAGCCCCAGGGCCGCGGCAGCGCACCATGTGTCTGAGTTGCTGCAGCAGCAAGGTGCTGGCATGGTGTGCACGCACCTGTGCATGGGGGGGGAGCTTCTTGAGGAACCAGGGGTGCTGGAGCACCCCCTCCAAAGTCAAGCGCTGTTTGGGGTTGGGCTTCAGCAGGCGGCGAATGAAGTCGGTGCAGTCAGTGGACAGCAGTACGCTGCAGGGGCAGGGGTGGTTGGGCAGGGGTGAAGTCATTGGCCATGGCAGGCTGAGTCAGCAAGGCGTGTTGCAGCCTCCCTGATGCATTAGCCAACAAACAATCAGCAAAAACTGCAGCTGTGCCGCCTTCCTCGCAAGGCCCATCAGCGCAGCCTGCCTGCGCCATAGCCAGCGCAGCCTTCCAGTGGAACATGGCCAGCTAGCCCACCAGAATAATCCATTCTGCAGCTTTCCTGACATGGCCCATCAGCGCAGCCTGCCTGCCTGCGGCTGTCTGCACATCCATCCAGGTGCGTGCCTGCATATTGCTGTCAGCACATCCATCCAGGTGCGTGCCTGCATATTGCTGTCAGCACATCCATCCAGGTATGTATCTGCATGCCCGCATGACAGCCCATGCAGCTACCCTGCATTTCCTGCATCGGCTTGGCTGCTCAAGGACCCTTGCTCACTCCCTACCACACAGCCGGCACAGACACAGGGGAACTCAATGATAGACCAGGTGTCCTTTGCTACATGGCCATGTCATGCATGCTGCACTCAACACTGCGCCTCATCCAAGTTACGCATTAGCTGGGCAACTTTGCTGCTCATCAAGACAGCCGAGACTACCAAAAGATTGCCAAGAATGCAAATACATGGGCTCGCACGGAGTACAATGTCGGGGAACGGGGGGGGGGAGCAAGGCAGGCTCATGTATGAGAGATAGTATGTGTGTGAAAGATAAATTCAGGCAATGCCTATGTTCCATCTTAGTTTGGAGCAATTGATGTTGCCTACAGCACTAACCCCCCCATCCCTTTACCCAGACACTTCCACAATTACACATACAACTGGGGAAGCACGACACCTGCCTGCTACATTACACAGTATTAATTGAAGGGCAGCGGGTACTTCTCCTGTGAGCAACGCTTGATGCATGCTATGGAGCTTGCAACCTGAGAACTAACCCAGGGAACATGAGAAAGTGTTATGCCGGGGCATGCTCCATTGGGGTGTAGCAAGCAGATAACGCAGCCTCACTTGGAAGGCAGCGGGTACTTCTCCTGCTCCATGCGCTCAAGCATCATTTGGCTGCGGTTGGAGGGCGACACCTCCACATCGTCCTCTAGGTCATAGGGGTACTTCCCTGCAGAACAGCACGCCACCACGTGCGCCACCTGCCTGAATGCTCGCTCCTCAGCACACACGCACGCAAAGGGTGGCAGCTAGCAATCAGGGCTGCAGCATGCGTTGCAAGAGCCGCCCCACGTGCCTGCCTGTGATAGACACATATACACATGCATCATCTCACCAAATAAACCTGTGTGCTAAGCAGCAAAACAGACGATCGTGCCAAGCAGCACAATATGAAGAATGCATCATGACACACTTGTACTCTTCGGGGATGGAGGCAACACCGGCGAGGTCCACAACAATATCATTTTTGCTTAATTTGTATTTGTACGTCTAGACCTTGAAATCCCATGGCATCAACAAAAGCTGGGCCATGGGGGTCATCAAAGCCCAGCGACCCCCCCAAACTGATCTATATGGCCATGCAACACAAAATACCTCCATCCGATGGCCCTATGTGGGACCAGGTTATCATTTAAGTGTCTGGCTACGTGCACAGCAGCAGCCGCGCGACTGCCTGATCACCAAGCATGCCACTGACTTGGTGTGGTAGTGCAGCAACCTGTGCTTGGCTCAACACAGTCCATAGGGCAGCGCAAGACCAACACACGGGACAACCCTTAGGATTGGGATTGTAGGGCCTTAGGGATCTTAAGAAGACGTGAAAATGAGAAAGAAAAACAAAGAAAAAGATCACCGCCTCCCCTTCTGCTGGTCAAAGTATGGGTCCATGAACAAGATGAGTCCTTTTGAAATGATTTAAATAAGCTGTACTGGCAGCAAAAAACAAGTGAGCACGTTCAGAAAGTACTTCAAGTGAGGGTGCAAGTGAGGGCGCGTGTGCCAGAGGGGGTAAGTGTGGAAGTGAGGGTGAGGGTGGAAGTGAGAGTGGGGGGTGGCACCTCACCATAGAGCATGATGTACAGCACCACGCCTGCAGACCAGATGTCCGCCTGCTTGGCGTCGTACATGGTGCCCCCCGATTTGACCACTTCAGGGGCCATATAGGACAGCGTACCAACCTGCGCACAGCAGCCATGTGCAAGCATGCACATGGGCACACAAACACACATGACACTACATCCCAAACATCAACCACTGCAGGTGCCATACAAGCAGTGTGCAGACTAGCGCGGGGTAGGAGCACAGACTCAGGCAGCATGTGCTCAGCAGGCAGCACACACTCAGCACGTACACAGCAGGCAACACATGCTATGTGCTTACTAAGGCAGCCTGGGGTAGGAGTGCATACCCATGCACATGGGGCAAAGCAACGTGACGCTGTATCCGTTGGAGTGCATACCCAAGCACATGGGGCAAAGCAATGTGACACTGTATCTGTAGACTTGACGACCTGCCAAGCAAAGCAACACAGCGCGCCAGCCTGTGCAGCTGCTGCCCATGCACTTTCTCTTCAGATGGTGCAAGGCCCTGTGCAATGGCGTGCCAGCACATGCATGCCCCATCAGGGCATTGTGCTCAACCTGCATGCAGCAGCGGAGCCCAAGAGCGCACTGCACTGGCGCTTGTGGACATACAGCCCACATGCAGAACTGCCGTGCTCAGGGAGCGACGCGCATGCAGCAATGCTGTGTGCCGGAAGCAAGGTGCGCACAGCATACTCCCCATTAGAATGCGGGCCCAGGCACTGGTCTCCACCTGCGCTGTCTCTCCCACCCACCTGTGACTTGGCTGCGCTACGGAAGTCGGCCTTGGAGTACCCAAAGTCACATATCTTGAGCAGCGGGTGCGGCAGGCCCTCCTCATTTTGCAACAGGCAGTTTTCCAACTTGATGTCTCGGTTGGCCACCCCGCGCCGGTGGCAGTAGTCTAAGGCCAGGATGAGCTGCAGGAGGAGAAGAAGCGAAATGATGGAAATGCAGAGGAACAGGATGCCAGTAGTGGTGAAGGTGGCAGGGGCAGTGTTGAGAATGATATTGGTGGTGATGATGATGATGATGATGATGATGATGATGATGATGATGATGATGATGATGATGGTGGTGGTGATGATGATGGTGCTGAAAAATCATTGATGACTAGTGATGATGATAAAAACAATGGTTATGGCGGAAGTGGTGGTGGTGGTGGTGGTGATGCCGACTCTGGCTACCCAGCTCTAGCAGGACAAATTGCGTGCTCTTCACCCTTCATGCCCATGAAACCCACCTGCTGGAAGAACCAGCGCGCTTGTGTCTCTTTTAACCTCTTCTGGGTGCGGACTAGGTCAAACAAGCTTCCTCCGTTGGCGTACTCCATGAGGATGCATACGTGTTCCTGGGTCAGGAAGACCTCGCGGAACTGGATCACATGAGGGTGCCTGGGGCGAGCAGGATAATGGCGGAAAGGCACGCACATCCTTGGCGCTTGCTCAAAGAAACAGTTTGAGCATATGGTGAGCATGAGCTCTGCGAGTGCAGGGATCCAGCAGCTCCGCAGCTCAGTGCCAGCCTGTGCTGTGTGCTCGACAAGGATGCTCTGGCCAAGACCGAGACGCTGGCCAGCTACAGGGGGTTTCTTTATGCCTTTAAGGTAGCACCTGACCAGGCCCCTTATGCAGAAAAAATTACATCACTGTCTTGTGGAGTTCTTACCATGTAAAGCAGTTCAATCACTGGTGCGCACATGCGTCATGCACAATCAGGCCTGGGCCTTCTTATACCAGGCTACCCACCTCAGTAAAGAGTGGTTGACAATTTCAGACTCCAAGTACTTGTTTATGTTGCGACGCTTGAGGGACTTCAAAGCTAGCAGCTTTTTGGTTGCCTTGTCATGTACAAGCCGCACAGACCCGAAAGCTCCAGTGCCTAGGGTCTGCAGATGGCCGAACACAGAAAGCAGGGAGACTTGGTTGTGCTTAGCCTAAACCTTCAGCATGTGCTCTTGGATGGAGGCTGCGACGGTTTTCGCCCCGGCCAAGTTGCTGATATCTGAGGTCTTTCCTTGCCTGCCTCCCCAAATTCCACGCCCCCTGGACCGACGCACACAGCGGGCAAGCCGCGCATTGTCACGCCTTCACAGCTGTGGCAAGGCTTTGGGCACCGGCACAGGTTGGTGGAAGGGTTCGCTCAACACTGCTGCCTGCACGCACCCCCACTGGGCGATGACAAAGCCTTGGTAGCATGCGAAGCCCACCGTCGGCTTGAACGGTGCACAGCGCTCACCTCCACATTCAGGAATCTGGGCTCCTCGGGACGCAGCGGGGGCTCCTCGCCATTGGCTTGCATTGGTGAAGTGCTTTGTGAAAAGTAGCTAATGCAATACAAATGTACTTTCTAACGCGGTTGTGACTTGCTTATCAACAGACGCATGTGATACGTTGTAAGCGATAGTTCAATGCATATCAATGAGTCAGTCTCTACATATCAATAAATCAAAGCGTCAAATCATGATGGTACAGTCGATTCATCATGATGAGCGGTTAACCAGTGTAAGCGAATCATAAACTTGCTAGCTGTGTACCTGAAATTTTGAGGAAGAATTGAATTAAAAAAATCAAATGCACATTTGTAGACCGACATTTTGATACGCACCTGCCGATTCACTCAGTCAAGATTACAATTGTAAGTATTCAGTTAATTTGTTCCTACATCTTGCATTCCTCGATCCGTACTAAGCTCAAACACACCTGGATACGTCCTTCTTATACAAAGCACAAAAATATCTCATAAGATTGTTCAAGCATGACAAAATGTGTGATAAGTCCCAGTTGACCCGGTCAACGGGTGTAACTTTTGTGCGGTACCGATGGTGACGACGACAGCAGGCCCCAGGCCACAGCAGCTTTACCATGCCCGATTGGGCACTGGACGCGTGACCAAGCGTCGCCCATTTGGCCTGCTCGGCTTGGACTGGCAGCATCTGGGTCTTGCTGGTCAGCATGCAGGTGCTGGCCACCCCAACAGCACTCCTCAGTTGCAGCAGCATTGTCCCCAGCAGGACAGCTGCCTTCCCCAGAAGCGTGTTTCACCTCAACAGCAAGCAGCGCCAGGCAAGGAGAACAATAGCTGTGCAGGGCTGCAGGCAGGTCGCACATGCTTGCCCAAACTCCATGACCACGCTCCAAGCACAGTGCTGGCCCCCGTGCGCCAGCAGGCACCTATTTCTAGCATATACCAGCCACCAGCAGCTCTGCAGTGCCGGCGCACCTCACGGCCCCGACCACGCCAAGGTTCTGGTCGTGCCACCCAGCTGCGCAGCTTCCGCTTGCTCTTGGCCATGCCTCCGCCTCCAGCCCCCCCCCCTCCGCCATCACCAGCCATACCTTCTTTAAGTCCATCAGACGCAGTGAGCCTACCTCCCTTGGAGTCCCCTCGCTTCCCCTCAGTCTGCAGCCCAATGGAGGGCGTGCCCGAGCGCATCACCCCGGGCAGGCCCCTCCTCCCCAAAACCCCCATGGGCGCACTGTCACGTGTGCTCGATGCACGAGATTCACCCCTGCACCCCGCAAGCTCTGGGACTATGTACACTTGGCCAACCCCTGTGGAGGGCGTGCCAGAACGCTCCCTGGGCTTGACCGCTTGCAGGTGAGCCCGCGTGTTGGGTTGGGCAGCCCCTGAGGCCATGCCTTGCACAATGTCACAAGCGCAGACTAATAGTGCATGCACTGGCATGGATATCGGGAACCTGAGCCTCACCCGTCAGAGGCATGAGCATGCATGTGCCTTAGCCTCCCTGAGACAAGGTAGACCTTGGTGTGTGGCCGAGGACACCCTTGCGGATGCTCTGCTCATGAAGGCTAGTATCCGTGCGCATGCAGGAGGCTTGCACGCACAGGGCTTCCCGGGGGCCATGATGGCAAGGGCTAACAAAGCATGGGAAGCAGGCCCGATTCACGTGCACATCCGTACACGTAATAATACGCATGCGCGCATGCATGAGGGAGGGCGTCCGCGCTTCTCCTGTGCATGAATATGTGCGCCTTCGAGAGGTAATGGGTGCCAACCTTAACCCTGCATCCCTAAATGCGCCCGTGCAGGCCGCCACGTCCCGCGCTCTCGCCCCTTCCCCCCACCCCTGTTGTATACACCCCGGTGGAGGGCGTGCCAGAGAAAGTAGGACGGTTGCTTGCCCAGCAGCAGCAACAGCAGGTGATAGGGCGTGTGTGTGTGTTTGTGGCAGTGGGTGAGTGTCTGCTCATGCGCGCGCCCGAAACTTTGAGGGAGCTGGGAGAAAGGCTGAGGCGCTGTGGCTGCATGCGCCACCACCCTGCTAGCCGTCAGTGTTTGTTGATCTTCATGTGTGTGTGTGTGTTTGCCCAGTTGCTGGTTTATGCAGCTTGCAAGGGCACAAGAGTTGGCGACCGCAGTACTTGGCGCCCCCCGCATTCGTGCAGGCCCCCCAGGATGCGCTCTTGCAGCGCCGCAGCAGCAGCCGGTTTGCGTGTGCACTGCTGCCCAGCCGCGACCCCACCCCCGCTGCCACGCCCGCTCCTGAAGCGAGCCTGGCCAGCCTTCTTGGCAGCCCTGTAGCACCAGGGGCAGACGCAGTAGCAGAGGGCGCTTGCAGCGCAGCCGCATCTGGAGCTGAGGGCGCCGGGCTAGCAGGCATCCCCAGCCCCCAGGGAGGTGACGGCTCAGGCGCCACCTCAGCATCGGAGGGCGATGAGGACCATGCAGGTACGCGCGCCCCTCGGTGCACGCCTCGGTGCTCGCCCCCTGTGCGTGCTGCGTCAGGCCTCAGGAGCGCACCAGGCCAAGCACGCCGTGTGTGTGTGTGTGTGTGTGTGTGTGTGAATCTGTGTGTGCGAGCGTGTGTGTTTGTGTATCTGTATGTATTATCTGTATGTGTGTGCAAGTCTGTGCATGTGTGTGCAAGTCTGTGTAAGTGTGTGTCTGTGTGCGTTTGTGTGCATGTGTGTGTCTGTGCGTATGTCTGCGTGTTTGTAAGTCTGTGTGTGCAAGTCTGTGTGCAAGTCTGTGTTTGTAAGTGTGTGTGTGTGTGTGTGTGTGTGCACGCCTGGGGCATGCCGCGTGCGCCACCTTCCTGGCAACGTCGCACGCTAAGGAGGTTGTGTGCGTCAGATGCGCTGCAGCTGCAGAGCAATGTCCACCTGCTCCAAGCTTCCATCGCCCCCGCAGATGTGTAAGTGTTACCATGTCATGCGCCCACGACCATGGGGAAAGCTCGTGCAGGCGTCAGCCGACTTACGCACGTGCCCAGGCTAGAGAGGCAACAGGCGTGCACATGCACACACACGCATGCATGCGCACACACGTGCGCGCGCACGCACGCACACACACACCCCATCATGATCCTCTTGAGTGCACCAAAACCTGCCCATCCCAAATGCGTGGCGCAGCTGCGCCACGCGGCATCCCGCCCGAAGGCAGCACCCCCCTCCAGTTGGTGCTGGTGGCGGGCCCGGGTCACATGGCCCCCTGCAGCGCCTTGCAGCCTCAAGAGTTTGAGGCCCAGCCACTGGCCGCCCCCTCTCCGCGACCCCCCAAAGGTGGGTGTGCTGCAAGAGGTGCTGCAGTGCAGTGCCGGTGGCGGGGAGCTTGAAGGTGGCGTGCTTTGAGGAGCTGCTGTGGCCAGCTGGGCGCGGGAGGTGCTGTGGCCGCGGGTCAAGCTGCTGGTGCCACCGCTGCCTGTGGCGGGGTCTGGAAGCC
>LFIK01005499.1_pt1 | contig 10166 bp, 13 predicted proteins | sample 643401 | NCBI WGS metagenome assembly LFIK01 (sample SAMN03777447, study PRJNA286221) | soda lake metagenome | biome: soda lake; feature: Kulunda steppe; material: water; isolation source: sample T5-Br brine of Lake Tanatar-5 | place: Russia: Kulunda steppe | collected 2010-07
CACTGAGGTCGGCTGGATCGCCTGGTACGCGGTCGGGCCCGAGGGCGAGCCCTACCCGTCGGTCATCAAGGTCCGGGTCGAGCCCGAACACCGGCGCCGCGGCATCGCCACCGCACTCATGGACGACACCCCGACGGCGACGTGCTCATTGGCAGGTTCCTCGCAGAGGGTCGCCGCTGGTGGACCGCCTACTGCATCGGCCGTGCCGACCTCGCCCGGTTCGTCGAAGATTTCAACCCCGACCTCGAACCCGCCGATTGAGTACGGGCCGCACCACACCAACAGCCGACCATCTCCCTTCCCGCCCCTACGGTTGCCCGACGACCACCCTCCCCCACCCAGGACCCCGCATGGACGCCACACCCGAGCAGCTGCGCGCCCTGCTGCACCATCCCGTCGGCGCCCGCCTCGCCCCACGCCTCGCAGCGATCGCGCCCGACCCGGCCGCCGACGTCGACACCCAGCTCGACCAGGTCCTCGACCGCTACCACCCCAACCTGGTCGCCACCATGCTGGGCCTGCACCAGCCCGAACCCGCCACCTAACCTGCTGCGGCCGACGCCAAGGACGCGCCGATGAACACAGCGATGACGATCCTGCTGCTGATCGGGCTGGCACCGGTGGTCATCGGGCTGCTGGCCGCCATGAAGGACGGCTGAGCCACGGCCGGGCATACGCCAGACGGACGCCATCCGGCGTGCTGCCCGATCCGTCGTCCGGCCGACCGTGCCGGACATGCGAACCCACCTGCGCACAGCCGTGGCCGCTTTCGCACTTGCTGCCGCCACCGCTCTCCCCGCCCATGCCGGCGACGGCAACGCTGCCACGGACGTGCCCGACGCGACCGTGGCCATCGACGCCGCCTTCGACGCCGGACTGCGTGGCGACGCACTCATCGACGCCGCCACCGTCGCCGTCAACGCCTCCGGGGCCCGGCCTGCCGCCGCAGGTGGCGCCCGGCCCGCCACCTCCGCAAGCACCCGCCCCACCCCGGCCCGGTACGGGCTGTGGCAGCTGACCGCCGACCAGCTCGCCAACCATGGCCACCCGTCCATCGCCGACGGCTACGACCCCGACATCGCCGCGGCCGTCATGGCCGCCGAGACCGACCAGGGCACCCGCTGGTCCGCCTGGTCCACCCACCTGCGCGAGGTCAACCGCGACCACATCGCCGGCCAGGTCAACCAGCATCTCGGCGGCTGCGCCCACGACCCCGCCATCGCCGACCGTGCCGCCTGCAGGCCCGACGCCGGACCGATCGCCCACCGGGCCATCAGCTTCGCGCTCACCGAGCTCGGCACCCCCTACTCCCAGTGCCACTCGGACTGGCCAGCGTGCGGCGCCGGCGGCCGGTTCGGACGGCCCGACGGCGGCGGCCACTACGACTGCTCCGGACTGGTGCACCGCGCCTGGCACGAAGCCGGCTACGACCTCGGTGAGCACGACACCACCCTGCGGCTGATGCACGCCACCGCCCCCGTTGGGCCGCTCGCGCACCTGGCCGTCGCGGACCGCTACGACCCTGACGTGCTGCGACCCGGCGACGTGCTCGTGTGGAACAACGACGGCATCGGCCACATGGGCATCTGGCTCGACGGCAACCAGGTCCTGCACGCGTCATCGTCCCGCGGTGTCGTCATCGACGACATCTCCGACTGGTGGATCTCCAGGACCCAGCGGATCCTGCGGGCGCCCGGCGGCGGGTGACCGCCCCCGCGGGCGGGGCGAGAGCGTCGGCGATGAGCCCACGCCTCGAGGAGCCCGAGCATCTGCGAGCTCCTCGAGACCGTCGACGATGAGCGGCTGCTGGGCCGCTGCACCACCGTCACACTCCACGGTCGAGCACAGGCATGACGCTGCGCAAGGTCAGCTGCGCGACCACCGGTCCTGCAGCTCAGCGGCCGTCCGGGTGAGCGGCTCAGCCAGCCAGTCGGCCGTGCTGTCCTTGGCCTCCTCGCACACCTGGCTCAACGCACGCTCCCAGTGTTCAGCGACATCCAGCAGCCGTCCCGGCTGCCGCCACCGGTCGAACTGCGGCGGCAGCCCATCCAGGATCGGCGCAACCGTGGCCTCCACCTGGGAGAACACCTCCGGCGACGGCCACGAGGTCCGCCCCAGCATCACATCCGGCACGACCGTGGTCGCCGCACGGATCAGCCCTGGGACCTGATCGAACGCCACCTCGCGCAACTCGGCCGCCCAGCCCTCCACCGTCGAAGGCTGCGGTGTCTCCACCTCCGGGTCGGCGTAGAACCCATCCGTGACCAGCCGGCCAACCTCTGCTGCCGCAGCCGCCATCACCGACTCGGTTGCCAACGGCAGCAGCAGCTCCCGGAACTGCGTGTCGAACGCATGGTCGCGGACACCCACATCCTCGGTCAGCAGCCAGCAGGCCTGCTCTGCGGTCACCAGCCCCCGCTCGTGCGCTTCCACCACCAGGATCTCGCCCCCATGGCCGTCATCGACGGTGTAGGGCATCCACTGCTGGTCCAGCTCGACCCATTCGAGCGGGATGCCCTGCATGGCGGCTGCCTCCGACAGCGCGACCGCGGCCGCCAGGTCGGTGTAGCCCGCACGGATCAGGCGCACCGCCCGCTCGGCGCCGGCAGCACCGACCAGCACGCCCATCTCGTCCCGGTCCAGTCCGGGACGTGGGATGCCCAGCTGCGCCATCTCCCGCCAGGTCCCGTCCTCGTCCGGGTCGCCATCGAGCGTCTGCGGGCCGAACAGCACCTCGGTCGCGAACAGCCAGGCGCGCTCGAGCTCGCCCCACAGCTGGTCATCAACCTCGACCGGGGCCTGGCCGTCCATGACCCGGCGGCGGGCCTCCATGAACGGTTCGCCCGTGACGTCCTGCCGGGCGCGGATCTGACGCTTCAGTTTCGCGTTCGTTGCCATCGTGTCGCCTCTGCCGCAACGCGAGCCTGCGCCTCGGTCGCGGGCATGCACGCACGACATCGAGGTGGAGCGAAACACCGGACCCGACGGGGTCTTGCCCTCGGTCGGCCGGAAGCGCAGGTCCCGGCCCGGGAACACGCCACGGTGGCGGCGTCTTCGGTCAGCCTACCGGACCGCTCATCCGGGGCGGCGGAACCGGGAACGACCCTTGCCCCCGCCCCACCCGTCTGTTAGTATCAGTAGCAGTAGACAGACAGCGGACAGGGGCTGACATGAACCTCGCGAACCACTACATCACCGACCAGGGCGCACGCCTCTCCCTCGGCCTCCCCGTCGCTGGCGTCCTCGACGACGACGGCCTGCACCACAGGCTCGCCGACCTCTACGCCACCGCACCCGACGCCACCATCAGCGTCCAGGCCCGCCCCATCCACGTCGGCCCCCACCGCGGCCAGCAGGCCGTCACCGTCCTGCGGATCTACCCCGACGGCGGCGTGCTGCCCCTGGCCACCGCGGTCGTGCCGGCCCACACCGACCCGGCACAGCTCGCCACCGCCGCCCGCACCGCCGCCGCCGACCTCGCCACGGCCGCCTGAAGCCCGCCGCACCCACGCACGGCCCACCCTCCCGCGGGAGGGTGGGCCGTGCCGCGTTTCGGGACGCGAGCGCACCACCCACCCAAGGCGGTTGCGGCAAATCTCTTGCCGCGCCTTTTGGGCGTTCATTCGTTACGGTATGGTTCTTGTCTCGCCTCTATGGCGTGCGAACGAACCGAAAGGACCGCCGATGCCCACCCGCCCCAGACCCTACGAACCCGCCCGCCAACTCGAAGCCCGCGTCGAGAAGCTCGCCGACACACTCACCGCCATCTTCACCGGCGATGGGCCGCTCGCACGCCACTTCGCGCTGGTCGGGCCACGTCGACACACCAGCCCCGACCCCGAGGTCCTCTGCAGCAGCCGCGACCAGGTGGACAACGACCTCGACGCCCACCGGCAGCTGCTGCACCTCCACCACCTCACCCGATCCATCCAGCAGCTCCTCGACGGCCACCACGACAAACCCCAGGTCATGGCCGCCAGCCAGGACCTCATCGGCCCGTACCTCAAACAGGTCAGCCAGGACGTCTCCCTCGCCACCCTCGCACACCACGCTGACGTGTCCCCCCAGCAGCTGTCCAAGTACGCGTCCGGGCTAGCCGCACCCACCAAGGGTCGCGCCGTCGAACGGCTCCGAGCCGTCACCAGTCTGGGCATCAGCGACCTCGAGCCCGGCCAGGGCGTCACCCGCGTCGACGCCAGCGAGTTCACCGGCCGCGCAGCCCCCGCCGTCGACACCGACGCTGACGGGACCTCCCCCGCCTCCTGGCTCGAAGAACTCCACGAGCGGGCCTGGGCGGCCCTAAACAACACGGCCGAGCTGGACTTGGTGGCCCGGCAGGCCCGCGAACGCGTCGCCGCTGCCCTCGACGCAGGGATGCTGTCCGACGTCCACGCACTCCTTCTCGCAGACCTCGCCGAGAACCCGCTGCTGCTTGACCATCTCAACGCGCTGCTGAACTCCGCCAGCTGGATCGCCGACCTGCGAGGGGGCGAGGAGGGATGACCGCCCTTTGGCTCACCCACACCGACGTCACGATCTCGGCCGACGACCACTGCGACGCCTGCCAGATCCTCCAAACGAACCCCGACCGCTACGGCTACTCCGGCGCCATCATCCGCGACGCCCAAGCCGGCGGCTACGCCGGCCTGACCCGTGCGGCCAGGCACCCCGTGATCGTGACCCATCAGGACAACACCCGGACCCACGTCGTCGCGCTCACCTCGAAGCCCGCAACCAAGAACGGGACAGGCCGTCCCGCCGTCCCACACCCCGAAGCCTGCGGCCTCGAAGGCCGCAGGCTTCCTCTACCGGCCACGCACCGTGCGCCTCTCCGCACTCGACCTTGACCTCGAGCTCGAAATCGGGCAGGCCGACCAGGCACTCGTCGAGCTGATCATCGAGCACGTGCCGCTTCCGCCCGACGTGCAGCGGGCCCTCCGCGCCACCGTGTCCTGCACCTGCACACCCGAGGAAGCCGCCTGATGCTGCATGCCCTCCACCTCACCAGCAGCGAGTCCATCACCCCGCTGTCCGCCTCCGGCGCCCGCGTGTACGGCGTCGCGTGCACGACCCCGGCGCTCGAGCAGCTGGACAAGCTCGAGCTCAACCGCGCCGGCAACGACCAGCTCCGCCTCGACCTCACCGTCCATCACGGCACCGTGCAGGACCTCTCATGCGACCCGGACGGTGCCATCCGCGGGCTCGTTCGCGGCGCCGCAGGCCCCTCCACCCGAACCTCCATCGCTGAGAAGTTCGCCGCCCGTGTGGCCCGGCCCGACACCCCGCCCGGCCTGCACCCGGTGCAGAGCATCATCTGGGCCCTGTTCCCCCTGATCCGGGCCCTGCACAGCGGCGGCCACCTCGCCGCGGTCCCGACCGAGATCCCCGCAACCCTGATCGCCCACTACCGGCAGGACAGCCTCGAGACCCTCTACCAGCTCGTGTTCAACGACCCCGGGTCGCGCCGATCCCGACGGTCGTTCGCCAACGCCATCCTCGACAGCGGGCAGGTCCACCACCAGCGGCTCACCGCCGCGCACGCCTGCCAGCGGCTCGCCCCGGACCAGAGAGCCGACATCAGCGGCATCATGGCGGCCACCCCGTCCACCCCCGACCGGGTCGTTGGCACCGACCTGGCCATCGCCGCTGTCGACGTCCTCGGTGCCCGCGCCAGCGGCCGGTACGACCAGCGCCTCCACTCGGACCGCATGAAGCTCGTGGCGGCACGTGACGAGACCGGCACCTCCACCGTCGCGGCCTACATCGGCACCATCGGCGCCGCCGCACGGACCGGCCGGTTCGACCCGCGCGGGACCCGACCCACCGACCTTGCCCACCTCCACGCCCGTGCCCGCGAAGCCATAAACGCCGCGAACCGCCTGACACCCACCCTCAGCTGGCTCAACGGCAAACCGGTCCCCGGACCGGGACCTGAGCTCCGCTACCGGATCGTGCCCCGCACCCAGGCGGCGGAGCTCGCCTACGCCGGCAAGGAGATGGAGAACTGCCTCAGCCAGTGGGCACCCGGCGGCCCGTACGCCCACATGCTGCACCCCGGCGACCACATCGTCCTGATCGTCGAACCCGGCGGCCGCCACATCGCCGCCGGTCACGTCCGCCGCCAGCAGCAGCTCCTGAACCTGCTCGGCCCCGACAACCAGCCCGTGCCCGAACCGGCCCGTGCCCGCATCGTCCGTGGCCTACGCGACGCAGGTGTCACCGTCACCACCAACCTCAACGACAACGAACCGCCGTTCTGACCGCGTCGGCACGTCGCCACGTCACACCCGACGTCCACACTCGAAGAACCAGCAAGCACAGCGTCACCCATCAGCCCGGCAGCCCACAGAGACGAGACCACGATGACCGCGATCGCCGACAGCCGCCCCAGCCTCACTGACCTCGCCGACCACACCGCCGCACTTGCCGGCGACGCCACCACAGTCGACGACGTCACCTTCGCCCTCGGACTGCTCTACGACACCAGCAACGACCTGGAACACGCCCAGCTCACCGGCGCGCTGGCCCGCCACGACGCCGCCCAGATCGACCAGGCCGTCCGCGACGTCATCCACGACCAGGCCGCCCTGTTCCACGACCTCGGCAGCTACGAAGCCAACCGCGACGCAGCCGACCAGGCCGCCGACGACCTGTACGACGACCCCGACGGCGCCGCCCGCATCCTCCTCGACCGCTACCGCACCGTCGACGCCGCGCTTGCCGTCGTCGCCGCCGCGTAGGCCAAACCATGCCGACCGCCACCACACATCCCACCGGCACCCTCGAACAGGTCCTGGCCGCCGCCACTGGCCCGAGAGCCGCAGCCCTCTCCGGCGCCCTCGCTGACGCGCTCGCCGCTGGCCCGACCGGCACCATGCGCAGCTGGATGGAAGCCCGCCACGGCGCCCTCATCGACACCGTGCAGGTCAGCCCCCTCGGCCCCTGGGCACCACTTGGCCGGCAGGTCAACGCGTCCCGCGCCACCTACGTCACCTTCGCCGGGTCCCGCCGCGACTACGCCGGCATGCGCGTCCTCGGCGCCACCGACCAGGCCCTGGTCGTCACCGACGGCGAAGACACCGTCCTGTACGTCGACACGCGGTAACCCCGACACCGCCCCGCAGGAGCCCGCCATGCCGATCGTTCCCACCCTTGAGGTGTCCACCGCCCACCTGCCCGGCCCCGAACGGGACCTGCTCGAACAGGTCCCCGAGAACGCCACGAGCTTCCCGGTCCGTGTCGTCCCGCACACCTACGGCTGGCTGATCCCCGTCCCCGACGACGGTGACACCCTCAACGACGCCTACCGGATGCTGCTGCGTGACGGCGCCCCCGCGTTCGCGCTGCTGCTGACCTACGCCGCCGGCGCCGGCGCCCGGTTCATCTACCTCGACGCCGACGGCGACATCCACCCCGGCCTGCCCACCTACGACGACGAGGAACAGGACAACGCCAACAGCGCCACGTTGCTCGGCAAGGACCTCATGCACCGCAGCGGCCAGGTCGAGGTAGACCCCGGCAACTGGCGCACGATCATCAACACGGTCATCGACACCGATGGCCACCTCGGCGGCGACCCCGGCGACATCGTCGTCTCCTTCGACGGTGACAGCCGCGCGTACGCCCCCAACCAGAAGGTCCACTGGCAGCCCAGCCCCAACAACTGAGCCGCCTCGCACGGCACAGGGCCCGCGTGTGCGGGCCCTGTCAGCACGCCCAAGGAGCCCGCGATGACGGCACACCACCCGACGATCAGCGTTACGGAACTGTCCGCCGACGACGCCGAAGCTGCCGGCCACGACCCGACACTGCGCGGCGAAGCCGGCCCGCTCGTCGCTGTTGAGATCACCACCGGCGGCCACACCACCCGGATCGTCGGGGTGCTCGTCGAAGCCAGGATCTCGCCGGAGCATGTCGGCGAGGTGTGACCGCCCTCCGCCCGCCTGCTCCTGGACAACCCGTCACCGCGGCCGACCATCTCCAGCCCCCACCCCAAGGACAGCCATGTACGCAACCATCGCGCACCGCAACACCGACGGCACCATCGCCCGCAAGCTGAGCTTCCCCACCTCCAACGCCGGGATCTACACCGCCGCCCAGTTCGCCCTCGAGGTCGCCAACCCCACCCTCACGATCAGCGCAGGCCAGCAGGAACACCTCGATGAGCTCCGGGCCCGCTACCGCACCGTCGCCGAACGCCCCATCGCTGCCGGCGACCTCATCGCGGTCATCCCGAACGACGAGCTCAACATCGCTCCCCGAGACGAAACGGTGCTGACCGTCATCGCCCCCGACACCGGCACGCTCCAGCTCGCCAGCCACCCGGCCGACTGGAACCAGGCCCCCACCATCGAACTCCTCGGCGCCACCGTCCACTGACCCGCACTGCCCCGTCGGCCCCGCCAGCATCCCTCACGGCGGGGCCGCCTTCATGTCGCACCCCTCATGCACACTGAACACCCTCAGCAGACCGGCAACCCATCGACAGGACCTGTGATGCACACCGTCAGCCGCACCGAAGCGCTGGCCCGCAAGCTCGCGTACGACCGGTACGACGACGAGCCCGACACCACCGACCTCGCGCGCGTCACCGCCAGCATCGACGCGGTCGGCCTTGAGGCCTACGCGACCTCCATCGGCGCGTGGGGCGTCTGCGACTGGTGCGGGGCCGGGCCTGACGTTCTCGCCATCGACTCGACCGCCGGAGCGCGCTGCGCCGTCTGCGTCGACCTGCCGCTGTGCTCCTGGTGCGGCGAAGCCCCCGACGAGAACGACGGGTACTGCGACGACTGCACCGGGGTCCGCTGATGGGCTGGACCCGTTCCCGCTGCCCGCAGACCAGCACCGCCAGGTCCTCAACGCCGCACGGCCGCTGACCACCAGTCGCCACATCGACGGGCTGTTCGCCGCCGTCGGTATCCAGGCCCGGTACGACCTTGACCCTGACCTCGCTCAACTGCCGTCCGGACATCGTGTCTCACCTGGCTGGGATGATGGGGACATGCAGACCACCGTGCGGTTCCGTGCCTACCCGACCCCTGCGCAGCAGGGGCTGTGGGCGCAGCATGCCGGGGCATGCCGGGTGGTGTTCAACCTGTGTCTGGGCCTGACCCTGGACGTGCACCGCACCCACGGACGCTGGGTCGAGGACAACGTCCTGTACGCCCAGCTGAAGGAACTGCGCAACGACCCGGACGTGGCCCCCTGGCTGCAGATCACCCCGGCACAGGTGCTGCAGCAGGCCGTCCGCCAGCACCGCGCTGCGTGGCGCAACATGGGTCACGGCACCCGCAGGCCCCGGTTCCGCCGCAAGAACACCGGCCGGCAGACCTTCACCCTGCCGCAGAACGTCCGGCTGCAGCGGACCTCGAAACGGTGGGGCGAGATCACCATGCCCGGCGGAGGCCGCGACCGGCTGAAGGTCCGCTGGCATCGCACCCCTCCCGGCACCATCAAGTCCGCCACCTACGTCCGCGAGCCGGACGGGACCTACTGGGTGTCGCTGGTGTGCGAAACCCGTGACCGCACCCCGACCATCCATCTGAACGACCAGGGCCCGATCGGTGTCGACCTCGGAGTTGCCGTCCCGGTCGCCACCTCGAACGGTGACCAGTGGGGGTTCACCCCGCTGACCGTCAAGGAACAGGAACGGCTGCTGCGGCTGCAACGCAAACTGGCCCGCCAGCCCAAGCAGCGCACCGAAGACGGTCGCATGGTCGATGGGTCGAACCGGGCCAGGACCAAACTGCAGATCGCGAAACTGAAAGCCCGTGCACGCCGGCGCCGGCACGCGTTCGCCGAGCAGGTCTCCGCACACCTCACCAACAACCACGGTGTGGTCGTGTTCGAGCAGCTGCCCGTCGCTGCGATGACCCGCTCCGCGAAAGGCACCGTCGAACACCCCGGTGTCAACGTGCGGCAGAAGGCCGGGCTGAACCGGTCCATCCTCGATGTGGGCTGGGCCCACATCATCACCCGCACCCGCGACAAGGCCGTACGTCGCGGTGCGATCGTCCGGCAGGTCAACCCGGCGCACACGTCACAGACCTGCCCCGACTGCGGCACTGTCGACCCCGCCCAGCGGGTCACCCGCTCACAGTACGACTGCCGCGTCTGCGGCTACCAAGGCCACGCTGATGTTGGCGCGGCCCGCAACATCCTCGTGC
>LFIK01005500.1_pt1 | contig 10165 bp, 7 predicted proteins | sample 643401 | NCBI WGS metagenome assembly LFIK01 (sample SAMN03777447, study PRJNA286221) | soda lake metagenome | biome: soda lake; feature: Kulunda steppe; material: water; isolation source: sample T5-Br brine of Lake Tanatar-5 | place: Russia: Kulunda steppe | collected 2010-07
ATCGACCTGCTCGAAGACATGCTTCAGGACGCCGGCTTCACCTCGATTTCCCACACTCGATCCGGCGAGGCCGCTCTCGCCCTCCTGGAAAAAACAAGCGACTTCGGACTCATCCTGCTCGACCTCATGATGCCGGTGCTCGACGGATGTGAAACGTGCCAACGAATCACCTCCCGGCCGGAAACCAACCATATCCCGGTCATCATGGTCACCGGGGGCTCGGTGCAACGAGATGAAGCCCTATTGCGCAGCTTCGACGCCGGGGCTGTCGATTTCATCACCAAACCGCTCCAGGAGGTCGAACTGTATGGACGCATCCGGGCCGCTCTCGGCCTCTATCACGAGCGAATCAGTTCCCGCGAAAAAACGCTCGCCCTCCAACAAAGCGAGGAACGCTTCGAACTGGCCGTCAGCGGAGTCAACGAGGGCATCTGGGATATCAATCTCCTAACCGGCGAGGCCTATCTTTCCCCCAAGTGGAAGAACATCCTGGGCTACAAGGAAAACGAGCTCCTTGACTCAATGGAGGTTTGGGAAAAATTCATCCATCCCGCCGACCGCGAACGAGTCAACGCGGCGCTCAGCCGCCATTGGCACGACAAGACCTCCATCTATGTCGCCGAATACCGGATGCAGACGAAGGATGGCGACTACAAATGGGTGCTCTCGCGAGGTAAGACGATTTGGGATGAATTTGACCGGACGGTCCGCATGGCCGGCTCCACCACCGACATTACCAACCAAAAATCCCTGGAAGATCAACTGCGCCATATCCAAAAGATGGAAAGTATCGGCCGTTTCGCCGGCGGGATCGCTCACGACTTCAATAATGTGATCGCCCTGATCAGCGCATACTCCCAGGTCATCCTCGAACAACCGCGCCTGGCTCCAACCGTCGAAAAATACTCCAAGGAGATCCTCAATGCGACCGAGCACGCCGCCACTGTCACACGGCAGTTGCTCTCCTTCAGCCGCCGTTCCGATATCGACCTGAAGCCGACCAACCTCAATGACATCATTTTCCCCATGGGCGAGATGATCGATCGCATCGTCGGCAAAGAGATTCAATACCATCAGGATCTTGACCCGGATGTCAGCCCGATCTTGGCGGACAAGAACATGATCGAACAGTTGATTCTGAACCTGGCCATCAATGCCCGCGATGCCATGGCCTCCGGGCAACTCCGGATCGCAACCAGGTCGTGCGAAATCACGGCCGAAGAATGCCTGGTCAACAACGAAGCTATCCAAGGTTTAGCCACTCAACTTCAGATTAGCGATACCGGCTTCGGTATGGACGAAGAGACCCTCGCCCAAATCTTCGAACCGTTTTTCACAACCAAATCTGACGGCAAAGGAACCGGCCTCGGCCTTTCCACCGCCTACTCCGTTGTCAAACAACACAAGGGATGGATTACCGTCAAAAGCGAGGTCGACAAGGGAACGACGTTCAAGGTATTCTTCCCGGTGTTGAAAGAGTCAGATCCAATATCCAGTTCCACACCGGACTCGCCCCCCACCGGGCGCGGGGAAACCATTCTCCTGGTCGAAGACGAAAATGCTTTGCGCGAAATGGCCACGACCATTCTCACCGGCTACAATTACCATGTCCTTTCCGCTTCCTCCGGCCCGGAGGCCATCGACCTTTGGGCGACCCATAAGGATAGCATTGCGATGCTGTTCACGGACATCGTGATGCCGCACGGTTATTCCGGAATCGATATCGGAGAACGTTTCTATAAGGAGCGTCCGTCCTTGAAAATCATCTACACGAGCGGCTACCGCCTCGATGCAATTCCCAGATCGATGAAGATGAAGGAGAGCGGTATTTTCATCCCGAAACCGTATATCCCTTCAGCCCTCGCCAAACTAATTCGCGACACTCTCGACCGCTGACTTCAGGCGGCCCTCCCCCTTCTTCCAAGCATGCACTCCGACACTTTCTGGATTAGCCGCGACGGCAAGGTCGTTTCTCAACGCGAGAAAAGCGCCAACGTCGTCGAACTCACCATCAGCTTCGAAACCCGGAACCGGGAGGAATTGGAGTTTGTCCGCAGCCACCTCGACCGCCTCCAGTTTACCGAACGCAGCCGACTCGCCCGAACCGGGATCGAAGTCTTCGCCGTCGGCAAGGTCGAAGTCCAGAACCTGTCTCTCGTCGCCACAGCCGAAGCGTTTGTCATCGACCGCAAATTCCCCACTTTTCGTTGCTTCAAAAAACTTCTGAAACCGGGCATCGCCGTCGGCCGCCTGTTCTTTTCGCCGGAAGCCGCCCGCCTCACCTCCACGGAAATCTGGGAAGCCATCACCACCAACCAGATCAAGCTGCCGAACACCATTTCGATCGACCGCTTTGGCAACGTCTACTTCACCCCCCACCGCCGCGTTTACAGTTTGCCCGAAGATGTGTCGCAAACGGACCTCCTTTACCTCGTCACCGGCGAACGCCCCCGTTCCTACCTCGACCAACTTCAAACCGCGCAGGATGTCGAAAACCTGTCCATTCTTCCCGGAACGGGTTTTCTGACCAGCTGCTCCATGTATCTACCACACCACTACGTGGTGCTCCGTCGCGGCAACGATCAATTCGGCCTCCACACCGGCGCAGTCCTTCTCGACCCGGTCAAAACGTTCGGAAGCAACATCATGCTGGAAATCTACAACGCCAGCGACCAGATGATCGTCAATCCGGTTGTCGCCATCGAAATATTCCGAGCCCCGCCTGCGGATACGGCTGAGATGGAGGACCGCAAAATCAAACGCCAACTCATCCACTCCGAAGCGAACAAAATCTACCAGGCCTTCGAGACGATTTCTTCTCCGGACGGACGCCGGATCCGACCCCGGGCCGACATCAGCCTTCGCGGCCAGAGCGCCTTTGCCCGCAACAAAAGCACCCTCGTCCACCTCCCGGTCGAAGGAATGAGCGCCGCGGCTCTTCCCGCAAACCTCAAGGGACACGAAACCGTAGCCGAAGCGCTGCGAAACGGCTCCCCCGATGCCGACTGCCTCGTGATCACCTATTTCCCCAATCTGTCGGAACACATCGAAATCCTGACCCGGGCGCAGCGTCAAAACCTCAAACGTCTGCTTTTCCGCCGCGCTTCCCGCAACAATCAATTCTTTCTTCCCAATAACGCCCACTCGCAACTTGAAGCCTACCATGAACTGGGGCTGGAGGTGTATTGGCAAAATGAGGAACTCAACGACCTCTACCTTCACACCTATAAACGCAATCGCGGCTTCTTCATCCGGGAGGAACTTTGCCACCAATTTCAAGCCTCCACCATCCTCGCTTTCTATGGTTCCGGCGTCACCCTCCAACCGGAGGACGAGAAAAGGATCCAGGATTTAATCCACAAAATGGTGACGTTCTTCGGCTCGTCGATCGGAATTCTGACCGGCGGCGGCGATGGTGCCATGGGAGCCGCCACCGCCGCCGCCCACGACAAAGGCAGCCTGACCGGAGCTTGTTTCCTCGAACTCGAAGCACAACTTCCGAACGTCAATGTCGACTTCTTCAATTCCTTCCAGGAAACCAGCCGTCACAACCGTCAAAAATGGTTCGAATTGGCCGACTTCTGCATCTTCAACATCGGCGGCGTGGGAACCTTGGAAGAAGTGGGTATCGAGCTGTGCAATCTCAAACTCGGCATTCGCCCGCGCGTTCCCCTGGTCTTCTTCAGCGACGATTACTGGGACGACCTGCAACGACAGGTCCAAATGATGGTAAAAACCGGCCGGACCCCGCCCTGGGTGGCCGACTATCTGCTTTTCACCAACAATCCGGACGAGGTGGTCGAATTCTACCGCAAAAAACTGGAAATCCTCTGACAAGTCGCAGGGCGCTTTTGTCAAGCACGCCCCCTGTAGCTCCTCGCCTACACAAGCGTTGCGTAAACCGTGGGATCCGACGATGAAGAACCGGGGTTCTCAACGTCTCCGTTCCCTCGGTGGAATGGTTCATTCAACATTCAAAATCCACGTGTCGTAGGCGAAGGAAAGATTGAGGTCCTCTCGATTCAATCGCTCCGCCAGGGACTGCAAATCGTCGTGACTGAGGCCGTCCGGCTCCTCGATGTGAGTCATCACCACCCTCCGGGCTCCCAGCTTGCGCACGATATCCAGAGTCTGTTCGAAAGTGGCCTCGGCTTTCAGGACCGGATGTTCGGACGCGATCCGCCTCTCGCCGGTAATGACATCGAACTCCGAAATCCCCATGGGAATGACGGCGAGATCCACGCCGGCGAGTTCGCCCGGAGGCGTCCAGCCGTAAAGCTCGTCGGGGGCGATAAAGACTCGTTTCCCGTCGCCTTCAATCAGAAAGCCGAACACGTAGGCTTCCGCCAGAGGCATGGGACGAACGCGGTAGGCCCCCACCGCGGCCGCCTCTCCCTCCGCCACCTCGATCAGACGGACCAGACCCTGTTGCTCCAGGAAGCGCAGGTGTTCCCAACTGCCGAGGGTTTCCCGAAAGTCTTCGGCCACCCTCCGCGGCAAAAAGATGTCGGTGGATGTATTCCTCGGAGGCCAGCCGATCCAGTCCCGGTTCATTTCCCAAACCCGCCGCCCCATGACGTGGTCGGGATGCCAGTGGGAATAAAAGCAGGCGGCGATGTCACCAACCTGCGAACGGTTCAATTGATCCTTAATCTCTTCCGGAGTATCGATCAGGATATCGGGGCCGTGAACAAAAACACTCGGTCCGGAGCGCGCGTAAGGAATTCCCTTCTCCCGGGCCTGCCGGCAAACCCGGCAACGACACCCCGGCCGCGGAATGGTGATCGCTCCTCCGGTTCCCAGGAATTCGATTTTCATCCCTCAATGCTCTCTCCCCGAGTCCGGTGATCCCCACCGGTTTAAGCCAGAAGTCCGAAATACCAGGTTGCGATGCTGAAGTAGATCATCACGCCGGCGATATCCGCCAACGAGGTGATCAACGGAGCACTGGCGGTGGCGGGGTCCATCTTGAATTTCGTGAGGACGAATGGCAACAGCATCCCGATCAAACTCCCGATCAGGATCGTGCAAACCATCGTCATGGCGACGACCACCGCCACCTCGGGGGCGCGGAACATCGCCACCGCCGAAACCGCGACTCCCATCACCAATCCCATCGCGAGAGCAATCCCTACTTCCCTCCGCAGAAAATAAAACCAGTCGCGCATCCGAACGTCCCCGACCGCCAAAGCCCGAACCATGAGCGTCGCCGACTGCGAACCGGCGTTCCCTCCGCTATCAATCAACAGGGGAAGGAAGAAGACCAAGGCGACCACCGCCTCAATGGTGTCTTCAAAATAGGCGATACCCGCCCCGGAAAAAATATTGACGAACACCAGAACCAACAACCAGGGCAAACGCTTCTGAATCATCTGTGCCAGCGTCGCCCCGCGCATGCTCATGGTCGTCAACCCGGGGGCGGCCGCCATTCGGTGGAAATCCTCCGTCGCCTCTTCTTCCTGGATGTCATGGATGTCGTCATGGGTGACGATGCCAACCATCTTCCCTTGCCGATCCAAAACCGGCAAAGCGATCAGGTCTGATTTCCGCAATTCCCGCACCGCCTCTTCGACCGGAGCCCGGGTGTGCAGCGAAATCACGTTCCGCTTCATCAGCGTTTCCACCGTCGTCGTCGGCTTCGCCAGTATCAGGTTTTTCAAGGTAATAACCCCGGCGACATGCCGCTCCGCGTCGATCACGTAGGCGTAATACACCGTCTCCGCATCCGGAGCTTCCCTTCTGATTTTCTCCAAGGCTTGGGCCGTGGTCATATCCGGCGCGAGGGCGATGTAATCCGAGGTCATGATCGCCCCGATCGTCCCTTCCTCATACGACTCCAGGCGACGAACATCCTCGCGCTCTTTCTGGGCCAGCTTTTTGATCAACGCGTCTTTTCTGTCCTCCGGCACGAATGCCAACAAATCGACACGTTCGTCGTGTGAGAGAAACGTGACAACCTCGACCGCGACCTCTTCCTCCATTTCCGCGACCAATTCGAGCTGGATTTCGTGAGGTAAAAACGAAAAGAGTTCCGCCCGTTTACGCGCATCGAGCAAGCCCAACACGTAACCGGTTTCCATGGTCGAAAACCCCTCCAATGCTTCCGCCGTGACCGAGGGGTGGAGCCCTTCGATAAGAGGTTTAAGCTCCCCCGCGCTCCGGCCTTCCAAAAACCCGCCGATCTTCTCTTGTAAAATTGCCTTGTTCATTATCTCGAAATCTCAGTGTTAATCGTCATTCGCTGTTGGCCGCTCCCCTTCCAACAACCGGGGAGTCTCTCCCAAAACGGCCCGGAAAACAAGAAACGAAACTGCGTATTTCCCGTCGGCTAATTCCCGCGGCGAGTCGTCATTCCGGCCTTGTCACGCGATGCACCAAACGGATACCCTCCCGGACTATGAATACCTCCTGCCCCGTATCCCCACCGTTGCTTTCCCGTCTCCCGGTTCAATGGCTTCTCCCCTTTCTCTGGAGCGGTGCCGCCTTATTTACCGCTTGCTCCGCGCCCACACCGAAACCAAGCAAAAATGATGACCTTCAGGTCCAGATGCTTGGAGCGGCCCAACAGGTATCGGGCTCGGCTTTTTACGTGGAGGCGTCCGACCTGCGGCTCTTGGTCGACCTCGGCCTCCGTTACCCGGAGAACATGGCTCTCTCCTACGACGAAGACCGTCGACAAACGGATTCGCTGAATGCCGAGCTTCCGATTTCATCCGAGGAGGTGGAGGCAATTATCCTTACTCACGCCCACCTCGACCACGTGGGCCGGGTTCCGCTGATGTTCTTCTCCGGATACCGGGGCCCCATCTACTCGACGGCCCTCACCCGCGACCTTTCCGCGATTTTGTTTGAAATGATCCTTCGCCGGGCCGACTTGGGAGTCGAATCGTTTAGATACAGCGCAACCGGCGAAAGCCCTGTCGTTCACAGCCAGACCGACTGTGGCGCCGCCCAACGGATTCAGGCATCCAGGACGCTCGCGGTTCGCCGCTCCAGTCTCGACGGATATCAGCGAAGGCTTTGCTCCCAATGCCGTTCAATCGAAGTGGATCAGATCCTGGAACTGTTTGAAGTTCACGAATACAACACACCTTTCCGACTTTCCGGTTCCGTCACCGCGGAATTTTTCGACGCGAAACACATCCCGGGTTCGGCTTCCGTTTTCCTGACGCTGGAAGACGGCCCCAAGGCGCACACCCTGCTCTTCACCGGTGACATCGGGAGCGGGGTCGATTCCCTGCTTCAGGGAGACCCGGAAACCCCCGCCACCAGCGACTTCCTCTTTATCGAAACCACCTATGGCGCCGCCGCCCGCTTGCCTTCCCATCAGCCCCACAAACCTTTTCTCAATGATTTGGCCACTGCCATTGCAGACGGTAAACTGGTCTGGATTCCGGCCTTCGCGCTCGATCGCACCCAGAAAGTCCTTCACCAAATCCACCGGGGACAGGCACACGGGCTTCTCCCTGAAATCGATATTGCCCTGACCAGTTCCACCGCCAAACGAGTAAATGAGATTTACGATCCACACTTCGAGTTTCGTCCCGCCACCCTGAACGAAGCCGCAGACTACGAAACGTCGATCATGGATCTGGAACGACCGTCCATCCTTGTGACCGCTTCCTATCTGGATGCGATGGATATGTTTCACGACACGCTCCGCTCACTCGTCTCATCTCCCGATGTTCACATCATGATGGTTGGCTATCAGGATCCACGAAGCATCGGCGGAAACCTGATCGCGGCCGATCCGGGGGATACCCTCCGGATCGCCGATCGACAAGTGACACTGAACGCCTCGGTGGAAAGTTACCATGCCTTCTCCGGACACCCGGATCGCAGTGGAATTCTCGATTACATAGAAAGGTCCAATCCCCAAAGGGCGGTGGTCCTCAAACATGGACAGGCTGATCGAATGCGCGAATTGCGCCCGTTTATCGAAGAACGGGTAGCCGTTCCGGTCTTGATTCCGGCCAACGGGGACATCATTCCCGTAACCGGCTCCCTCGATAAAAGTCTCCCCTCCGGACCGAGCCCTCAATAACCGGTCCGGAGAAAGGAGCGATTGCGACGCTCGCACTTCCAGCGATTCACACGGCCGTAAATATATTCCTTCGCCATCATTCCCATTCTTTCCATGGTCGATAATCGTTTCCTCGACGCGCTGGAATTCACCAAATTGTATCCAAGATTCTCCATTATCTCGCCACAATAGTATTCAACGATTTCGATGTCGCGCCGACTCAACTTTTCCTTCCAGGCAACGATGCGACTCGGATCAGGCGCTTTCCCCACCAGCTCATGAAGACTTCGGCTATACGAGGTGACCAAGCGCCGATCGCTTCCGACATAATCCCCCAGATGAATACCAAAGTGGATACCGATCCTTTTCGCCGCCTCCATTGGATCTTTAATCAGATCCTCATAGTGAACCCGCAGAACATCCCGCGCGGGCAAAGCGGCTTCGACGCTCAAGCCACGCGCGATTTGCTCCTTCCACTTTACCGCTTCCCGGTAAGCGGTATTCGGCCCCCAGGGCAACGGCAGGACCGAGGCTGTCACCGCCCGCGGATCTCGAATAATATGCACAAAACGGCCTTTTGGAAAGACCGACTTCAACACCCTCGCATACCGGATATTGTCCGGGGTATGATCCACCCAAAAAATGAAATCCCGACGCCCTCCCCGGTGCAGGTATTCTTCCGCCAATCGCAAGATACCCGGAGCCGGATTCTCTCCCCATGAATCCAAAGCCTCCCCGGCAATTCCCCAAAGCTTAAATCGAAACTCATTCCTGATCGCTTTGGCTTTCGCCGGCTCCGAACACTGAATCAGTTTCATCTTGAACTGCATCTCGGGAATTGCCGCGGCTTTGGAAAAACTCCCCAAAAAATCCCCCAAAAACGTGGTGCCGCTTCGCGGCTCGCCCCCGATAAAGATCGGCAGCTTCTCAACGTCCCCGCCCCCCTCTTTCATGCCCTCCCAAGCAATGCACTTCATAGCAAAGGATAATCGACCCACACGCCAGTCGTCAAACCGGCGGACCATCCCACCTGCTCTTCACCGGACATTCCGGTCCGTTTTTCCCGGACGCGTATGTCCGGGCTCCGTAATGTCCCGGCGGATCGGTTAGAGTGCAGGCTTCAGCCTGTCGATTCTTTCCCCGATCCAACGAAAACGCGCTTATGTAAGCGCACTCTAACCCAGAGAGCTCCGCTTCCACGGAAGCCCGCGACCTTGGCTGCCAAGGGAACGACCTGCAGTGAAATTTCTCATCCTCGTAGCCGCGGCTATAAGGGCGTGGGGAAGCGTCGGTTCTCGCCGATTCCCACCGCCTCACGCCTGTCCCGTGCTTGCCGGGGGCGGCGGCTACGAGAAGGCCGTCGGACGCCAGCCCGTATGAACACTCAAGTTTCATAGAAGAAGTAATGAACGAAAGAAAAGTTAATTCCATTCACCCCTTGGCCTAAAAGGGTTTTAAGCGCACCCTAAGGTCCGACGAACACGCGGTAATAACCGGAATCCAACATCTGCTGCCTGGCGAGTCGACGAAGCGAATCCCGCAAGAATTGATCCACCTCGTCCACCCCGCTTCCCCTCAAAAGCACGGGCTGTCCCACAACGCCCACCGCCTCGACTTGCAGCAAAAACTCCGCCGGCCGCCACAATCGGTTCCGCACGACTGGAGCTCCTTCCCCCGACACCGGCGCCCGCAGAATGACTTCGCCTCGCGCCTGATCCACCACTTCAAACTTGGCGAACCGGGTTTGAAGATTCGGCTGCGGAACTTCCTCCCGTCCAAAATAGGTGTGTATCCGGTTATTGAACGCGCGAAGGCTCCGCACCGGTGATTCCGCCTCCACCGTTATAATCGTGCCGAGCCCGAAATCACCTTCCCCATACGACAACCGGGCGGGATAGGAATCGAATAGGTCACCCGGACGTTTCTCCAAAGCCTTCACGTCCGGGGAGGAAGCACTGTTCCAGCGGGTCGGCAGAAAAAGGGGTGCGCTGTCAAAGAGATAGGCCTGCTCACGCAATAAATCCCCTTCCGCCTCCTGCCAGCGAATCGAGGGAAGGCTCGCAAAAGAAAAATCGATGTCGGGAGAATCCGGCTCGTCATCCCCCAATTGAAAGACCAACAATCCGATCGCGTGCACCATCA
>LFIK01005501.1_pt1 | contig 10163 bp, 9 predicted proteins | sample 643401 | NCBI WGS metagenome assembly LFIK01 (sample SAMN03777447, study PRJNA286221) | soda lake metagenome | biome: soda lake; feature: Kulunda steppe; material: water; isolation source: sample T5-Br brine of Lake Tanatar-5 | place: Russia: Kulunda steppe | collected 2010-07
CGAACGTGAAGATTCTCGATAGAAAGAAGTGGCCGATATGCGAGCATCGTGCATGCAGTTGTCCTTGGGCTGCCTGCTAGCAAGCAGCATGTACTCCTTCGCAGCCGCAAGGGGACTTCGGGAACAATCCGAGGCAAGCCAGCCAGATGGCGATGCACGTGTCCGCATCATTTACTCGAACGGAAAGCTGGAGCCCGATTGGGAAAGCTGGCCATGGGGGGTCGAGTACCTGAACTTCGAGGAAGAAAAGCACACCCTCCCTGATACCGATGCTTCCATGTGCACGAAAATCAAACCATTTGGAGCCGTCAGCCTGAAGACCAGCAAACCCTTCCAAGCCAAAGGTACTCTCACGTTCTGGCAAAAGGAGAGCGACCATGACGATATCAATTTTGAAATCCAGTTGGAATCCTCGGTTTCCACGCAGTACGCAGTTAGCTCTGTTGCTAGTCTTGGCAGCGAACGGGACGGGGACGGTCCCATCCAAGTCGTTTCAGAGGCATCTGGAGACACAACCCGAACCGGAGAAGGCTCGAACTGGGTGAAAAAAGAGATCCAGCTCGAGAAATTTGCCGAAAGCGCCGATGTCTTCGATCGCATAACCTTGGGACGATGCCTTCAGCAAGGCGACAGCTGCAAGGGCAGCCGCGATGACCAGGAAGAGAAAGTGGTGATGGTCTGCCTGTCTGAGATTCAGCTGGAAGGGCAGCCTGACGAGGTTTCTACCGTGGACGAGGACGGTGAGGCTGTAGCTTTCTCCACCAATCCATGATATGCTTCCACAGCACCTTTCTTCCCAAGAAGACGCTATTGCCATGCCCCCAGAACGAGAAGCAATAGGCATTATTATTTCACAAGCAACTTTGTACTTCACTGGAATGAATTAAGTTCACCTCTCTTTTCGTCGATTTGGGCTGGCTCGGCCAAACACGCGTCAGCACTCGCCATTTCGTCCGCCTTGCCGACCGTGGTTGGATTCGCGTCCTCCGTCGGCAACTTACCCTGCACATTCTCACGCACTTCATTTCGATCTGCCAGAAAGAACACGGCACACCGTTTCTCGTACACCGCCTTTCCTGGTTTGAGGCAATCGACTTCCGACCTGGCGACTTGCAGCACTCGCAACTGCAGGTGCGTCGTTTCAATCGAACGAGTCAGTCATCCTTCTTCCGTCGAATTTTGGCACCGCCACGTCTTCCAAACACGTAGACATACCTCTCGTTCCAGTTGTTGCTTCTTTCGAATGGCATCTTGGTGCTCGTTCCGCAACTCTGTGGCTTCCATCGTCGATCTGGTCGACGCCATGGCTCGCCTCCAGGTCGACCGCTCCCGCCACCATTCCCCGCAGAGGCTTTGTGGTATCTCCTGACGATTCCTCGGACGATCCTGCATCGAAGGGCCGATTCCACGCGCCGACAATATACATGTACCGTCGAGCATTCCCTCTAGTAGCACCTGGTCCTCGTCGCTAGATGTCAATTCTCGGAGATGGGTCGGGCGGCGACTCAGCTCGGCATGGTCGGACGATGCCGATCAGAAATTGCATCGTCGCGGAGCACGTTGCACGTGTTTTGCGCAGCCATGCCTGGAGCGATGGGCGAAGGAAAGGCGGGAGAATCCTACCGCAACGAAAGCCGCAAGAAGGACGTGCGATGGGACAACCTCGAGGCAGCCAAGGCGGTCGCAGACGCCGTACGCACCAGCTTAGGACCCCGTGGCATGGACAAGATGGTGCGCAGGATTGTGCTTTGGCATCGTGCGAGAGCGTAGGATCGGACGGCGGAGGCGCAAGAGAAAAAGAAGAGAGCGGAAAGGTGCACGAGAGGTGCAAGAGATGCTTCGAGGAGGCGTGCTGACGGACGTTCCGACGCGTTCTCGCGCAGGTGGAACAAGCCAACGGCGAAGTGCTGATCACCAACGATGGTGCGACCGTGCTCCAGAAGATGGAGGTGTCGCATCCAGCTGCGAAGATGCTTGTGGAGCTTTCCAAAGCACAGGTGCGTGCAATCCATCCAGACGTGAACGGAACGGGAGGCGAATCGGAGCGCTGACCGACCGACGTTGACCGCACAGGACATCAACGCCGGAGATGGGACGACGTCCGTGGTCGTGTTGGCCGGTGCCCTGTTGAAGAAGAGCATGGAATTGATCGAGAAAGGCATCCATCCGACAGTCATCTCGGATGCGATGAACATCGCTGGAGAGAAGGCGTGTGCCATCCTCGAAGAGAATGCCATCCCGGTGGACCTCTCGGACCGCGATGCGTTGATCCAGAACGCAACTACTTCGCTTGGGAGCAAAGTCGTGTCGCAGTATTCGTCCATCCTGGCCCCCATGGCCGTGGATTGCGTCCTTGGCGTGGTGGATCCGGCGGCACCCAACAGGTGCGCACGACAACGGACGTCGCGAGCGTATGCGGTCAGCGGTACGTGCGAGTGTTGGAGCAGGAACGAGCTGACCCTTCCTGGCCTTGGATTGATTGAATTCGCGCAGCGTGGATTTGAAGGACATCAAGCTTGTGAAGAAGCTGGGAGGGACCGTGGAAGACACCGAAATGGTCGAAGGATTGGTGTTTGAACAGCACGTGTCCAAATCAGCCAGCGGTCCCACCCGGGTCACCAATGCGAAAGTAGGACTGATTCAATTTTGCGTCTCTCCACCCAAGACGGACATGGAGAGCAATGTAGTCGTCAGTGACTATGCTCAGATGGACCGCATCCTCAGAGAAGAGAGGAATTACATTCTGCAGATGGTCAAGAAGATCAAGGCATCTGGATGCAATGTCCTCCTGATTCAGAAAAGCATTCTACGTGATGCGGTGACTGAGCTATCCTTGCATTATCTGGCCAAGGCAAAAATAATGGTCATCAAGGACATCGAGAGAGATGACATCGAGTTCATCAGCAAAACGTTAGGATGCTTGCCCATTTCGCACGTAGATCACATGAAGCCGGAGAAGTTGGGGTCTGCAGGGCTGGTGGAGGAAGTCAATGTGGGTTCTGAGAAGATTGTGAAGATCACCGAGATCGAGAAGAGAGGGAGAACTACCACTGTCCTTGTCCGCGGTTCCAATAAGCTCGTGCTGGGAGAGGCTGAGCGCTCCTTGCATGATGCACTCTGTGTTGTGAAATGCCTGGTTCAGAAGCGTTTCCTTGTTGCCGGTGGTGGAGCACCCGAGATCGAGGTCTCCAGGGGACTGGCCAGCTGGTCCAAAACCCTCGAGGGTGCTGCCAGCTATTGCGTGCGGGCGTTTGCTGAGGCGTTCGAAGCGGTTCCTTACACTTTGGCCGAGAACGCGGGTCTGAACGCCATTCAGATTGTCACAGAATTGAAGGCCCGTCACGCCAATGGGGAGTTGCATGCGGGTATCAATGTCCGCCGTGGCTGCATCACAAACATCTACGAGGAGAACGTGGTCCAACCTTTGCTGGTGTCCACCAGCGCCATTTCCTTGGCCTCCGAGTGCGTCCGTATGATTCTGAAGATCGACGACGTGGTTCCTGTGCGTTGACATTCCTCCGTGTTCACGTTGCAGGCTGCGGCTTGTCCTTGTAAGCAACTTTTTCCCTCTTCCCACACGCAATTTCTCGCAGTTGCACGTGCATCCACCCAGGCGTGCTTTGGCTTCCTTCGATGTCTCGTGCGTCCATGACATTCACCCAACCGGAGGAGAGAGAGGTCGCTCGTGTTCGCAATCACACGCACGTCGCCGAGGCCGCCATGGCGCGTCCAAGCGCGGCTTTTCCGCGGCTGGTCGACGAAGGCGCGTACCAAGCATGCACCTTCGACCTGTCCGTGCCGCCATGGGAAGGCGCACCAGGCGCTTCGGAGTGGATCCACGTGTTTCGCGCCAGCCTCGACGAGTTCGTGCGACGTGCGTCGAGCGCATCCGACGAGGATGGCGGCGGCACGGACGCGCCTGCGCGCGCTCGCGCTTTCGAAGAGGACTTCCAACGCGTTCTGAAGGCTTACGAGTGCGACGAAGCCGTCTCGTGCGCTCCGGATTGGTGTCCGAAGCCGCTTCCGACGCTCGATTGCGTGTGGCTCTGTCGCCTTCGCGAGCGCGCTTTGCGCGTGCACGGCTTCGAGGACATCTTTCGCGACGTCAAAGCTTCGCAGAACGACGAGGCGTGTCGGATGCTTCCTGCTTTGCTGCGCAGGTTGGACCAGATGCAAGACGAGCGCCTCCAGATGGAACGGTTGGTGCGCGGCCTGTTGGCTGGAAACACGTTCGACCTTGGCGCAAATGCGTCGGCGCGCGCCTTCCAAGACGGCGAATCCACCAGCGGATCGGTGGAATCCTTCTTCGAGACGTGCGAAGCGCTTCCCGATCGTCCTTGGATGGTGGACGACGTGGATGCGTACCTCCAAGCCTGGTGCGACGAAGCGGCATGGCGACGCGACCATCGCAAAGCGGTCGTCTTCGTCGACAACGCAGGCGCAGATGCCGTCCTCGGCGCACTCCCGTTCGCCAGGCAGCTGGCCAAGCGCGATATGGACGTGGTCCTGGCGGCGAACCGATCGCCAAGCATCAACGACATCACCGCTGCGGAACTGGAAACGACGTTGGTCGAGGCGAGGAAGAACGACGAGTTCCTCCGAAACGTCGGCGAAAAGGTTCGTGTGGTCGAATGCGGAAACGAGCTGCCGGTGATCGACCTGAAGGACGTGTCCATGCAGCTCGCAAGCGAAGCCGAAGACGCGGATCTCGTGGTGCTGCTGGGAATGGGCAGAGCAGTGGAAACCAACCTGTACGTGGAATTGGACTGCGATTGCCTCCGTGTGGCCAGAGTCAAACACAAGGAAGTTGCACAGTTGCTAGGCGGAGAACTGTTCGGATGTGTGGTGAAATGGACCAGGGCAAAGGAAAGCAGCAAACGAAGGTCAGGATCGTGAATCGTGCGCGAGGTGCATGCATGGGAAGGTCTGCAGACCAGGTAAACACCCGGCGAGGGAAAGAAGAATCGTAGCGTTTATTGTGAAATGAAGGTGCAAAAGCTCCAGAAATGGCGAGCGTAATCATGCCAAGGTGGCATCACACATGATGCGATCGATGGATGCGACTTTGCGCTGCGTTTCCACCAGCTTCTTCTCTTGAAAAGCAGAGAAATTCTCGTGGACATTAGAAGGCAAGGATCCGTGGGGGACTGTCGGATCCATCTCCTCCGGCTGATGGACCAGAGAATGAGGTCTTCCTGGAGGGCTGGTCCTGCAGCTTGGCTCACATTCCAATAGATCCTGCAGGGCAGAAGGTGCTGCTGCCACTGCTCTAGCAAACCTGCCTTCCAAGTTAGAAATAATCTCCACTTCCTTGTTTTTCTTCTCATCTTCCTGCGTACCAAATGCAAAGAGCTGTTCAGGTTCGGAGCCATTTACTCCTGTTCTTCCCTCCCTTTCAGCTGTAGAATCTTCTCCTTTATTTCGAACGTGCGCCTCGGAGGTTGCCTGAGTGCCAGGGATGGATGACACCGGATCTCCTTCGGCGGTAAAAGTGGGTGAATGGATGGATGGCGCCTTTCTCAAAGCTTCTGCCTCCTCCGCATTTAGAAGCATGTCCAAAACCTCCCACACCTCCTGCAGCAACTTGGCATTGCTTGAGCCTTCTTGATTGCAATATATGTTGAGGATCAGAGTGAGCATCCGCCTCCTTAACGTCGAAGGCAAACGGACCGGGAACCATTTCTTGGTGAACAAATTTAAATGTTCGCCCTTTTGCGAAAGTTCCTTGAGGCGATCTGGCCGTATAGCCAAGGGTGGATCTTGCAAAAAATGTTCGATGTATGCCAGCAAGAACAAGCCACAGTCCCAGGTATTGTTCTGCGTGGGTATGGTCGTGACTCGCTTGCATTGGATGGCATCCGGGCTAAAGCATTTCCTTTCCACAGCTTCTCCTGCGTTGATTCGAGGCTGCATCTTACAGATCCACTCCTGCTCTAAATACTCTCTCAAAGTCTTGGTGACAAAGCTTGTGCTGTGCCCTCCTCTCATGGAATCCAAGTGCAGCACACAGGGCCACTTGTCACTGGTCGGACTCTTTGTGGCACCTGGATGGCAGATGATGGCCAAGCTCCAGTGCGCTGCCGAGTGAATTGGAACAAAAACATAGTCCTTGCTGAACAGGTCTATGTTACGAGTCCATTTCTTCACCCTCTCGTGTCTCCTTCGATTGAGGTTGAGGTGCGCACCTCCCACCGATGCCGTGCTACTCCCCAAGTCTGGTCTTTGTGTCAGCTTCTTGTAGAAGAAGGCGTTGAAGAAGTGCACCCTTTCCCTGTCCTTGTCTTGCACCATGGTTTCTTCCAAGTACTTGCAGTAAAAGTCAATGATGGTGTCGTTCAAGAATTCCTCATCCTCCAAGTGCGCGAGGTCTTTGGCGGTAACCTCAACAGCGTGGACGGTGTCGGACGACGGAAACACCACCTTGAGCCCATTCAATTTTTGGGACAGGGTCTTGTAGCTATTCACTCGCGGACTTCTGCGCACCCAGCGGCCATGGCTTCCATGATTTCCTTCTCCTGGGCTCCCTTTGCTTGGACTTTCCTGCACGCCTTCTTCGTCCGAAGACACCAGTTCCATGGCGTTTTCGGCAGTTGCGCCAGGAAGGCAAGTGGAAGCACGTCCGTTCCGTGTCTTTCCCGTCGTTTGCTGCGGTTTCTGCGCGCTTTTGGATTCGCGAAAGAGTCCTTCCAGACGTTCCTTCGGGCGTGGATCCGTCCAGGGTCGCGACGTGCTAGACAGCCGCACGTGTGGCTGATGCGACGGTGTTTCCAATGCCGCATGTGCAGCGGAGAGCTGTTCTTTTCCCGTGCTTCTGATGCTGGTGTTCTTCTTCCGTTCTCGATCACGTGCTCCTTTGCTGTCCGAGCGGTTCGAACGAGCGACCTGGAGCCATTCCTTCGAGCTCGACTGTCGTTTTCGTTGCTCCAGTTCGTAATCCAGTTCTTCCAGTTCGTGTTCCAGCTTCTGCTGCGTTGCTTTCGTCTTCTGCTTCTGCTGCGCCACTTTCCAAAGACGTGTCCGTTTCGACACCAGTGCTTCCGTCTCGACCTCGTGGAACTTGCCCGTCCCACCAGGCGTGTCCGCAGCACGCTTCGCCATCGAAGCCACCTGTTTGGCGGCGTAGGCGCGTGCCACGTCCTCCTCCGCCTCCCAAGAATGACGCGTGCAGGCTTCCAGCTTCGTGCGCGCCATGCCAAACACGTCGATGCCGATGGAATTCGGAGTCGGCCCACGGAAGCTCTGCGGACGCGTCCGTGCGCGACGAGGAAAGGTAGGAGCTGAAGGGTGGCTCCTCGACGGTACCTGGAAAACGGGAAAGGGACGTGTGCTTTGGTTTTATTCCGGAATCGAACCGGGTTCGAACGGTCCGTTGAAAGGGAACGAAGGTCCCTTCTGAAAGGGGGATCCGATGGTTTCATTGGATCCCGTTGAGCACTCGTTGGTAATAGTCGTACTGGCGAGTGCGCCATGCATCCATGCTGTCACTGATCAAGCCCAACACCAATTCAATGCATTGCTCCTCGGTCAAAGACATGTGAAGCCTGCGAGACAAGTTCTGAATGGCCTTGGTTCCCGACTTGAAACAAGGAGAACCACTGTGCTGCATCATCTCCACCAACAAGACGATGCGATCCGAGTGCTTCCGACAAGCCAAGAAACCTTGAATCAAAAGGACCTTGTAGTAATCGAAAAGGTCGCTGCCTTTGCCCTCCGCATCGCTGTCCATCACCTCCAAAAACTCACGGGTGAGCTTGAACGGAGCCGTCTCGAAATTCACGCCCCCCGGAGAATTGGACAGCATGAAACCAAAGTCCACGTGGATCACGTGTCCGTCCTTGTCCAAGAGGATGTTGCCGTTGTGACGATCCTTCACCTGAAGAAGGTAAGAGACCAAAGAGTATCCAGCCATGGACTCTACAAACCTCCTCTGAGCATCCTGCAATGGCTGCGTTCCAACCCCGTACTTTGCCACGAAATAGCTTTTCAGCTCTCCTCGCCATTTGCTCTTGAGGCTGTGAATGGAAATTGCGTCGGGGACGGTTTCAATGAGGGCAGTGTGCGAAGACGTTACCAACACCTCGTATGGGCGCACCCACAAAGGCAGGCCTGCCTCTTTAAATATGGAGTCGAATTGTTGGACCAGCTGGACAGCCAAGAGCTCCTGTCTGCAGTCATCTCCGCTTTTTACGATCACCTGATACAGGTCCCAATTTGTCTCCGATCCATGCGGTGACTGCTTCTGGATCCTAGCTTTCTTTTCTTCAAACAGCTCCCCATACACCTCCCTTGCCTTCTTGGCAAGGTCCTCAGAACCCCCTGACTCCACACTGCATTGCTCTGCTTCCTCAAATGCCGCAGGAGAATCGAACTCTACAGATGGAGGAAGCTGAAGGTTTTGGGACTCGGCCATGAATCTGAGAGCATCAAACGACGGCATTCTTTGCTTCACATAGTCTGCCGGCTTGGAAATATTGAGGGATGGTTCAATAGGTTTCATAGACACCCGCACGTTTGCCTGTTCTGTCGCTGATGTACCATTCAACAGCGCCATATTCAACATGCTTCCCCGCCTGGACAGTTCCACAATCAGAGTGACATGCACCAATCTGCTTACCTGCTTCACATCATTAACGGCTTTGTAGAAAGAAGTAGACAAATCCGGTAGGTGCTCCCCATTCCCGTCTGAACACACGGCGCCTCCATTTCCTACCTGCGAACCATTGGATGTAGCCTCCCTGTGATCCTCTAAAACAGAGTCTGCCTTGCCAGCCTTTTGCGGTGCACAGTCTTCCTTAATCACTTCGAGGAAAAGGAGGAAAGGGGCCTTGTCCCTGGAATTCAGGAGCGTTGCTTCTTCGGCCGGGATGTGCACGACACGGTCATGGTGTCCACCCTTGGACATGGGAAAAATGACAGGAGGGGATGCATCAAGCTCCTGATCGATGGCTTTGAGTGTCCTCACTAGCACTTGCTTCCTATCCCCCATGGTGTAGATACGTGCCAGACCGGCGGAGGCCTCGCACAGGGCCTTCACCAGATCAAGAGAGGCATTGAACATGTTCCTTCGAATCTTCGGGGACAGAGGCTCTTCCAATCGAACGCTATGTTGCGAATGCCTCCCAATTTTCATGCGCAGCTTCTGGAAGGTGCTTTGTGGGCTCATGGAACCAAAGGTGGAAAGGCTTGGAGGTTGGGTTCTCGGGCTCTTCGGTTTGGTAGGGGTGGTGACGAGAGTTTCTCCTTCTTCTTCGTCCCCTGATGAGGCTCCGCAGCTAATGCACAAGCTTTGTCCGACCGACCTCCTGATTTCCAGGATTCTTCTCTTTTCTTCTTTCTTTTTTTTGCCTTTGACTTTGTCCTGCGCCTCTTTGATTTCTTTCCTCATCTTTGCTTCTGTGCACTCTCGGAAGGGCAGGTGCCACTTTCCGTTGATGGCCGCTTGGTCGCATTTGTGTTGCAGTTCTTGTATGAACGTGGAGTTGGGCCTGTCCTCCCCAATGGCCAGCAGCAACCAGTGCACTTTGCATGCGATTCTCATGGAGCATCCGCACAGGTCCACCAGCACTTGTTGGGTCCTTTCGGATCCTTTCCTGGCCACGATGGTGCACAATTGGTTCAGGTATTTTTCCAATCCATCTTCCGGCAAGGTGTAGAGTCGATTGCAGAGGTAATCTTCCACCCCTTCGGATTGGGTTCGCCAGAGATAGGTCACGGCGATCCATTCGTTGAAGAAGCTGCTGTTGAAGAACCGCAGCAGCAGGTCCGTCTTCCCTCGGCTGCAGGACGTCTCTGCTTCTCCTCCACGCGCGAGGGTGCCTTCTTCTTGCAGCCTTTCGTCCATCACCGCACACACGCACACATACGTCGGTCCCACGTCGCCAAACCCTCTGCACCTCGGACCACACGAAACCTCTCCCCCTCACATCCCACGTTCCAGTTGGAGCAAGGACGACGGGGATCGCAGGGATAGGCAGGAACTGCGGTCTTTGGACGGTCCACGAGGGGTGGAGGGAGGGAGGGGTACGAAGGCGCCAGAGGGAAGGTGTGGCGGACGCTTCACCATGCAGATGCCGAGCTTTGCACGGGAATTGGAAGGGTTGAGGGACACGCTCGAGAGGAGAGAAGCGATGAAACAGAGGAAGGACCAAGGGGAAGAGGGAGGA
>LFIK01005502.1_pt1 | contig 10162 bp, 15 predicted proteins | sample 643401 | NCBI WGS metagenome assembly LFIK01 (sample SAMN03777447, study PRJNA286221) | soda lake metagenome | biome: soda lake; feature: Kulunda steppe; material: water; isolation source: sample T5-Br brine of Lake Tanatar-5 | place: Russia: Kulunda steppe | collected 2010-07
AACGGACATTGAATTGCCTATGCAAGGTCTGCATGGTCGCATTCGACGGAGGGTTTTGTCGCTCGATCATTGCATAGTTGGCGGATGAGTTCTTCCTTTTCGATGGCAATGGTAGAGTCCCGGAGTAGTTGAGGGGTCTTGCTGACGATTTGTTTGCATCACAGGTATGGCTTCTATGACGAATGCTTGCGAAAGTATGGAAACCCGAACGTGTGGAAGTATTTCACCGACCTCTTCGATTACTTCCCACTCACAGCATTGGTAGAGAACGACATCTTCTGTTTGCATGGAGGGCTTTCCCCGTCCATGGACACCCTTGATCACATCAGAGCGTTGGATCGAATCCAGGAGGTTCCACACGAAGGTCCCATGTGCGACCTTCTGTGGTCAGATCCGGACGATCGTCATGGTTGGGGCATTTCCCCAAGAGGTGCAGGATACACCTTTGGCCAGGATGTCGCTGAGCAATTCAATCAAACAAATGGTCTGAGTCTTGTGGCAAGAGCGCACCAGCTCGTAATGGAAGGGTACAATTGGTGTCAGGATAGGAACGTCGTGACCGTCTTTAGTGCTCCCAATTACTGCTACCGCTGCGGCAATTTGGCAGCAATCATGGAGCTCAGTGAGGGGATGGGTAGAGTCTTCTTGCAGTTTGAACCAGCACCAAGACGCGGCGAGCCAGAGGTGACTCGTCGCACGCCAGATTATTTCCTGTGATGGCCACAGCAGCTGCAATAAGCATGGAATAAGTGGGGTTGGGCAAGAGTATTGCTGGCATGGCAGGCACCAGGATCGGATCGTCCTGTGCCCCGATGCCATCTTGCACGGTTGGATTGTTCGTTTGCAAGCGCGATGGATCTTGGAGACGTTCAAGGGAATAAAAGGCAGGGAATAGACCTGCAGAGAACTTGTTGTTATCGAATATTTTCACTTCCAAGGACAGACTTGTTACAACCTTGCCAGCACCACGTACCCATCTTCCCTTTGCATCATGCCTTTTCAGCCTCTTGTTCGAAGTCTTCTACGAGATCTGGCACATCGTCATCCCCGGTTGCTTCGCCTCCTGCCTTGTTCGACTGCATTTGTTGCGCCATCTGCTTGAGCTGGGCAAGCTCCGCAGGGCTGAGTTGGCTCATGAAGTCAGGGAGTACTTCTGCCATGCCTGCGTCGGGTAGGTCGTTCGAGGTCAGCACGGTGCGCCTCGACCGTCATCTTGTTCACCTCGTTACGGCGACGGCAACTTACTCTTCGTTTGGGACGGTCCGCTCACCACGAAGGTATTGGCAGCGAGGGATGCTTGGACTGTCGCACGGTGCGCGTGTCGGGATGCGATCGGGTCAGCTTTCTACTTCGTGGCGATACGGCTTGGCGTGATCCAGACCTAGTCCCGTTTCGCGTCTCCTTTTCGATTCCGATTCCGTCTGTGCGCATCGGACGTGGAGGGCTGCTGCCGATCTCTCCTTGGACATCGAATCTGTTATTCCGTGGCGCGTTTCGATCGTTCGATTCGTCGTTTCGTTGGCGCATTTTCTTCACCTTTCGGATTGGAGAAGCTAACCACTTCTTCTTCCTTGAAGATGTTCACTTCTTCGATCCCTGGGATGGTGCTGACGCCGATCCTCTTGAGTGCGCTCTGCAGCTTCTTGTCGTCGTTTCCACTGCTCTTGTGCACGGCTTTCTTCTTTCTGCACGCATCCGTCCGTCCGCGGTCCGTCAGCCGCCTTCTCCTTCGGATCCGTTTTCCGCCGTCTCACTCGTCCTCACCTGCGCACGGATCCCTTTCCGCCGGTGCGCACGGCACCGGCCATCTTCTGCAGCTTCTCGAGGTCCATCCTCGCACACGCCGCGTCTCGCTGTCCGCTGCTTTCGTCGGCGACACGCGCTCGACCGCGTCCGTCGCACGTCCCACGTGCACGTCGACACGCGTCACAACGCTTCACAACCGATCGGGAGGCAAGGAGGGGGGAGGCGGCGGACGTACGGGTACGGGAGGGGTACGGGTAGGGGTACGGGACAAGGTGGAGGATCGATCAGAGGAGATCGGCGACATGGACGGGCATCTCGTCGATCTGGGTGCTGTAATACCGCTCGATGTCGCGAAGGACATGGACCTCGTCCCCTTTGACGAAGTTGATGGCCGCGCCCTTGCGACCGTAACGGCCGGAACGACCGATGCGATGGATGTAGTTCTCCCGACCGTATGGCAAGTCGTAGTTGATCACCAAACTCACCTGACGGACGTCGATGCCACGTGCCCACACGTCCGTCGTGATCAACACACGTGTCGTGCCCGAACGAAACTCCGACATGATGGAATCCCTCTCCCGCTGAGGCATCTCCCCGTGCATCGAAGATACCGTGAAGTGGTTCTCGCGCATCTTCTCCGATAACCATTCGACCTTCTTGCGCGTGTTGCAGAATATGACCGCCTGGGTGATCGTCAACGTGTCGTACAAGTCGCAAAGCGTGTCGAACTTCCACTCCTCCTTGTCTACCGCTATGAAAAACTGCTTGATACCTTCCAAAGTGAGCTCGTCACGCTTTACCAAAACACGCACAGGATCGGTCATGAACTTGCTGGTCATGTCCAAAACAGATTGAGGCAAAGTAGCCGATACAAGCACCACTTGGGTGTCCTCAGGAAGGTAACGATAGATGTCGTAGATCTGCTCCTTGAAACCTTTGCTCAGCATCTCGTCCGCTTCATCCTGGGCGAGTGGAAGCAAGAATCGTCAGTATGCAGTCCTCCAAACGCAAGCGACCGTGAGCCAAAGTGGGCGGTCGGAAGGAAAGGGCAACACATCGTACGCACCAGAACAAGTACCTTGATGTTGCGAGTGCGCAAACTCCTACGTTTGATCATGTCAAACACCCTTCCTGGCGTGCCCGAAACTACATGGACACCGTGTTCCAGCTGACGGATGTCTTCCCCTATCGTTCCATCGAGACGCGCCGAACCATCCCACAAAAGTCAGAATCTTCGTTATGCCTGCTTGTTCCGAACCTGCACACGAAAGGGCACGTACCCATGCTCTTCCCACCCACACAAGCATGTGCATGTATGTTCATGAAGTCACCAATCGCAGTCACCGTGTTCTCCGTCTGCATGGCGAGCTCGCGCGTGGGCGACAGAACCAACACTTGCACCCTTCGCGTCGCAAGAGTCAGAATTAGGAAACAGGTCAGCTGCACGATTCTCTCGTGACGAGCCCGCACGTTTCGATGTCGCAGGCAACCGTCCGTCTTCACGCCTTCGTTCCGCGGTCAGCTTTCGCGTTCCGCTGCAAGGCTTGGTGCACTTACTCCCTCGTTTTCACGTCGGTCAGCTGGCAGCTTGCCACGGCAATCATCGACGTTTTCCCGGTCCCGGATTGCGCTTGAGCGATGCAATCTCTTCCTTCCAGGATGGGCGTGAGTGCACGTTGTTGGATGGCGGACGGTTTTTCGAAGCCGTAGGCGTACAGCCCACGCAGCACGTCGTCCTTCAATTTCATGGATTCGAAGGACGTCACGGCACGCACGTCTCCACTGGTTTCGAACTCGGTTCGCTTCGCATCTCCACGTCCACGCCTGCGTTCCATCGTCGCCATCCCTGCACGTCGTGGACCGAATGGCTCGTGCCACCCTCCACAACCGCTTGGCCGGGTATCGCCCACAACCGTATCCGCAGATGGTTGTGGTGGCCGAGTGGTGGCACGTGCAGACGGACGTGCGACGACGTGTGCGATGGCGTTGCGCGAGCTTGCCACACGTGCGCGCGGCACACGATGGATCGCGAGGTGCATGTCGACGGTGGAGAAGGCCAAGGACGTGTGGTGGTCGGAGGAGAACTTCCCCACCGCAGCCTCGCTGCGTGAAGAGATCGAGAGAAGGTTCCAACAAGACCTGCCACCAGGTGCGTCATGACGGAGCAGGCGGGATCGACGATGGAGAAAGACGTGCGAAATCCATCGAAGAAGACGAGACTGACCAGTGAAACGACCGGAAAGCCACCGCATCCTTGGAAGCACTCTATCACCGAGTCACCAGCCCAGAAGATGCCGAACACGCGATCGAAACGACGCGCGTCTTCCGCCGCCATCGTGTCCACCATCGTTTTCTGCATGAATTCAAGCCAGAAACGAGCGAGGAGATGTTCCGTGCGTGCCTGGGTTGTGGGACGGCGGTGAAATCTGCAAAGGCGATCGTGCAAGCCGCGGACCTAGGCGTCGGCGTCACCAACGATATCCTACGCGACACCGTGGAAGGACTGTTGAAGGAAAGGCAAATGGAAGATGAACAGGAGGACGACGAAAGCAACGATTTTGGGAAAGCCTTGTTCCATGTCTATCGGGGTGCAGTAGTGGCCGGTGCATTGCCAGACCAGGCTACAGGCCAGCTTATCCTAGGCGGGATGCTGAAGGAGAAGAAAGTTGGCCTTGCTTTGAAACTCGTACAAGAGTTCCGCCTGAACGGTGTAGTTCTAGAGGTTAATTATGGTGAAATTTTAGAAGATGCATGCAACCAGGGAATGTCAACTGCTGCTGCAGAGGCAGCTTCCTTCCTTGAAGGTGAAAAGTCAGCAAAAACATTGGTCAACCTCTCCAAGCTGGCGCTCCTTCAGGGGAACCCTTCCGCAGCAACAGAACATTTGAAGGAGGTTGAACAACTAGGACAATTGGATGATGCGATTCAAGCTCTCAATAGCTGGCCAGGATTCCTCTATAGTTGTACCAAAAGGCCTAAAAGTATCTGCAAACCACACTGGCTCAAGGAACAGATGGAAGCAGTGGTACAGGGAGGGGTTCCTCTGGATGTGGAAAGTGCATTTCAAGGGCTGGAGGAAGAAGAAGCTGCAGCTGAGGAGTGATTGTGTTTGCACCCACTATGACGCGGATGTCAGTGAGAAATTAATAAGCTTTTTAAGGCACATACATTGACCAGAGATTTTTTCCGTATCCTAGCACTTCCATTAAAGGTTCGGAACTTGGGCGATCGGGCAACTCTTGTGTTGGCACACAGCATTCATACCAATTCTTTACTATGGCGGCTTTATTAGGCACTCTCTGATAGAAAGCAACATTTCCTTGCAGCAGCCACAACAAATTGATGCCCCCTGCACCACTGGCTTCGTTGGCACCTCATTCTTAAACCCAGTTGGATACTGCTGCGTTGGGTTCCAAAAGTGCACACGAGAAGCCAACAGATACGCAGGGGCCGGTACCCTTTGACTTGCTATCCAATGCCCTGCAAAGACTGATAATAGTTCTAGACGGTGTAGACAGGATGCAAGAAGCATGCTTGGAAACATCATCAAAGCTGCAAATTCCTATTGGAGCAATTATTTGGCGAGGCCCTCTGATGCATTAGATCTCCGATTCTCGATGCCCTTGGCATTCATTCTACAAAGTCAGGAAAGGGGCTTGACTTTGCCTGTATGAACAATAGATGCTTCTGGATGTAACTCTGTCACCATGCCCGTTGCGACGCTGAGACCCATGTTGCGTTTGAACCTGGGCTTTTCAGGGAACCAGTATTTCACGGCACCACCTTCTCCATGATGAGTAGATCAGATTGGGAGTTCCTCACGATCTTGTAGGATTTATCCACGTACGTTGTCTCCTGCCAACCTCCTGGCGGCGTCTTCCCGGGCGACACACGTACACTGAGTCCAAGAAGTGTAAAGATGAAAACATCGAAGAAGTAGGACAGCCGACGGGGTCCTTGGATGACCAGTGGCGCTTCCGCTGCAATGCTACTGTATCCCCTGCATTGGATAAGGTTTTGCACCCTCTTCTTGTCGAGATCGATGGTCTGGTAGATATCCGTCACTGGCAGCAAGCTCAGGAACCGGTGTACGGACGTTTCGGAAGTGTAGATCAATCGCCAACGACCAGCGAGCGGGCCGGATGTCGGACGTTTCGAAGGATTCCTTCTCTCGAGTGCGACGACCGCTTCTTCCACTGCTTTCCTTTGATGCACGTCTGCATCCTTCCCGCAATTCGTCCCTTGCACGCACTCCACCAGCGTCTGGTGCAGCTCACTCTGCGTCGGCCCCGCAAGTCGTTCCAACCAAGACACGTACGCCGCGTCCGTCACTTTGCCATGGCTTCGTGCCTTTGCTTTCGAAGTGTGCAGCCTGCGATTGGCGTTTTGGAGGATCGCCGTCCTTGTGGTGCGTCCGTGCATCTCAGCAGGCGCGAGACGAGCTGTGGGAGTGAAGGGTGATTCGAAACTGGCCCAGTGGATGACGGGACAAGGGATCTCTCTGCTGTGCCCAGGATGAGAATGCCGGAGACTGTAGTTGCAAACAAGGAGTTGCACCGACGTCCATGTTCATGTGGAAGAAAGATACATCTGTCCACTGGAGCAGCCCAACGTAGCTGGTAGGCAAGGCCATGCGCTGTTTATTACGTGCCAATCATGCAATACTGGTGTGGTGAGTGAAGGTGACACTTGTGCCTGGAGTGTTCACTGTCCTGACGGAGCATTTCCACCATCACCACCGTGAGGATCTGGATTCAACAAGGTATCAATGAATGCATCTACCGGCTGTCCTGAAGAATCAATCATTTGTGCCACGGGCCGGTTCGCAAGATCATCGCCTTCTTGGAGCAAGTCGCCAATGTTGAGCCCCGAGGTTGCTCCCAAAAGGTCACTCAAGTTGAATGATTCGTTGGGAGACATGGGCAAATTGAAATCTGTGGAGTGGTTCAGTACTGGCTCGCTTGCGGCGTGCTGCATCCTGGACCTGCCAGCATGTTTTCCCAACGGTTCCACCTGCGGCATGGATTGATAGTCTTCGCCCTTGGATGGTTCCGTAATGTCTGAAAAGGAAACTTGTCCAGGGCTGGAGGAATTGTTCATGTATGCCGATCGTGGGCTCAGCGCGTTGTAAAGCATGTTGTTGAGTTTGTCTCCTACATCTCCTTCAACTTCGGGAAGTCCTGCAATGCTTGCAAAATCCACATTGGTCCCGTAGGGCACCACCTGAGCTCCCAAGTTCTGGTCATCATCCACGTCCATTTCTCCAGCCGCTCTTTTTTTCTTCCGAGCACCTTCGTTGCCATCGCTTTTGGCGACGATTTCTGACCTTCTTCGGTGTGCATCGAGTATTTGCGCGAGCAGTTGGGGTTTTTGCACGAGTGCGGACATGAATCCCATCATTTGTTGTTGTCCTCTTTCGAGCATTTCTAGCCTTTGCATCATTTGTTGGGCTTGCGCTTGCGCGTATCCGTTCTGTTGTCGCAGGTAGACCAATTCTTGATACATGGTGTTTCGGTCTCTTTTGAGTCGTTCGATCTCTTCTGCCACTCCGCCAAAAGCTCCAAGTTCCACCACTTGTCTTCCGGATCCTGCAGGTTGTATTTCTTTTCCTGAGCTCACGACGTTTCCGCTAGATTTTCGACGTTGGATCTTCGCCAAGAGTTCTGGTTTTCCACGACGGAAGTTCTCGTGTGCGAACTGCCATCGGTCGGTGTGTACTTTTCGGAATCCATACACGTTGAGTTGTCTTACGAAGCTGGAGAAGTTGTTGTGTTTGAAGTACTGCGGCAGTATGTCCCTGGCGAACTCCGCCGGTTGCCAGACCACGAAGCTGTTTCCATCTGGCGACCACGACACGGTGGTTGCCGTGGTTGGGTCGCACACCACCGCGTAGGTTTTGCTGAGGAACGGTGCAGGTTGGTTCGGATCTCCTCCTCCGTTGGACATGGTCGTTCTCCTTCTGTTTCGTCGCACTTGCTGCGTCCTTTTCGCGCCGCACACGTGCAGCTCGCCGCTTCCACTCACCGTCCACACGACTTGGTTGAGTGGCACGCACCACGTGCAGGTGTGACGACGCACACCTCCACACCCCTTTCGATGGGTCTCACCGCCTCTCCCTGCCTGTGGGAGGGAGACCTCGGTCCGGGACGGGTCTCGGAGGGGCAGACACACCCCACGTGGGCAGATGCACCCTCGCCAGGGTCAGCGGTGGGAGAGGATTGGACGAAAGTTCGTGGAACAACCACAAGGATGCAATTGCATTGGCCATGCATAGCAGAGAGTGAAGGAGCATTGGCCATGCCGTTGAAAGAAACAAAGAAAAGCAGAAGAAGCGACAAGCATGGGTCCATGCAAGGACAGGAGGTGGTGGAAGAGGTGTGCCAGCGGATGGATGGAGAGAAGTGGCAGCTGCAAGCTTATGGTTCCAGGCCAGTTGGGCCAAGGGAAGACAGGCACACCAGAGGTGGATCGAAACAAGCGTTGGAGAGATCCAGAGGTGTGGAAGGGTCCATTCTAACCCCCTGCAAAGATGGATCGCAGCTGGTGCAGGTGAGAAGTTTCTTCCCAGTTGACCAGTGACAGGTTGGACAGACAGAGAGAGAGAGAGAGAGAGAGAAGCAGTGGACGTGGACGTGGTGGCGATGGCGCTTTGTGCGGCGATGGCGAGTCGCAGGCGCGCGTTGGGATGGCTGTGGCGACGTGGCATGGCGTCCGAGATGTCGTCTCAGGAGCGGGAACGATTGGAACGCGTGCGGAACATCGGAATCAGCGCACACATCGATTCAGGGAAGACCACGCTCACCGAACGGATCCTGTTCTACACCGGCAGGATCGGCGCCATCCACGAAGTGCGTGGAAAGGACGGTGTGGGCGCCAAGATGGACAGCATGGACCTGGAACGCGAAAAAGGGATCACCATCCAAAGTGCAGCCACCTACACGAGATGGAACGACCACGACGTCAACCTCATCGACACCCCTGGACACGTCGACTTCACCGTCGAAGTGGAACGAGCGCTCCGCGTGTTGGATGGAGCCGTGCTCGTGCTCTGCGGAGTGGGAGGCGTGCAAAGCCAAAGCATCACCGTAGACAGGCAAATGAGGAGATACGGCGTGCCCAGGCTGTGCTTCGTCAACAAGCTCGATCGTGCAGGCGCCGACCCTTGGAAAGTCATCGCCCAATTGCAAGAGAAACTCAAGCTGCACGCCTGTGCCGTCCAGCTGCCCATCGGATTGGAAGAAGAACACAAGGGCGTGGTCGATCTCGTGGCCAGAAAGGCGTACTACTTCGAAGGAAAAGACGGGATCGACATGCAAGTCAAGGAAATCCCACCAGAACTGACGGAGGAAGCAGAAACCAAAAGGCTGCAACTGGTCGAAGCAGTTGCTGAAGTGGACGACAAATTGGCAGAATCCTTCCTACTCGAAGAAGATCCGACCGAAGAACAACTCCAAAATGCGATAAGAAGGCAGACCATCCAACGCAACTTTGCACCCGTTTTCATGGGTAGTGCCTTCAAGAACAAAGGCGTGCAAGCCCTGCTGAATGGAGTGGTGAATTACCTGCCCTGCCCTTCAGAAGTCGAAAACATTGGATTGGACCTCACAAAAGACGAAGAAAGACTCGTGATCGGAGGATCTCCTTCGGATTCCTTGGTGGCACTTGCTTTCAAGCTTGAAGAAGGACGGTACGGACAGCTCACTTATCTCAGGATGTATCAAGGAAAACTCAAGAAAGGAGATACAATTCACAACATGACCACAGGCAAGCGGGTGAAGATACCAAGATTGGTCAGAATGCATTCGGATGAGATGGAAGACGTAGAGTCTGCACAAGCGGGAGACATCGTTGCAGTATTTGGTGTGGATTGCAGCAGTGGAGACACATTCACAGACAACAATGTGAAACTTTCGATGGAATCCATCAAAGTCCCAGAACCTGTCATGTCACTAGCTATCATGCCCAAATCTAAGCTTGCCATGGCACAATTCAGCAAGGCCCTCAATCGCTTTCAACGGGAGGATCCAACTTTTAAGGTCTCACTGGATCCAGACACCAATCAAACCATCATATCTGGAATGGGTGAACTCCATCTCGAGATCTACATCGAAAGAATGCTTCGCGAGTACAACTGTGACACAGAGGCAGGGAAACCACGTGTGAACTTCAGAGAAGCGCTTACAAAGCGTTCCAAATTTGACTATTTGCACAAGAAGCAAACAGGTGGATCCGGGCAATATGGGCGTGTAATTGGTTACATTGAACCACTGCCAGAGGATTATCCAGCAAACTTTGAATTTGTGAATGAGCTTGTTGGCAACAATGTTCCGCCGGCCTTCATTCCGGCCATTGAGAAAGGCTTTCGAGAGGCTTGCAATGCAGGAACACTGATTGGACACCCAATCGATAGAGTCAG